>Ga0081538_10001367_pt1 | contig 25112 bp, 27 predicted proteins | sample TabmetS5T2R1_FD_71022 | JGI IMG/M metagenome (GOLD analysis project Ga0081538, IMG submission 71022) | Tabebuia heterophylla rhizosphere microbial communities from the University of Puerto Rico - S5T2R1 | ecosystem: Host-associated > Plants > Roots > Rhizosphere ... | reverse complement strand
CGGTGGCCTACGCGCTGAGCTTCGCCGGTTAGTCCACGTCGGCCGGGGCGGGGCAAGTTTGTTGCCTCCTGGTTGACAAACGTGCCTAGCCTCGCCGGCGCAGCCCCTTATTGCTGTCTTCGCCGGGATTGAGACCCGGCTAGATGGTCGATTCCGAATTAGTGGGCGTAGGCGGTGAAGTGGCGGCCGGGTTGGCCGATCTGCCAGTTGTGCCAGAGGCCGGCGGCGAGGGTGAGCAGCCGGATGCCGATCCGGGCGCAGAGGCCGGGCAGGGTGCGGGCGCCGTGGCGCTCGAGCCCGAGCTGGCCCTTGCAGGTCCAGAAGACCGATTCGATGCACTGGCGAATGAACCCCAGGGAGCCGAAGCGCGGCTGCTCGTCTTTGCGGTCGGGACGCAGGAAGGTCGCTCCCTGGCCTTCGACGAAGCCCTCGAAGTCCTCGCCCGCGAAGCCCTTGTCGGCGATGAGCACATGGCCGGCCAGCGGCACCCGCTCGAGCAGCTCCTTGGCCACCTCGCGCTCGGGCGCGTTGGCCGGGGCCAGCTCGAAGCCGATTGGGGTACCGTCGCGGGCGCAGACCAGGTAGAGCCGAAAGCCCCAGAAGAAGCGCGAGTGGGAGCGGCAGTAGCCGTAGCCGGCGAGACCGGCGAACTCGGAGCGCCTGGTGGTCTCCCTGGATTGGCCGCAGGGAACTGGGGTCGAGTCGAGCAGCCGGATCCCGTCGCAGAAGGACGGCGAGATGAAAGCCAGGTAGTTGATCGAGTTGGCGATCTGGGGCACCAGCCGCCGCAGGCGCTTGTTGTAGCCCGACTGCTTGGGCAGGTAGGGAAACAGGTGTCCAAGCCGAAAACGCGCCAGCGCGAGGAACTGGCGGTCGTTGGGAAGCCCGAGGAAGACCTGGGCAATCGCCAGCGTGATGAGCTCGGCGTCGCTGATCCTGGGCGGAGCGCCCGGTCCCTGCCGTTCGGGCAGGAAGTCGTCCACCAACACGTAAATTGCGGTGAGAAGGGCGTCGAGGTCGGCGCGCACGAGGCCTCCTTGGTCGACGTTGCGGTAGCAACGCCTGACTTCGGCGCCTTTCGCATGCTCTCCTCGCGCACCAGGGCGGCCCCCCGAAACCGCCCCGCCTGCAATTCGGAATCAATCATCTAGGGGGCACGGCATCCAACGGGGTGCCTGCGGAGCCGTTTGGGCCACTAACGGGCCACGTGGCTGCGCGCAATCACCCCGCGTTTCCGCTCGCGGAGCGAAGCGGACGACGGGTCTCGAACCCGCGACCTTCGGCTTGGGAAGCCGACGCTCTACCAACTGAGCTACGTCCGCGTGGCGGCCTGCTGGCCGCGACGTCGCGATTCTAGCGGCGCGCACGCGGCCGACATCTACCCTTCGTGACCCCTCATGCGGAGGCTTCTTGCACCCGTTCCGGTAGCGGTCATCGGCGTCGTCGTGGCCCTCGTCGCGCTGCTCGCGTACGGCCTCGCCAGCAACGAGCCGGACCGTGGCATCGAGGAGGCGCTCGAGCGGGGGGAGCGCGAGCAGGCGCCGGAGCTCGAGCTGCCGCGGCTGTCCGGAAACGGGGTCGAGTCGCTCGACGACTACCGCGGCCAGGTCGTGGTCCTCAACTTCTGGGCCTCGTGGTGCGAGCCCTGCCGCGAGGAGTCGCCGCTGCTCCAGCGCTGGCACGAGCGTCTCCAGAAGCGGGACGCCACGGTGCTCGGCGTGGACGCCTTCGACGAGATCGGCCGCGCACGTGCCTTCGTCGAGGAGTATCGCCTCGAGTACCCGATGCTTCGCGACGGCGAGGGCGCCACGCGCGAGACCTACGGCATCCTCGGCTTCCCGGAAACCTTCGTGATCGACCGTCAGGGCCGCATCGCCGCCATCGCGCGCGGTCCCGTGGACGCCGAGTTCATGCGCGAGCGCGTGGCGCCGGTGGTCCGGGAACAGGCGTGACCGGGGCCGTCCTACTCGCGCTTGCCTCGCTGGCGCTGCTCGCGCCCGCACAGGCCCTGGCTCAGGACTGCCCGCGGACCACGCTGGGCGACATCGAGGACGAGGTGATGTGCCCGATCTGCGGCACCCCGCTCGCCCTCGCCAGCGAGGCGCCCCAGGCCCGGCAGCAGCGCGCCTTCATCGAGGAGCAGATCGCCGGCTGCCGCTCGAAGGAGGAGATCAAGCGGGCGCTGGTCGCCCAGTTCGGCGAGGGCGTGCTCGCCCTGCCGGGCGACGAGAGCGGCGACGACGACCTCGGCGACGTGCTCGTGTACGCCGTCCCGGCGCTCGCGATCCTGGTCGCCCTCGGCGGCATCGCCTTTGCGCTCTTTCGCTGGCGCGGCGCCGGGGACGAGGGCGGGAGCGGCCGGCGCCCCCGCCCCGCAGACGCGGCGGTGGCCGGCTCCGATCGGGCCCGGCTCGACGCCGACATCGAGCGCTACGACCTGTGAGCCGATGATCGCCGCCACCGACATCGACGCCACGGTCTTCGCCGCCTTCGCGGTCGGGTTCGTCTCGTTCATCTCGCCATGCGTCCTGCCCCTGGTGCCCGGCTACCTGTCGACGATCTCGGGCGTCTCCTTCGCCGACATCCAGGAGGGCCGCGGCAAGGCGAAGGTCCTCGCGCCCGCGCTGCTCTTCTGCCTCGCGTTCACCGCGATGTTCGTGGCGCTCGGCATGACCGCCACCGGGCTCGGCCAGACGCTCAACGACAACCGCGCGCTCCTGCGCGAGATCGCGGGGATCGTCATCGCGCTGATGGGCGTGCTGTTCATCTCCACGCTCTTCGTCCCGCTGCTGAACCGCGAGTGGCGCCCCGAGCTGCTGATGCGCCGCGCCCACACCGGCGGCCCGATCGTGGCCGGCCTTGCCTTCGCCGTGGCCTGGCTGCCCTGCACCGGGCCAACCCTCGGCGCGATCCTGACCGCGGCCTCCACCGAGTCCACGGTCGGGAGGGGCGGCGTGCTGCTCGCCTTCTACGCGCTCGGCCTGGCGGTGCCGTTCATCCTCAGCGCGCTCGCCTTTTCCAGCGTTTCCGGCGTGTTCCGGTTCTTCCGGGACCACTACCGCGCGATCACCGTCGTCTCCGGCGTGGTGCTCGTGGTGATGGGCGTGCTGCTCTACACGAACGAGCTGACCCAGCTCAACAACGATGCGCTCCAGGTCATGGAGGACCTGGGCATCAACTTCTTCAGCGAGATCTGACCCGCCGCTACATGGAGTCGGGCGCCTCGACCCCGAGCAGGTCCAGCGTGCGCGCCAGCACGTCGCGGGTGAGCAGGCAGATCGCGATCCGCACGTCCTCGTCGCCGCCCTCCTCGGCGGCGCCGACCACCCGGCAGTCGCGGTAGAAGGCCGAGAACTCCTGAGCCGTCTCCAGCGCGTAGGTCGTCATCCTGTGCGGGGCGCGGCGCCCGGCGGCCTCCTCGACCTCGCGCGGGAACTCGAGCAGCCGCTTGACGAGCGAGCGCGCCGAGGGATGGAAGCGCTCGGAGCTCGCGCGGAGGTCGGCGTCGAGCGCGGCCGCCACCCGCTCCTCCCCAGCCTTGCGCAGGATGGATGCGATCCGGGCGTGCGCGTACTGCACGTAGTAGACCGGGTTGTCCTGCGACTGGCTGCGCGCCAGGTCGAGATCGAGGTCGATCGTCGTGTCGTGGCTGCGCGATAGGAGAAACCAGCGCGCGGCGTCGACGCCGATGTCGTCGACGAGCTCGCCGAGTGTGACGATGGTGCCCGCCCGCTTTGAGAGCTGCGCCCGCCCGCCGTGCTCGATCAGGTGGACGAACTGCATGATCACGAGCTCGAGCCGGTCCGGGTCGCCGCCCAGGGCCTCGAAGGCCGCCTTGGTACGGCGCACGTAGCCGTGGTGGTCGGCGCCCCAGACGTCGATGAGCCGGTCGAAGCCCCGCTCGCGCTTGTTCTGGTGATAGGCCGTGTCGGAGGCGAAGTAGGTGTGCTCGCCGGAGGAGCGCTCGATCACGCGGTCCTTGTCGTCGCCATGCCGCGAGGTGCGCACCCAGAGGGCGCCCTCGGAGCGGAACGTCTCGCCCAGCTCGCCCAGGCGCTCGAGGGCGTGCTCCACTGCGGCCGGGTGGAGCGAGGCCTCGGAGGTCCAGACGTCGAACTCCACCCGGAAGCGCCGGAGCGACTCCCGCATGTGATCGATCATCCGCGCCACGCCGAGCCGGCCGAGCTCGGCCGGGTCCATGTCGGCGGCGCCCGGGATCTCGGCGGCCAGCTCCGCCACGTAATCGCCCTGGTAGCCCCCCTCGGGGACCTCCTCGCCGCAGGCGCGCGCCCGCAGCGACTCCGCGAAGCGCAGCACCTGCGAGCCGTAGTCGTTCACGTAGAACTCGCGGGTTACGTCGTGGCCGTGGAACGCCAGGATGCGCGCCAGGGCGTCCCCGTAGGCGGCGTGTCGCGTGTGGCCGACGTGAAGGGGGCCGGTCGGGTTGGCCGACACGAACTCAACGTTGACGCGCTCCGCCGGGTCCGCCGCTCCCGCCCCGAAGCGCTCGCCCGCGTCGCGAATCCCGGCGACCGAGTCGAGGTACCAGGCGTCCGCCATGAACAGGTTGAGGAAGCCCGGCCCGGCGATCTCCACCTTCTCGACGGACCGCCCGAGGCGCTCGCCGAGCGCCTCCCCGAGCCGCTCGGCGATCGCGCGCGGCTGCTCGCCCAGGGTGGGCGCGAGCAGCATCGCCGCGTTCGTCGAGTAGTCGCCGAAGTCCGGCCGCGGCGGCCGGTCGAGGTTCGGCGGCGGCACCCTCCCGTTTCCGGCCAGGGTGGCCGCCGTGTCGCTCACGGCGCCGCGAAGCTGGGAGACCGGATCGCTCATCGCATCGCTAATAGTGATACGGCTCACCGGCGAGGATCTTGTGGGCGCGGTAGAGCTGCTCGAGGAGCACGACGCGGGCCAGCTGGTGGGGCAGGGTCATCGGCCCCAGCGACAGCCGCTCGTCGGCCTCGAGCTCGATCCCCTTCGGGCCGCCGATGACGAAGCAGAGGTCGCGCCCGTTTCGGCGGCGCTCCTCGAGCCACACGCTGAACTCCTCGGAGCTGAGCGACTTGCCGTCGCTGGCGAGCAGCACCGTCATGGCCCGATCCGGGATGCGCGGCAGCACCTTCTCGTCCTCGCGGACCTCCACCTGGTCGACCTTCACGTGACCGGCGAGCATCTTCCGATAGTGCTCGACGTCGTCCTGGTAGGGCGGGCGAAGACGCCCCACGGCTATCAGGGAGATCCGCATCGGGCTGCGATACTACGCGCGTGCCCGAGGATGCCGAGCGCCATTTCAACATCCATACCGATCCCGAGACGATGGCGGGCCACTACGCCAACTTCGCCAACGTCTCCCATTCGGACTACGAGTTCACGATCACCTTCGCCCGCGTGGACCACGAGGTCGAGGAGGGCGAGGTGCCCGGGGTCGTGGTCTCGCGGGTCAACCTCTCGCCCCGCTTCATGCGCGAGCTGATCGACGCCATGGAGGACAACTTCTCCAAGTGGCGCACCCGTGAGGGGATCCGCGACCTGCCCGAGTTCGACGGGCCGCCGGAGTCGTCCACGTCGTAGGGACCGGGCCGCGGGAGCGAGCCCATCGATTGGTTGCTCCCAGCACGGCGATAACGGTCTACTGTCCGGCCCTGGTGTTCGTATGGAACACCAAAGCCGGACGCTAGCCGCCCCGGAGGTACGCCTCGCACACCGCGACGGCGCCCTCGATCGACCCCCAGCAGAGGTTGTCGGGCGTGTCCGTGGGCCAGTGGTAGTTCGCCGGGAACTTCGTCTCGTCCACCCCGCCCAGCGTGCAGGTCGGGTAGCCCGCCCGCAACGAGATCAGACCGTCTGTGGCGGCCACCGTGCGCAGCCCCCGCTGAAGCTCGATGCCGGCCGCCGCGCCCGCGGCGGCCAGCGCCTCGCGGGAACGCTCGTCGTAGTAGCGCATGCGCAGCATGCCCTCCCCCTCCACCACGCACAGCTGTGGCGAGCCCAGGCACTCGAGGCAGACGAACTCGGTGGTGGCGCGCGGCAGCGAGGCGAAGTGACGCCGGCCGAAGGCCTGCATGCCCTCCATGAAGCCCTCCTCGGCCCCGGTGGAGAGCAGGATCACCCGCACTCCCTCCAGCGGGCGCTCGTCCAGGGCGTGAGCGAGCGCGACGAGAACAGCGACCGCGCTCAAGTTGTCGTTTGCGCCGGGCACCACGGGGCGCGCACCGATGTCCGCCAGGGCCGCCACCGCGCCCGTCGCGAAGAAGCTGCCCACGCCCCTCAGCAGGCGCCCGCCGGTCAGGCCCCAGAGGGCCAGGACCAACGGGCCCAGGAAGAGGCCGTACACGATCGGCAGGCTCTGGTTCGCCTTCGCGTGGAGCTTCGGCGCGCGCTCCATCGCCAGGCGCGGCAACACGGGGTGGAAGACCAGGCCCGTGTGGGCCGCGTCGTGGTGGGCGATCAGGACAACGGTCCGCTCGGCGTCGGGGTCGCCTGCCTCGGCCACCACGTTCCAGGTCGGGCGGTGCGGCAGCGCGCGGCGGCGAAACCACAGGCGCCCGCCGCCGACGTCGTCGTAGACGGCGCTCGCCGCGAACGCTCCGGCGAGGGCGGCGGGCAGCCGCCCCAACCGCGACGCCAACAGGGCGAGCGCGTTGAGGAGGCCGAGCGGCCACCAGTAGCCGCCGTGCGCGCGCTCCTCCTCCACCCGCACCGAGCGGCAGCCGGCCTCCCGCAGCTCGCCGGCCAGCCGCTCCGCGGCCCGGCGCTCGCCCTCGGATGCGGACGGCCTGGGGTGCGAGGCCAGCTCCCGAACGACCCGTTCGATCAGTTCTCGTCTCGCCACGCCTCTCCGATTCCGATCCGCTCGACGGTGGTCGGGTGGGTCCCGAACAGGAGGTGAAGCAGCTCGGGAGGCTCGGGATCGGAGATGTTCCGGACCGCCAGACGCCGCTCCAGTGCGACGAATGCGGCCGGGTCGCGCGTCAGCGACAGGGCGTAGGTGTCGGCGCGCCCCTCCACCTGGCGCGACAGCACGTTGGAGGCCGCCGCCATCCCGAAGCTCACCAGCCCGACGGCCAACGCGATGGCGGGCAGCACGACGGGACCCGGCTTTACGCTCGGGTCGCCGAGGCCCTCGCGCCGCGCGAACGCCTCCGCCAGCCGCTGGATCAGGTACGTGCCGGCGGGGGCGACCAGGGCCAGCCAGGCCAGGCCGCGGATCAGATCGTTGTGCTTCTGGTGGCCGAGCTCGTGCGCCACGACCATGCGGATCTCGTCACGCGGGAAGCCCGAGATCAGGTTGTCGTATAGCACCACCCGCTTGGAGTGGCCGAGCCCGCCGACGTAGGCGTTCGCGGCCGTCGTCCGGCGGCTCGCGTCGACCCGGTACACCTCCCCCACGTCCACTCCGGCGCGCTGGGCCAGCTCCAAGACGTCGGCGCGGGTTGCGCCGGGGGGAAGCGGCTCGAAGTCGTTGAAGATCGGGTCGATCACCACGGGGAAGAGCCAGATCGTCACCACCCCGAAGGCGACGATCACGGCCGCCGCGGGCGCCCACCAGTTGCGCCGGAAGCGCCGCACCAGCACGAGCGCCAGCGCTCCTCCCGCCGCCGCGAACGCCGCGTCGATACCGGCCGACTTCGCCACGTCGCTCATCCAGTCGACGAACGTCTGGGTGTTGAGCCCCACGTCGACCGCGCGCTCGTGGCGCCAGACGGACAGCGGGAACTCGACCAGCACGAGCAGGAGCGAGATGCCCGCGCCGGCGGCCGCGCCGCCCAGGACCGGGCGCTGCGCGAGGCGGTCGAAGACGCGGCGGGGAGGGCGCCAGGCGAGGAGCGCAAGCGTCCCGGTGCCCACCACCAGCCCCCCTACCGCGAGCAGGCGCTGGACGCTTCGGTAGTCCTCGGCGCGGTCCAACTCGAAGGCGGTGAAGTACCCTTGCACGTCCACCGCGGCCGGTTCGATCAGGCCCGTGCGCGGACGCAGAAGAAACGTGGCCGCCCCGGCGGCGGCGACCGCCACCACGATCGCCAGCGGCAGTCGCGAACGCCCAGCACTCCTCATCCCCACGACACTGTAGAAGGCACCCCCATGCGCATCGCCCTGCTGTCCGACGTGCACGGCAACCTGCCGGCCTTCGAGGCCGTGCTGGCCGACGTCGACGCCGGCGGTGCGGACGAGATCTGGTGCCTCGGTGATCTCGTCGGCTACGGCGCCCAGCCCGACGACTGCGTCGAGCTGGCCCGCGAGCGCTGCGACCTGTGCCTCGCGGGAAACCACGACATGGTGGTGACCGGCGACATCGACATCGCCGACTTCTCCTTGAGCGCCGCCGCGGCGGCGCGCTGGACTCAGAAGACGATCGGCCGGGATGCGCTCGCCTTCCTGCGCGGCCTGCGCCCGACGGAGCCCGGCCGGGAGATCGGCCTCTACCACGCCTCCCCGCGCGACCCGGTGTGGGAGTACGTGCTCTCCGATTGGCAGGCCGACGAGTGCATGGACCTGATGGAGCCGCGCGTGGGGGCCATCGGCCATTCGCACGTGGCGCTCTGGTTCAACCGCACCGCCGAGGGGGAGGTCGACGGGGCCCCCGCCAGTGGCGGTCTAGAGCGTGATCTGAGCGATGGAGAGTGGCTCGTGAATCCCGGCGGCGTGGGGCAGCCGCGCGATGGAGACCCACGCGCGGCGTGGCTCCTGCTAGACACAGAGGAGTGGAAAGCCCAGTGGCGTCGCGTCGAGTACCCGATCGACGAGGCCGCCAGGGCAATCGAGCGGGCGGGCCTGCCAAAGACGCTCGCCGAGCGGCTCTACACCGGACAGTGAGACCTCGCGCGACAACGACTCTGATCCTCGCCCTGGCCGCCGCCCTCGCGGCCGGCTGCGGCTCCGACGACGGCCAGGACGGCCAGCCGATCCCGGCCGAGCAGGCCCAGGCGCTCCAGCGGCAGCTCGTATCGATCGAGAACCGCTTCCAGGCCGGGGGCGGCGCCTGCGCCGACATCACGGGCAACGCGGATCCGAACACCACCGCGGTGAGCTCGGTGATCGACTCGCTCCCCCAGGACGTCGACCCGGACGTGCGCAGCTCCCTCGAGCAGAGCTTCGATCGGCTCTTCGAGCTGGTGGAGCAGCAGTGCGACACGGAGGAGGGGCAGGAAGCGCAGCCCGAGCCGCCCCCTGCGGAGACGCCGACCCCGACCGAGGAGGCGCCGCCGCCGGAGGAGGACGAGGGCGAGGAGACTGAGGAGCAGCCGCCGCCTACCGAGGAGGCACCGACCGAGGAGGTGCCGCCCGAGGAGGTCCCGCCTGATGAGGTCCCGCCCGCGGAGGGCGGCGACGGCGAGTCGGGAGAAGGTGGCAGCGGCGGCTTGGGGCTGGGCGGCAGCGGCAGCACGGACCAGGGCGAAGGCGGCGGGGCGGTCGTGCCCGGGGCGGGCCAGTGAACCGGCCCCAGATGGTGGCCGGGCGCTACCGGATCGAGGGCCGCCTTGGCGCCGGCGGCATGTCGACGGTCTTCCGGGCCACCGACTCGGTGCTCGAGCGCTCCGTGGCCGTGAAGCTGCTCGCCGAGCACCTGGCCGAGGACGAGGCCTTCGTGGCCCGCTTCCGCCGCGAGGCGCTGTCGGCCGCGCGCCTCCAGCACCCCAACATCGTGCAGGTGTTCGACTCGGGCCAGGACCCGGACAGCGCGCGCCACTACATCGTCATGGAGTACGTGGACGGCCCTTCGTGCGCCGACCTGCTGCGCGAGCGCAGGCGGCTGGAGATCGACGAGACCGTCCACATCGTGCGCGACGCCTGCCACGGCCTCGACTACGCCCACCGCGCCGGCGTGGTGCACCGCGACGTGAAGCCGGGCAACCTGCTGATCGCCGAGGAGATGAAGATCACGAAGCTGGCCGACTTCGGGATCGCGAAGGCGGCCGAGCAGACGCGGATCACCCAGGTCGGCGCGGTGCTGGGCACGGCCGCCTACCTCTCGCCGGAGCAGGCGCATGGCGAGGAGTCAGGCCCCCCGTCGGACATCTACTCCCTCGGCGTGTGCGCCTACCAGTTCATGACCGGCCGGCTGCCGCACGAGTACTCGTCGCTGACGGAGCTCGCGCTGAAGCAGCAGCAGGACGCCGTACAGCCCATCAGGGACTTCCGCCCGGAGGTCCCGGCCGAGCTCGACGATGCGATCCGTCGGTGCCTCGAGCGGGAGCCCGGCAGCCGCTACCGCTCGGCACTCGAGTTGGCGGAGGCGCTCGAGGCGGGCCTGCAGGGCCAGGCGACGGAGGCCACCCATCGCATGGCGCCGTCCGACACCGAGGCGACCCGGGCGATGGACCCCACCCGGGCGACGGACGCCACCGCGTCCACGCGCGCCATGCCGCGCACCGCGTACGCGCCGGCCGCGGCCGCGCCCGCCTACGAGGAGGCCGCCGCGCCGCCCGCGCGCCGCGACCGCCGCGAGGCGGCCCGTGCCGCCCGGCGGCGCCGCATGACCACCTTCTTCGCGCTGCTGCTGGTGGTGGCGGCGATCGCCGCGGTGGGGTTGGCTCTCCTCGCGACGAGCGACGAGGGCGGCGGCGGGGTCTCGCCGATCGAGGAGGGCGACGTGGAGGGGCAGATCCAGGAGCTGCGGAACTTCATCCAGGAGAACACGCGGTAGGGCTCAGCGGTCGGCCGGGAACAGCGGCTCGCCCGTCGCCGCGCCGGCCACCATGTCGGCCAGCTCTCGCCCCGCGAGGAACCCGGGCACGTTGCCCGTCCCCGAGTACCCGCCGGCCACCCACAGCCCCGGGCGGCCCGGCACCTGGCCGACGTACGGACGCCGGTCGTCGCTGTACCCCACCGTCCCCGTCCAGCGGTGGGTGATCGCGGCCTCCACTCCGACGTCCTCGCGCAGGTAGCGCTCGATCCGCTCCCAGATCCACGGGTCGCCGTCGCCGAGCTGGGTGTACGAGGCCTCGCCGTCGAGGTCGCCGAAGCCGCCGGCCAGGATGCGCCCGTCGGGCCGTTGCTGGAAGTACTCGTAGCCCCAGCGGGCGTAGACGAGCCGGTCGACGACCCGCTCGGGTAGCGGTTCGGTCGCCAGCATGTGCAGGCGGCGCGCCCGCACGCGCCCGTCATAGCCCGGCACGAGGGCGGGCAGGGCGCCGTCGGCGGCCACGACCACGTGGCGCGCGCGGACGCTGCCGGCGGCGGCGTGCACTGGCCCCTCGGCCGGCGCCCCCACCGGGGCCCTCACCGAGCTGCCCTCGTGAATGCGAGCGCCGGCTTGCTCCGCGTGGCGGGCGAGCGCGCGGATCCAGCGGGCCGGCTGCAGGGAGCCGTCGTGCTCGGTCAGGCAGGCGTTGAAGGCGCTCCCGCGCAGCGCGGGCGGCAGCTCGGGTCGTTCGAGCAGTCGGGCGGGGAACCCGTCCTCCCTCAGGGCCGCGGCGTGGCGGCGCACGTGCTCGGCCTCCTCCTCGGACGAGGACACGCGAAGCGACCCCACCCTCCGAACCGCGTCACCCACTCCCAACTCGGCCGCGAGCGCGTACATCTCCTCCTGGACCGCCAGTGTGCGGGCGTAGACGCGGCGCGCGTAGTCGCGGCCGTAGAGCTCGACGGCGTCGTTGTGGAAGGGCGCCAGGCCGGCGATCAGGAGGCCGCCGTTGCGCCCGCTCGCTCCGCCGGCGACGGTGTCCCGCTCCAGCACGACGGTATCGAGGCCGTGCTCGGCGAGGCGCCGCGCGCACGACAGGCCACCCACGCCCGCGCCGATCACGCACGCGTCCACCTCCAGCCGGCCGGTGAGGGGCGGACGTGGTTGGTAGGGCTCGTCGAGCCAGTACGGAAGGCCGTCGGCAATCACACTGCGCGCGACCCGCCTGCCAGCACGGCGCGTGCGTGGGCGTCGAGCTCGCCGGCGAGGATCGCGTCGCGCAGCCCGCGCATGAGCCGCTCCATGAAGGTCAGGTTGTGGAGCGTGACGAGGCGCTTCGCGGTGAGCTCGCCCGCGCGGACCAGGTAGTGGAGGTAGCCGCGGGTGTGCTCGCGGCACGCCGGGCAGGGACAGTCGGGATCGATCGGCTCCCGCGACGTGCGGTGGGCCGCCTTGGCGAGGTCGAGGCGCCAGCGGGCGGCGGGCTCGTGGACGAAGGCCGTGCCGTGCCGCGCGAGCCGGGTCGGCGTGGCGCAGTCGAAGCTGTCGACGCCGGCGGCGACGGCGTGGACGACGTCGTCCACGTCGCCGATCCCGAGCAGGTGGCGGGGGCGCCGCTCGGGCAGGCGGGCGAGCGACCACCCCACCACCTCGTGCATCTGCTCCTTCTCCCGGCCGAGCGACCCGCCGATCGCGATGCCGGGCGTGCCCGAGTCGACCACGTAGGCGGTCGATTCGGCACGCAGGTCCTCGTGCACGCCGCCCTGGACGATCCCGTACAGGAGCTGCCCCGAGGGGGCGTGCTCGGCCTGCCACCGGATGCAGCGGTCGAGCCAGCGATGGGTGCGCTCCATGGAGCGCGCGGTGTAGTCGCGGTCCACGTGGAAGGGCGTGCACTCGTCGAAGGCGAGGGCGATGTCTGAGCCCAGCGCGGCCTGGACCTCCATGGAGGTCTCCGGGCCCATGAACCGCTCGACGCCGTCGAGATACGAGCGAAACCGCACCCCCTCCTCCTCGATCGAGAGGATCATCGAGCGGGGCCGGTCGCGCTTGCCCTTGATCTCCTCGGCGACCGAGCCATGGCCCATGGAGAACACCTGGTAGCCGCCCGAGTCGGTGACGATCGCCCGGCGCCAGCCCATGAACTCGTGCAGGCCGCCCATCTCGCGCACGAGGTCGGGGCCCGGCTGGATGAAGAGGTGGAAGGTGTTGCCGAGCACCATGTCGTAGCCCAGCTCGGCCACCTCGTCCGCGTGCAGGGACTTGACCGTGCCGGTGGACGCGAGCGGGACGAAGGCCGGCGTGCGAACGTCGCCGTGCGCGGTGTGGATCACGCCGGCCCGGGCGGAGCCGTCGCGGGCGGCGATCTCGAAGACGGGCGCCACGACGAAGAGCCTACGCGGGCCGCGGAACGGGCGGGGCCGCCCCGACCGGGCGGCCCCCACGTGCTGCTCGGCGAAGCCGGGCGGCCTACGCCTCCGTAGCGCTGCCCTCCACCGCGGGCGCTCCGCCGTTCCCGCCCGCGCCGGCCTTGATCTCCACCCGGCGCGGCTTGTGCTCCTCGGGCTTCGGGATCCGCACCTCGAGGACACCGCGGTCGAAGCTGGCCGAGATCCCGTCGGGGTCGACCCGGTCCGGCAGCGTCAGCGAGCGGCTGAAGCTCCCGAAGGAGCGCTCGATCCGGTACCAGCCGCGCTCGCGCGACTCGTGCTCGGCCTTGCGCTCGCCGGAGATGGTGAGCGTGCCGTCCTGAACCTCGATCGAGACGTCGGCCTCGTCGAGGCCGGGCAGATCGGCCTTGAGGACGAAGTGGTCCTCGGCCTCGACCAGGTCCATCTGCGGGACCCAGCGGCGCGACTCGCGCTGGCCGCCGAAGAAGGCGTCGAAAAGGCGGTCTACATCACGGGTGAACGGCTGTGGATTTACGGCTAGAGCCATGTCTGAACCTCCGTAAGGACGTAACGAACCGATGACTCAGCGGAAGTATAAAACCTCAGTCGCTCGTTATCAAGTTTTCTCCACGCATCTCTGCCGGGGTGTCGGACCCCATTAGTCCGAGCAGCGTAGGGGCCACGTCCGCCAGGATGCCCCCTTCGCGCAGCGCGGCGACGTCGGCGGTGACGATCACCGGGACGGGGTTCATCGAGTGGGCCGTGTTCGGGCTTCCGTCGGGCTCGAGCATGTTGTCGGCGTTGCCGTGGTCCGCCGTGATCAGGCATATCCCACCGCCCCCGGACACCACCTCGACCAGCCGGCCCAGGCACTCGTCGACCGTCTCGACGGCCTTCACCGCCGCCTCTATCACCCCGGTGTGGCCGACCATGTCGGGGTTCGCGTAGTTGATGATCCCGAACGCGTAGTCCCCCGCCTGCCAGCGCTCGACGAAGGCATCCGTGGCCTCGCGCGCCGACATCTCCGGCTTGTGGTCGTAGGTCGGGACGTCGCGCGGCGAGTCCACGAGGCAGCGGTCCTCGCCCTCGTACGGCTCCTCCTCGCCGCCGTTGAAGAAGTACGTCACGTGGGCGTACTTCTCCGTCTCCGCCACGTGCAGCTGGGACTGTCCGCGCGACGCGAGGGTGCTCGCCAGCGTCACCCCGGGCCGCTCCTGAGGGAACGCGACCGGGTGGTCCCACTCCTCCTGGTACTCCGTCAGCGTCGTGATCGAGAGGTCCGGGATCTTTGCCAGCAGCTCCGTCAGCTGCCGCGCCCGGTCGGGCCGGAAGTTGAAGAAGATCACACCGTCGCCCGGCCGGATGCGGCCCTCCTCGCCCACGAGCGTCGGCCTGATGAACTCGTCGGTCTCGTCGCGCTCGTAGGCGGCACGCACCGCGGCCTCGCCCGACTCGGCCCGAAACTCGGCCTCGCCGTGCACGACCGCCTGGCGGGCGAGCTCCGTGCGGTCCCAGCGGCGGTCGCGGTCCATCGCGTAGTAGCGGCCGGTCACCGACGCCACGCGGGCCGCTTCCGGCAATCCGGCCTCGAGCTCGGCGAGGTAGCCGGCGCCGGAATCCGGGTTGGTGTCGCGCCCGTCGGTGAAGGCGTGGATCACGATGTCCTTCACGCCCTGGTCGCGGGCCAGCTCGACGAGCGCCTCGAGGTGGCGGGTGCTGGCGTGCACGCCCCCCGCGGACACCAGCCCGAGCAGGTGGAGCCGCTCCACGTCGCACGCCGCCCGCAGGACCTCGTTCTCGAAGAACGAGCCGTCCTCGATCGCCTCGTCGATGCGCAGCAGGTCCTGCTTCACGATCGCGCCGGCGCCCAGGTTGAGGTGGCCCACCTCGGAGTTCCCCATCTGGCCCTCCGGCAGGCCGACCGCCGGGCCCCAGGCCGTCAGCGTGGTGTGCGGCCAGCGCCCCCAGAGCTCGTCGAACACCGGAGTGTCCGCCAGATCGACCGCATTGCCGGGCCCCGGCTCCGCCAGGCCCCAGCCGTCCAGGACGACGAGGACCGCGGGCCGTGCGGAAGCACCCGGCTCGGCCGGGTGCGCACCGGCAGGCTTCACCGCTCCGCCGCGGCCACGATCCGCACGAAGCCGTCCGGGTCCAGGCTCGCGCCGCCCACCAGCGCGCCGTCCACGTCGGGCTGAGCGAGGATCTCCCCCGCGTTGTCGGGCTTGACGCTGCCGCCGTACTGCACGCGCACCTCGGCCGCGGCCTCGCGCGAGCGGTCCCCGACCAGGGCCCGGACGAAGCCGATCGCCTCCTGCGCGATCTCGGGCGTCGCCACGCGTCCCGTACCGATCGCCCAGATCGGCTCATAGGCGATCGTCACCTCGCCGAGCCGCTCGGGCGGCACCTTCTCGAGCCCCTCCCGGACCTGGTTGCGCAGCTTGCGCTGCGTCTCGCCGCGCTCGCGCTCCTCCTCGGTCTCGCCCACGCACAGGATCGGATGCAGGCCGGCGGCGAGCGCGGCCGGCACCTTCTGCTGGAGCGCGCGGTCGGTCTCGCAGTTGTACTCACGCCGCTCCGAGTGACCGAGCACCACGCCGTCCACGCCGATCTCGGCGAGCATCGCCGCCGACACCTCGCCGGTGAAGGCGCCGTTCTCCTCCGCGTGCATGTTCTGGGCGAGCACCATCACACCGCTTCCGCGCAGCCTCTCCACGCACACGTCGAGCGACGTGAACGGCACGCACAGGCCGACCTGGGCCGGGCGGAGCGACTCGTCCGGCAGCAGCTCGAGCAGGCGCCCGCAGTACTCGGCGGCCTGCGCCCGCGTGCCCCACAGCTTCCAGTTGCCGGCGATGAAAGGTGTGCGGCCCGAGCCTGCCGGCTCGGCCGGTTCAGGCATCGTCGAGCACCTCCACGCCCGGCAGCGGCTTGCCCTCGAGCAGCTCGAGCGCGGCGCCGCCGCCGGTCGAGAGGTGGTCCACCTCGTCGTCGAGGCCGAACTCGGCCAGCGCCGCCGCGGAGTCGCCGCCTCCCACCACGGTCGTGCCGGGCGCCCGCGCCACCGCCTCGGCCACGGCGCGAGTGCCGTCGGCGAACGGGTCGAGCTCGAAGGCCCCCATGGGCCCGTTCCAGAACACGGTGCCCGCGCGCATAACCTCCTCGCCGTACGCCTGCGCCGTGCGCGGGCCGACATCGAGCCCCATCCAGCCGTCCGGCACGTCGGTGCCCTCCTCCACCCGTCGCTCGGCCTCGGCGTCGAAGCGGTCGGCCAGCACCAGGTCGACCGGCAGCAACAGGTTGCAGCGCGACGACTCGGCCTTCTCGAGCGCCTTGCGGGCCAGCTCCACGCCCTCCTCCTCGACCAGCGAGTCGCCCGTGGGCTTGCCCTGGGCGCGAAAGAAGCTGAAGCACATAGCGCCGCCCACCAGCAGGGTGTCGGCCGTGTCGAGGAAGGTGTCGATCAGCGCGATCTTGTCGGTCACCTTGGCGCCGCCGAGCACCACCGCGAGCGGCCGCTCGGGCGCCTCCACGATCGAGCGCAGGGTGGTCACCTCGCGCTCGAGCAGGAGGCCCGCCACGGCGGGGCGGAGGAACCTCGCGACGCCGGCGGTGGAGGCGTGGGCCCGGTGCGCGGCACCAAAGGCATCGTTCACGTAGGCCTCCGCCAGGCCGGCCAGCTCCTCGGCCAGCGCCGGGTCGTCGTCGGTCTCCCCGCGCTCCCAGCGGGTGTTCTCGAGCACCAGCACGGCGCCGGCCTCGAGCCGCTCGGCGCCGCGGCGCACCTCCGGTCCGATCACCTCGGGCGCCTGGTGCACCGGCCCTTCGATCAGCTCCGCGAGCCGTTCGGAGACCGGTTCCAGGGAGGTCTCGGGGTCGCGTCCCTTCGGCCGCCCGAGGTGCGAGCAGAGGATGAGGGCCGCACCCCGGTCGAGCAGCAGCTCGATCGTGGGCAGCGCGGCGCGAATGCGCGCGTCGTCGGCCACGCGGCCGCCTTCGAGCGGCACGTTGAAGTCGACCCGGGCGAGCACCCGCTCGCCCTCGACGACCTCGAGATCTCGAACGGTGCGCTTCCCGAACTCCGTCAACTGGCCGCTAGGCAACCGGCGCCCCCGCCAGCACGCGCTGCGCCAGGTCCACCACCCGATTCGAGTAGCCCCACTCGTTGTCGTACCAGGCCACGACCTTCACGAGCCGCTCGTCGATCACCATCGTCAGCGGCGAGTCGAAGATCGACGAGTAAGGCGAGCTCACGATGTCGCTCGACACGATCGGGTCCTCGCTGTAGCGCAGGATGCCCTCGAGCGAGCCGGTGTCGGCCTTGGCGGCGAAGGCCTCGTTGACCTCCTCCTTGGTGGTGGAGCGGCCGACCTCGCACACGAGGTCCACGACCGAGCCGGTGATCACCGGCGCGCGCACGGCGATCCCGTTGAGCTTGCCGTCCAGCTCGGGGACCACGAGGCCGATCGCCTTGGCGGCGCCGGTCGAGGTGGGTACGAGGTTCGCGGCGGCGGCGCGGGCCCGGCGCAGATCCTTGTGGGGGGCGTCCTGCAGGCGCTGGTCGGCCGTGTAGGCGTGGATCGTGGTCATGATGCCGCGCTCGATTCCGACCGCTTCGTTCAGCACCTTCGCCACCGGCGCCAGGCAGTTGGTGGTGCACGATGCAAGCGAGATCACGTCGTGCTGCTGGGCGTCATAGGCGTCGTCGTTGACCCCCAGGGCGAGCGTCACATCGGGCTCGGTGGCGGGCGCGGAGATGATCACCTTCTTGGCGCCGGCCTCGAGGTGCTTCGCCGCGTCGTCACGCTTGGTGAACAGCCCGGTCGACTCGATCACCACCTCGGCGCCCATGTCGTTCCACGGCAGCGCCGCGGGATCGCGCTCGGCGAACACGCGCAGCTCGTCCCCGTCCACGACGATGCCGTCGTCGGTGGCCTCGACCTGCCCCGGGAAAGGCCCGAGGATCGTGTCGTACTTGAGGAGGTGGGCGAGCGTAGTCGTGTCGGTGATGTCGTTGACCCCGACCCAGTCGATGTCGGCGCCGGCTGCGTGCGCCGCCCTGAAGACGTTGCGGCCGATGCGCCCGAAGCCGTTGATTCCGGCCTTCAAGGCCATTCGATTCTCCCTTTCGAAGTTGACAGCATCCGCGCCCGCTCGGCCGGGCCGAGCGCTTGCAGCACTACCCGGTGAATCTATCGCTTGCCCGTCGAGGCCCGGTGGGAAACGGCCATCCGCGCCCGCTCGGCCGAGCCGAGCGCTTGCGGCCCCGGCGATCAGGGCCGCCGTGGCGGCTTGTCCACGTCGCGGTGGACGACGTCGATCAGCAGATCGCCGCGGGCGCCGTAGATGCGCGCCAGGTGCTCCGCTATCACCACCGAGCGGTGCCGGCCGCCGGTGCAGCCGATGCCCACGGTGAGGTGGGCCTTGCCTTCGCGCTCGTAGGCCGGCAGCAGGTAGTCGAGCAGCGGAGTGAGGCGCTCGTAGAACTCGGTGATGCCGTCCGAGCTCTCCACGTAGTCGATCACCGGCTCGTCCAGCCCCGTGAGATCGCGCAGCTCCGACTCGTAGTGCGGGTTCGGAAGGAAGCGGACGTCGAAGGTCAGGTCGGCATCCCGAGGCGACCCGTGCTTGTACCCGAACGTCATGAACGTCACCGCGAGCCGCCCGATCTTCCCGTGCGGCAGCATCTTGTCCGCCACCACCTTGCGGAGCCGCGAAGCCGACAGGTCGGTGGTGTCTATGCACACGTCCGCGCGCTCCCTGAGCGGGGCAAGCAGCTCGCGCTCGTCGCGGAGCGCGGCCTCCACGGAGCCGCCGTCGGCGAGCGGGTGCCGGCGGCGCGTCTCCTTGAAGCGGTTGATCAGCACCGGGTCGCTGGCCTCCAGGTAGAGCAGCCGGTACTGCACGCCGCGGCCGTCGAGGTCGTCGAGCACCTTGACGAGGCCGTCGAAGTAGGCCCCGCCGCGCACGTCTGACGCCACCGCGGCGCGCTCGACCTTGCTCCCCTCGTGACCGAACAGCTCGGCGAGCGAGCCGATCATCTCCGGCGGGAGGTTGTCGACGCAGAAGTAGCCCGCGTCCTCGAACGTGGCCATCGCCTGGGACTTGCCGGCCCCGCTGAACCCCGTGATGACGACGAAGTCCTGGATCACCGCACCTTGTTCACGTAGGCGTGGATGTCGCGCGCCACCTTGCCGGGCAGGCCGGGCACCGCCTCGAGCTCCTCGCGGCTCGCGCCGAGAAAGCGCTCGGGCGAGCCGAAGTGCTGCAGGATGCTCCGCTTGCGGGCGGGACCAACGCCGGGCAGCTCGTCCAGGATCGAGCGCGTCATCGCCCGGTCGCGCCGGCCGCGGTGGAACTCGATCGCGAAGCGGTGAGCCTCGTCCCGGACGCGCTGGAGTAGCTGCAGCTCGGGCGTGTCGTGGGCCAGTCGCAGCGGAGTGCGGCGGCCGGGCATGTACACCTCCTCGATCCGCTTGGCGAGGCTGATCACCGTAACCCCGAGGTCGAGGAACGGTGTCAATTCCTTGAGACCGGCCGACAGCTGGCCGGCGCCGCCGTCGATCACGATCAGGGCGGGCACGGAGGCGAAGCTCTCGTCGAATTCGCGGTCGTGCGGGCTGCGCTCGCGCTGAGCGACGTACTGGGCCATTCGCCGTGAGAGCACCTCCGCCATGGCGGCGAAGTCATCTTGAACGGCCTCCCGGATGCCGAACCGGCGGTAGTCGGCCTTCTTGGGCGCGCCGCCCTCGAAAACGACCATCGACGCGACGGTGTGCGCGTGCATCAGGTTGGAGATGTCGAAGCACTCGATCCGCATCGGGATCACGTCCATCTCGAGCGCGCGCTGCAGCCCGTCGATGGCCTCGATGCGCTGCGCGCGGCGGCGCTCCGAGCGCAGGCGATCCTGGTCGAGCGCGAGCCTGGCGTTGCGCTCGGCCAGCTCGAGGATGCGCCGCTTGTCGCCGCGCTCCGCGTGCCTCACCTCGACGGGGGCGGCGCGCCGCTCGGCGAGGGCCTCGGCCAGCGTGTTGGTGGTGACCACCGTCCGCGGGACGATCACCTGCGGCGGCACCGCGATCGCGCTCGCGTAGTACTGGAGCACGAACTCCTCGGCCACCTCGCCCTCGTCACGGCCCGCGGCGTTCTCCAGATAGAAGCTCTGCCGGTCCTGCAGCACTCCGTCACGCACCTGGAACACCTGTGCGTTCGCGTCGGTCCCCTCCGCGGCCACGCCGATCGCGTCGAGGGTGCCGACCGCCTCGTTGGCGATGCGCTGGCGCTCCAGCAGGGAGCGGACCGCTTTGAGGCGGTTGCGCAGCTGCGCCGCCCGCTCGAATTCCTGATCCTTCGCCGCCTGCTTCATGCCCTGGTCGAGCGCCCGCTCGATCTGGCGATAGCGGCCGGACAGGAAGTCGATGATGGTGTCGACGTTGGCCCGGTACTCCTCCTTGGAGATGTAGCCGACGCAGGGGGCCTGGCAGCGCTTGATGAAGTAGTCGAGGCAGGGGCTGCCGCTGGCGCGCCCGGGCTGGGGGCCATCGCAGGTGCGGTACTGGAAGACCTTGCCGAGCAGGTCGAGCGTCTCGCGCACGCGCTTGGCGTTGCTGAACGGGCCGAAGTACACCCGGTTTCGACGGTGCCGCTCGCGCGTGAAGTAGATGCGCGGGAACTCCTCGTCGAGGCTGATCCCGATGTAGGGGTAGGACTTGTCGTCTCTCAGCCGGACGTTGAACAGGGGCCGGTAGCGCTTGATGAACTCCTGCTCGGCGAGCAGCGCCTCGGCCTCGGTCTCGGTCGCGATGAACTCGATCTCGGCGATCTGCGGGACCATGTCGACCGACCCGCGCGCGCCCGTCTTCGAGAAGTGCCCGGCCACCCGCTTCCTGATCGAGCGGGCCTTGCCGACATAGAGGACCTTGCGATTAGCGTCCCTGAACAGGTAGACGCCAGGCGCGTCCGGCAGCGCCCGGCGCTGCTTCGTTACGCGGTCTTGGCGGGTCTCGGTCTCGGCTGCGGCCACCCCTCTTCGAGGATAGGCCGCGGGCCCGGCGGGCTTCTCAGACCAACACGCGCCCGACCGACTCCGCCACGCAGGCCGGCTTCTCCGACCCCTCCACCTCAACCGTCCAGCGCTGGACGATCTGGTGCCAGCCGCCGCCCTTCTCCTCGACCGATACGGTCTCGACGCTGGCGCGGATGCGGCTCCCGGCCGGCACCGGAGCGGGGAAACGGACCTTGTCCCAGCCGTAGTTGACGCCCAGCTTGAAGCCGGTCGACTCGAGCAGCTCGGGACGGAAGCCGTCGATCATCGACAGCGTCAGGTTGCCGTGTGCCACGGTCGTGCCGAACGGGCTCTCGGCCTTGGCGCGCTGCACGTCGACGTGGATCCACTGGTGATCGCGCGACAGCTCGGCGAACGCGTCGATGTCGGCCTGGGTCACCTCGCGCCACTCGCTGGGGCCGATCGGCCGGCCTTGGAGCGCCCTGAGCTCCTCGATGCCGTTCACGGTGATGGTCATGAGGGAGAGCCTAGCCGCGGTTGTACCAGGGCCGGCCGTCCAGCGCCTGGCGTAGTGCGGCGCGGCCGGCTTTGCGGATCGGCTGGCCGTGGGTGACCAGCACCCTGTCGAAGTCGAGCTCGAGGAGCGGCTCCAGGGTGGGGTTGAAGCGCTCGCGGTGGAAGCGCTCCATCTTCGCGTCCACGCGGTCGGTCGCCCAGACCACGAGCTTGCCGTCGACCTCCGCCACCGCGTCCCCGAAGGCGAGCGCCTTGTGGGAGGGAACGTGGAGAGGCGTCTCATGGCGGCGCGGCTTGCCGATCGCGTGGGCCGTGATGCCGGCCGGCAGGTCGTCCTTTTCGGGATGGAGCTCCCTGAAGCCGGAGGTCTTGTCGAGACGCGTGGCGCATGCGGGGTGGCCGCGGATCGCGGTCTTCACGTCCTTCCGGAAGCGCTGCCAGATCGCCTCCGAGCTGCGCACGTGGTAGGGGATGGTGACGAGGATCGTGAGGCGATCGCCGAGGTTGTCCTCGATCAGCTCGAACACGGGATCGGGGTCCGGGGGAAGAAGCGGGTCGATGAGGATCGTGTCCTCGCCCGTGCGCAGGGCGAAGCTCGCGACCTCGCTGCCGAACTCGCCGGGGTGCCACTCGGGGTGGCGGGCGGTCCAGCGCCAAAGGTCTTGGGCCAGCCTCTTGGGCGTCTCGCTCATGCGAGCGTCATCATAACCCCTGAAGAGAATTAGTGGGTTACAAACGACAGCCGCCCTCTCGAGCGGCTGCCTCGGTGCTGCGGGGTGGGGCTGCGCGTCAGCCGGCGAGGCGCTTGCGCAGCATCTCCTTGCCCTGCTCGGCGCCCTTGCGGCTCTCGCCCTGGGCGCGCCGGAAGAAGTCGGCGAGGTCGCTGTCGCCGTCGCGCTCGGCGTCCTCGGCATACGTCTCGAGCCTGAGGACGTTCGAGAGGCACTGCTCGGTGAACCAGATGATGTTGTAGTCCTTGTCCTTCGTGCCGGTGACCTGGCCGGTCTCGGTCTGGCTGGTGGCCATCGGGGAACTCCTTCCGTCTGGGAAACCTGACAGGGAGCCGCTACCCGGGCCTTGGGAGCTCATTCAAGCCAGCAGCTCGACCTCGCACCGGATCCCGGAGGCGTGCGCGAGCCGCTCGTCGCCGGTGAGCAGGATCGTGTCGAGGGACTCGGCGAGGGCGACGTAGGAGGCGTCGTACGCGCTGAGCTTGTGACGCAGGTCCCAGATCCTGCGCATCAGCGGTCCGTGCGGAGCCCGCTCGAGCGGCAGGGCGGCGAGGTCGGAAAGAGCCGCGTCTGCGCGCCCGGCGGAGAGTCTCCCTGCGCGGGAGCGACGGCGACATACCGTGACGACCTCGAGGTCGATCAGTTGGGGCGCCGCCAGACCCTCGTCCACCAACCGCGCCCGAAGGCGATCGCCGAGCGCGTTGTCGTCGATCAGCGCCGGAGCGAGTACCGATGCATCAACGACGATCACCCTTGAGAATCGCGCTCCCTGCGAATGATTTCGGCTGCCTCCTTCACGGACAGCCGGCCCCCCGTTCGCTGACCGATGCGCTTGAGCATCTCGTTCAGGGTCGGCTGCCGCGCATCCTCCGTCAGCTTCGCGAGGAGGTATTCCTGGAGCGACATGCCCGCCTCCGCCGCGCGGCGCTTCAATATCCGGTGCACGTCGGCGCCAACCCATGCATATTGGCGCCACCCTCATTCCACGAGCGTGACCTCGAAGCTCGCTCCGCCGGCGATGTCGCCCGCGCCGCCCAGGAGGCCGAGGATCCTCGCCACGTATGCGCGCGTCTCGGCGTACGGAGGGATGCCGCCGTACTGCTCGACGGCGCCGGCGCCGGCGTTGTAGGCGGCCAGCGCGAGCGGGACGGAGCCGAAGCGCCTCAGCAGGTCGCGCATCAGGTGGGCCTGGGCGTCGATGGCGTCCTCCGCGTCGAACGGGTTCTGCAGGCCCAGCGCCTGCGCGGTGCCGGGCATGAACTGGGCGATGCCCTGCGCGCCCGCCGGCGACGTGGCGAACGGGTTGAAGTTCGACTCCGCGTAGATCTGCGCCGACAGCAGAGCCGCCCCTACGTTCCAGCGCTGCGCCGCCCGCACGATGGCGTCGTGGTAGCGCGCCGGCACGAACGACGGCACGGCGCTCTGGCCGTCGCCCGCGCCGCCGCCGTAGCCGACCGACGCCGACCCGTTGTTCCGGGCGAACCCGAAATGCCAGTCCTCCCAGCTGTATCTCTTGATGAAACCGAAGCGTCCGCTGTTCGCCGCGAGCCAGGCGTAGGCGGCCGGCGGGCCGAGGTCGAGCTCGGTGGCGTAGCGGTGCAGGCTCTCGCCCGGCGGCGCCACCCACTTCGGGTCGGGGTGGGCGGCAAACAGCTTCGCCTGCTCGGCGTCGGAGCGATAGCCGCTCGTTACCAGTAGGGACAGCCCGGCCTCCCGGTCGGCCGCGGCCGCCATGCGGTCGAAGGCGAGCGCGACATCGGGGCGCATCGGCTTGCCCTGTCTGTACGCCAGCGGGCCGTTGTAGCCGCCGCCGGTGGCGGTCGCGGGCATGCCGAGCCCGCCGGTGGCGGGTGCCAGCTCTGCGGTCGCCCGCGCCCCCACCCCGACCTGTCGCGGTCGGTCGTCCCCCGGTACGCGCACCGTCGCTTCGCCTCGCACCTGGACGGTTACGCGCGTGGGGGCGAAGACGGTGCCCGGGAATCTCACCGCGATACGCGCGCTCGCCAGACCATTGCGTGCGGCGCCTCGCCTCGCTGCGGCACGGGCGAGCGCCAGGTAGGCGGCGTTGGAGAGGTTACGCGGGTTGGGCAGCCCGCTCGGGAGCAGCGGCGGCTCGAACAGGCGGCGGTAGTTGTCGCGCATCACCTGCGCCGCCGAGATCGCCGCCAGATCGGCCGCCCGCTGGTGCCGGCCCTTGGCGCCCAGCGCCTGGCCGAACGCAAACAGCACCACCAAGCCGGTGAGCAGAGCGCCCACCACCCCGAGCAAGAGCAGCGAAGCCTGTCCCGCCTCGCCGTTCGATTCGGTCGTCCCATGCCCGTCGGGTGCCACGGGCCGGGACTGTCGCGTCGCGCCAGTTACAGCTCAACGCGTTCGTGAACCAAGTCAGCGACCGGGACGAAACGATCACGCGCCGCCCGACGGGACACACGACATCACCCAAGTTACGGGCGCACGTCCACGACTCCCGTGCACTACTAGTAGCGACGCTCTATATGGGTGGGTGTGCCGTTGGCCCACCCCGGCCGGGCCAACGGCTGGGCTGATCTGCAGCCGAATTTCCTGCGGGTGGGGCCGGGTCCCGGCGCGCCCGAAGGGTGGTCTCCATTGGTGGTCGCAACGGGATCGGGTGTCTCTCTGGGGGGCTGACGCGGCCGCGGGGCGCGGGCGTCGTGGCGACGACCGAGCGCACGGTCGCCACGGTCTTGGCCGCGGCTGGGGGAGGCCGACCGGAGGGGTGCCTGAAGTTGCGGCCAACATGTGGCCGCAACTTGTTGGACCCCTGTCTGGCGGCGGTATCTCGGGCCCAGATCAACTTGGCGCCGGCAACGAGAACACCATCGGCCTGCTGC
>Ga0081538_10001366_pt1 | contig 25119 bp, 24 predicted proteins | sample TabmetS5T2R1_FD_71022 | JGI IMG/M metagenome (GOLD analysis project Ga0081538, IMG submission 71022) | Tabebuia heterophylla rhizosphere microbial communities from the University of Puerto Rico - S5T2R1 | ecosystem: Host-associated > Plants > Roots > Rhizosphere ... | reverse complement strand
CGCCGCCACGGCGCCAAGTCCGCCCCGCTGGATGCGATCAGGGCGGCCCGTGAGGCCCAGGGCTGCGACCCGCTCGCCCAGCCCCGCGCTACCGGCCACCGTGCCGCGTTGTCGGTGCAGCGGGCCGCCCGCCGCTCGGCGGGTCCAGGCCACCAGCGACAGCCAGCGCCAGCTGCATGCCCTGGTCGTCGCCGCTCCCGATGGCCCCGCAGCCGACTACGGGGATCCCACCACGCCGGCCCTGGTCAGCACCTGCGGGCGGCTCCGGCTGCGGGCCGACACAGATCCCGAGACCGCTGCCACGCTGATCCGGGCGTGGCACCCGGAACTGCTCACCCCCACGGGGTTGGGCCCGATCGTCGCTGCCGTGGTGCTGTGTGCCTGGTCCCGGGTCGCTGTCGGACCGATGCCGCCTTCGCCATGATCGACATCGGCGGGCACGTGCTGCCGCCATGGCAGCCCCGTGCGGTCGAGGTACGCGGCGAGGCGAGCACGCTCGAAACTGGCGGCAAGGCCATCATGGAGGGGTTCGACGACCCGATCATCAGAATCACGCCTCGCAGGATCGTCTCGTGGGCCCTGGAGGACGGCTTCCACGCTCGTTCGGTGGGTTGAACCGACCTTCGCCGCTCTGATCGCGGCCCACGGGAGGCAGACCACCTCTGCCATTGGTCGCGGCCGTGGACTGACAGCGGGACTTGGCACACACTCGATGGCGTCATGTCGTTTGTACAGGTGACGTTGCTTGTCCAGCAGGCCTACGTGGGCAGGCCGCTAATTCCAGCGGCGCCGCTCGGGAGTGACGCCACTCCGATCGCCCAGGAGGTGATAGCTGGTGACCGAGCCACACGACTGGCCGGCCGAGCAGTCGGCCCGGGGGGCCCTGCGTCCCTGGCACTACACCACCGTCGGGTACCTGGCGGCGGTGTTCGAGGATCCGGAGCAGGCCCGGCGAGCCCAGCGCGGCCTCCGGGACCAGGGCGTGCCCGAGGCCGACCTTCGGATCTATGACGCCGAACAAACCCTGGCCATTGCCTCGCGCCTGCAGCAGGAACGGTCCATCGTGGCCAAGGCGATCAACGAGGTTGTGATCGACCGCCAGGTACGGGAGCGCTGGCTGGCCAACGCCAGGGCAGGCGGTTCCCAGCTCTGGGTCCATGCGCCCAGCAAGGACCGTGCCGACCGGCTGGTGAGGCTGCTCGCCGACTACCATTACCTGTCGCTGCATTACTTCGATGAGAACGGCATCGAAACCGTCTAAGGGCATGTCGCTCAACCTCGACCGGGCAATGGGATGTTCGGCATGACCGAGACGATCGCAGCGACCAGCGATCAGGCTTATGACTTGCGGATTTGGTCCTCTGGCAGGACTCGAGCCCCTTCTTGCTGTTTACAGAACAGGAGCGGATCGTCCACGGCGTGCTGGTGCGTCCTCTTCTTGCGGCTCGCGTCGGGCGGGTCGTCCAGCTAGTACGCTCCAGACGGGTCCAATGATGTTAGGTGGGCCTCCTGCAGCTCGGCCTCAAGCTTGAGCAGTTCAGTGCCAAGCGCCCTGAGATCAGGTTGGACCAAGGCCTGATCCAGGGCAACCGGGGGCATTGCGGCGTCGTAGGTAAATCGATCCGAAGGCCATGTACTTGGCCACCTGCTCCTCGGCCTCGCGAGCGTCGGACCCGCTAGCTGGATCACCCGGAGCACATCGACCCCTTCGACGCGACCAGGCCACCTTCAAGACGGTTCAGGCCCGCATCGCGACCCGATCACACACAACAGCCGCACCCGACGGGGAACGCCACGGCCCTACGTGCTTCGCGGGCGGCTGCACTGCGCCCTGTGCGAGCGACACCGTGCACGTCCGGGCGGAGCTCGGTAGGCGTATTGGTCGTGTCGGAGGGGGGACTTGAACCCCCACGTCCTATCCGGACACTAGGCCCTCAACCTAGCGCGTCTGCCTATTCCGCCACTCCGACGTGGTGCACCTGGGTGCGGGCGGATTGTAGCAAAGGGCTTGGAGGGTCGAACGGGTCAGGCGGGGAGGCTGACGGCGGTCAGGTCGAGGGTGCCCCAGGGGGTGAGGTCGAGGCCCTGGGGGCCCGGGGTGAGGACGGCGGCGTGGTGCTCGGTGAGGAGGGGGGTGGCCGGGAGGGCGGCCAGGGTGGCGGCTTCGGTCTGGTGGTACAGGGTGGTGCGGGCCGGGTCGTCGGGGGTGGCGCGGGCCTGGTCGAGGAGCCGCTCGGCCTCGGGGACGGCCGTTGACGGGCCGGCCAGGAACGGGTCGGGGCGGGGGTAGGGGGCGACCCGGCGGACCAGCGTCAGCGGCGTCCCGCCCTCCCGGGCCGGGGTGGCCTCCGGGGGCGGGGTGGGTTTCACGGCGACCCCGGCGGCGGTGAGGTCGGCGGCGACCAGGGCGGCGATGCGGCGGGCGTCGGCGCCGGCCGGGATGGCCATGGTCACCGGGGCGCGACCCGCCTTGGCCTTGGCGAACAGGGCCCGGGCCCTGGCCGGGTCGTGGCCGCAGGCCGGGCAGGGCGGGCCGGCCCCGGCGCTCGCCCATCCCGGGGTGGCCGGGGGGACCAGGGTCGTCGCCGCCGTGCCGGCCAGGGCGGCGGCGAGCCGGTCGCGGTCGACGGCCAGGGAGACGGCCTGACGCCAGGCCGGGTTCCCGCCCAGCTTCGACTTCAGGTTGAAGGTGAGGTTCCAGGTGGTGAGGGCCGGGCCCTGGAGGAGGCCGGGGCGGGTGCGGCCGTCGGCGGACGGGCCGTGGACGGTGCGGGCGGCGGCGAGCTGGTCGGCGGGGACGGGGGCGAACGCGGCCCGGCCGTTCTGAAGCTCCAGCCAGGCGGTCTGCTCGTCGGGGACGACGCGGACGCTGACCTTGTCGAGCAGGGCCGGCGGACCCGGGTAGGCGGGGTTGCGGTCCAGGGTCAGGGCGCGGCCCGGGCGGGCCGGGGCGGCCAGGCGGAAGGGGCCGTTGCCGACCGGGCTGGCCAGGTAGGCGGCCGGGTCGGGGCGGACCAGGGCCGCCGGGAGCGGGGCCAGGGGGAGGGCGGCGACCAGGGCCGGCAGGTCGGCCAGGGGGCGGTCGAGGCGGACGACCAGGGTGGCCGGATCGGGGGTCTCAAGGCCGGCGATGGCGCGCGCCCGGCCGGCGGCGAACGCCCGCTGGCCGGTGACCTCCGACAGCAGGGCCCGGGCCGCCGGGGCGGCGCCGGCGGGTGCCTTGGGGTCGGCCAGGCGGTGCCAGGCGAAGGTGAAGTCGTCCGAGCGGACCGGGGAGCCGTCGGACCAGCGGGCGTCGGGGCGGAGGCGGAACTCCCAGCGGCGCAGGGCCGGGTCGCTGGACCAGGAGGCGGCGACGGCCGGGCGGACGGCGCCGGCCGGGTCGATGGCGGTCAGGCCGTCGAACAGGTTGCCGAGGACGACCTCGTCCTCCAGGCGGTCGGCGCGGGCCGGATCGAGCGGTCCGGGGTCGAGCAGGGCGATGGCCAGGGTCCCGCCGCTGCGGCCCCGGGGCGCCGCTCCCCCGCCGCCCGGCCCGGAGCCGGACCCGCCGCCCCCACCGCCGCTCGTGCACCCGGCCACGGCGACCAGGGCGACGACCACGAGCCACCGGCGCCGCCCCACGGCGACCACGGGATGCGGCTCCTACGGCTCGAGCATGAGGGCCAGCAGCACGCTGGTGATGCCGAACACGGTGGCGGCCGCGACCGTGAGGCGGTCGAGGTTGCGCTCGACCACGGTGGAGCCGCCGAGCTGGGTGTTCATGCCGCCGCCGAACATGTCGGAGAGGCCGCCGCCGCGGCCGGCGTGGAGGAGGATGAACAGGATCAGGGTGAACGACGCGATCACGTCGATGACGATCAGCAGCGGGATCATCGGGCAGTCCTCACAGCGCGAAGAAGGCCGGCGGGCACCGGCGAGTCCGACCGAGTGTATCAGCGGGCGCGGCGGGCCGAGCCCTTGACGATCAGGGCGAACTCGTCGGCGTCGAGGCTGGCCCCGCCGACCAGGGCGCCGTCGACGTCGGGCTTGCCGGCCAGCTCCTCGGCGTTGGAGGACTTGACGCTGCCGCCGTACTGGATGCGGAGCTCGTCGGCGGCGGCCTGGCCGACCAGGTCGGCCACGGTGGCGCGGATGACGGCGATCGTCTCCTGGGCGTCGTCGGCGGTGGCGGCGCGGCCGGTGCCGATGGCCCAGACGGGCTCGTAGGCCACCACCAGGCCGGCGACCTGGTCGCCGGAGAGGCCGGCCAGGGAGCCGCGGACCTGGCCCTGGACGACCTCGGCGGTGCGGCCGGCCTCGCGCTCCTCCAGGACCTCGCCGACGCAGACGATCGGGCGCATGCCGGACCCGAGGACGGCCCGGGCCTTGCGGTTGACCAGCTCGTCGTCCTCGCCCGCGTACTGGCGGCGCTCGGAGTGGCCGACGATCACGTACTGGACGCCCAGCTTGGCCAGCATCGGCGCCGAGACCTCGCCGGTGTAGGCGCCCTGGGGCTCGGGGTGGCAGTCCTGGGCGCCGAGGGCGATCGGCAGCTTGTCCCCGTCGATCAGGGTGCCGACGCTGCGCAGGGCGGTGAACGGCGGGCACACCGCGACCTCGACGGCGTCGGTGTCCTCGCTGGACAGGGCCCAGGCCAGCTTCTGGGTGAGCTGGACCCCCTCCAGGTGGTTCTTGTGCATCTTCCAGTTGCCGGCGATCAGCGGGCGGCGAGCCACTGCCATGCCCTCCTTCAGACGGTCGGGACGGCGGCGACGCCGGGCAGGGTCTTGCCCTCGAGCAGCTCGAGGCTGGCCCCGCCGCCGGTGGACAGGTGGTCGATCCGGTCGGCCAGGCCGAGCTCGGCCAGGGCGGCGGCCGAGTCGCCCCCGCCGACGACCGTGTAGCCGTCGGCGGCGGCAACGGCCTCGGCCACCGCCTTGGTGCCGGCGGCGAACGGCGCCAGCTCGAACACGCCCATGGGCCCGTTCCAGCAGACGGTGCGGGCGTCGGCGACGGCGGCGGCGAACGCCTTGGCCGTCTCCGGGCCGATGTCCAGGCCCTTCCAGCCGGGCTCGATCCCGTCGGCTGGCACGGTCCGGGTCTCGGCGTCCTCGCTGACCTCACGGGCCACGACCACGTCGGTGGGCAGCAGCACCGGCTTGCCCTGGCCCTCGGCCGTCTCCAGCAGCCGCCGCACGGCCTCGACCTGGTCGGGCTCGAACAGCGAGTCGCCGATCTCGTGGCCCTGGGCGGCCAGGAAGGTGAAGCACATGCCGCCGCCCACGACCAGGCTGTCGACCCGGCCGAGGAGGTTGTCGAGCACGGCCAGCTTGTCCGAGACCTTGCTGCCCCCGAGCACGGCCACGAACGGCCGCTCCGGGTCCTCCAGCAGCCGCGACAGCTCCTTGACCTCGCCGGCGAGCAGGAACCCGGCGTAGGCGGGGAGCCGCTCGGCCACCCCGACCACCGAGGCGTGGGCCCGGTGGGCGGCCCCGAAGGCGTCGTCCACGTAGACCTCGGCCAGGGAGGCGAGCCGGTCGGCCAGCTGGGGGTCGTTCTGCTCCTCGCCGGGCTCGTAGCGGAGGTTCTGGAGCAGCAGCACCTGGCCGTCGCCGAGGGCCTCGGCGGCCTGGCGGGCCTGGTCCCCGGCGACGTCGTCGACGAAGGCGACCTCGGCCCCCAGCTGCTCGGCCAGGACCGGCCGGACCGGCTCCAGCGAGTACTTGGGGTCGGGCCTGCCCTTGGGCCGGCCGAGGTGGGAGCAGCAGATCACCCTGGCCCCGTTGTCCAGCAGCCACCGCAGGGTCGGGACGGCGGCCCGCACCCGGAGGTCGTCGGTGACCTTCCCCCCCTCCAGGGGCACGTTGAAGTCGTTGCGGACCAGGACCCGCCGGCCGGCGACGTCGGCCTGGTCGACCGTGCGCAGCTCCACCGGACTAGAGCTGCTGGCCGACCAGCACGGTCAGGTCGACGAGCCGCTTGGAGTAGCCCCACTCGTTGTCGTACCAGCCGAACACCTTGGCCAGGTTGCCGTTGGCCTGGGTGAGGGGCGAGTCGAAGATGCAGGAGGCGTCGTCGCCGACGATGTCGCGGGACACGATCGGGTCGGTGGAGTAGCGGATGATCCCGGCCAGCGGGCCCTCGGCGGCCTGCCGGTAGGCGTCGTTGATCTCCTCGACGGTGGTCTCGCGGCCGAGGACCACGGCCAGGTCGGTGAGCGAGCCGTCCTCCACCGGGACCCGCAGGGCGATGCCGTCCAGCTTGCCCTTGAGCTCGGGGATGACCAGGGAGGCGGCCTTGGCCGCGCCGGTCGAGGTGGGGATGGTGTTGACCGCGGCCGAGCGGGCCCGGCGCAGGTCCTTGTGGGGGAAGTCGAGGATGACCTGGTCGTTGGTGTAGGCGTGGATGGTGGTCATGAAGCCCTTCTCGATCCCGAAGTTGTCCATCAGGACCTTGGCCAGGGGGACCACCGAGTTGGTCGTGCAGGAGGCGTTGGAGATGATGTCGTGGCTGGCCGGGTCGTACTTGTCGTGGTTGATGCCCATGACGATGGTGATGTCCTCGTCCTTGGCCGGGGCCGAGATGATCACCTTCCGGGCGCCGCCCTTGAGGTGCTTGGCGGCGTCGTCGCGCTTGGTGAAGATGCCGGTCGACTCGATGACCACGTCGACGCCGAGGTCGCCCCAGGGGAGCTGGGACGGGTCGCGCTGGGCGCTGGCCAGGACCCGCTGGCCGCCGACGGTGATCGACTCGTCGTCGTAGGAGACGTCGCCGTCCAGCCGGCCGAAGGTCGAGTCGTACTTGAGCAGGTGGGCCAGGGTCTTGTTGTCGGTCAGGTCGTTGACGGCGACGACCTCGACGTCCTTGCCCTCGGCGGCCCTGAAGTAGTTGCGGCCGATGCGGCCGAAGCCGTTGATGCCCACGCGAACGGTCATGGTTCCTGCCTCCCGGGAGGTTGAACGTTCCGGCTCATTCTTCACTACCCCCGACTGGGTGCGTCAACGCCTCGATTCGCCGGATTCGTGCCAGCACGCCTCCCTTGGATCGCGGCGGGTCGAGCATAGTCCCTAGCTCGGTGAGGCTGGCATCCGGATGGGCGAGCCGCAGGGCCGCGACCTCGGCCAGGTCGGCCGGCAGGCCGTCCCAGCCGAGCCTGGCCACCGCCCGCTCCACGGCCGCGACCTGGGACATGGCCGCGGCCACGCTGCGGCGCAGGTTGGCCTGGTCGGCGTTGGCCAGCCGCACCGCCTCGCGGCGGACCTCCCGCCGGATGCGGCCGTCCTCCCAGTCCAGGTAGGCCGTCTGGGCGCCCATGACGAGCAGGGCCCGGCCGATGGCCTCGCCGCCCTTGACCACCACCCGGTGCTCGTCGGGGCCGTGCCGCCCGGTCCGGGCGGGCAGGCCGAGCCGGGTCAGGAGGGCGGCCAGGTCGGTGGCGGTGCGCTCCTCGGGGGCGCCGACCTCCAGGTGGGGCTCGCGGGTCGGGGCCGACACCGAGCCGCGGCCCAGGAACGCCCCCCTGGCGAAGCAGGCCGCCGCCTCCCGGCCCCTGACCAGGCCGCCGGCGACCCCGAAGCTGAGCCGGCCGGCCCCGTCGAGGATGCCGCTGTCGGTCAGGACCCGCTCGACCCGGTCGGCCAGGACGAGCTCGTAGCGGGCCCGGGGGGCCAGCGCCCCGGCCTCGCGGACGCGGAAGTCGGGCCGGACCCCGTAGCCGGCGTGGAGCAGCCAGAACGCCAGCCGGGTCACCCCGCCCGACCCGGTGGCCAGGACCAGGGTGTAGCGGGGGCCGAGGGTGCCGCCGATGTGGAGGGTGGCGGCGAAGCGGAGCAGGGCGGCCAGCAGGGCGCGGCGCTCGGCCGGGGCGGCCGGCCGCAGCGCCGCCAGCTCCTCCTTCACCCGGACGGTGAACTCGCCGCGGCTCATCGGCGCCCTAGGCGAGTTCCTTGAGGGCGGTGGCCAGGCGGGCCGCGTCGTGGCGGCCGGCGTGGTCGTCGGCGGCCACCTCGGCGTGGAGGACGGCCGCCCCGAGGTCGGCGAAGGCCCGCAGCTCGCGGGCCGCGGCGACCGCGTCCTGGGGCCGCTGGCACAGCACGGTGGCCACCCGCAGGCCCGGGCAGTGGTCGAGGATGGCGGCCAGGTGGGCCTCGGGCGGGAAGCCGCTGGTCTCGCCCGGCTGGGCCTCCAGGTTGCAGATGTAGACCAGCCGCTCGGCCTCGGTCAGGGCCGCGGCCAGCTCGGGGACGAGCAGGTTGGGCACGACCGAGGTGAAGGTCGACCCGGGGCCGAGCAGGACCAGGTCGGCCTCGCGGACGGCCTGGACGGCGGCCGGCACCGCGGCCGGCTCGCGCGGCTCCAGCCAGACCGACTCGACCCGGCCGCTGGCCATGCCGATCGCCACCTGGCCCTCCACCTGGTGGCCGTCGACCAGGCCGCACAGCCGCACCGGGACCAGCGTCGAGGGCAGCACCTGGCCGTGGACCCGGAGCCAGCGCGACGCCTCCTCGAGCGCCTCCGGGAACCCGCCCTTGAGGTCGGTCAGGGCGGCCAGGGCGAGGTTGCCCAGGTTGTGGCCGGCCAGGTCGCCGCGCTCGAACCGGTAGCCGAACAGCTCGCGGACCTCGGCCGCCGGGTCGGCCAGGGCGAGCATGGCCTTGCGCAGGTCGCCGGGGGGCAGCAGGCCCAGGTCGCGGCGGAGCCGCCCCGAGGAGCCGCCGTCGTCGGCCACGGCCACCACCGCGGTCGGGGCCAGGCCGAGCAGCCGCAGGGCGGTCAGGGTGACGGCCAGGCCGTGGCCGCCGCCGAGCGCGACAACCCTCACTCGCGCTCCACGTCCCGGTGGGCGACGTGGGCCCGGTAGCCCTTGTCGGTCAGCCAGCCGGCCAGCTCGGCGGCCAGGACGACGCTGCGGTGCTTGCCCCCGGTGCAGCCGACGGCCACCGTCAGGTAGTGCTTGCCCTCCTGGACGTAGCCGGGCAGGGCCGTCTCCAGCAGGGCCTCCAGCCGGGCCATGAACAGGCCGGTGTCGCGCTGGGCGAGGACGTAGTCGCGCACGGCCGGGTCGGTGCCGGGCAGCGGGCGCAGCTCCGGCACCCAGTGCGGGTTGGGCAGGAAGCGGACGTCGACCACCATGTCGGCGTCGAGGGGCAGGCCGTACTTGAAGCCGAAGGAGGCCACCGTGACCAGCATGCCGTCGGCCTCGCCGGCGAACGCGGCCAGGATCTTGGCCCGCAGCTCGTGCACGTTGAGGTCGCTGGTGTCGAGGACCAGGTCGGCGTCGGCCCGCAGCTCGCGCAGCAGGTCGCGCTCGAGGGCGATCGACTCGGCGACCCGCTCGCCGGCCACCGGGTGGCGCCGGCGGGTGGTCTCGTAGCGGCGGATGAGGACCTCGTCGGAGGCCTCCAGGAACAGCACCCGGAGGTTGATGTCCTGGGCCCTGAGCTGGTTGAGGGCGGTCGACAGCTCGGACACGCCGGCCGTGAAGGAGCCGCCGCGGGCGTCCATGACCAGCGCCACCCGGGTCCGGTCGCGGCCGACCACGGCCAGCTCGGCGACCCGCCCGATCAGCGACGCCGGCAGGTTGTCGATCACGAAGTAGCCGAGGTCCTCCAGCACCTTGGCCGCCTCCGAGCGGCCGGCCCCCGACAGCCCGGTGATCACCACGAACTCCACCGCGGCCGCGCGCAGGCGATCCTCGGTCCGCAGCTCTTGCGTCATCGGCTCCGCTCCCCCCTGTCCGCCGGGGGGCTACCGCTTCGCTCCTTGAGCCCCCCGGACCCCCCGGCCGCAGCGGCTCCGTGCAGATGGTCGTAGACCACCTTAGCAAGCTGCGGGCCCAGGCCGGGGACCTGCTCCAGCTCGGCCAGGCTGGCCTGGGCGGCCTTGCGGGCCGAGCCGAAGTGGCGCACCAGCTGGCGCCGCCGGGTCTCGCCGACCCCGGGGATGCCGTCGAGCACGCTGCGGGTCATGGAGCGGTCGCGCAGCTTGCGGTGGTAGGTGATGGCGAAGCGGTGGGCCTCGTCGCGGACCCGCTGCAGCAGGTAGAGGGCCTCGCTGGTCCGGGGGATGACCACCGGGTCGGGCATGCCGGGCAGGTACACCTCCTCCATCCGCTTGGCCAGCGACACCACCGGCAGGTCGGGGCTGGCCGAGGCCCGCACCGCCTCCAGGGCGGCGGCCAGCTGGGGCCGGCCCCCGTCGACCACGATCAGGTTCGGCGGGTAGGCGAACTTCTTGCGGCGCTCCCGATTCTCCTGGGCACCCCCGTGGGGTTCCCCGGACCCCTCCGGCGCTTCTGGCTCGTTCCGCTCGGTGGCCAGGCGGGCCAGGCGGCGGGTCAGGACCTCACGCAGGGAGGCGACGTCGTCCTGGCCCTCGACCGAGCGGATCTCGAAGCGGCGGTACTCGCTCTTGCGGGCCAGGCCGTCCTCGAACACCACCATCGAGCCGACGACCTGGCTGCCCTGGAGGTTGGAGATGTCGTAGCACTCGATCCGCAGGGGGGCCTCGGGCAGGTCGAGGGCCTCCTGGAGCTCCTTGAGGCCGCGGGCCCGGGCGTCGAAGTCGCTGGCCCGCTTGAGCTTGTGGGTGGCGAAGGCCTCGCGGGCGTTGGCCGCGACGGTCTCCAGCAGGGCCCGCTTCTCCCCCCGGCGGGGCACCCGCAGGTCGACCGGGCCGCCGCGCAGCCCGGCCAGCCACGCCCGCAGCCCGTCGGCGCCCTCGGGCAGGACGGGCAGGAACACCTCGCGGGGGACCTCGTCGCCCCGGTCGCCGTAGAGCTGCTGGACGAAGGTGGCGGCCAGGGCGGCGGTGTCGAGGGCCTCGACCTTGTCGACCACGAACCCGCGCCGCCCCACGACCCGGCCCCGGCGGACGAAGAACACCTGCACCGCCGCCTCCAGGTCGTCCTCGGCGAAGGCGGCGATGTCGAAGTCGTCGGGGGTCGAGGACACCATCTGCTGGCGCTCCATGGCCTTGCGGACGCTGCCCAGCTGGTCGCGCAGCCGGGCCGCCAGCTCGAAGTTGAGCTGCCCGGCGGCCTCGCGCATCTCCGCCTCCAGGCGCTGCAGGGTCGGCCGGGTGCGCCCGTCCATGAAGGCCACGAAGTCCTCGACGATGCGCCGGTGCTCGGCGGGGCTGACGCGGCCGACGCACGGCCCCGAGCACTTGTTGATGTCGAACAGGATGCAGGGCCGGCCCAGGCGCCGGTGCCGGTCGAACACCCCCTTGGAGCAGGTCCGCATGGGGAAGGTGCGCAGCAGGAGGTCGAGGGTCTCGCGGATCGCGTAGGCGTGGGCGTAGGGGCCGAAGTACCTCGTCCCCTTGCGCTTGGCCCCCCGCTCGACCCGCGGCCTGGGGATCTCGTCGGCCAGGGGCACGGCCAGCCAGGGGTACGACTTGTCGTCGCGGTAGCGGACGTTGTAGCGGGGCCGGTGCTGCTTGATCAGGCTGACCTCGAGCTGGAGGGCCTCGACCTCGCTCTGGACGAGCAGCCACTCCAGGGTGGCCGACGCCTCCACCATGGCCGCCGTGCGCGGGTGCAGGTTGCGCATCGGCTGGAAGTAGCTGGCGGTCCGCTTGCGCAGCGAGATGGCCTTGCCGACGTAGATCACCCGCCCGTCCCGGTCTCGGAAGAGGTACACGCCGGGATGGTCGGGAATCGCCTCAGGCTTCGGCCTTGGGCTGGTCGCGACGGTCATACCGCAATTCTAGTGGGGGTGGATAACACCCACCGCCAAGATGGGTGGAAGCCTCGTTCCGCGCCCCCGGCCGGGTCCGTACCGTGCTCTCATGATCCAGGCTCGTGGTCTCAGCAAGCGCTTCGGCGCCACCGTCGCCGTCGACGGGCTCAGCTTCGACGTCGGCCCCGGCGTGGTGACCGGGTTCCTCGGTCCCAACGGGGCCGGCAAGTCCACCACCATGCGGATGCTCCTGGGCCTGGACGAGCCCGACGCCGGGCAGGCCACGATCGGCGGCGTCCGCTACCGGGAGCTGCCCTGGCCCCTGCGGACGGTCGGGGCGCTGCTCGAGGCCAAGGCGTTCCACCCGGGCCGCAGCGCCCGCGCCCACCTGGCCGCGCTGGCCGCCGGCAACGGGATCCGGCGGGCGCGGGTCGAGGAGGTGCTCGGCCTCGTCGGCCTGGAGGGCGCCGCCGGCCGGCGGGCCGGGACCTTCTCGCTCGGTATGGCCCAGCGGCTGGGCATCGCGGCCGCCCTCCTGGGCGACCCGCCCGTGCTGCTGCTGGACGAGCCGGCCAACGGCCTGGACCCCGAGGGCATCCGCTGGATGCGCGACCTGCTGCGGTCGCTGGCCGCCGAGGGCCGTGCCGTGTTCGTCTCCAGCCACCTCATCGGCGAGATGGCCCGCACCGCCGAGCGGCTGGTGGTGGTCGGCCAGGGGCGGCTGCTGGCCCAGACCTCGGTCGCCGAGCTGTCGGCCAGGTCGACCTCGCTCGAGGAGGCCTTCCTGGAGCTGACCTCCGGCAGCGTGGAGTTCCGGGCCCGATGACCGGGCGCTACCGGTTCCGGCACGCGGCCACCATGGAGTGGACCAAGCTGCGCAGCCTGCGCTCGACCTGGTGGACGCTGGCCGTCACCGTCGCCGGGGCGGCCGCCGTCGCCGTCGCCGTGGCCGTCAACACCGAGGACGCCTCGGCCGACCTGACCAACAACGTGCTCGCCGGCATCTCGGTCGGCCTGCTCCTGACCGGGGTCCTCGGCGTGCTGACGATGACCGGCGAGTACACGTCGGGGACGATCCGGTCGACGCTGGCCGCGATCCCGAACCGGCCGCTGGTCCTGGCGGCCAAGGCGGCGGTGTTCGGCGCCGTGGCCCTGGCCGCCGGGGAGGCGGCGGCGTTCATCGCCTTCGCCGCCGGGCGGGCCGCCCTGCCGGCCACGCTGCCCGCCCCCGCCCTGGGCCAGCCCGGGGTGCTGCGGGCGGTGCTGCTGGGCGGGGCCGGCTACTGCCTGATCGGGCTGCTCGGCCTCGGGCTGGGCGCCGTCGTCCGGCACACCCCGGCGGCCATCGCGCTGCTCGTCGGCGGCGTCTACCTGGTCGCGCAGCTCGTCGCCGGCCTGACCCCGGTGATCATGCCGTACCTCCCGGTGGCGATCGTGGCCAACTCCCTGAGCGTGGTCCGGGCCGGGATCGCGGTCGGCGACGTCCGGTTCCTGTCGCCCTGGGCCGGGCTCGGCGTGCTCAGCCTGTACGCCGCCGCGGCGCTGGCCGCCGGCGGCTGGGCGCTCGCCCGGCGGGACGCCTGAGCAGGACAATGGTGGCATGGGAGATCGTCTGACCCCGGCCGCGGCCTGGGCCCGGGCGGCGCTGCTGGAGCCGGTCGGCCGCCGGGCCCGGAACGAGCTGCTGTTCTGCCTGGCCGGGATCCCGCTCGGGCTCTGCCTGCTGGTGGTCGTGCTCTGGCTGATGGGCGTGGCCGGTGCCGTGCTCCTGCTCTCGCCGCCGTCGGGGTCCATGTCCTGGGTGGGGGTGGTGGCCCTGGCTCTCGACCTGCTGGGCGTGGGGCTGGCCGTCGTCCTGGCGACCCGGGTCGCCCGGCGGCTCGGCGCCGTCCACCGCCGGCTGGCGGCCCGGCTGCTGGGCACGAGGGTGCCGGCGCCGCCGCCGCCGGACCGTGGCCGGGGCCGGCTGGGCTGGGTGGCCGCCGGGCTGGGCGACGGCCCCGGCTGGCGGGCCGTCGCCTACCAGGTGGTCAAGCTGCCGCTGGCCTTCCTCGAGGCCTACGCGGTCCTGTGGTGGGCCGGCGGGCTGGTCAACCTGACCTATCCGTTCTGGTGGGGCCTGTTCCGCAACCACCCGCCCGGCGTCACCCTGGACCCGGTACCGGTCGCCACCCCGTTCCCGGGGCGGCTGCTCCAGGTCGCCACCTTTCCCGGCACCTTCGGTGCCCTGGCCCTCGGCCTGGGGATGGTGCTGGCCGCGCCCTGGGTGACCAGGGCGGTGGTCGCGGCCGACCGCCGGCTGCTCGTGGCCCTGCTCGGCCCCGGCCGGCTCGCCCGGCGCGTCCGCGACCTGGAGCACACGCGCGCCCTGGCGGTGGACGACGCCGCCGCCCAGCTGCGCCGGGTCGAGCGCGACCTCCACGACGGCGCCCAGATCCGTCTGGCCACCCTGGCCATGCACCTGGGCCTGGCCCGGGAGACCCTGGCCGATCCGGGCGCGGCCGACGTGGCCCGGGCCCGCGAGCTGGTCGACGCCGCCCACCGGGACGCCAAGCAGGCCCTGGGCGAGCTGCGCGACCTGGCCAGGGGCATCCACCCGCCGGCCCTCGACACCGGCCTGGACAACGCCCTGACCACCCTGGCCGCGACCAGCGCCGTCCCGGTCGAGCTGGCCTGCGACCTGCCCGAGCGGCCCGACCCGGCGATCGAGACGATCGCCTACTACTGCGCCGCCGAGCTGCTGGCCAACGCGGCCAAGCACAGCCACGCCGGCCGGGTCACCGTCCAGGCCGACGGGCGCCACGGCACGCTGGTCCTCGAGGTCGGCGACGACGGCGTCGGCGGCGCCGACCCGGACCGTGGCAGCGGCCTGGCCGGCCTGGCCCAGCGGGTCAGCACCGTCGACGGCCGGCTGCGGATCGCCAGCCCCCGCGGCGGGCCGACCCTGGTCAGCGTCCACCTGCCCCTGCGGACATGACGACGGGCCGGCCATGCGGGTCGTGATCGCCGAGGACGCCGCCGTCTTCCGGGAGGGCCTGGTCCGCCTGCTCGAGGACCGTGGCCACGAGGTGTGCGCCGCCGTCGGCGACGGCGAGGAGCTCCTGGCCGCCGCGGCCGCGCACCGTCCCGACGTCGCCGTGGTGGACATCCGCATGCCGCCGACCCACACCGACGAGGGGCTGCGGGCCGCCCTCCAGCTCCGCCGCGACCACCCGGGGACCGGGGTGCTGGTGTTCTCCCAGTACATCGAGACCAGGTACGCGGCCAGGCTGCTCCAGGGCAACGCCGCCGGTGTCGGCTACCTGCTCAAGGACCGGGTCGCCGACGTGGCCGAGTTCGCCGACGCCCTGGCCCGGGTCGCGGCCGGCGGCACCGCCCTCGATCCCGAGGTCGTCGGCCAGCTCCTCGGCGCCGGCCGCCACGCGCGCGGCCTGGCCGCGCTGACCCCGCGGGAGGCGGAGGTGCTGGCCCTGATGGCCGAGGGGCGCTCCAACGCCGGCATCGCCGCCGCCCTGGTCATCTCCGCCGGGGTGGTCGAGAAGCACGTGGCCAGCATCTTCGGCAAGCTCGGCCTCCCCCCGGCCGAGGGCGACAACCGGCGCGTCCTGGCCGTCCTCCGCTACCTGGAATCCTGAGCGGCGTACTCCGCCTACGACAGACGGCCTAGGCGAATTACGTCGGCCGGGACCAAACGGTTGGCCGGCGGGGAACGAACAGGACACGAAGACAAGCAACCAGCCGGGTGGGTCACCGCTCGGCGGATGCGCCCGGGCCCGGCGCCTCCCTGTTCCGAACCGCTCGTCCCTCGAGCCGAGGAGGTCCCACCGTGCCCGGAACCGCCGCACGCCCCGACCGCCGCCGCCTGCTCCGCGTGGTCGGGGTCGGGGTCGCCGGGGTCGCCGTCGGGGTCGGGATCACCCTGGCCGCCGCCGGGCTCGGCGGCGGCGCCGGCCGCGCCGCCTCGGTGCAGCGCCTCGACCTGCCGGCCGGCGCCGCCGCCCCGGCGGGCGCGGCCCCGGGCGGGGCCGGCAAGGCCGCGCCGGTGCGCCCCGGGTCGGCCCGGGCGGCCGTGCAGCGCTTCCTCAAGGCCGGGGCCGACGGCGACTTCGCCGCCGCCTACGACCTGCTCGACCAGGCGGGCCGCAAGCGCTACCCGACGCTGGCCCGCTTCACCCGCGCCCAGGCCGACCGGGCCGTGGTCACGGCCGTGCGGGTCGGGCGCGAGCGCCGGGCCGGCAACGCTCGGGCCGACGTCACCGCCACCCTGTCCCACCCGGCGGCCATCGACCCGTTCGCCGGGCTGGTCCCGGCGCGCACGGTCGAGGTGTGGCGGGCCAGCCGCCAGGACGGCCGCTGGCGGGTCGCCGCCGACCCGGTGTCGGTCCGGGCCGACCTGCCCGCCGACGACCGCGCCCCCGAGGCGGTCACCGCCTGGGTCGACCGGCTGCTCGGCTGCGACCGCCAGGGGGCGGCCCGCCTCCAGGCCGGGTCCGGCCTGTACGGCCCGGCCGACCTGGCCGAGCTGCCCTGCCGGGAGCGCGGCCGCTGGACGGTGGCCGCCCCCGAGGGCTTCGACGCCGCCGTCGAGCCGGAGGCCTATGTGGCCGCCTTCGGTCCCGAGGTCGGCTCCTGGGCCCGGCTCGTGCCGGTCCAGGGCCCGCGCTCGCGCTTCTCGGTGGTCGTCGGCCCGCTGGGCGACGCCTGGCGCGTGCTCGGCACCGATCCCGTCAACGCCCGCTGAGAGGAGGCCCCGAGAACCCGACGTCCTGTCCCATCCGTCCTCCCGAGGAGGAACGCAGTTGTCCAAGTTCCGCAAGCTCATGACGGTGGGGGGTCTGGCGGCCACGCTGGCGCTGGTCTCCGTCGTGGGCACGCTGGCGCCGTCAGGGGCGTCCAGCCACCGCGAGGCCCTGCAGATCGCGCAGGACCCGGTGGCCGACAACACCGACACCTACGCCTTCGTCAGCCCCGACAAGCCCGACACGGTCACCCTGGTCGGGAACTGGATCCCGCTGGAGGAGCCGGCCGGCGGGCCCAACTTCAACAACTTCGGCGACGACGTGAAGTACACGCTCAACGTCGACAACAACGGCGACGCCGTCGACGACATCGTGTGGGAGTTCCGCTTCTCCACCAAGGTCCAGAACGGCAACACCTTCCTGTACAACACCGGCCCCATCACCTCGCTCAACGACCCCGACTTCAACATCCGCCAGACCTACTCGGTGGCCAAGGTCGAGAAGGGCCGCCGCACGGTCGTCGCCTCCGGGCTGCCCGTGCCGCCGGCCAACATCGGCCCGCGGTCGACGCCCAACTACGACCGGCTGGCCTCGGCGGCCGTCACCGGCCTGCGTGACGGCAGCAAGGTGTTCGCCGGTCCCCGCGACGACCCGTTCTTCGTCGACCTGGGCTCGGTGTTCGACCTGGCCGGCCTGCGGCCGTTCAACCAGGCCCACCTGATCCCACGGCCCACCGAGGCCGGGGTCGACGGGGTCAGCGGCTACAACACCCACTCGATCGTCCTCCAGGTCCCCATCAAGGACCTCACCGGGGACAAGAAGGCCCTCACCGGGGCCGACGACCCTGACGCGGTCATCGGCGTGTACGCCGCCTCCTGGCGCCGCCAGACCAAGGTGCTGTCGCCCAGCGGCGGCAACCCGCTCAGCCTCGGCAAGTGGGTCCAGGTGTCGCGCCTCGGCATGCCGCTGGTCAACGAGGTCGTCATCCCGCTCGGCAAGAAGGACCGCTTCAACGCCTCCGAGCCCGCCGACGACGCCCAGTTCGGCAAGTTCGTCCTCGACCCCGAGGTGGCCCGGCTGATCCCGGTGCTGTACCCGGGGGTCAAGGTGCCGGCGGCGCCGCGCAACGACATCGCCAGCATCTTCCTGACCGGCATCCCCGGGCTGAACCAGCCCAAGAACGTGAAGCCGGCGGAGATGATCCGGCTCAACATGGGCATCGCCCCGAGCAAGAACCCCAGCCCGCTGGGGCTCCTGGGCGGCGACATGGCCGGGTTCCCCAACGGTCGCCGGCTCGCCGACGACACGCCGGACATCGAGCTGCGCGCCCTGGCCGGGGGCACCCCGTTCACGCCCGACTTCAACATCGCGCCCAACAACAAGCTGGGCGACGGCGTGAACACCAACGACACGCCGTTCCTCAACCAGTTCCCGTACGTGGGTACCCCCCACCAGGGGTACGCCAGCGACCCGCACTACGTCCGTGGCAGCACCACGACTCCGTAGCGAGCCGCTGGGAGGAGGGGTCCGGGCCACCGGGCCCCTCCCCACCAGGGCAGCCCAGACCCGTTCCCGGCGGGTGGGGATCCACCGGGGCACCCCCTCGGGGTTCCCCGGACCCCTCCGGGGCCTGCTGGCCGCCGTGCTCGCCGTCACCGTGGCCGCCGGGGTGCTGGCCGGCCGCTTCCTGGTCGCCGGCGAGGGCGGCGGGGCCCGGCCGGCGCCGCCGGTCGCGGCCGCCGACAGCGGCGCCCTGGTGGCCGGCCTCCAGGCCGAGCTGCGCCGCCGTCCCGACGAGCCCCGCCTGCTCACCCGCCTCGGCGTCGCGTATGTGACCCGAGCCCGGGAGACGGCCGACCCCACCTTCTACGCCAAGGCGGCCGGGGTGCTAGGGCGGGCGACCCGCCTCGCCCCCGGCGACCCCGACACCATGGTCGCCCGCGGCCTGCTCGAGCTGGGCCGCCACGACTTCAAGGCCGCGCTCGCCTGGGGCACCAGGGCGGCCAAGGCCAACCCGGACCTGCCCGACGCCCTCGGGGTCATCTTCGACGCCCAGGTCGAGCTGGGCCGCTACCAGGCGGCCGTCGTCACCGCCCAGGCGATGGTCGACCGCAAGCCGACCCAGGGCAGCCTGGCCCGGGTCTCCTACGCCCGCGAGCTGCTCGGCGACCCCGCCGGGGCGGTCGCGGCCATGGTCCAGGCGGCCGCCGCCGGCGGCGACGCGGCCACCGACCGGGCCTATGTCCAGACGCTGATCGGCAACCTGCACCTGGGGGCGGGACGCCTGGCCCCGGCCGAGGCCGCCTACCGGCGGGCCCTGGAGGGGCTGGCCGGCTACGGGCTGGCCGAGGTCGGCCTGGCCAGGGTCGCGGCCGCCCGCGGGGACCTGGCCGGCGCGGCCCGGCGGCTGGAGCCGGTCGCGGCCAGCCTGCCCCTGCCGGCCACCGTGGCCCTGCTCGGCGACGTCCGGGCCGCCCTCGGCGACGCCCGCGGGGCCGGCGAGCAGTACCGGCTGGTCCGTGTGATCGAGCGGCTCAACCAGGCCAACGGGGTCGAGGTCGACCTGGAGCTGGCCCGCTTCGAGGCCGACCACGCCCGGGACAAGGGCGCCGACCCGGCCCGGGCCGTCGCCGTGGCCCGGCGCGCCCTGGCCGACCGGCCCACCATCTACGCCTCCGACACCCTCGGCTGGGCCCTCCGCCAGGCCGGCAGGCCCCGTCAGGCCCTCCCCCACGCCCGGGCCGCGGTCCGGCTCGGCACCCGCGACGCGCTGCTCTGGTACCACCTGGCCGCCGTCGAGGCCGACCTGGGCATGACCGCGGCCGCCCGCCGCCACCTGGCCGAGGCGTTCGACATCTCCCCGTACCTGACCGTGCGCGACCAGCCCGCCGCGCTGGCCCTGGCCGGGCGGCTCCGCCTGCCCGCCCCAAGCCGGACGAGCGGCCGGTGAGGCCGTTCGCGCGCCGCGGCGCCGTCCTGGAACAGCGATTGAGGATCCGGCGCCGCATACGGCGCCGGGGCGGACGTGCAGCACCGCAGCTTGCGCGCCGCCCCCGGCGGCCACCCAAGCGGCTCAAGCTCGGATGCTCGATCGGTGTTCTCGCCCTCGCCACCGTCCTGCTGGTGGCCGGGGCGACCGGGGCGGCGGCCCACCCCCTGGGGAACTTCACCGTCAACACCGCCAGCGGGCTCCGGGTCGGGCCCGACCGGCTGGTCGTCGACTACGTGGTCGACATGGCCGAGATCCCCGCCTTCCAGACCCGCCAGGCGATCGACGCCGACCACGACGGCGAGGTCGGCGACGCCGAGGCGGCCGCCTGGCACGCCCGCGAGTGCTCCCGCCTGGCCGCCGGCCTCCGGGCCACGGTCGACGGGCGGCCGGCGCCGCTGGCCGTCACCGGGTCGGCCCTCCGCTTCCCCGAGGGCGTCGGCGGCCTCCAGACCCTGCGCCTGGAATGCGCCCTGTCCACCCCCCTGCCGGCCGGCGGAGCCCTGGCCTACACCGACACCAACCTCCAGGACCGGGTCGGCTGGCGCGAGATCACCGCCATCGGCGACCGCACCACCCTGGAAGCCACCAACGTCCCCACCACCAGCCCGAGCGCCCGCCTCACGACCTACCCGGAGGACCAGCTCAGCTCCCCCCTCGACCAGCGCACCGCCACCCTCCGCTACCGCCAGGGTGGCCCCCCGGCCCCGCCGGCCGAGGGATCGGCCGCCGCGAGCTCGGGCGGTGGGTCGGCCCCCGCCGGGTCGGCCGCGGCCCCGGGGTCGGACGCCGCCGGGGCGGCCCCGGCCCCTGGGACGGCAGGCGGGAACCCGACCTCCGGCTGCGAGGCCCCCCGGAGGGGGAGCGTAGCCGAACCGGGAGCGGGGTGCGCCGGGCTGTCCACACCCCCGGCCACCGCACCTCGGGCCTCCGCGTCCCCGGTCAGGGGTGGGGTGGACCGGGCCACGGCGGCGTTCACGGCCCTGGTGGGCGAGCGGTCGCTCTCCCCCGGGTTCGCGGTGGTGGCGTTGCTGCTGGCGGTGGGGCTGGGGGCGGCGCATGCGCTGGCGCCCGGGCATGGGAAGACGGTGATGGCCGCCTACCTGGTGGGGCTGCGCGGGACCCTGGGCCAGGCGGCGACGATCGGGGCCACGGTCACCGTCACCCACACCGCCGGGGTGCTCCTCCTCGGCCTGGTGCTCAGCACCTCCCGGGCGATCGCGTCCGAGCGGGTCTACCCCTGGCTCGGCCTTGGCAGCGGGCTGCTCCTGGCCGCCGTCGGCGTCGGGCTGCTCGTCCGCGCCCGCAGCGGGCACCACCATCCCCATCCCCACGGTCACGGCCACGACCATCACCACCATGCCCACGACCACGGGGCCGCCGGGCGGCCGCTCGGATGGCGGGGGCTGGTGGCCCTCGGCCTGGCCGGGGGGCTGGTGCCGAGCCCGTCGGCGGTGGTGGTGCTGCTGGGCGGGATCGCCCTCGGCCAGGCCTGGTTCGGGGTCGCCCTGGTGGCGGCCTACGGGCTCGGCATGGCCGCGACCCTCACCGGGGTCGGCCTCCTCCTGGCCCACCTCCGGACCCGGATGGACCGCCGCCTCCGCCTTCCCAGCGGGTCGCTCCTGGCCCGCCTGGGCCGGCTCGTGCCCGCCGTCACCGCGTCGGTGATCGTGGTCGTCGGCCTGACCCTGGCCGCCAGCGGCGCCGCCCAGCTCTGACCGCCGTCGTACCCTGGACGGCAGGTATCCCGACCCTGCGGAGGGCCCGATGGCCGTGGCGCTGCGAGCACCCGACCCGGCCGAGCTGCCGGCCCTGGCCGACCAGCTCGACCTGAGCGGCACCGTCGCCATGGCCTACCCGCCGCCTGACCCGGACCGCGACCTGCGAGTTGCCGAGGTTGACGGCCACCTGGCCGGGGGCGCGGTGGTCCAGTTGGTGGGCAGCGTGACCGTGCTCGCCGGCGACGGCAGCGAGGCGTTCTGCCGCGGCCACGTCCTGCCCGGGCAGCGGGGACGCGGGGTCGGGTCGGCGCTCCTTCGCTGGACCCTGGCCCGAGCCGCCGCCGAACCAACAGCCTGCGAGGCCTGGACGATCGCCCACGACGCCGACGCGCTTCCCCTCCTGGAAGGGGCGGGATTCCGGCTGGACAGCACCGGCGAAGTGCTGTCCCTCGACGACCCCGCCTCGGTCGCGGCGCCCAACTGGCCGGCCGGCATCCGGCTCGACACCTCCCGACGCGGTCGGCGGCTGGTCGCCGGCCTGGCCGAGGCCTGCGACCAGGCCTACGCGCACCTGCCCCGGTATCACGGGGCGACCAGCTCCCAGGTGTCCCGGATGCTCGCCCACCGCGACGCCGACCCTTCGCTGTGCCTGCTCGCCCTCCGCGATGGCGCGGCCGTCGGCTTCGCCTTCTGCCTGCTGGAGCGCCACGCGGGCGTGGTTGAGGGCTGGGTCCACGACCTCGGGGTGGCGCCCCGGATGCGGGGCATCGGGCTTGGCCGGGCACTGCTCTGGGAGGGGATCCGGGCGCTGCGCGAGCGGGGCGCCGCCAAGGTCCTCCTCGGCATGGACGCGGCCAACCACCGCGCCCGTCGTCTGTACCAGCAGACCGGGTTCCGGACCACCGAGACCTTCGGGTACCACCGCCTGGCCCTGCCCGGCCGTCCGAGCGCCTGACCATACCGGAAGGAGCCGATCATGCCCGCGGTCACCCGGCACCAGTTCGTCGACATGCGGGTCGCCGACCTGATCAAGGTCCCTGACCCGCCCGGCTGCCACATCGTGCTGCTCGAGGAGCGCGGCGGCGCGCTCCGGCGGCTGCTGATCTGGATCGGCGGGGCCGAGGCGACCTCGATGGCGCTGCGCCTGGCCGGGATGGGTCGGCCGGCCCGCCCGTTAGGCGCCGACCTGGGTGTCGCGCTCGTGGACGCGCTCGGCGGGCGCCTGGTCGAGGTCCGGATCGACCGACTCGACGAGGGCACCTTCTACGCAACCGTGGTCCTGGACGGGCCGCGGGGACCGGCCGAGGTGGACGCCCGCCCGAGCGACGCCCTCAACCTTGCCCTGGCAGCCGGGGCGCCGGTCAGGGTCGATGGCGGCGTGCTTGACCGGGCGGCGGCCGAGGCCGACGAGGTCGCCGTCGAGGTCTCGTCCCTGCCGGCGCCTGGCACCCTGGAGGCGCCCGGGGCGCGGGCGATCGTCGAGGAGCTCGCCTCCGGCTGACTGGGCCCGGGTCAGCGCAAGAGGGCCAGGACCTGGGCGGCCAGGTCGCCGACGATGTGGCCGAGCAGGACGACCAGGACCCCGGCCAGCGACAGCAGGCCGGTCAGGAGCAGAGCCGGCAGCGGGTCGGAGGCGAGCGAGGTCCAGTAGGCGTCGAGCAGCACCCCGAGCAGGTGCTCGGGCCGGCGGCGGTCCTGGTCCACAGCACCCGCTTTCACGAGAGGTTCGTCCGGTTCAGGGTACGGCACCGGCGTGACGGGGGTCGTCACTAGGATGGGGCCGCCACCCCCCGGCGAGAGGACCCCATGCCCGCTGACACCCCCCAGCCCCTCCTGACCCTCCCGCCCGAGCAGATGCGGCGGCTCGGCTACCAGGTGGTCGACCTGGTCGTGGACGCCCTGGCCGGGCTGCGGGAGCGGCCGCCGTCGCGCCGGGCCGGGCCGGAGGAGCTGGCCGGGCTGCTGCACGAGCCGGTGCCGCGCTCCGGCGGCGACCCCGAGGCGGTGCTGCGCCAGGCCGTCGACGAGGTCCTCGGACCGGCGATGCGGGTCGACCACCCGCGCTTCTTCGCCTATGTGCCCATCCCCAGCAACTACGTCGGCATGCTGGCCGACGCCCTCGCCTCCGGGTTCGGGGTGTTCGCCGGGACCTGGCAGGCCGCCTCGGGGGCGGCCGCGGCCGAGCTGGCCACCCTCCGCTGGCTGCGGGAGCTGTTCGGCCTGCCCGAGACCGCCGGCGGGCTGTTCGTCGACGGCGGCTCCTCGGCCAACCTGTACGGCCTGGCCGCGGCCAGGCGGGCGATGCTGGACGACCGGCTGGAGGGCGCGGTCCTGTACGCCTCCGACCAGGTCCACTCCTGGATCGGCCGGGCCGCCGGGCTGCTCGGCTTCCAGCCCGACCAGGTGCGCCTGCTCCCCAGCGACCGCGAGTTCCGGCTGGCCCCGGACACGCTGGCGGCCGCGGTGGCGGCCGACCGGGCCGCCGGCCGGCGGCCGTTCTGCCTGGTCGCCACCTCCGGCACGACCAGCACGGGCAGCGTCGACCCGCTGGCCGACCTGGCCGCCACCTGCCGGGCCGAGGGGCTGTGGTTCCACGTCGACGGCGCCTTCGGGGCCCCGGCCATCCTCAGCGCCGGTGGCCGCCGGCTGCTTGCCGGGATCGAGCAGGCCGACTCGCTCGCCCTCGACGCCCACAAGTGGCTGTTCCAGCCGCTGGAGGCGGGCTGCGTGCTGGTCCGCGACGTCGCCCTGCTGGAGTCGATCTTCTCCACCCACCGCGAGTTCCTGCTCGACGCCGCCGCCGGAGACCGCGAGGTCAACTTCACCGACCGCGGCCTCCAGCTCACCCGCGGCTTCCGGGCGTTCAAGCTGTGGCTGTCGCTCAAGGTGTTCGGCCTGGACGCGTTCGCCGCGGCGGTGCAGCACGGCCTGGACCTGGCCGGCTACGCCGACGCGCTGCTCCGGCGACGCAGCGGCTGGGAGGTGGTCGCCCCGACCCGCCTCGCCCTGGTCAGCTTCCGCTACGCGGACGGGTCCCGGACCCCGGAGGAGCTGGAGGCGGTCAACCGCCGGGTCGCCGACGCCATGCTGGTCGACGACCTGGCCACCCTCAGCTCGACCGTCCTCGACGGCCGCACCACCCTGCGGCTGTGCACGGTCAACCCCCGCACGACCCGCGAGGACGTGGAGGCGACCCTGGCCAGGGTGGAGGAGCTGGCCGCGGCCGTCTGACGGCCGTGAGATGCTGCGGCGCGGCACTCCGGCAACCGACCAGAGGAGGTTCGCGATGCCGACCGCGCCGACGGCCAAGGTGGTGCCGCCCGGCCAGGGCAAGACGGTCAAGCTGTTCGCGGTGGGGTTCGACTACAAGGTGACCAGCGCCGACTCCGGCGGCGCGCTGGCCGCCCTCGAGATCACCATCCCGCCCCGGACCCTGGTCAAGCCGCACAACCACTCGCGCGAGGACGAGTACACCGTCGTGCTGGCCGGCACGGTCGGCGTCCGGGTCGGGGACCGGGTGGTCGAGGCCGGGGCCGGGGCGTCGCTGGTCAAGCCCCGCGGGATCCCGCACGCCATGTGGAACGTGGGGCCCGAGCCGGCCCGGGTGCTGGAGGTCCTCTCCCCAGGCGGTCTCGAGGACTACTTCGAGGAGCTGGCCCCGGTGCTGAGCGAGGGCCGGCCCCCGGCCGAGTACGACGCGCTCGCCGAGCGCTACGGCCTCACCATCGAGAACGCCTGGATCGAGGAGCTGGAGCGGACCTACGGGGTCAAGCTCTGACGGAGGCCCGGGAACGACGTCGCTTGGCCGGCTTGGTCGGCGGCGGGGGCTCGACCCCGAGGCACTCGGCCAGGAACTCGCCGGTGTAGGAGCCCTTGGTGCGGGCGACCCGCTCGGGTGGGCCCTGGGCGACGACCTCGCCGCCGCGGTGGCCGCCCTCGGGGCCGAGGTCGATCACCCAGTCGGCCGTCTTGACCACGTCCAGGTTGTGCTCGATGACGATCACCGA
>Ga0081538_10001365_pt1 | contig 25131 bp, 18 predicted proteins | sample TabmetS5T2R1_FD_71022 | JGI IMG/M metagenome (GOLD analysis project Ga0081538, IMG submission 71022) | Tabebuia heterophylla rhizosphere microbial communities from the University of Puerto Rico - S5T2R1 | ecosystem: Host-associated > Plants > Roots > Rhizosphere ... | reverse complement strand
GAGCTCACCCCCCACGATCCGCGCCGCCGGGGGCAACAAGCGCAGGATGGAGAGCGACGTCACGGTCTTGCCGCTGCCGGACTCGCCCACAACCCCCATGGTTTCGCCCTCGTTGAGCGTGAAGCTCACCCCATCGACGGCTTTGACAACGCGCGTCCCCTTCGCCGAGACGAAATAGGTTCGAAGCTGTTTGACGTCGAGCAACGGTTCCGTCATTGTCCCCTCAACAACCAAGGCCGGGCTTTGAGGACCGAGCTGAATGCCCTTCCACCCCAGCCCTCAGCACTCAATCCTCAGTCCTGTCTGTTACAATTGCCGTAACTGCGGGTCGGACCAGACTCGGAACCAATCACCGAGTAAGTTGGCGGCCAATACCACAAACATGATGCACAGTCCAGGAAACACGCTCAACCACCAGTAGCCGGCCATGAGCCCCGATTTGCCCTCGGCGAGCATCAGCCCCCAGGCGGGTTTCGGCGGCGCCACTCCGACCCCCAGAAAGCTCAGCGTCGCCTCAGAAATGATCGAGACCCCGAGCTGCAGGGTCGCGATCACGATGGCGCTGTTGGCCACGTTGGGCAGGATGTGGGTCCACATGATCTTGGCGCGGGTGCACCCGGCGACGGTGGCCAGGCGCACGTAATCCCGCTCTTTGAGGCTGAGCACCTCGCCACGTATGACCCGCGCATAGCGGGTCCAGTAGACGACCCCTAGAATGATGACGATGTTCCATTCGCTGGGTTGGACCAGGGCGGCAAGCAAGATCGCGAAGGTGACCCCGGGGAGTGCCAGCCAGGAGTCCGTCAGCCGCATGATCACCTGATCGACCCAGCCGCCCATGAATCCCGACAGGATCCCCAGACTCGTGCCGACGACGCCGGCAAAGACCACCGCCGTGACGCCCACAATCAACGAGATGCGGGAGCCAAAGATGAGCCGGCTGAGCACGTCGCGGCCCATATGGTCAGTGCCCAGAATGTATTCCCAGCTCCCCCGATCCTGCCAGACCGGCGGCCGGTAGCGGTAGCGCAGGTTGCCCACCTCAGGGTTGTGCGGCGCGATGAAGTCGGCCGTGAAGGCTGTGAACACCAGGGTGGCCAGGATCAAGAGGGGAAAGATCGGCACCCGCTGCAGCACCGAGGCCAGTTTCCCCCACCGCGTCAACTCAAAGGACCGCGCCGCGAACGTATCGCCTGTGGCAATGGCTGGGCTAGTTTCCATAGTGGATCCTCGGATCGATGTAGGCGTAAAGAATATCCACGATCAGGTTGACGCCGACGAACATCAACCCGCCCATGAGCACTGTGGTTTGGACAACTGGAAAGTCCCGAAAGGAGATGCCTTCATAGAGCAGCCGTCCGATGCCGGGCCAGGCGAACACCGACTCCACCACCACCGCGACGTTGACCATCAGCACCAAATTAATGCCAGCCAGCGTGAGGACGGGGATCACGGCGTTTTTGAAGGCGTGTTTGGCGATCACTAAGCGCTCGGAAAGGCCCTTGATCCGAGCGAGCTTGATGTATTCACTGCCCAGGACCTCCAGCATGGCCGACCGCGCCAGGCGCATATGCGCGGCGGTGAACACCCACCCGAGCGAGAACGCCGGCATGATGAGAGACTTCCAGCCCTCGGCGCCCGAACTGGGCAGCCAGTTGAGATAGACCGACAGGGTGAGGATCAGCATCAGGCCGACCCAGAAGCTGGGCAGGGACAAACCAAGAATGGCAAAGATCTTCCCGAAGTTGTCAAACCAGGTATTGATGCGCACGGCCGAGAAGATGCCGACCGGAATGCCGATCAGCAACGAGATCGTCATCGCCACCGAGGCGAGCAGAATGGAGGCTGGGAGACGCTGGATGTAGAGGTCGAGAGCTGGGATACGATAGTAGATCGATTTGCCGAAATCCCCCCTGAGGAGATTCTTGACGAACACGAAATACTGCACCACAATCGGCTTATCCAGCCCAAACTCCCGTCGGATCGCCCGCAAATCTTCCTCTTTCGCGCCCGGCTCGGCCATCAGGACCGCTGGGTCGCCCGTGATCCGCACCATACAGAAGATGGTGATGCTCAAGAGAATCAGGGAGATGATCGCGTAGAGGACACGTCGGATGATATACCCTTGCATTGCTCTTCCTTCTTCGCTGTGCTACCAGGGCCGTCGTGGCGGTCACATGAAGCGCTACAGCAGCCGCGCTCGCCCTCCCGAGGATCGTGTGCCAGGCGGTCCTGCCCTCACATGTGAACCCTTCGACCACGGTGCGCCAGAAGATCTCGTTTCACACCTGACCATCACCACTACACCATTTTCGCACCCTATCGTACAGGATGCCCGGCGCAGAGTGAAGTATTTCTTCACGACGGCGTCCATGCAGCGGGCGATCCGCCGCTCGCGGCCCCGGCTCGGCCTGAGGTTTCAGCGACCGGGCCGGACGCCACCCAGCAGGCCGGGCAGACCCATGGCGGCCCGTTCACGAGATCAGACAATTCCTCCTATGAATTTGTTTCATTGTGGCGTGAAAAGTCCTTCATGATAGTGGGAGTTTTCTCATAAATCAAGGGCGTTCCGTGCTTTTTCCCCACGAGGTCGTGTCTCTTCCAAGGGGTTTTCAACCGTAGAGCCTTGTTTGGCCCGTAGTGTACAACCCCGGGCAGGCGAACGGTAGGATCAGGCCGCGCCCTAGATCTCGACTCGCGGCCTTGAGGCGCAGGTGAACGCCGGGTCGAACAGGGGTGCCTACGTGGCCTGGCCATAGCATCAGGCGCTGGATCCGAGACCCCAGCTGCTTCTGGCGGTCGCGCTCGACCGCACGCCACACCCTTGATCCATCGCCCAGCCATGCGCCTGCCCCCCGTCTTCATCGGCCCGCACTCCAGGTGCGGAGCACAGCACTCACAGGCACCCTGCCGTCGTGGGTTGCGTTGCAGTTGCAGAGGAAGCATCCCGACATGGGCGGGGACGCCACGCGGTGAGACCGGCGCTGGGGACGTCCAGCGGCGTCCGACTTCCGGTCGTACCAAGCGGCCAGCGAGCACTCCCTGTGCAACTCGGCAGGCCTCGCCTTGACCCTCCACAGTTCAATGGCCGCAGGGGAGCTTTCGTAACCTTCCGTAAAACTTGAGAATATGGGCACTCTACCCAAATGTCCTCAGCGCTGTCAAGTGTAAATCCCGTCCGGCTGCATCGCGGAGGGATCCGGCTGGTGAGCCCCATGAGCCGCCGCCGCCGAAGGGCTTCAACCTTGACACTGCCCCAGCCCCGCTGATACCATGACGGAGCCGTTTCATGGCGGCGAGGGGGTGCGATGCCGTGATGTGATCGACAGCCAGGCAGTCGAACGGGGGAGGACCACTTCCATGGTGCAGCCGACGTATGATGATGCCAATCTGCTGCTGCGCTTGTATGAGATTCGCCGCGAGGACAGGATGCGGCAGGCCCGGCAGTGGTTTTTATTCGAGTTCAAGCCGGGGGACTGGAGCCAGATCCGGGAGACGTTTTTCACCGGTGTGGAACAGGACAACTACTTACGGATGGTGGTCAGCTACTGGGATATGGTTTGCGCCCTGGTGAAGCAGGGGGTGCTTAACAAAGATCTCTTCTATACCACCAACGGGGAACACCTGGCCGTGTGGAAGAAGACCAAGCCCTGGGTAGCAGGGGTGCGTGAGGAGGCCAAGGACCCTCTCATGCTGCGGAACCTGGAGGAAATCGCCGAAGACACCACGCAGTGGCGGACACGGCAACTGGAAAAATTTCAATAGCGTGGCAGGGCGGGGGACATCGGGGTCATGGAAGAGCGTTATCCCTTTCAAACCATTGAACCCAAGTGGCAGCAACACTGGGAGGCGGAGCGCATTTTCGAGGTGCATGAGAACGTAGATCAAGCGAAGTTTTATCTCCTCGAGATGCTGCCCTATCCATCCGGCCGCATCCATATGGGGCATGTGCGCAATTACTCCATCGGCGATGTGTTGGCGCGGTTCCTGCGGATGCGGGGCGACAACGTCCTCCACCCGATGGGCTGGGATGCCTTCGGGCTGCCGGCGGAGAATGCCGCGATCGAAAACCGCGTCCATCCCGCCCGCTGGACTTATGCCAACATCGCAGAGATGAAAACCCAACTCAAACGCATGGGCTTCAGCTATGATTGGACGCGGGAGATCGCCAGTTGCGACCCGGCCTACTACACCTGGAATCAGTGGATGTTCCTGAAGATGTGGGAGCGTGGCCTGGCGTACCGCAAGCAATCGTTGGTCAACTGGTGTGATTCGTGCCTGACGGTGCTCGCCAATGAGCAGGTCGTGGAAGGCGTGTGTTGGCGCTGCTCGACGCCGGTGACACAGAAAGAACTGGAGCAGTGGTTCCTGCGCATCACCGCCTATGCGGATGAGCTACTCGAGAGCTGCGACCGCATCGCCGCTGGTTGGCCCGAACGCGTGCTGACGATGCAGCGCAACTGGATCGGCCGCAGCTCCGGTGTCGAGGTGGACTTTCCAGTGGTTGACGGCGATACACCGATCCGCATCTTCACAACCCGCCAGGATACGCTGTATGGCGCGACGTTCGTCGTCTTAGCTCCCGAGCACCCGCTCGTCCGCCGGCTCGTCACCGGGGTGTCTCGTGAGGGCGAGGTCATGGCCTTTGTGGAGCAGACGACGCGCATGGATCGGATCGCCCGCACCGCCGCCACAACGGAAAAGCTCGGCGTCTTCACCGGCCGCTACGCCATCAACCCCCTGACCGGCGAGGCGGTCCCCATTTGGGTGGCCAATTTCGTCCTGATGGAGTACGGCACGGGCGCCATCATGGCGGTGCCGGCGCACGATCAGCGAGACTTCGAGTTCGCCAAGAAGTACGGCTTGCCGATCCGGGTGGTGATTCAGCCTCGCGACCGAACACTGAGCGGAGACACGATGACCGAGGCCTATGTGGACGAGGGGCAGATGGTCAACTCAGGGCCCTTCACGGGGCTCGAAAGCGTTGACGGCCGTGAGTCTGTGACTGAATATCTTGAAAAACAATCTCTTGGACGGAAAACCATCAATTTTCGCATTAAGGATTGGGGCATATCTAGGCAGCGTTATTGGGGAACTCCGATACCGATGATCCACTGCCCCGGCTGTGGCATCGTCCCCGTGCCCTACGAGGACCTGCCCGTCGTGCTGCCGCTCGAGCTGCAATTCGAGTATGGGGCGCGCTCGCCGTTGGCCGAAACACCATCGTTCTATGTCGTCAGCTGCCCGCGCTGTGGGCAACCCGCTCGGCGTGAGACTGACACCATGGACACGTTCGTCGATTCATCGTGGTACTTCGAACGATACACCTCGCCTCGTGCCAACGACGGCCCGTTTGATGTGGCCGCTGCGGACTATTGGATGCCCGTAGACCTGTACATCGGCGGCATCGAGCATGCCGTGCTGCACCTCCTGTATGCCCGGTTCTGGACCAAAGTGCTCCGCGATCTAGGGCTGGTGCAGTATGATGAACCCTTTACGCGGCTGCTGACGCAGGGCATGGTGTGCATGGAAACTTCGTGGTGCCCGCAACATGAGTGGCTCTTTCCCACCCAAGTGCAGGACGGCAAGTGTGTCGAGTGCGGTCGGGTGGTGACCGTCGGCCGCATGGAGAAGATGTCGAAATCCAAACGTAACGTCGTTGACCCGGATGAGATGATTCGCAAATACGGGGCCGATACGACGCGGCTGTTTATCCTCTTCGCCGCCCCTCCAGAGCGCGACCTCGATTGGAGCGACCAGGGTGTGGAGGGCTGTTACCGCTTCCTGAATCGTGTCTGGCGCATGGTGCGGCGTATCGTCGTGCACACCGCCGACCTGCCGTACGATCCGGCGTCACTGAGCGCGACCTCCGGGGCAGCGTTAGCCTTGCGCCGCAAGACTCATCAGACCATTCGTAAGGTGACGGAGGATATCCAGGATCGCATGCACTTTAACACCGCGGTGGCCGCCGTCATGGAATTGATCAATATGGTCTACCAGTTTGCGGTGGAGGAGGTGCGGGACGTACCGACCCTGCAGGCCTTACGGGAGGCCGCTGAGGCCACGGCCTTGCTCCTCTCGCCGTTCACCCCTCACATCGCCGAAGAGCTATGGCAACAGCTCGGCCATCGCGACAGTATTTTGCGCCACCCGTGGCCGTCGTTCGCGCCGATGTTGACGCAAGAGGACGAGGTCACGGTCGTCATCCAGGTCAATGGCCGGGTGCGCAGCCGCCTAATGGCACCCGCGGCGATGGCCGAGGACGACCTGCGGCGAGCGGCGTTGGGCGACGAACGCATTCAAGAGTGGATCGCCGGGAAGGCGATCCACAAGGTCATCGTCGTCCCACAGAAACTCGTCAACATCGTGGTCACCTGAATCACTCCTGTGCGCCTTCCCCCTTGGAAGGAGAGCGGGGGTAATAGAGGTCAGGACTGATACGACCGCCACTGCATCCACTGCCGAGGGCGAAGCCACCCTATCAGGGCCTATTGTGCCTTCTGGCGGTTGTCCTCGCCGGCTGTGGCTACCAGCTCAGCGGGCAAGCCGGGACGGTTCCGGGGGATTTGCGGCGCCTCTCCGTCCCGATGTTCACCAATGCCACCTCCGTCCCCGGCCTCGAACACCTGGTCACCAGGGCCGTGCGTACGCAATTGCAACGGGACGGACGGGTGCGTTTGGGCACCGACGCCAGCGCGACCGCGCAGCTCCGCGGCGACGTCATGCGCTACGGGTTATCGCTCCTCGCCACCGATCGCAACGATTTCGCCCTGGAGTATCGCGTCGAGGTGGAAGTGCATGTCATCGTCGAAGACCTCCAACGGCGTCAGACGCTCCTGGACCAGAGGCTCGCCGTCGACGTCGACTATGTCGTGTCATCGCAGATGGTGTCGACCGACATCGCCCGGGAACGGGCCCTACAGGCCGTGGCCCGCGAGGCTGGCGAGCGTGTGGTCAGCCTCCTGCTGGACCGGTTCTAACGCGGTGCGCCGGCCACAGGTTGTAGACGGCGCCAGTCAGGGCGAGCCCTTCACCCTGTAGCGCTGTACCCCATGCGATGAGGGGCATCGCGGGCGAGGGGGTGGCTGACCTGTGAGGGCATGAGGAGGCGTGTGTGGAGCCTCGGGAGCTCGAACGCCGATTGAAACGGCACGAATTAGCCCCAGTGATCTTCCTCTGGGGTGAAGAGTCTTGGTTGATCGACGAAACCATCCGCCAGATCGAGGCGATCGCCCTCGCCCCGGAGGCGCGCGAGTTCAACCGCCAGGTGTTTTACGGTGATGAAGCCGCGGCGCAGGCGATCGTCACCGCGGCGCAAACCCTGCCGTGGCTAGGAATGCAGCGCCTGGTGCTGGTAAGAGGAGTCGACGCCCTGCCCCGTTCCGCCGATCCTCCCCTGGTGGCCTACTGCAAACAGCCCTCGCCCAGCACCTGCCTGATCTTCACAGCTCAACGTGCGGAGACGAGCCGGCCGCTCTTCGCTTGCCTCGTAAAGGTGCCCTGGGCTGTGCGTTTCCGGCGCTTGCTGGGGCGCGAGTTATCCACTTGGATTGAACAGCGCGTCGCGGCCAAAGGCGGCCGCATGAGCGCGGACGCGGTGGCTGCGCTCCAGGAAGCAGTAGGCAACGACCTGCGACTGTTGGCGAATGAGATCGACAAGCTGGTCACCTTTGTCGGGTCTGAGCGAACCATCGAGGTCGACAGCCTGACCACCCTGACGGAGGATGTGCGGGAAATGTCAGCCTTTGAATTGGCACGCCTGCTCAGCGTAGGAGACCTGGCTGAGGCGCTGCGCGCCTGGGGCAAATTCGCCTCCAGCGGAGAGTATCCGGGGCTGGCGCTGGGGGCTATCATCCATCATGTGCGTCAGCTCTGGCGCATCAAGCTGGCGCAGCACGCCGGCGCATCGCCAGAGCGCCTGGGACGCGAGCTCAACATCCCGACCTTTACCGTTCGTCGGCTGAGTGCGCAAGCCGCCACCATCGAGCCCGAACGCCTCCGTCAATGGCTGGAAGCGCTCTTAGAGGCTGATCAAACGCTCAAACGGTCAAGTCTGCCGCTGCAATCGGTTTTTGAGAGGCTGATTCTGCGCTTCTGTGCAGGGAGAGGTGGGACTCATGCTCCCGCGTGAAGGGCATGCACTTTCCGGCTCAGGGCGGCTTTCTTGCGGGCGGCCTTGTTCGGATGAATCACCCCTTTCCCGGCAGCTTTATCGAGTGCAGAGACAGCCCTGCGGAGCATGCTCTCTGCGTTCGTGGTATCTTGGCGCCCCACTAAGGTTTCCACACGCTTCGCGTACGTCTTGAGGGCCGATTTCACCGACACATTGCGCAGGTGTCGTCTTTCCTCCTGACGCATCCGCTTCATCGCCGATTTGTGGCGCTTGGCCATGCTCTCTCTCCCATAGCCTGTCACTCATGTGCCAACGCATCTAAAAACGCCGTTCGGGCATCTCGGAGTGCAGCCACCTGGCCGCCACTCAGTGAGCAAGGTTCGTGCAATATACTAAACCAGCATCGAGGCGTCAAGAGCCGGCCTTGTGTGAGGGTGAGGATATGCCCAACCCTCGGAGACATGAGCCCATCACCAGGTGGAGTTCGTGCTCCTGGCCGCCACACACCTGGCGGCTGCCCCGGTACACTCGACTGTTGGCCCGTGTGCCGATGTCGGATGGAAAGTCATTGTCCCGGCGTTTTAGGCGTTGCAGGACACGACGACGCCTGTTAGAATTGGCGTCGACGCGAGCAAGTTGCGCGTCGCCCTCAGCGCGGTCTTGAGGGGACCGCTCCGGCATCGCAGCTCGACCCGCGGCGCTTCACTGGCGGTCGCCTCCGAGCCTGGGTTGTAGGGGGACGGTGCCGGTAGCAGTGGCTGGCCACAAGAAACTGATGACGATATCGGATAGAGCGGCGCCGAAGTTTCGCGTGGGTGATGTTTGAGAACGGCTGGCGCGCAGGTCAGGGGAGCGGAGATGTCGCTCGAGCGTTGGGTGACGGGATTTACCCACTATCTGGCGGTCGAGCGACGCTTGTCCCTGCATACCCAACGCGTCTACGAACGTGATGTACGGGCGTGGTGGCGGATGTTGCCGCAGCACGCCAACGTTGAGGTCTCTGCGCTGCTGACACGGGACAACGTGGTCAAGTTCTTGGCTCAGAGCCGCGCGTCCGGGTTGTCCCCCCGTTCTGTGGCGCGGCGCATGGCCGGTCTACGGGCGTTTTCCCGCTACCTTAAGCAGGAAGAGGTGCTGGCGGTTGATCCGCTCCTGGACCTACAGACCCCACGCCTGCCGCAACGCTTGCCGCATTGCCTCAGCATCGAGGAAGTAGACCGCTTACTGCGCCAACCCCGTGTGGATACACCACGAGGCCTCCGGGATACGGCGATGCTGGAAACGCTCTATGCCACAGGGCTGCGGGTGTCAGAATTGGTGTTGTTGCCCTTGAGCGCCCTGCACTTGGCGGAAGGGTGGATCAAGGTCCGCGGCAAGGGCGGCAAAGAGCGCCTGATCCCTCTCGGAGAACAGGCCGTGGCATGCATACAGGCCTATCTGGTAGGTGCCCGTGAGGTGCTCATGCGCGGAGAGCGCACGACGCAGGTATTTGTCAATGGCCGGGGCCAGGGCATGACCCGGCAAGGCTTCTGGAAGCTCCTGCGCACCTATGCCCGGCAGGCTGGCATTACCAAGCCCATGTCGCCGCATACCTTACGCCATTCCTTTGCCACACACCTTCTGGAGCAGGGGGCCGATCTCCGCTCAGTTCAGCAGATGCTGGGCCATAGCGATATTTCCACGACGCAAATCTACACCCATGTGCTGGAAGCTCGACTGCGTTCAGCGTATCAACGCTACCACCCGCGCGCGTAAGGCTGGAGGTTAGGTGTGTCGCTCCTTCGACCCGTCAGTCCGCTCCATGTTGAACCCTACGTCGACCAAGCGGCGGAGATGTTACAGGATTTACAGTTTCCAGAGCAGCGTCTCGAAGCTATGGGCATCCTGCGTCAATTTGTGCGGGATGCTACGATGCGTGTGCGTGATGCCCACCTAGCCGGGACGAGTGGGGTCACTACCGCCCGCCAACTGGCGACGGTGATCGATCGGATCGTCGTCGAAACCTATTATTTTTTGGCGCGCAGTCCCTTGTTCTCGGCCCACCAGCGTTCGCTGCGGGTGGCGACGGTAGCGGTGGGAGGCTATGGGCGTGGAGACTTGAACCCCTTTTCGGACCTCGACATCGTCGTGCTGCACCCCCCCCAAGAAGATGAGCTCAGCACGCAATTCATGATCCAATTCACCCTTTTGCTCATGGACATGCGACTCGATGTCCGTTACAGCAATCGGTCCGTCGCCAACTGTGTGCAAATGGCACGGCGTGATTTAGCGACGAAGACATCGTTCATTGAAGCTCGCCCGCTGGTCGGGGATACCCAACTCCTCGAGCAGTTCCAGCGCACGGTGCAGCACGAACTACTTGGGAAAGGGGTCGATCAGTTTATTCAGGCCAAGGCGGAGGAGCTCCGGCGGCGTCATGCCAAGTATTATGGCTCGGTAAGCGTCCTGGAGCCCAATGTGAAGGAGAGCCCAGGGGGGCTGCGCGATTATCATACCGCCCTGTGGGTAGGGGCCACACGCCTGGGGGCACGGTCGTTCGATGACCTAGCTGCCGCCGGCCTCATCACGGCAGCGGAGCGACAAGCTGCGGCGCAGGCCTATGACTTTCTGTTGCGGGTGCGCACGGATTTGCATTTCGCCCAGCAGCGGAAAACCGATATGTTAGCGATTGAGGTCCAGGCAGACACGGCCACACGCTTCGGCTATGATGGGAACGGCACAGGCCTGCCGGTAGAGCGCTTCATGCGGGAGTATTATCGCCAGGCCCGCGTGGTCTACTATCTGTGCGCCAGCGTGCTCAATCGCTGTCGGCCACACGAACGAGGGATCGGAAAAGTGCTTGAATATATGTCACGAAAAGAGCTTGAGCATGGCTTAGTCGTCGCAAGGGGCGAGCTCACGGTCAAGGAGCGGGGGAAAGATCCCTTCCAGGCGCGGCCCAGCTTGCTGCTGGAGGTCTTCGAGCTGGCCTTGCAGTTCGGCGTTGGCCTCAGCGTGGACCTGAAGGTCCTCATCCGAGCCCATCTTGGGGCGATCGACGAGGCCTTTCGGACCGACCGCCAGCATAGTCGGTTGTTCCTGACCATCCTGAAGCATACACAGGCTGCCCGGGCGATCCGTGCCATGCATGAGGTCGGGGTACTGAGCGCGTACCTGCCCGAATTCGAGCCGATCACCGGCCTGGTGCATCATGATCTCTACCATAAATATACGGTCGACGAGCATACCTTGCGGGCTGTGGAGTACCTCGACGAGTTGCCCGAGACCCCCGAAAAAGAGCTGCGCGAGTTCGCCAAGCTATTTCAGAGCCTCACCAATCCCGAAGTCTTACGGCTCGCCTTGCTCTATCACGATGTGGGCAAAACCAAAGGCGTCGAGCACGTCGAAGAGAGTGCCGCATTATTCTGCGCCGCCGCCCCCCGCCTAGGGCTCAGCGAAAAGAGCGCTGACCAGGTGGAGTTGCTGGTGAAACACCACCTGTTGATGAATCATCTGGCCCAACGTCGTGACATCACCGACCCCAAGATCGTGGCGGATTTCGCCGAGACCGTGCGCAACGCGGAGAACCTCAAGCTCCTGTGCCTCCTCACCTATGCCGATACGCGGGCGGTAGGGCCGGATATCTGGACGGTGTGGAAGGGGGCGCTGCTGTGGGAGCTCTATATGCGGACCTATAAGCACTTCACCCAGGAAGATGAGGTCGTGGTGACGGGCGAGGCCCTCATCGAACAGGTGAAGGGTGAAGTACTGTCCGGCTTATCCGGACGCATCTCGCAGGGCACCGTCGATGCGTTCTTCAAGGCCATGCCGTATAAGTACATTGTGTCCACACCGGCCGAGACTATCGTGCAGCATGTCCAACTGGTGGAGAGTTTGAAGGATGGGGCGCTCGCCACGAAGCATGCGCATCATCTGGACCTAGGGTTCTCCGAATTGATGGTCTGTATGCCCAGCAAGGCCGGGAATTTTGCCAAGATCGCCGGGACATTGGCGGCCAACCAGCTGAACATTTTGGGAGCGCAAATCTACACCCGCAATGATGGGCTAGCCGTGGATACGTTGCAAATCGAAAGCCTCGAAAGAAAGCCCATCCTCGACGAACGACTCTGGCAGCGCCTGAACGAAGAACTCCTCGCGGTCCTGGTCCACGGGCGAGACGTCACCTATCGCCCGGGACGGACGATTTTCGCCAGGAAGGAACGGGCCGTGCCGGTCACCACCGTCATCGAAGTCAACAATCGCATCTCCGACATGTACACCGTCATCGATGTCACGACCCAGGACCGCTTGGGCTTGCTGTACCTGATCACCACGACGCTGTTCGAGATCGGCATTAACATTCACCTGGCCAAGGTCTCCACCGAGGCGACGCGCGCCATCGACGTGTTCTACGTGACCGATCTGCTGGGGGAAAAGATCGCCGACGAACAAGCCATCGAGGACGTCCGCAGCCGACTCCAGACCGCGCTCGACGTTGATGGGCGGTGAGCGGTGGGGCGCTAGGGCCCCGAGGGCCATGGGCGTGACGCGCGGCGAGGCGGCGGGAGCGATGTGATCGCTGACCGTAGATCTCGAGCATTGCATGCTAGATTTATTCTGTGGTATGTTGGGGCGATAATTTCTGAGAAGTTTGCACGCGGCTCGCATGCCCACCGAGAAGGTGGACGACCACTTGCTTCGGTTGACCCGTCGAGGCGTCTCGGATCACCAGGGGGATGTTCGCACCTGGAGCCGGACTTCATGGAGGTGTGTAAAGCAGCTTGGCTGAGATACTGAGCAAAGAGATCCAGCTGGAAGATACCGCCCAACTCCCACAAATTTTCGGCATTAACGACGCGCATCTCCGGCTCATCGCTAAAGGGCTGCACGTCCGCCTCCAGGCTCGCGAACGTGGGCTCAGCATTCAGGGCCCCCCCGAGGCCGTGGGCAAGGCCGAGCAACTGTTACAGGAGTTATGTGAGCTCATGGCTACCGGCTATGTCATTGACTCGCATGACTTGCGTCTAATGTTCCGCCTCTATGAAAACTCGCCGCATCCCGACATTCGTCGTATCTTTTCCGATCGCATCCCTGTGCCGTCCCGTCGTCGTTATGTGTCCCCCAAGACCGAAGGGCAGAAATTCTATGTGGATGCGATCCGCCACCATGATATCGTCTTTGCGATCGGCCCGGCAGGCACTGGCAAAACGTACCTGGCGATGGCGATGGCGGTCTCGAGCCTCTTCCAGAAGGAGATCGAGCGCATCATTCTGGTGCGTCCGGCCGTCGAAGCGGGCGAGAAACTCGGCTTTCTACCCGGTGACCTGCAAGAGAAGGTCAACCCCTACCTGCGGCCGCTGTACGATGCACTCTATGACACGATGGAGTTTGAGCGGGCGCAAAAGATGATGGAGCGTGGCACCATCGAAATCGCCCCGCTGGCCTATATGCGCGGTCGTACCCTGAACGATTCGTTCATCATCCTGGATGAGGCACAGAACACGACCTCGGAGCAGATGAAGATGTTCCTCACGCGTCTGGGGTTTAATTCGAAAGCGGTGATCACGGGTGATGTCACCCAGGTAGACCTCGCCCCGGGCAAGGTTTCGGGATTGGTCGAGGTGCAAGACGTCCTGCGCGGTATCGAGGGTATTCGCTTTGTGTACTTTACCGAGCGGGACGTCGTCCGCCACGAACTGGTCCAGCAGATCATTCGCGCCTACGAGACCTTTCAGCCAAAGGCGGAGCGTCGTGGTGAGGGCTACGGAGGGGGAACGCCGTCCGATGGAACGAGAGCGTAAGGGACGAGCACGACCAGAACGCGGCGTGCGGCCGCTGTTGACGAAGCTCGGTATGGTCACGGTGTCGAAGTCAGGTGGGATGAAGATCGCCTGGCGCGAGATCGGCATCACGGCGTTGCTAGTGGCGACATTGACCGTCTTGTTGTTGCCGCGCTTTCAGTTGCAGACGCGGACCTTAGCGATTGGCGACATCGCTCCCGCCGACATTAAAGCTCACACCGATTTCCTGCTCGAAGATGAGGTGTCAGCCCAGAAGAAGCGCAAAGAGGCCGAAGAGCGGGTGTTGCCACTCTACGATTTTGACCCACATGCCATCGAGGTCATCGACCAGCGTTTGAAGTGGGCGATTGAGACCATCGAGGCGGCCTATCAGGTTCGCCCTCCAACGCTCTCGGGGACCTTCCAGGACGCGCGCTCGGCCCCCCTTCCACCCGAAGAGGTGGCACGCGTCCAGGGGTTATCTGGCGTCCAGACGGCGATCAGTCGGGAGTTGATCGCGACGAGTCCTTTCTTCGCTGAACGCGAACAAGAATTCCGGCGCATCCTCGGCGTTGAGCTGGGTGCGGAAACGGTCGCTGCGCTCCGTCAATTGCAGTACACGCCTCGATTGCGTCAGGGCATTATCGACGCCCTCGCTGCGGTGATGCAGCGGGGCGTCGTCAACGATTACGATCTCTTTGCGGGACATCGGGAGCGGGGAATTGCCTTCCGTGACGTCCGCACTGCGCAGGAGGTCGTCATCACGGATACCAGTATGGTTTTGGAGATGGGCGAGGCCGCAGCGGCATTGACGGCCGCCGTGTTAGCACCCAACTCGCCGTATCCCCTTGAGCTGCAACCGGTCATCGCCAACATCGGCCGGAGGCTCCTGCAACCGAATCTGGCGTTCAACAAGAAAGAGACTGAGGAGCGCAAACGAAAGGCGGTGGAGGCGGTCAAGCCGGTGTTCTTCCAAGTCAAGCGTGGCGAAATGATCATCCGCGAGGGGGAGCGGGTCCGCGAAGAGCATATCCCTCGACTCCGCGCGCTGGCCTCGGGGAGACGCAGCGGTGACCCGGTTTCAGCGGTGGCGGGCACGACGATCTTCGTGGCGGTGGTGGTCATTTTTGGGTTGCTCTACCTGCGTCAATTGCGGTCGCGCGTGTCATGGGATTCGCAATCGCTGCTGCTGTTGGCAGTCCTGCTGGTGGGTAACATCCTGGGCGTGCGGGCGTTCATGGTGATCGCCCAGGCGTTGGTGGAGAGTTTCCCGGTCACGGAGGGCGGGGTCCTCCTCTATGCGCTGCCCGTGACAGCGGGTGGTATTCTGGTGGCGATCTTCTTTGACTTCTCGGTGGGCGTGTTGTTTGCCCTGATGACCAGTTTGCTCATCGGCATCCTGGTGCGTGACAACCTGGCGATGCCGGTGCTGGCGCTGGTGGGCAATCTGGTCGCCACCCTCCGTGTGCAGCAGTATCGACAGCGTTCTTGCATTCTGTTGACCGGGCTGTTCATCGGTCTGGCGAATATGCTGACGCTCATGGCCTTCGGCTTGATGAGTGCTAACCTATTCACCTGGCCGCGTGCCTATGAGGCGTTGTGTGGTCTGCTCGGGGGGCTGCTAGCGGCGGTGGTCGTGTCGGCGGTGCTGCCGCTGTTGGAGTCGATCTTCAAATGCACGACGGATATCAAGCTCCTGGAGTTGGCCAGCCTGAATCATCCGTTGTTACGGCAACTCATCATGCAGGCGCCGGGCACGTATCACCACAGTATGCTGGTGGGAACCTTAGCCGAGGCTGCGGCTGAGGCCATCGGGGCCAACGCCCTGCTGGCACGCGTCGGCAGCTACTATCATGACATCGGAAAGATGCTGACGCCCGAGTACTTCGTAGAGAACCAGGCAGGCCGTGGGAATAAACACGACCGACTGTCCCCGAGTATGAGCGCCTTGATCATCACGGCTCACGTCAAAGACGGCATCAAACTCGCCAAGGAATACAAACTGCCGCAGCGTATCATCGACATGATTCCCCAACACCATGGCACCAACCTCATCACCTATTTCTACAATAAGGCCAAGGAACAGGCAGATCCGGCCGTGCAGCAGGTCCACGAGGAGGACTATCGTTATCCTGGCCCCAAGCCGCAGACGCGTGAGGCGGCGATCGTCATGCTGGCCGACAAGGTCGAAGCGGCGTCGCGCGTGCTAGCGGAACCGACGTCACAACGCATCACCGGGCTGGTGCAGCGCATTACGAGCGGTATCTTCATGGATGGGCAGCTTGATGAATGCGACTTGACTCTGCGCGATTTACAAAAGATCAATGAGGCCTTCGGGCGCACCCTGATCGCGATCTACCACCATCGCGTCGAATACCCATCCGTCGAATCAGAAGAAGCCAAACGCCGCACGCGAAGCACGAATGGCTATCAGTTGCCGGAACCAGCAAAAGAGCATCCCGATCGACACTCGGACACTCCGAAAGGCGCTGCTGAGGCTGCTCGAGGCCCTCGCATGTCAGAGCTGTGATCTGGGTGTCCTCATCATTAACGATGCCAGGATGCGCCGGTTGAACGCGCGCTATCGGGGCATCGATCGTCCCACCGATGTGCTGGCCTTTGCCATGCGTGAAGGACCTCTGGCCGACCTTCACCCACAGGTCTTGGGGGATGTGGTCCTCTCGGCCGAGACAGCGCTCCGACAGGCCCACGCCCGCCGCCACTCGCTCGCCGAAGAGTTGACGCGCCTGCTGATCCATGGTACGCTGCATCTGCTTGGGTATGACCATGAAGTCTCCCCTGCTGACGCCAGACGGATGCGGGCCAAAGAACGCGAACTGTGGAGGCTGGTCAGGCCTTTGGTGAACACCCCTCTTTAACGCCAATCTTCGGGCGCTGATCTCGATGCCCATGAACCGTGAGGAGCCCCGACCGTCGTTGACTCCTGCGCGCTGGTGTCGGCTTATTCAGTGGGGGCGGACGTAGACGTCCAGAGCTGCATGGCTTGCTGCCCCCGTTGTGTTCATTGGAAATGGCAGCGCCCGTCAGCGCCACCATTTCCGCCGACAAGAGGCTGGAGGATCTATGGCGCTCATCGTCTTCGTGCTCGGGGCGGCTGTCGGCATGGCGGTGTTGATCTTCGCGTTTGAAAACCAGGAGCCGGTGACACTGCGCTACCTATCTAATACCTGGCAGACACCACCGATCCCCCTGTTTGCGGTCATCATGGGTGCGGTGGGGGCTGGGTTTGTGACCGCCAGCTTGTTCGGTCTAGCGGCATACCTGCGTGAGCGCAAGATCATCCGCCAGCAGCGGCGGACGATCGCTGATCTCCAAGCCGAGTTGCACACCCTGCGCACCCTTCCCCTCGACGTTCCCTCAGAGACCGGGGGTGGCCTGCACGGTTCCGGCAACCCTGCGCCGGCCGCCGGCGAGCTGCCATCACGATGAATGCCTGGACGAGCCTGCCGCAGGCACTCGCCTCACCATTCGCTCTCAGCCTGGTTGGGGTGTTGGTGGGCTTGGCCGTTCTCCTGGTCGCGCGACGTCGGGGCAAGGCGTCCCGCTCGCCTCGTCGTGTTGCTGAGGCGCTGGCCTCCCAGCCGTTCGAGCGCGGCTTCGATCTGCTCCTCGATGGACGCTGGCAGGAGGCGGCCGAGGGGCTGAAAGCGGCGGTCAAAACAGATCCGAATCGGACCCTGGAATATCTCGCGCTCGGCAAATTGTTCCGGCGACAGGGACAACCAAGGCGCGCAGCGCGGCTGCTCGAGCAGCTGAGAGCCCGCTCCGGGCTTGACCACAGCGTGCGCATCATGGCCCAGTACGAATTAGCTTTGTCCTACCAGGCTTTGGGGTGGTCTGAACCGGCTGTCACGCTGCTTGAGCAGGTGCTCGCGGCTGATCCATCCCGCACCGAAGCTCGGCAAGACCTCCGGCGCATGCACGAGGACATGGGATGTTGGGAGAAGGCAGCAGCGCTCGAAATGCTACGGTTAAAGTGGGGTGAAACCCGAGACCACCGGACGCTGGCAGCGTTGCTGACGCAGCAGGGAAAAGTCGCCTGGGCGGCGGGTCACCTGCATGATAGTGCGGCGTACTTGCGCTCCGCGCTAGTGCTTGACCCCGACGGCACCGAAGCGGCGATCTACCTCGGCCGCGTTCTGCTCCGGCAGGAGAAATGGTCGCAAGCCTTCCGCATTTGGGATGAACTGGCGAAGGTCAGGCCGGAATGGCTGTTTCTGGCCTTCCGCGATATGCAGACGGCCTTTCGGCGCCTCGAGAACGAGGCGGGATGGGAGCGCTTCTTACGCACCTTTACGGAGCGTCATCCCGGTGATCCTATAGGCCATCTCGCCCTAGCCGAATGGTATGCCTCGCGCGGCCAAACTACGGAGGCCATCCATTGTCTGCGTCAGGTATTAGAGCTCGATCCCGTCTGTCGGGAGGCCCACTTAGGCCTGCTGTCTCTCTGTCGTGAGCATGGCGTCCCCAGTGAGCTGCATGACAGCTATGAGCGACTCGCCCAACATAGCACCTGGCCCTCCGGCAGCCGCTTCCGTTGCCGGACCTGCGGTCACGCTGCCTATGAGCTATTCTGGCGATGTCCGGCCTGTCATGTGTGGGCCACCCCTGAGCGTCTCCTCCCGCAGCCGAGCGCGATGCCGGTGAGGACGGGGGAAATCGTCTCGCCCCTCAGTCAGGCGAAGAGCGACGCCCCCGCCCCTGTCGTGGTGATGCGTGATGCGCCCACCCACTGCTAGTAGAGCGCTGAATTGGAGCCTCCTTCATGGCCGCTGAGACCCCCATGATGCAACAGTATCGGCACCTCAAACAACAGTATCCCGACGCCATTCTCCTGTTCCGGATGGGAGATTTCTATGAGATGTTCTTCGAGGATGCCTGTACGGCGGCTCCAGTGCTCGAGATCGCGTTAACGGCACGCGATAAGTCACAACCTCATCCTATCCCGATGTGCGGCGTGCCCTACCATGCGGTGGACGGCTACATCGACCGTCTGCTCAAACGCGGCTTGAAAGTGGCGATCTGCGAGCAATTGGAGGACCCGAAGGCGGCCACGGGGCTGGTGAAACGCGATGTGGTACGGGTGGTGACGCCAGGTGCCATCATGCAGCCGACGGCGTTGATCGGCAAGGAGAACAATTTCCTCGCCGGGTTATGCGCAGCCCACGAGGGTCTGGGGCTGGCCTTCGTCGATGTGTCGACCGGCGAGTTCAAGCTCACCGAGTTCACCGGCGAACAGGCCAACCGCCGAGCGGTTGACGAGCTGCAGCGGCTGCTGCCACGCGAACTGCTCATACCGGCCTCTTGGGACGCCCAAGCGACGGCCTTGCCTGGCATTGAGGTCCCACCGTGGCAGGTCACACCCCGTGATGATTGGCGGTTCGACGCCGAGCTTGCCCACCAGCGCCTGACACAACACTTCGGCACGCACTCGCTGGAGGGCTTTGGGTGTGAGGGAGCGCCCTTGGCGGTGACGGCGGCGGGCGTGGTCCTCGAGTATCTCCAGGAGACTCAACGTGCGGCCTTGACCCATATCCAGGGGTTGTCCCGCTACAACGTCAATGATTTCATGGCCCTAGATGCCACCACCCAGCGCCACCTCGAGTTGGTGCGCAGCGCGGTCGATGGAACGCGGGAGGGGACAGTACTCGAACTGCTGGATCAAACGGTGACGGCGATGGGTGGGCGTCTACTGCGACGCTGGCTCCTCGAGCCGTTGCTGCAGGTGGATGCTATGCGGCAACGACAGGCCGCAGTGGCGGCGCTGGTCGCGGGTTGGACGGTGCGTGAGGAGGCGCGCGAACTCCTCAAGGAGATCGCTGATATCGAGCGCATCGTGGGGCGGGTAAACCTCGGGTTAGCCTCCCCGCGCGACCTGTGGGCCCTCCGGCAGTCGCTGCAGGCCTTACCCCGTCTGGCCGACCTCATCACCGCGCTGCACGCGGATGCCTTGCAAGCCGAAGCCAACAACCTGGACAGGCTGACGGATGTTTTCGACCATCTCGCCCGTGCCTTGAGCGACGACGCGGCGCATGCCACCCAGGTGGGGGATGTCTTTCAGCCTGGCTACCATGCCGAACTGGACGAATTGCGCCGACTGCGCACTGATAGTCGGGGATTTCTGGCCGCCCTCGAGGCGAAAGAACGTGAACGCACGGGCATCCCAGGGCTACGACTGCACTACAATCGGGTCTTCGGGTACTTCATCGAAGTCTCTAAGCGGGCGCTGCACCTGATCCCCCCTGACTACGAACGCCGTCAGACCTTGGTCGGCGCCGAACGCTTTATCACGGCCGAGCTGAAAGTGCACGAAGAGCGCATCCTTGGCGCCGAAGAACGGATCGCGGCGTTGGCACAAGAGCTGTTTCAAGCGTTGCAAGCCAGCGTTGCGCGGGAAACCCGACGCCTGCAGGCGATGGCCCGGACGATCGCCACGCTAGATGTCTTGATCAGCTTCGCCGTCGTGGCTCAGCGCCACGGCTATACACGTCCGGAGGTGGATGCGGGGGAGTTCATCGACATCAAGGCCGGGCGCCATCCGATCCTGGAACGGAGTGGCGAGCGGAGGGAATTTATCCCGAACGACACCTATCTCGATCGGTCGGAGCAGCGGGTCCTGATTCTCACCGGACCCAACATGGCCGGCAAGTCGACCTACCTACGCCAGGTGGCGCTGATCGTGTTATTGGCCCAGGTCGGCAGCTTTGTGCCGGCCGAGCGAGCCCGCATCGGGGTGGTTGATCGCATCTTCACGCGGATCGGGGCACACGATCACCTGCAGCGTGGGCATAGTACCTTCATGGTCGAGATGCACGAGACCGCCAATATCCTGCACAACGCCACATCGCGCAGCCTGTTGATCCTCGATGAAATCGGGCGTGGCACTAGTACCTACGATGGGCTGAGCATCGCCTGGGCCATTATCGAACACATCACCTGCACCGTGCGCGCCCGCACCCTCTGTGCGACGCACTACCATGAACTGGCCGAATTGGAGCTGCTGCATACCGGCGTGAAGAACTACCATGTGGCGGTGCGGGAAACCCCTGACGGCATCGCGTTTCTGCGGGTCCTGTTGCCAGGGAGCGTGAATCGGAGCTATGGCATCCAGGTGGCGCGTCTGGCGGGGCTCCCTCCCGCCGTCGTCGAGCGTGCGATGCAGGTGCTCGACCAGTTAACGCAGCAGGGCATGACGCCCACCCGCGGGAAGCGTCGCAGCGGCGTGCAGACACGGCAAGAGGCCAGCGCGCAGTTGGCGTTATTTGAAGCGCCGGGGCATCCGCTCCTCGCCCAGCTGAGGAGTCTCGATATCACCCGATTGACTCCCATCGAGGCACTGACTATGCTGCATCGATGGCAGGAGATGATCAACAGTGTTGAGTCCTGAGTGAGAGGTCTGCTTCGGTTGTGCCTCAGCACGCGGCGCTCAGCCCTCAGCACTGCAAAGGAGAGAGGTATGAAAGTTCTGGTGACAGGTGGTGCGGGTTTCATCGGCTCGCATGTGACCGATCGGCTCATCGACTCCGGGGCAGAAGTAGTGGTGCTGGACAATCTTTCCTCGGGGCGGCGTGAGTCGATACACCCACGAGCGCGCCTGTGTGAAGGGGATGTCCTCGGGGACGGCATCCGCACACTCTTTGAACAGGAGCGCTTCGATTGCGTCGATCATCATGCGGCGCAGATGAACGTCCGGCGCTCGGTCGATGATCCGGTCTTCGATGCCCGCGTCAACATTCTCGGCTCGCTGAATCTCCTGCAGGCGGCGGTAGCCACCGGCGTCAAGAAATTCGTCTTCGCGTCGACGGGTGGGGCCATCTATGGCGAGCAGCTCACCTTCCCAGCCGATGAGACGCACCAAACCTGCCCGATGAGTCCGTATGGCATTGCGAAGTTAGCGGTGGAGAAATATCTCACCTTCTATGAAGCGGTCTACGGCCTGTCCTATGCCGCGCTACGCTATGCCAATGTCTATGGCCCCCGGCAGGATCCCCACGGGGAAGCCGGTGTGGTGGCGATTTTCAGCCAGCGCCTGCTGGCGCATGAACCGGTGATCATCAACGGCGACGGGGAACAAACCCGCGACTTCATCTATGTGGAGGATGTGGTGCAGGCCAACGTCCTGGCGGTGACCACCGACCTGCGCGGCATGTACAATGTCGGCACCGGGATCGAGACCTCGGTCAACGCCCTGTACGCCTCTCTGGCCAGGCATACTGACTCCAAGCTGGCGCCGCATCACGGACCGCCCAAGGCAGGGGAACAGCAGCGCAGTGTCCTCGACAGTCGCAAGCTCCAGGCCGCCACGAATTGGACGCCAACCGTCGTACTGGACGAGGGGTTACGGCGTACAGTGGCCTTCTTCGCCGAGCGAGGGGCGTGGCGAAAAACCACTTGAATTGACATCGGGCTTTCTGTATGGTACATGCCAAAAATCGTGGGGCTAGCGTTGCCTCCCATGTGATTCTAGGCGCGGGGGAGAGAAGGGCAAGGCGGGGTGTAAGTCCTGGCTCATCAGGGCGGCCAGCTTCGCCACCTGGTGAAAAGCGGCTGAGCAACGGCAGGCAGGCGCGTGACGGTACCTGGCCCAGACCACTGCGGAGCGAGGTTTGGGGGAGTGGAGTCACAATGATGCGGGTCCTCCTCCGCTGTTGCAGCGTCCTCCTTTCCACCGGGGCGATGCTCGTGCTCCCCGCTTGGGGGCAGCAGCAGCGGCCGCTTTTGCATGAGCTGGTGCTGACGCACACAGACCATGAGGTGCTCCTACACATCGACTTACAGGGGGGGTTTCAGCAAGAGATCCTGGAGGCCATCGAGAGCGGCATTCCAATCACGGTCACCTATCACATGAGGTTGTATCGCAAACGGAGTTTGTGGTTCGATGAAGAGGTCCTCTCGAAAACCATTAAACATATCGTGAAGTACGACGCCTTGAAAAAGCAGTACCGCATCAGTGAGATCAATGGGTTATTCTCCAGCATCAAGGTGACCAAACACGAGCCCACCATGGTACGCTGGATGAGCGCAATTCAGGGCCAGCCGCTGATCCCTTTTCACCTCCTGCAACCCGGCGAAGAATATTATGTGAAGGCGATGGCTGATCTGAAGGCGGTGCAATCACCCTTGGCGCTCGGTCACATTCCGTTTCTCGCTGGTCTTTGGGATACGGGAACGCCCTGGACCGCGTCGAGTCCTTTCACCATCACCCCCCCCCCATCACAACATTAGGGAGCCGTGGCCTGCAGCAGCGCCTATGCCTCAGGAGGTGCGGTGTGTTGAGATGTGTATCATGGCTCTGCTGCAAGTGCCCGGCATGCCTGTAGGGACCTCGTTATGCGCCATGCCAGTGACCAACCACGCCCGGCTGGGGTAACGCCAACCCCCGAGGAGCAGCGTCGCCGCCGCCTGCGGAATTTTTGGACCTTCCTGGGTGTGACTTGCCTGCTCGTCGCGCTGACGGGGGCAGAATTATATGTCCAGGGCCTCCACCGCGTCCTGCCCCTGGCCAACAATATTGTGATTTTCGCCATCGTTAATCTCAACATTCTCTTATTGCTGGCATTAGTGCTGTTGGTTCTGCGTAACCTGGTTAAGCTGTACTATGAGCGGCGAGGGAGGATCATCGGGTCGCGGTTCAGGACGAAATTAGTCATTGCGTTTTTCGGCCTTTCCTTGACCCCATGCGTGCTCCTGGTGTTGGTGGCGAGCGGTTTAATCACCAAGAGCATTAACAATTGGTTTAACGTGAGTATCGAGCGCTCGCTGGAAGATTCGCTCGAGGTGTCGCGCAATTATTACCGCCTGCTCGAGCAGGATGCCCTGCACTTCGGCGAGCAACTCCGCACAGCCCTCTTGGGCAGGGATCTCTTACGGAACGACCGAGCACCAGCGCTGGCCAAGTTTCTAGAGGAGAGGCGCCGAGAGTATCAATTGAGCGCCCTCCAGGTCTTCGGCGCCAATCTGCAGGAATTGGCCGCGGCCGGAGGGCAAGTCGCGGGTGAACGGTTGGCGACCACGCAGGTGGACCTACTCCGCCGACGTACGACCGAGGCCAGTACGGAAATCCAATCCGCGGGCAGGGGAGAAGTGATTCGCGGCATCGTGCCCATCCTGGCGCAGGGGGGCGGGGCGCCGTTGGCCTGGATTGTGCTGACGTACCATGTGCCGGAGAGCCTGGTGGCCAAGATGGGCGACATCGCGGAAGCCTTTGAGCAATACAAACAGTTGAAAATCCTCAAGGCGCCGATCAAGACCAGCTATATCATCACGCTTTTGATGGTGGCGTTGCTGGTGATCTTTTCCGCCATTTGGTTTGGCCTCTATCTGGCCAAAGGCATCACGGTGCCCATTCAACATCTGGTCGAGGGGACGCGTGCGGTCGCGGATGGGAACTTGGATTTCCGCGTCAGCGCCACCAGCGACGACGAAATAGGCTGGCTCGTGCACTCCTTTAACCAGATGACCGACGATTTGCGCACCAGCAAGATGGCGCTTGAAGAGGCCAATGCCGAGCTCAAGGCGAGTAATCACGAACTGGAGGCACGCCGCAACTACATGGAAACGGTCCTCGAAAATGTAGCGGCGGGAGTGCTGTCAGTCGATAAGCACGGCCGGGTGTCGACGATGAACCGTTCGGCCCAGGTGATGCTCGGCATCGACGCCCAGGCGGCCCTTGGGCGGGGGTATCGGCATGTGTTCAGTGCCACCCACCTGGATTCCATTCGCGGGCTGATGAAACGCATGGCGAGCAGCCGCCGTGAGAGCATCGCCGACCAACTTCAGCTGGTCGTGGGCGGCCGTGTCTTGACACTGCTGGTGAACATCTCCTTGCTCCGCGACGGTGACGGTCACTACCTCGGCATGGTGCTGGTGTTCGATGATCTGACCGAATTGATTCGCGTGCAAAAACTGGCGGCCTGGCGTGATGTCGCCCAGGGCATCGCGCATGAAATCAAGAACCCCTTGACCCCCATCCAGCTCTCCGCGCAGCGGTTACAGCGGAAGTATCGCGAGCACTCGGGCGACTTCGATGAGATCTTCGACGAATGTACCAATACCATCATCACGCAGGTGGAAGGCCTCAAGGGGTTGCTCGACGAGTTCTCGGCCTTTGCGCGCATGCCCGAGTCGAATCCGACGCCGACGGAGTTGCAGCCCGTGGTGGAGGAAGTGCTACAATTATACCGGGGAGCCCACCGCGACATCGCGCTGACGTTCTCCGGTGATCCGGCGGTCGCCAAG
>Ga0081538_10001364_pt1 | contig 25135 bp, 26 predicted proteins | sample TabmetS5T2R1_FD_71022 | JGI IMG/M metagenome (GOLD analysis project Ga0081538, IMG submission 71022) | Tabebuia heterophylla rhizosphere microbial communities from the University of Puerto Rico - S5T2R1 | ecosystem: Host-associated > Plants > Roots > Rhizosphere ... | reverse complement strand
CGGCGGCGAGCACACCTGTCGACCGGCGACTGCTCCGCTTAATGTTTGATTTTTCCGGTGGTTGCTTTGATTTCTCCGGCGCGGGCCAGATGGCCGCCAAGTCGTCACGCAGATGAACATCGCTTCATCTTGCCGACGACTTGCAAACACACCGGGGCGACCAGCATCAACATTGCGTGATGGTTTGAATATTGCGATTTCGATGGAGTTATTCGGCTGGGCGACTTACAATCCCAACGGTCTCTCAACGACTCCGCGTAGGAGGATGTATCATGTTGCGCAAGATGACGATCGCGCTCGCCGCCACCACATTCGTGGCCACGATGGTGGCAGCGAGCACAGCCGACGCTCAAAGGGGCTTGGGTGGCGGCGGAATGCGTGCCGGTGGCTTCGGTGGCGGGGGAATGCGTGTCGGTGGCTTCGGCGGTGGCGGCTTCCGCGGTGGATTGGGCGGTGCTGGCTTCCGCGGTGGATTGGGCGGCGGCGGGTTCCGCGGGGCGGCATTCGGCGGCGGCTTCCGTGGCGCCACGTTCGGCGGCGTTCGCACCGCCGGTTTTGCGAGACCCGGATTCGTCGGGGCGGGTTTCGCCAGGCCCGGATTCGCGCGGCCCGGATTCGTCGGGGCGGGTTTCGCCAGGCCTGGGTTTGCAAGGGCCGGTTTCGTCAGACCCGGCTTCGCCAGCGCCGGCTTCGTCAGGCCCGGCTTCGGTAGGCCATTCGTTCGACCCGGATTCGGATTCCGCCACGCGCGGTTCTTCCGTCACCGCCGGTTCTTCGCGGCCGCACCCATCTTCGTCGGAGCCGGGTTCTATCCCTACTATTCATCCTACTACGACGATTGCTGGGTGCCGACCCGGTGGGGTTGGCAGAACGTTTGCGACTACGGCTACGGCTACGGCTACGGCTACTATTAAGTCGCGCGTAGAACGCACGCCTGTCGCGCAGTTTCTGATCCCGGCCTCGCACGAGGCCGGGCATCTGCTACTGCAAGACGACATCAGCCTGTGCCGCGCCCGGTAGCTGCGTTCGCAGCCCGCAGGGGTCATTCAGGCCCGCGCGGGGCGCGTCCGCGGCTGTATTGCTGACAAATCGTTCAGGTACATTTCAGCACTGTTTGGAGTGATCGATATCACACAACGTCGAGCCTTTGTAATTGCCCGATGCTTGACGATGAAACGCCGGTCAATGGCCTAAAACTACTTTCAGATCGCCTCATTGAGCCGCTGCTCGGCTGTCCATTCCTTCATCTCTCACGGGATGACTTTGCGAACCTCCTCCGTGGCACGCGCAACAGACGCGCAGGATGTGACTGCACATCCCCAACGCTGAAAGGAGAGACTGACATGTTGCGCAAGACCATCATGGCCCTCACGGCTGTCGCCGCGCTTGGCGCTGCCGCGTTGGCTCCGACCAGTGCGTCGGCGCACGGCTGGAAGTTCAAGCCCCACTTCGGCTGGGGCTATGCGCCCAGCTACAGCTATATCGTCCCCGGGCCGAGCTGCTACATGGTGAAGAAGGTCACCCCGTTCGGCTTCAAGTTCGTCAAGGTTTGCAACCACTACAATTACTACTGAGCAGACCGGGATGATTCATGTGGCGGCCCCGGCCTCACGCGAGGCCGGGGTTCGCTTGCACGGCTCGTCCTGCGAAGCGAGCCGCGGCTACTCCTCGAGCACGTCCGCCCGGAACAGCCAGCCCGCGGCAGCGCCGGCAATGGTCGGCACGACCAGGAACAGCCAGACCTGCGCCAGCGCCTGGCCGCCGACGAACACGGCGGGCGCGAGACTGCGTGCCGGATTGACCGACAGGCCGGTCACGTTGATGAACGGGAAATGCAAGGCCACCAGAGTGAGCCCGATGACCAGTCCGGGGAACGGCGTCGCGCCCTTTCCGCTGGTCGAGCCAAGAATGACGAGCGTAAACAGCAGCGTCGCGACGAACTCGGTCAGAATCGCCGCCGGGAGGCCGTAGCCGCCAAGATATCCTTGACCCCACCCGTTCTGGCCCAGGCCGGACGCCGCAATGTCGTAGCTCGCGAGTCTGCCCTTCACGATCAGCACCAGAATGCCGGCCCCGACAATTCCGCCGACCAACTGGGCAACGATGTAGCCGGGCACGTCCTCGGTCCTGATCCGGCCGGCGACCCACAGCGACACGGTGACGGCCGGATTGAGATGGGCACCGGAAATATGCCCAATGCCATAAGCCATCGCCGTGACGGTGAGACCGAATGCGAGCGCAATGGGCAAGATGCCGACCGGAAAGGCGGTGCCAAAGCCGCCGATGGCGATGGCGCCGCAGCCGACCAAGACCAGCGCCAAGGTGCCGATGAATTCTGCAACATACTTCTTCATTTCGCCCTCCCTCCCGGCGCTGTAGCGCCCGGCGCTGGCGCGCCTTGAGCGAATAGCGAACAGTGAGTAGCGAATAGTGAATCGGGAGTCGACTCTACTCGCTGGTCATCAGTCATTCCTCGCCATTCGCTCTGGAGCACAGCCATGAGATCGCGTTACGTGATGCTCGCTCGTTACAACCGATGGACCAACGATCGCCTTTACGATGCGGCAGCCCAGCTCAGCGACGCCGACTACCGCGCGGACCGCGGCGCATTCTTCAGGTCGGTCCATGGAACGCTGAATCACCTGCTGGTCGGCGACCGCATCTGGATGCAGCGCTTCACCGGAACCGGCACGGCGCCGGACCGGCTCGACGTCATCCTCTACGATGACTTTTCCGTGCTACGGGCCGCACGCCGCGACGAGGACGAACGCATCGTGCGCCATGTCGAAGGGTTGAGCAACGCCGACCTCGCCGGCCGCATTCGCTATCGAACGATCGTGCAGCCGGCCACGATCGAACAGGAGCTTGCACCGGCGCTCGACCATTTCTTCAACCATCAGACCCATCATCGTGGGCAAGCTCACTGCCTGCTGACGGCGATTACCGGTGATTGCCCTTCGTTCGATCTCATCTTGTTCCAGCGGGAATGCGGTGCGGGCGGGATTCGCGTACTCGAGGCGGGCGAATAGCGAGGCCGGATTCACACCAGCGCCACCACCCGCGTCGGGCCGCCGGTTGCGTCCTTCACCTTGGCCAGGCCGGCGACCAGCGTCGCTCCCGCAGCCGGAACGCGGTCGAGATTGGCCACGTTCTCCAGCCCCCAGCGACCTGACGGCAGCCACAAATAGTGCGTCTTGAAGTCCTTCGAGGGCCCATGATCGAGCGACAGTGTGTCGACCGCGAGGCCCTGGACGCGACGCTCCTTGATCAGCCAGTCGGCGGCATCCGGGCTGAAGCCGGGGAAATGGAACACGCCGGCCGCATCCTTGCCGGCATAGCGCGCCGCGTTGGTCACATGCTGCGCCCACCCGGACAGCATGGCGACGCAACAATCGTCGGGCAAACGTCCGTTCCGGCCTTCCCAATCGAGCAGGTCTTGACGGGACACTTGATAATCGGGGTTTTGCGCCGCCCTGTCGGCGACATTGATCACCGCGAGCGGCACCACCAGCGTTGCAGCATCGATCTTGTCGGCGGTTGCGCCGGCCGTTGAAAAGTGGATCGGCGCATCGAGATGGGTGCCGGCATGCTCGATGATGCGCCACCAGTAGAGATTGAAACCGTCCTTTCCTATGTCGAATTGCTTCTGCATCTCGATACCGGGTACACCGAGAAATGTCGGAAACTCGGCCGACATGGTGTGGGTCAGATCCACCACCGTTCGGAAACTGCGCGGCGGGGACACCTGCGCCGCGGCGGGCGCGGCCGCGCTGGCGGCAAATCCCGCCGCAATGGCGCCGGTCCGCGTGAAGAATCCGCGCCGGGTGAGCGCACGGCGTACCGCCTCCTCGCATCCGGGAACGCACATGGGAGCTTCCTTTCGCGATAAATGTCCTGACGGGTTGATGCGCCGGCGATGCTATCGCAAATTCGGGCCCGGCGGGATGGCAAGGAGCCGATTGGTGTCTGATCCCCTGCTTGGCCGCGCGAGCGGGCTTTTGCTGGCGGCGTTCGCATCTGCGCTCGCCGCATGCTCGAGCCTGCCCACCGCGACCGACCTCATGCCGCAGGCGCCCAAGTTCGAATTCAAGACGCTGCCTCCCGCCCGACCCATCCGGGCGCTCGGAGCGCCGAGCCTGATCGGTCCCGACGGAAGCTGCAGCGCGGCGCCCGGCCCATCCGAGTTCATCGGCGCAGGCATCGCGCTTGACATGAGCGAATGCGATGTCGTGCAGCGCGCAGGACCGCCGGACAGCGTCGACGTCTCGACCAATGCGCGCGGCGAGCGCGCGGTCGTGCTGACCTACCTGCGGGGCGAGCGCCCGGGCATCTATCGCTTCGCGGCCGGACGCCTGGTCAGCATCGAGCGCGCCGCGGAGCCCCCGGCGCCGGAGCGGCCCACGAAAAAGAAGCCGTCGCCCAAGACAAGATCAGGCTGATACCGGGCCCGCATCATTCCTTTCGTTGCCACCGGCCGTGGTCGTCCGGCTGCCAGTAGGTCACCTCGAAGCCCGCGGTCTTGGCCTCGCTCCAGCGCTCGCGCGCCTGCGCCACCGCGTCGGGGTCGTCGCCGTCGAACAGGACCACGATGCGCTCGTAGGTGCCGGCATCGGCCGGCAGCGGGGCGCCATCAAGTAAAAAGCGCACGTGGGCGCCGTTCGGATTCCGGTCCTGAACGGTGATCAGTACCGGGTGTACGGCAGCGTCGCCCTCGCGATCAGTGCCGTGCGGCAGGAAGCCGTCGTCGCGATAGGTCCACAAATGCGCGTCGAGCGCCTCCACCCGCTCATCGGAGGCCGCCTGCACGACGATGCGCCAGCCGCGCTCGAGCGAACGTTCGAGCAGCGTCGGCAACACGCGATCGAGCGGCTGGCCCTGCAGGTGATAGAAGAAAACCTGAGTCATTCTATGGCGATCGACGTCTCGCCCGAAACGTCGCTTGAGGTTGAGTGGAGCGTCCCCGCGGAATCTTCCTGTCTTTCGCTTAGAGCTGCGAGATCTCAGCCCTCATAGTTCTCCCGCACCAGCCGATCCAGCAGCCGAACGCCCCAGCCCGAGCCCCAGCTCTTGTTGATGTCGGTCTGCGGCGAACCCATGCCGGTACCGGCGATGTCCAGGTGGGCCCAGGGAGTCTTGTCGACGAAGCGCTGGAGAAACTGGGCGGCCGTGATCGAGCCGGCGCTGCGCCCGCCGGTATTCTTGACGTCGGCGATCTTGGAATCGATCAGCTTGTCGTATTCCGCCGCGAGCGGCATGCGCCAAACCTTCTCGCCCGTCTCTTCGCCGGCTTGCGCCAGCCGCTCGGCAAGCTTGTCGTCGTTGGAGAACAAGCCGGCATGCTCGTTGCCGAGCGCGACGACGATCGCGCCGGTCAGCGTCGCCAAGTTGATCATGAATTTCGGCTTGAAGCGCTTGTTGACGTAGTGGAGCAGGTCGGCGAGCACGAGCCGGCCTTCGGCGTCCGTGTTGACGATCTCGATGGTCTGTCCCGACATCGAGATCACGACATCGCCCGGCCGCTGCGCGTTGCCATCGGGCATGTTCTCAACCAGGCCGATGACGCCGACCGCGTCGACCTTGGCCTTGCGCGCGGCAAGCGCGTGCATCAGGCCGACGACGCAGGCCGCACCCGCCATGTCGCCCTTCATGTCCTCCATGCCGGCGGCCGGCTTGATCGAGATGCCGCCGGTGTCGAAGGTCACACCCTTGCCGATGAAGGCGAGCGGCTGGCCCCCTTTTTTCCCGTTCCAGCGCATGACGACAAGCCGACTTTCGCGCGCAGAGCCCTGGCCCACGCCCAACAGCGCGTTCATGCCGAGCTTGCCCATGGCCTTGGGGTCGAGGATCTCGATGCCGATGCCGAGCTTCTTCAAATCCCTCGCGCGGCGCGCGAATTCCTCGGGGTAAAGCACGTTGGCCGGCTCATTGGCGAGGTCGCGCGCAAGCATCACGCCATCGGCGACGGCGAGCTGCGCGTGCCAAGCCCTCCGCGTGCCGGCCGTATCGGCAACGCCGACCGTGATTCTGGCCTGCGCGGGCTCCTCGTCGCCTTCCTTGCGCTTGGTCTTGTAGCGGTCGAAGCGATAGGCGCGCAGGGCTGACCCAAGGGCAACCGAGGCCGCCTGCGCCGGCGTCATGAGTCCCGCCGGCAGATCGGCCCAGATCGACGCTTCAGTCGCGGAGGCAGGAACCTTGCCCATGGCGATCCCGCCCAGCTTGATGAGGTCGTGGGGCTTCGGCGCGTCCTTGCCGGTGCCGATGAAGATCAGCCGCGACACCTTGAGGCCGGCCGGCGCCACGATGTCGAGGGTCGAACCGCTCTTGCCGGTGAAATGTTCAGCCCGACTCGCGCGCACGAACAGATCGCGGGCCGGCCCGAGGGCGGCCCGGGTGGCCTCGCCCAGGCGCAGGCCCTCGCCCGTGAACGCAACAAGAACTCCCTTCGACGGCATGGCGAGGGAGCCGAATCCGAGCTTGACGGCACCGGGCATGAGGGACCTTTCGACGAAAAAATCCGGGGATTAGGGAGTTCCCTTACAGCATCCCCCGAGGGCTGGCGAGATTGCATGTCCAAAAAGCCACAATGCGAGATTTTTCAGTGCATTGCCTTGGCCGGGCCATTTTGTGTCGTATTCAATTGGGGAGGTCCCGGCGGAGGGCGATCCGGCCGGGCGATGGCACCTGCCAGCCGGGGGGCCGAGAGGGGCGGCGCAGGATATGACTTCCATCGACAAGTATATCTTCCGAACGACATTCGGGGCTTTCGCGCTCGTCGCCGTCAGCCTGACGCTGCTGATCTGGATCACCCAGGCGCTGCGCGAAATCGACCTGATGACCAACAAGGGGCAGGCGATTCTGGTCTTCATCGGGATGACCGGCATGCTCATTCCCGTCCTCGTTCTCATCATCGCGCCGATCGCCCTCATGGTCGCAGTGACGTACACGCTCAACAAGCTGAATGCCGATTCGGAGATGGTGGTGATGAGCGCCGCCGGGATTTCGCCGTGGCGCCTGTCCGTCCCGTTCATTCTGGTGGCGCTGGTGGTCTCGCTGATGGTGGCGCTGATCAGCGCCTATCTCGGGCCGAAGGGATTGCGCGAAACGCGAAACTGGGCGGCGCAGCTGCGTGCCGATCTGGTCTCGACCATCGTCAAGCCCGGTCGCTTCACCACGATCGAACGGGGCCTGACCTTCTACATTCGCGATCGGCGATCGAATGGACAGTTGGCGGGTATCCTGATCGACGACCGCCGTAACCCGAAGGAGCGGGCGACGTTTCTTGCCGAACGCGGTGAGATCCTGCAAAACGCGAGGGGCACGTTCCTGGTACTCGAGAGCGGCAGCGTCCAGCGCCGCGAGGCCGAGAAGCGCGATCCCGCGATCGTGCTGTTCGAGCGCTATGCCTTCGACCTGTCCCGTTTCTCCGGCGCGAGCGAGGGACGCCACCTGACCGCGCGCGAACGCTACCTGTGGGAATTGGCGGCGCCGGATCCCCATGACCAGTATTACATCGCGCAGCCGGGCGTGTTCCGCGCCGAGCTGCACGATCGGCTGGCCGCCCCGCTGTATCCGCTGGCCTTCGCCGTGCTCGCCTATGCGTTTCTCGGCACGCCGGCGACGACGCGGCAGAGCCGTGCCTTCGCGTTGGGGCTCGCCATCTGCGCCGTCGGAGCGCTGCGCTTCATCGGTTTCGGCAGCACGATTTTTTCCGCCCAGAACCCCTCGGCCATCGTCGTTCTCTACGTCTCGCTGGCCATTGCATTTGCGGCCGGGCTCGTGGTCGTGGGGCGTGGCGTAAACATCGAGCCGCCGCGGCTGATCACCGCGGCAATGACCGCCCTAACTGCGCGCTTCGCGCGCGCAGCCACATGAGGCAGGAGCGTCGATGCTAGGAGGCACGCTCGCACGCTACTTCGGCCTGCGCTTTCTCGGCGCGGCTGCTTCCGTGTTCGGCGGAATATTCCTCCTCGTGGTGCTGGTAGACTACGTGGAAATGACCCGGCTAGCCGGCAAGGTGGCGAACGCATCGGCGCTCACGGTTGCGCAGATTTCGCTGTTCCGGGTCCCGCAGGTCACCGAACGGATCATACCGTTCGCCGTTCTGATCGGGGGGATGCTCTGCTACCTCGGCCTGTCGCGCCGGCTCGAGCTCGTCGTAGCGCGGGCGGCCGGGATTTCGGCCTGGCAGTTCATCGCGCCGGCGGTCGTGGTGGCGCTGCTCATCGGGACCGCCGCGACCGCCATCTACAATCCGATCTCGAGCGGCCTGCGGGAGTATTCGAAGCGGCTGGAGGCCGAATTGTTCGCCGAGCGCCCGAGCCCCCAGCAGGGAGATGCCGGTTTCTGGGTCAGCCAGCGCGACGTCGACGGCCAGGCCGTGATCAACGCGGCTGCGAGCCGCAACCAGGGCGCCATTCTCGACGGCATCACTGTGCTGATGTTCGACCCGACGGGGCGCTTCCAGGAGCGCATCGAGGCCAAGAGCGCGGAACTCGAATCAGGGTACTGGCGCCTGAAGGATGCCACGGTCTACGGGATCGGGGTGCCGCCGCACCAGCACGCGTCGTACCTGTTGAGCACCAACCTGACCCCGGAACAAGTTCGCGAAAGCTTTGCGACGCCTGAAACAGTCTCTTTCTGGCATCTTCGACAGTATATCGATCTCGCCGAGCATGCCGGCTTGGCCGCGGCCGGGTATCGTCTGCAATATCAACTGCTGCTGGCCCGTCCTTTCCTGCTGGCGGCAATGGTCATACTGGCTGCATCCGTGAGTTTGCGTTTCTTTCGCTTTGGCGGTGTAACGCGAATGGTTTTGAGTGGCATCATTGCGGGCTTTCTGCTCTATGTAATGTCGAAAGTTACCGAGGACGTGAGCAGGGCCGAGCTGATGCACCCGGCGGCAGCAGCTTGGCTGCCCGTGCTTGCCGGCGGACTGACGGGGTTTGTTGCCTTGCTGTACCTGGAGGACGGGTGATGGCCAGCGCCACCACCGCTCGCCCGCCCTTGGCGCGACGGCCCGCAAGAGCCGCCGCGCTTGCGTGCGTCCTGGCGGTCCTTGCGGGTGGCTGGTTCGACGTCACCCCGGCTGAAGCACAGGGGTTCCTCGGCGCGCCGGAGCGAAGGGGGGGCTATGGCAGCAGCTCCGTGGTGCAGCTGCAAAGAAGCCGAACCGACCCCAATGCGCAGATGCTCGTGGTCGCCGACGAGATCCAATACGACTACACCAACGAGCGCGTTGCCGCCGTCAGCCGCGTCCAGATCCATTACTCCGGGGTGACCCTGGAGGCCGACAAGGTCATTTACGACCAGAAAGCCAAGCGGCTGCGCGCCGAAGGCAACGTCCGACTGACCGATGCCGACGGCAAGGTCTTTACCACCAACATGCTCGACCTCAGCGACGATTTCCGCGACGGTTTCGTCGATTCGCTGCGGCTCGAGTCCCCGGACAAGACGCGCATCGCGGCGGTGAGCGCCGAGCGCACTGCCGGCAACATCACGGTGTTCCAGAACGGCGTCTACACGGCCTGCGAGCCGTGCGCGGACGATCCGAAAAAGCCGCCCCTGTGGCAGGTCAAGGCGGCGCGCATCATCCATGATCAGAACGAGAAGATGGTCTACTACGAGGACGCGCAGCTCGAGTTCTTCGGCGTGCCGCTCGCCTATGTGCCGTTCTTCTCCGCGCCGGATCCGACGGTCAAGCGCAAGACCGGCTTCCTCATGCCGTCGGCGAGCTACAACAGCGTTTATGGCTTCGGTGTCACCACGCCGTTCTACTGGGCGCTGGCCCCTAATTACGATCTGACGATCACGCCGACCATCACCTCCGGCCAAGGTCCCTTGATGCAGCTCGAGTGGCGCCACCGGCTGATCAACGGGGCCTACTCGGTACGAGCAGCCGGGATTTGGCAGCTCGACAAGGATCAGTTCATCGGGCAGGTCCCGCACAACAGCTTCAGCAGCGGCTTTCGCGATTTCCGCGGCATGGTCCACAGCTCGGGCCAGTTCAACCTAGCGGATCAATGGGTCTGGGGATGGGATGGGACGCTCGTCACCGACAAGCCGTTTCTCCAGGACTACAGCGTGCAAAAGGTTCAGCCAGAGATCATCTCCCAGGCCTATCTCGCGGGCCGCGGCGAGCGCAGCTACTTCGACGCCCGCGCGATCCACTACCTCGGCCTCTCCTTCTACGACGTGCAGGGCCAACTGCCGGTGATCCGGCCGGTGATCGACTATTTCAACACGTTGAAGTACCCGATCTTCGGCGGAGAGCTTGGATATCGCTTCAACCTGACGAGCCTCAGCCGCTCGGACCCTGACTTTCAATTGATCAACCCGGGCTTTTCTACGCTCACGTCGATCGACCTCACATCCGGCCCATGCGCGCCGACGGCCGACCCGGCCGCCAAGATTCCAGCCATCTGCCTGCTGCGGGGCATCCCGGGCGACTTCACCCGCGCATCCGGCGAAGCACTGTGGCGGCGCACCATCATCGATCCCTGGGGCCAGGTCTTCACGCCCTTCGTCTCGGCGCGCGTGGACGCGGCCGCGCTGTCGGTGACGCCGGAACCGGGCGTGGCCAACTACATCCAGACCGGCGACAGCACGGTGGCGCGCGCCATGCCGGCCGCCGGCGTCGAGTATCGCTATCCCTTCATCAGCGCGCATTCCTGGGGCACGCAGACCATCGAGCCGATTGCCCAGGTCATCGTGCGGCCGAACGAAACGGGCATTGGACAATTCCCCAACGAAGATGCGCAGAGCCTGATCTTCAGCGACGCCAACCTGCTTTCGCTCGACAAATTCTCCGGCTACGACCGGGTCGAAGGCGGCGGCCGCGCCAATGTCGCCCTGCAGTACACGGCCCAGTTCAACCGCGGCGGTTACGTCAATGTGCTGTTCGGCCAATCGTACCAGCTGTTCGGTACCAACTCGTTCGCCGTCCCCGACAACACCAATACCGGCCTCGACAGCGGGCTCGACTCGCGGGCCTCCGACTACGTGGCACGGTTCACGTTTCAGCCGACCACGACCTATGCGTTCATCTCGCGCCTCCGCCTCGATGAGCAAAGCCTGGATGTGCGCCGCGTGGAGCTCGAAGGCCGGGTGAACTTCGATCGCTGGTCACTGTCGACGATCTACGGCAATTACGACGCCCAGCCGGAGATCGGCATTCTCACCCGACGGCAGGGCATCCTCACCACCGGCTCTGTCAAGCTAACGCAGAACTGGAGCCTGTTCGGGGGCTTACGCTATGACCCCGAGGCCGAGCGAATCAATCAGACGAATTTCGGCGTCGGCTACATCGATGACTGCTTCGCCGTGCGGGTGACCTACACGACCAGCTATGACTACACAGCCAACCCGGAGCCGATCCATACGGCGCTCGTGCAAATCAGCCTGCGGACGCTCGGCACCACCCGATTCTCGCAGCGAATCGACGGGCTGGCGGGCATATCGGGCATATCCGAACCGTTTAACGCGTTGCATTTCTAGGGCAGGGTTTGGTCGGCTGACTAGAGCCATTTTTTGTCCGAAAAAGGCGACGATACGATCTCGCACAGCGTGAAATACAGAAACCGCGGCATGGTAGAACGGACGACAAGATCAATCGGGCAGCGCGTCGTCGCGATGGTCCTGGTCGCGGCCGCGGTGACGGCGGCGTGGCATTGGCCCGCCGCCGCCCAGCAGGTCGTCGCCCGGGTCAACGGAGATCCGATCACGGCGATCGATATCGCCCAGCGCACCAAGCTGGTGCAAATCTCGACGCACCGGAGTCCCAGTCGTCAGGAGGTGCTCGACGAGCTGATCGACGAGAAATTGAAGTTGCAGGTGGCCAAGCGCTACAAGCTGGAAATCACCGACTCCGAGGTCAACGGAGCATTCAACAACATTGCCAGCCGCGCAGGCAGCACGCCGGACAATTTTGCCAAGGCCCTGGCGGCGCAGGGCGTTTCGGTCGACGCGGTGAAGACCCGGATCAGGGCCGATGTCGGCTGGTCGCAGATCATTCGTGGCAAGTTCCAGTCCACGTTCAACATCCGGGAGCGCGACATCCTCGACACGCTGCATTCCGCCCGAAAGGACGATCAGCGACCCGTCGGCTACGAGTATACGTTGCGACCGATCCTGCTGATCGTTCCCCGCGGATCGTCGGAAGAGGTGATCGCGGCGCGCCGGCGCGAAGCGGACGGCCTGCGAACCAGGTTCCAGAATTGCGATGAAGGCATTCGCCTTGCGCGCGGGCTCAGGGACGTCGCGGTGCGCGATTCGGTCGTTCGAACATCCGGGGATCTGACCGCGCAACTGCGCGAGATCCTCGACAACACACCGGAAGGCCGGCTGACGTCACCGGAACAGACCCAGCAGGGCATCGAGTTGTTCGCGCTCTGCAGCAAGCGGCCAACGACCAGCGAATTGCCGGGCAAACGCGAAGCGCGCGAAAAGATCTTGCAAGAGCGATTCGCGGAGCAGGGCAAGCGCTATTTGAAGGAGCTGCGGTCCGGCGCGATGATCGAATACCGTTGACAGCGTCGATGTTGCAGCCCCTGGCGCTGACCTTCGGAGAGCCGGCCGGAATCGGAACCGACACCGCGCTCAGCGCCTGGCAGCGCCGGAACGAGTTCGCGCTCTCCCCCTTCTCCCTTACCGCCGCCCCCCGGTTCGTGACCCGCCGTGCCGTCCGGCTGGGCCTCGATATCCCCATCGAAACGGTAGAGCCGCGCAACGCGACCGCCACGTTCGCGGCTGCGCTGCCGGTGGTCGCCATCGATGCCGCCGTGACGGCGGAGCCGGGCCGGCCCGACGCCTCCAGCGCTCCCGCCGCCATCGCGGCGATCCGACGCGCCGTGAGCGACGTGCTCGGCGGCACCGCGTGCGCCATGGTCACCAACCCGATCGCCAAGAGCGTGCTCTATCGATCCGGCTTCGCGGAGCCCGGCCATACGGAATTCCTTGCCACGCTGGTGGAGGAAATGACCGGCGCGGCGGCACGGCCCGTGATGATGCTGTGGTCGCCGGAGCTTGCGGTGGTTCCGGTCACCATCCACCTGCCGCTCGGCGACGTGCCTGCGCGGCTGAGCACGGAGCTCATCGTCGAGACCGGACGGATCGTTGCCGGCGATCTGGCGCGGCGCTTCGGCATCGCGCGCCCGCGTCTCGCTATTGCGGGTCTCAATCCCCATGCCGGAGAAGAGGGCGCGCTCGGCCAGGAGGACCGCACCGTTGTTGCTCCCGCGGTCGAACGGCTGCGCCAAGAAGGGATCGACGTTCAGGGCCCGCGGCCGGCCGATAGCATGTTCCATGCGGCGGCGCGGGCCGGCTACGACGCGGCGCTGTGCATGTATCACGATCAAGCCCTGATCCCGATCAAGACGCTGGCGTTCGATCATGCCGTCAACGTGACGCTCGGGCTGCCGCTGGTGCGCACCTCGCCCGATCATGGCACGGCGTTCGACATTGCCGGCACCGGCCGCGCCGATCCGTCGAGCCTAATTGCGGCGCTGCGCCTTGCGGCTCGTCTCGCGGCGCCGGCGACGGCCACGGCCGGCGCCGGCGCGCGATGAGCCCGATCGACGACCTTCCGCCCTTGCGCGAGGTCATCCGCCGCCATGGCCTCGCGGCACGCAAATCGCTCGGCCAGAACTTCCTCCTCGACCTCAATCTGACGACCCGGATCGCGCGCTCCGCGGGCCCACTCGAAGGGGTCACCGTGGTCGAGGTCGGCCCCGGCCCCGGAGGCCTCACCCGCGCCCTGTTGGCGTCCGGAGCGCGGCGCGTCATCGCCATCGAGCGCGATCAGCGCTGCTTCGCGGCGCTCGCCGAAATCGCCGAGCGCCATCCGGAACGACTGACGGTCATCGCCGGCGACGCGCTCGACGTCGATATGGGCGCTCAAGTGGCCGGCGCACCGGCGCGCATCGTGGCCAATCTGCCCTACAACATTGCGACGCAGCTGCTCGTCGCCTGGCTCAATGTCGAGCCGTGGCCCCCGTGGTACGAAGCCATGGTTCTCATGTTCCAGCGCGAAGTCGCCGAGCGCATCGTTGCCGGGCCAGGATCGAAGAGCTATGGCCGGCTGTCGGTGCTCACAGGGTGGCGCAGCAGCGCCCGCATCCTGTTCGATATTCCGCCGGCCGCGTTCGTGCCGCGCCCCAACGTGACGTCATCGGTGGTGCGGCTCGAGCCGCGGCAAACGCCGCTCCCCTGCGACCGCCGCCTGCTCGAGCGCGCGACCCAGGCCGTCTTCGGGCAGCGGCGCAAGATGCTGCGCCAGAGTCTCAAGCGGCTCGCTGCCGATCCGTTGCGCCTGCTCGCCGCCGCCGGAATCGAACCCACGGCGCGGGCCGAGGACGTGCCGATGGAAGGTTACGTGCGGATGGCCCAGGTGCTGAGCGAGGCGTCGTAGAACTTGGGATGGGCGAGCCACTACAGCTTGGCCTGCAAGCCACGCACGAAGTCCGACAGTCCCGTCTGCCGTACCCGCTTGAGCCGCTCTGCGGCGAGAATCGCGCACACGTCCTGGAAGGCGCGATCGATGTCGCGATTGATGACGACGTAGTCGTACTCGGCCCAGTGACTCATCTCGTCGGCGGCCTTGGCCATGCGGCGGTGGATCACCTCGACACTATCCTCGGCCCTGGTCTCGAGCCGCCGCATGAGCTCGGCTACCGAGGGCGGCAGGACGAACACGCTGACGAGATCGGAGCCTGCCCGATCGCGCAGCTGTTGCGTGCCTTGCCAGTCGATATCGAACAGCACGTCGCGCCCGGCGGCGAGCGCGGCCTGGACCGGCGCGCGCGGGGTTCCATAGCAATGATCGAACACCCGGGCCGACTCGAGCAATTCTCCATTGCGCACCATGGCGTCGAAGCGCGCCTGCTCGATGAAATGATAGTCGTGGCCATCCACCTCCCCACTCCGCTTCGGCCGCGTGGTCACCGAGACCGAGAGGTCGACCGAATCATCCTGGTCGAGGAGCTTGCGCGAGAGCGTCGTCTTGCCGGCGCCCGACGGCGAGGAGAGCACCAGCATGATGCCGCGGCGGGCAACCGCTGTGTTCACGCGGCGCGGCGTTTCCGCCATTGCTCACTCCAGATTCTGCACTTGCTCGCGGAACTGCTCGACCACCGTCTTCAGCTCCAGGCCGATGTTCGTGAGCTCCACGTCGTTGGACTTGGCGCACAGCGTATTGGCTTCGCGATTGAGCTCCTGCGCCAGGAAATCAAGGCGCCGGCCGATCGGCCCGCCGGCCTCGATCAAGCGGCGCGCCTGCGCCACATGGGACGCGAGCCGATCGAGCTCCTCGCGCACGTCGACCTTGGAGGCGATCAGGACCGCCTCCTGGTGCAGGCGATCGGCATCGAAGCGGTCGGAAGCCTGGAGCAGAAGCGCAACCTGCTCCGCCAACCGCGCCTTGATCGCCTCGGGACGGCGTCCGGGCGCCGCGTCCGCGCGCCCCGACAGCGCCGCGATGGCGTCCAGGCGCGACGCAAGCACGCCTTGTAGCGCATCCCCTTCCCGCCGCCGCATCTCGGAGAGGCCGGCAATCGCCTGGTCGAATCCCGCCATGATCGCAGCCTCCGCGGCGCGCCGCTCCTCCTCGCTTTCATCGGCCTCGCTCACCTCGATGATGCCGCGCAGAGCCAGTATGCCGTCGAGCGAGGGCGGCGCCGCATGGACGCGATGGCCGATCTCTTCGATTGTGGCCAGGACCGCAGCCAGCACCGGTTCGTTGACCTTTACTTTGGGCGGGACACCCTCGCGACTGACCGTAAGGGTCGCGTACACCGTCCCCCGCGCGAGCGTTTCCGCCGCCCGGTTGCGCGCGGGAATTTCGATCGCATCCCAGCCCGGCGGCAGCCGCAGGCGCAGCTCCAATCCCTTGGCGTTGACCGACTTCAGTTCCCAGGCCCAGGCATAGGATCCAGCCACGCCATCGGCGCGCGCAAAGCCGGTCATGCTCGACAGCGCCATCGTGGTCGACTCGGGGGTGAGGATCGCGCGACCTCAAACAGGGCCGTGCGGCGAACTTAACGGGACCATGCAACGCTCACAAGGCCGGCCGGAGGCCTCAAGGACGTGCGCCGCCCTGCGGTGCTGCCGGCGCGCCCGGCGCGCCCTGCGACTTGGATTTGCCCGCCTGCGGACGCGCCGGCACTATGGGGGCAGCTTGCCCGGGGGGCACCGAAGGCGCGGCGGATGCCGCACCGGCCGGCGCGAAGGTGCTGGCCGCAGAGCCCGGCGCACCGGGATCCGCCGGAGGCTTCATGGCTTCCTTCTGCTGCTGCTCGATCACGCGCAGGCGGGCGACGTTGCGCTGGTGCTGTTCGAGGCTTTCGGCGAAGGCGTGCCCGCCGCTTCCGTCGGCAACGAAATAGAGCTCGCGCGTACGCGACGGATTTGCCGCCGCTTCAAGCGCGGCGCGGCCGGCATTCGCAATCGGCCCCGGAGGAAGCCCGCTGATCACGTACGTGTTGTAGGGCGTGGCCTGCTCGATCTCGCTCCGCATGATCGGCCGGCCGAGCGTGGCTTTGCCGCCCACCAGCCCGTAGATGATCGTTGGATCCGACTGAAGCTTCATTTTCTGCTTCAACCGGTTGATGAAAACGGCCGATACCCGGCTGCGCTCATCGGCGCGACCGGTCTCCTTCTCGACGAGCGATGCGAGCACGACCAGCTGCTCCGGCGTCTGGATCGGCAGATCAGGCGATCGGCGTTCCCAGGCGTCCTGAAGCGCACGCCGTTGCGCCTGCTGCATGCGCTGAAGGAGCTGCTCGCGCGTCGTGCCCCGCGTGAATCGATAGGTCTCCGGCAGCAGAGCCCCTTCCTTAGGGATTTCCTTGATCGGCCCGCTCAGGACATCGTGTTCCAACAGCCGGGCGACGATCTGCTCGGAGGTGAGCCCCTCCGGGATCGTTACATGATGCTGAATCACCTTGCCTTCGATCAGGGTGTCGACGACGTCGCGCAGACTGGCTTGGCGGTGAAACAGGTACTCGCCGTACTTCAATTCGTCGCGTGCCTTGACCGCGATCACGCCGCCCATGAACACCCACGGCTGATCGATGACCCCCTCGCGCTGCAGGAGATCGGCAATATCCTTGATCCCCAGCCCGCGCGGAATGTTGACGATCCGATCGCGATCGAGCGGTCCTGGTGCCTCGAAACGGTGCTTGCCGATCGCGAGCGCCAATCCGGTCACGATGGCGACGAGAACGACGAAAGTAATGATGGCGTTGCCGACGATGACGATCGGATGGCGGGCACGTCGGGAACGACGCAAGGGCTGCGGCATCCGTTCAGGCTCCAGCGCGGCGCGGGGACTGCGTGGAGCGATACGCGAACCGCCCGAGTTTCCCCCCTTCTCGCCCGCCTCCGGCGTCCCGTTCAAACGCATTGCCCCTCTGGTTACCCTCTCGCGGAACAGCACTTGTCCGCGATTATTTCCGCTTCCCCAGACGCACGTTAGGCGCAAATATGGCGAAAGGGTGAAGTCATCTTGTGGCTGGACCGGCATATCAGGTCGCAACCCGACGAAACACCAGCGAAGCGTTGGTGCCGCCGAAGCCGAATGAGTTGGACAGCACCACGTCAATGTCGCGCTTGTGCGCCTTGTGGGGAACCAGGTCGAGCGGCGTTTCCACCGACGGATTGTCGAGATTGATGGTCGGCGGTGCGACCCGGTCGCGAATGGCAAGCACCGAGAAGATGGCCTCGACGGCGCCGGCAGCGCCGAGCAGATGACCGATCGACGACTTGGTCGAGGACATGGAGATGCGGCCGGCCGCGTTGCCCACCACGCGCTCCACCGCCTTCACCTCGATCTCGTCGCCCAGCGGGGTGGAGGTGCCGTGGGCATTGATATAGTCGATGGAGGCGGGCGGAAGGCCGGTCCGACGGATTGCCGCTGACATGCAGCGATAGGCGCCGTCGCCGTCCGCGGCCGGGGCGGTGATGTGGTAAGCGTCACCGGACAAGCCGTAGCCGATGAGCTCGGCATAGATCTTGGCGCCGCGGCTCTTGGCGTGTTCGTATTCCTCGAGCACGACGCAGCCTGCGCCCTCGCCCATTACGAAGCCATCGCGGTCCCGGTCATAGGGGCGCGAGGCCTTGTCCGGCCTGTCGTTGAACGCGGTCGACAGCGCACGGCACGCGGAAAACCCGGCGATCGATATGCGGTTGACCGGCGATTCGGCGCCGCCTGCCACCATGACGTCGGCATCCCCCAGGGCGATGAGCCGCGCGGCATCGCCGATCGCGTGCGCGCCGGTCGAGCAGGCCGTCACGACGGCATGATTGGGACCTTTCAGCCCGAACTCGATCGAAACATAACCCGCCGCCAGGTTGATCAAGCGGCCGGGAACGAAGAACGGCGACACCCGCCGGGGCCCGCGCTCTTTCAGCATGACCGCGGTTTCGGCAATGCCTTCGATGCCGCCGATCCCGGAGCCGATCAGGACCCCCGTGCCAGCCTGGTCCTCGTCATTCGTCGGCTTCCAGTCGGCGTCGGCGAGTGCCTGACGGGCCGCGCACATGGCGAACACGATGAAGTGGTCGACCTTGCGCTGCTCCTTGGGCTCCATCCAATGATCGGGGTTGAAGCTTCCGTTGGAGCCGTCGCCGCGCGGAATCGTGCAGGCGATCTTGGCTGGCAGATCGGACACATCGAACGTGTCGATGCGCCGCGCGCCGCTCTCGCCGGCCAACAGGCGCCGCCACGTGGCTTCGACGCCGCAGCCGAGCGGCGTCACCATGCCGAGCCCCGTGACGACGACACGTCTCATGTCCGGCTCCTAAGCGCATGTTCCGGCGAAGTAGAAACCGGCTCGCCGTCCAGAACATGCGCCGCTCAAAAAATCCGCTCTAAGCCGCGAAGGGCCTGCCCGATCGGACCTTCCGTGGTCCGCTCGCCCCAACCCCGAATGAATGAATTCCCGTGGACGTCCTGGGGTTCAACCCAGGTCCGGCCTGGGCGGTGCAATCCTGCGAACCCAACCTGGGCGTCCACGCCGCGATTGCCGAATCCTGCTGTGCTGGCGCGACCGAACTCAACTCTTTGCGTTCTTTTCCAGGAATTTGACGGCATCGCCGACGGTCAGAATCGTCTCCGCGGCATCGTCCGGGATCTCGCAGCCGAACTCTTCCTCGAAAGCCATGACCAACTCGACGGTATCGAGGCTGTCGGCCCCGAGATCATCGATGAAACTGGCACTTTCCGTCACCTTGTCGGGCTCGACGCCCAGATGCTCCACGACGATCTTCTTCACCCGTTCGGCAATGTCACTCATGCTTCAACCTCGCACGTTTCGCAAAATGGCTCGGTCGGCCGCGCGACCGAACCTTGTGACTTAAGTCAGGTCGTGGTTGACACGGGCGGGCCGCATCGGATTGCACGCGGACCCACATGGTCAATGCCCCCGCTCATTTAGAGGCCCAGCCCGGCCGGCGCCCCGGTTATCACACTTCACTGGGCTTGACCAGCACGACCAACGCCCGGCAAGCCCTCGCTGCGGCCCGAATTCCGGGACCAATCGACATTATCCCGTGAGCCGCGTTGCGTGCGAAAAATGGCTGGCAGGCAGGAGAAAGGCGAAGGGCGTTTCGGCAATACGCTCGAGCCTTTCGATGAACCTGCCGGCCATTTCGCCGCAACCCGGAGGACGCGCCCCCGCGATAATTGTCGATTGGTCCTGCCTTCAGATCATGGCCATTCCGCCGTTCACGTGCAGCGTATGGCCGGTCACATAGGCCGCCTCCGCCGAGGCCAGAAATACCACCGCCGCGGCGATCTCGACGGCCGTTCCAAGCCGGCCGGCCGGCACTGTCCCGAGCAGCGCGTCGCGCTGCTTGTCCGACAGCGCGCCGGTCATGGCGGTGTCTATGAAGCCCGGCGCAACGCAGTTGACGGTCACGTGCCGGGAGGCGACCTCCCGGGCCAGTGCCTTGCTCATCCCGATCATTCCCGCCTTGGCGGCGGCATAATTGCCTTGGCCGACATTGCCGGTGACGCCGACCACCGAGGTGATGCCGATGATTCGCCCGTAGCGTCGCCGCATCATGCCGCGCACGGCGGCACGGGCGAGACGGAAGCCGGCCGTCAGATTGACAGCGATCACGTCGTCCCAAGCCTCGTCGTTCAAGCGCACGAAAATGTTGTCGCGGGTGATCCCGGCGTTGTTGACGAGAATATCGAGATTCTGCATCGCCTCCTCGGCGCGCGGCACCAGGGTTTCGACGTCGTCCTTGTCGGCGAGATTGCAGGGCAGGACGTGAACCCGCGAGCCCAGCTCGCCGGCCAGCTCATCCAGGACGTCGCGGCGCGTGCCGGAGACGGCTACCGTCGCTCCGCCACCATGCAGCGCCCGCGCAATGGCGCTGCCGATCCCGCCGGTTGCACCGGTGACGAGCGCGGTCTTGCCGGAGAGATCGAACATCAATGTCCTCCTGTGGCCTCCCGCGACAGGGCCTGGAACGCCGCAACATCCTCGGGCGTGCCGATGGGAATGCCGTTGGCGCCTTCGGCAATACGCTTCACCAGGCCGCTCAGCACCTTGCCGGCGCCAATCTCATAGAAGGTCGTTACCCCCTGCCCGGCCATGAAGGCGACCGATTCGCGCCAGCGCACGGTGCCAGTGACCTGCTCGACCAGACGCCGCACGATCTCGCCCGGATCGCTGATTGCCCGCGCCAGCACATTGGCCACCAACGCCACCGCCGGCCGCTGCACTGCGACTTCGCCCAGCGCCTGTGCCATGGCGTCGGCCGCCGGCTGCATCAGCGCGCAATGGAACGGAGCGGAAACCGGCAGCATCATGGCCCGCTTCGCTCCTTTTTCCTTGGCGATCTCGACCGCGCGCTCGACCGCCGCCTTGTCGCCGGACACGACGACCTGCCCGCCGCCGTTGTCGTTCGCCGCCTGGCAGATTTGTCCCTGGGCGGCCTCGGCGGCGATCCCGGCCGCCGTTTCGAAGTCGAGCCCGATGAGGGCCGCCATGGCGCCAGACCCGACCGGAACCGCCTGCTGCATGGCGCGACCGCGAATGCGCAAGAGGCGCGCCGTTTCCGCAAGGGTGAACGACCCGGCTGCCGCGAGGGCCGAGTACTCCCCGAGGGAATGACCCGCCACGAAGGCAGCGTCGCGCCCAAGCTCGATGCCGGCCTCGCTTTCCAGGACGCGCATGGCGGCGAGCGAGACCGCCATCAGCGCCGGCTGGGCATTCTCGGTCAGCGTGAGACGCTCCGCCGGGCCCTCCCACATGATGGCGGTCAGTTTTTCCCCGAGCGCGGAATCGATCTCGGCGAACACGCTACGCGCCACCGGAAACGATTCGGCAAGCGCCTTGCCCATGCCGACGGTCTGGCTTCCCTGCCCGGGAAACACGAACGCAACAGACATTCGATCCTCTTTGGATTGGCGCGGTAAGACACCGTGCCACCTTTGCTGTCAAGCCATGCCCCGAGCCCCTGACGGGGTCGCGGGTGGGTGTGGGATTCGGCTTGCCCCGGAAAGCCAGCGCGCTAGGCGATTGCTTCGGCGAATGCCGGCGACCGGCCTGTCTGTGACGAAGATCACATACCGCATGCGGCAATTGCGCAATCATAACGCATGCCGCCAGGCACAGGCGGCGCGCGCAGTCGGCATCACGACAACGACACGGGTGCTGCGCGCATCACGCTACAGAGGAGAGCGGACATGGAGCAGAAACGCATTCTGACCTATATTGCGATTGCTGCGGTTCTAGGGATCATATACGCGGCCTCAAGCGGCCAGCCCTCCGGATCCTACGGTTCCTACGGGAATTTGCCCGTCCAAACATATCCAGCAACCGGCCAGATGAACTCCGGCGCGTGGAGTCACACCGGCCGATTCGGTTGGGTCGGCGGCGACGGCAAGGGCTGCTACTACGCCGAGAACTGGTCCAACTGTTGACCGGCGCGTTCGATCGGGTTGATCGCGGGCAGTCGAACGTTTTCGACCGAAGACCCGAATCGCCGACCGCTCTGGGGCGCGCGGGCCGTGTATCGTCGGCGGGCTTGTTGCCGCCGGCCGCACTTGTTTTTTCAAGCAAGACGCCTATAACCCGCCTGTCCTTGATCCCGGCCGGGAGCTGAACGGACGGCCGCATGACGCGGCAGGGCCTTGGTCGCCCGGCGTCCCGTGTTCCCGCATCTCGAGTGTTCGAGCCTTTCCGAAAGGCTCGAGTGGCTTGGCGCCGGGATCGATGGAAGCCAACGAGGAGAGGCCCAGCATCATGCCGCTTTACGAACACGTATACCTTGCGCGTCAGGACGTGACAACGCAGCAGGTCGATGAATTGACCGCCCAGTTCAAGGGAATCATTGAACAGATGGGCGGCAATGTTGCCAAAACCGAATATTGGGGCCTCAAGTCGCTCAGCTACCGCCTGCGCAAGAATCGCAAGGCGCATTTCACCCTGATGAACGTGGAAGCACCCGCGGCGGCGCTAGCCGAGGTCGAGCGGCAGGAGCGACTCAACGAGGACGTCCTGCGCTATCTCACGGTTCGCGTCGACGAGCACGAGGCTGGCCCTTCGGCCATGATGCGCAAGGCCGACCGCGATCGCGATCGTGAGGAGCGGCGGGGCGAGCGTCGCCGCGAGCGCGAGGGGCGCGGCCCGCGTGACGATGAAGAGATCGAGACGACGGAGGAGTAAGCCATGAGCTTCGCCCAATTGCCCGCTCGCCGGCCGTTCTTCCGCCGTCGCAAGACGTGCCCGTTTTCCGGCGCCAACGCCCCGAAGATCGACTACAAGGACGTCAAGCTCCTGCAGCGCTACGTTTCCGAGCGGGGCAAGATCGTTCCGAGCCGCATCACCGCGGTGTCGGCGAAGAAGCAGCGCGAACTCGCGCGCGCCATCAAGCGCGCGCGGTTCCTGGGCCTCCTGCCGTATGTGATCGGGTAGACAGACGAGCACAGACGACAGACGATTACGCTTCGGCGTCGCCAGGTTGGGACGGACTCTACGATCCGTCTCTAACCGCTCCAGGAGCGGGACAGCAGATGGTGCAGATCTTGATCATCGGGATTGCGGCTGGTGCGGCGGCGGCGCTGCTGTTCGCGTCCTTGATGTCCGGTTCCAGCTTCTCGCTTCTGCTGGTGTCCATCGCTCCGCTGCCGATTCTCATCGCAGCCATGGGGTGGAGTCACTTGGCGGGGCTGATCGCCGCGACCGTCGGCGCGACGGCGCTCGCCGCCTCGCTTTCCGGAGTGCTGTTCGTTGCCTTCCTGGTCGGCGTCGGCCTGCCGGCCTGGTGGCTGGCGTACCTTGCGCTGTTGGCCCGGCCCACCACGCAACCAACGGACAGCCTCGAATGGTATCCGGTCGGACGGCTGGTCGTGTGGGCGGCGCTGCTTGCCACCATGATCGTAACCATCAGCCTGCTCAATATCGGTACGGACGCCGAGAGCATCCGCGCCGGGCTCAGGCGCATCTTCGAGCAGATCATTCGTATTCAGCGGGGAACGCCGGCGGGCGCGCCTCTGGATATTCCCGGCCTGCCCGACCCCAAGCATCTGCTTGAATTTCTCAGCCTCGTGTTCGCGCCGTCCGCCGCCGTGCTCGCAACCATCACCAATCTCGTCAATCTTTGGCTCGCGGCGCGCGTCGTGAAGGTTTCCGGCCGCCTCAAGCGTCCCTGGCCGGATCTGGCGGCAATCAGCTTTCCGCCTGCCGTGACCGCCCTGTTGGCTGCGGCAATTGCCGGCAGCTTCCTGCCGGGGCTCATCGGCATGATCGCGGGCGTGCTCACCGCCACGTTGCTCACAGCCTATGCGGCCCTCGGGTTTGCGGTTCTGCATAAGATCACCGGCGGCATTTCGGGGCGCGGGTTCGTTCTCGGTGCCGCCTATGCGGCCGTGGGCGTCCTCGGCTGGCCGGTGCTGGCGATGACGCTGCTCGGTCTTGCCGACACGTTACTGGACGTGCGCGGGCGCGTTGCCGCCAGGCGCGGCCCGTCCGCGCCGGACACCTGAGTTTCCCCCAATCGCAACAGATGGAGCGTGACATGGAAGTGATTTTGCTCGAACGCGTCGCAAAGCTTGGCCAGATGGGCGAGGTCGTGCGCGTGAAAGATGGATATGCGCGCAACTACCTGCTGCCCAAAGGCAAGGCCCTGCGCGCCACGGCCGACAACAAGAAGCGCTTCGAGTCCATGAAGACGCAGCTCGAGGCACGAAACCTCGAGCAGAAGAGCGAGGCGGAAAAGATCGGCGCCAAGCTCAACGGCCGGACCATCACGGTCTTGCGCCAGGCTTCCGAGAGCGGACAGCTATACGGCTCGGTGTCGACGCGCGACCTCGCGCAACTGCTCACCGACAGCGGCTTTTCCGTCAACCGCAACCAGATCGAGCTCAATGCTCCGATCAAGATGATCGGGACCCACAAGGTTCCGGTCGCGCTGCATCCCGAGCTCGAGGTTACGATCACCGTTTTCGTAGCGCGCAGCAGCGACGAGGCGGAGCGGCTCAAGCGCGGCGAGGACGTGACGGTGCGGCGCGAGCAGATCGAGGAGGAGGAGGAGGCGGAAACCCCGGAGGCGGAGGCCTTCTTCGAGAAGCCCGAGACGATCGAAGGGTCGGCGGCCGGCGAGGCGAAGGCGGGCTAGTGGATCCACTAGCCAGCATTCACCGCGCGTGTCCGCACGGGTGCGTGCCGGCGTGAACCCAGGGAGGAATACAATGAATCGGCGTAGCATTCTCAGCATCTCTGCGATGACAGTGGCGGGAAAAGGGACCACCATGCGCCGTTGCTTTGCCGTCTTCGCCTTGTTTACCGTGCTCTGCCTCCCGCTCGTTCCCGCCCGCGCGGCGGCGATCGTCGATGCGGCCTTCGTCGCCGAGGCGCTCAAGCGCGGCGCGATCGTGTGGGACGTGCGCGAGACCGCGGCCTACCACCGCGGCCATATCGCGGGCGCCGTCAACGTCGGCGACGCGCTACGCGTCCTGCGTAACCCGACAACCGAGGATTTCATCGAAACCGCGCGCATCGAAGCAATACTCGGCGGCGGCGGAATCGATCCGGCGCGCGAGATTGTCGTGTATTCGACCCGCGGCCACGTCGGCGCCTATTTTGCGCATTTCGCCATCCGCTATTTCGGCGGCCAGAATGTCTCCGTC
>Ga0081538_10001363_pt1 | contig 25137 bp, 18 predicted proteins | sample TabmetS5T2R1_FD_71022 | JGI IMG/M metagenome (GOLD analysis project Ga0081538, IMG submission 71022) | Tabebuia heterophylla rhizosphere microbial communities from the University of Puerto Rico - S5T2R1 | ecosystem: Host-associated > Plants > Roots > Rhizosphere ... | reverse complement strand
GGGTCTGCACCGCCTAGCGCTCCGCGTGACCGACTCGCGCGGCGCGACCTCCACGGCGACCGGTCAGGTGATGATTCGGACACGGCCGATCCCGCCGCCGCCGCCTACGCCGCTGCTCAGCGGAGTGCTCGTGGAGCTGCGGGCCGCCGTGTACGCGAACTACACAAAGGTCCGGGGGCTGCTCGTGACGGCACCCAAGGGCTCGAAGATCACTGTGCGCTGCAAGGGCAAGGGCTGTCCCAAGGTCGTAACAAAGATGTCCAAGGGATCGAAGAAGCTTCGCTTCAAGAAGCTCCAGCGCAATTTCAAGCCTGGAAGGAAGCTGATCGTCACTGTTACAAAGAGGGGCTTCATCGGTAAGCAGACAAGCTGGACGATTCGGCGGCGAAAGGCGCCCCTGCGGAAGGACCTCTGCATGAACCCGGGGGTCAAGAAGGCCAGCGCCTGTCCGGGCGGATGAGAGGCGGCACTGCACTGGCTCTCGTGGGCGCTTGCGCTGCGCTATTCGGCGTTTCGTACGCGGCGGCTGAGCTGACCAGCGACGACGAGCCCGAAAGGGCCAAGCCCGCCCCATCTGCGGCCCCGGCCGAGACTCCACCCGCGCGCCCCACCGGCAGAACGCTGGCTCTCGCCGGGGCGGCACGGCTGCCCGGTCTTCGAGAGCGGCCGCGGCCGAAGCCTCCGCCAAGGCCCGCGCGGGCCGCGAGCGCAGCGGCTGCGCCTGCGCAAGCCGCCGTAGCGCCGGAGCCAGCGGCCCCGAGCCCGGCGCCTCAGCCCGCGGCGGCCCCGGCTCCGCAGCCCGTCTCGAACCCGGCGCCGGCACCCGCGCCGGCGCCCGCACCGGCTCCCCAGCCTGTGGCGCCGGCTCCGCAGCCGGTGGCCCCGGCGCCGCCCCCGCCTCCGCCGGCCCAGCCGTCCGCGCCCATCGAGGTCTACGACTCCGGCGGATGACGAACCCAAGAGAGCAGACCAGCGAGATCGAGTCGTCCGTCGCGATCGGGAGCGTCGTCGACGGATATCGCGTCGAGCGCATCATCTCGGTGCGCGCCGGTCTTCACACCCTCGCCGAGGCGACAGCGCCGAGCGGCGAGCGGGTGACGCTGAAGCTGCTGGATAGCCCGCTCGAAGGGAAGGAGCTCCGCCGCCGGGCGGCGAAGCTCGCACGCGTCCAGGCGGCGATCGGGCACCCCCACGTGCTTCCGATGCTCGATGACGGCAAGAGCAGGGAGCGCTTCTGTCTCAGCGGCGCCCCCGCCAAGGCCGAGACGCTCGCCGACCGCCTGCGCCAGGGACCGCTGCCGGCCAAGGAGGCCGTCACCCTCCTGTCGCAGCTGGCAGGTGCGCTCGAAACGGCACGCAGGCGCGGCCTCGTGCACCGCGCGCTCACGCCGGCCTCGATCATCGTGACGACGGAGGAGCCACCCCAAGCGCTGCTGACGGACTTCGGGATCGCCGTTCCGGACGCGCCCGGATGCGAGCGGGGCGAGTCGGTCCACGATGCCGACTACCGCTCTCCCGAGGAGATCCGGGGCAAGCCGCCGACGCCCGAGAGCACGGTCTACTCGCTTGGCTGCATTCTGGTGACCTGCCTCACGGGCGATCCTCCTTATCCGTACTACCGGCCGCTGCTCGCGGTGCACGCACACCTGGTGGAGACACCTCCCAGAGTGTCCGAGCGCAACCCCGAGCTGCCGAGCGAGCTCGACGAGGTGGTCGCCAAGGCGCTGGCCAAGGATCAGGCCGAGCGGTACAGCTCCCCGGTGGCGCTGATGCGGGCGGTCCAGCGGGCGGTCGGCATGGTGGCACCGATCCCGGGGCCCGCCGCCGCCAAGCGGCAGGAGCCACCGAAGAAGACGTCTCCGGCCCCCGCGCCGAAGCCGGCGGCCGAGCCCCCGCCGCCCCCGCCGTCGCCGGAGAGAGCGCCTGCCGCGGACGGCGGACCCACCGAGCAAGCTGCGGACAGCGACCACGCGGCGCGCTCCCACGCCCCCAAGCGCACCCGGCGGTGGCGTCGCCGGCGAGAACGCGGAGCTCGCCACGAACGAAGGGGCGGCTGGATCACCGCCCGCCGCATGGTCCCGACCTGGGCCGGCATCGCGCTCATTGCCAGCGCTCTCGCCGGCTTCGCGACCGGAAACGGAAGCGCCGACGACCGCAAGACGCCGGTCGCGGCCGCGCCGGCGCCCACGGAACGGGCATCCCGCCCCGTCGCCGAGGCGCCCAAGCCGACGGTTGGCCCCGTGGTGAAGCGGCTCGAGCGCCGCCGCGCTGCGGCGCGGCACCGCCTGCGCGCCGCGCGTAGGCCTGCCGGGCAGGCGGCCGTGGCCAGGCATCTCGCGCGCGTGTACGGTGACGCGCGCAGGTCGCTTCTGGGCGCGCCTGGGAAGGTCGATCGAGAAGCTCAGCTCGCCGCCAGCATGCGAGCGGTCGAGGGCGCGTACCGGCGGCTGTCCCGCGCGCCACGCCGGGGATCCCGCGCATGGCGGCTCGCCAGCGCCGAGGTCCTAGACCGCGAACGCGACCTCGAGCTGCTCCTCCGCACGCACAGTTGGGTTTAGCCCTAGCGCCTGCGCTCCTCGACCCACTGGGCAGCGGCGTCCACAAGGCGCTCGGCGCCTTCAACCGTCTTCTGCGCCTCGTTCTTCGGTGCGCGCAGCAGCGCGTGCTCGACGTCGCTGCGGTCCTCGTAGAGCTGGCGGAGCGTACGGCCGAACTCGTGATCTACCCCGCCGTCTCCCACGACGCGGCGTCCGAATGCCGAGACAACGCCGGCGTCGGTCGACGGCCTCTCCCCGAGCACCGCCAGCGCCGCCACCGCCGCCTGGAGGCCCGCGTTGTAGGCCAGTGACACCGCCTGCGACGGGAAGCCGGAGTCGAGCAGGCTTCGAGCCGCACGAACGTCCTCGCGGGCGCGGTCGACGGGTCCCGCCCAGTCCCGGCTCACTTGACGGGGATCCCCTCCGCGGTTGCGCGGGCCAGCAGAGGCGTCGCGCTTCGTTCGAGCTCGGTCTCAGTGACGGGAAGAACGGTCACGACGGTGTCGTGCCTGATCGAGTACCGCCACACGATCCTGTCCATCCGCCGCTTTTCCTGCCACCGATCGGCGATTCGCTCGAGGATCACGAGGAGCTCGATTGGCGACTCGGGGTTGGCATCACCGCGCGCCCATGCACCGACCAGCATGACGCTCTGAAGCCGCTGTCCATAGAGCCGGCGGAGCTCGCCTGCCACTCGGTGCGTGACCCCGTGCGCGTCGAGCAGGCCGGGGACCTCGCCGGGGGCCGGCTCCGGCCGGCGCTCCAACGCGGTCTCGGCGGCCGGCGGATCCACGAGATCACGCTCCAGCAGCCACTCGATCGCGCGCCGCTCACCACGGACGTCGTGGAACATGAACCAGGCCTGACGCAGCTCCGGGTAGTCCAGCAGCGTGTCCTTGAACCGGCGGAATGCCCCCCGGCCGGTGATCGCTCGCTCCAAAAGGTGATGCGCCCTCGGGTCGCGCACGCGCGCGACGAAGTCCTGCATGTCGGCATAGCCGACACCGGTGGGCATGGGCTCTATGGGGACCAGCCCGGTGTCCCCGTCGTAGTCACCGAAGCGTGCCTCGAAGCGAGGCTCGACGGCCCCGGTGCTCGGGTCGAACCACCACTTGTGATCCGGCGAGTGATCCTCGAGCGCGAGGGCGAGGTCAGCGAGGTCCACCTGTTCGGGATCGAGCATCGTCAGCTCCCTTCGTCCGCTCGATCAGGCTCGATCCTACCCCGCGTGTCGGGCTCCTCGATTCCCTTGGGGAGCCGTCCCTCCTCCGCCAGCTTTTCGAGGTGCGCGGCGAGGGTGAGCGCGGCCGCCGGCCGCAGCTCGGGCGGGGCGTCCGACCAGGCGGCGTCGAGCAGGTCGTCGCGGCTGCGCAGGCCCGAGTCGAGCGCGGCCACGAGGCGCCGCTCGCGGTCTACGCGGTGCTCGATGTATTCGTCGAGCTTCGCACGGGGGTCCCAGACGTAGGGGCCGTGCCCGGGGCAGATGACGTCGAGCTCCAGCGCCCGCAGGCGACGCAGCGATTCGAGGTAGGCGGACAACGAGCCGTCACCGGGCGCGATGAACACGCTGCCTGTGCCGAGGACGGTGTCGCCAGTGAAGCAGACGCGTCCCGCGAGCAGGCAGACGCTGTCGGCCGAGTGCCCCGGGGTGGAAACCGCCCGGAAGGGACCAACCTCCTCTCGATCGCGCGGAAGCGTCACCGGGGCGCCCAGCTCGCGCGCGCCCTCGGAGTGATCGGAGTGCGAGTGGGTGAGCACGACCCCTTCGATCCCATCGGTCGCCGCCGCTCGCACGGCTTCGAGATGCGCGGGATCCGCCGGGCCCGGGTCGACCACCCAGCGCCCGACGACATAGGTGTTGGTGCCGTCGAGCGTGAGCGCGGACGGATTATCGGCTCGCACGCGCACGACTCCCGGGGGGTCACGGTCGGAGGTTTGCATCGCCAAGGTTTCTAGCGGAGTAACCTCGGTTTTGGTGGACTCGCATACACCAAGGGGGTCTTTGGCAGGCGAGCGGGGGGTGTTCCTGCTTGCGCTCGGCGTGGCCTGCGGGGTCGCGGGGCTCACGCGAGCGCTCCGGACGCGGCGCAGGCAGACGGAGATGGAACGCGACCGGTTGCTGCGGCTCGAGCATCTCGCGCGCCTCGACGCCAGCCAGGCGCGCGATCAGCTCGAGGCGATCCTGCGCGGCGTCGCCGACGCCGTGACCGCCCAGGCCCCCGACGGCCGCCTGCTGTTCGCAAACGATGCAGCTGTTGAGACGCTCGGGTACGAGTCGAGCGAGGCGCTGCTGGCAGCGCCCACCGCCGAGATCCTCGATCGCTTCGAGATGCTCGACGAACACGGTGACCCGTTCCCACCCGAGCGGCTACCCGGCCGGCGGGCGCTCGAGCGGGGTGAGGGTGCCGAGGCAGTGGTGCGCTTCCGGGTGCGCGAGACCGGCGAGGAGCTCTGGTCGGCGGTCAAGTCGACGCCGATTCGGAACGGCCGGGGACGGGTCGTGATGGCGATCAACGTCATCGAGGACATCACTGCGCACAAGCGCGCCGAGCTGGCGCAGCGATTCCTGGCCGAGAGCAGCGCGATCCTCGGTTCGTCCCTCGATCCCGACGACCTGATGCGCCAGGTGGCCGCGACCACCGTGCCCGTTATCGCGGACTCGTGTGTGGTGGACCTGCTCGCCGCGAACGGCGGCGTCGACCGCGTCGCCGTTGCTCACGCCGATCCGAGGATGCACGCCCGTCTGAGCGAGCTGGCCATTCGCTACCCACCTGATCCCGACGCAGTGCGGGGAGCACCGAAGGTGCTGCGCACCGGCACCGCAGAGCTCTACGACGAGCTTCCGGACGCGGTTTTGCGCGAGGTGGCGGTCGACGAGGGACACCACGATCTTCTCCGCGAACTCCGGCTGCGCTCCGCGATGATCGTGCCGATGATCGCCCGCGGGCGGACCGTCGGGGCGCTGTCGTTCGCGACCGGACCGTCCGGGCGGCGGTTCGACGAACACGATCTCGAGCTGGCCGAGGAGCTGGCCCGCCGCTGCGCCACTGCCATCGACAACGCGCGGTTGTACCGGGAGCGCGCCTACATCGCGCGGACGCTCCAGCAGAGCCTGCTGCCGATCGAGCTCCCCGACATCCCCGGGATCGAGGCGGCGGCTCGGTTCCGGCCGACCGGGGAGGGCAGCGAGGTCGGCGGGGACTTCTACGACATCTTCAAGTCGGGTGGACGAGGCTGGACCGTAGTCATCGGCGACGTGTGCGGCAAAGGGCCCGACGCCGCCGCGGTGACCGCGCTGGCCCGGTACACACTGCGGGCGGCGGCCATGAGCCAGAGGGTGCCGAGCCGCAGCCTCAGCGTGCTGAACGAGGCGCTCTTGCGCCAGCGGGACGACCGGCGCTTCTGCACGGTCGCCTACGCCTACCTCGAGGTACTCGACGGCGGGGCACGGGTCGGCTTGGCGAGCGGCGGCCACCCACTCCCGCTGCTGTTGCGGTCCGACGGCTCGGTCGAACCGATTGGGGCACCGGGCACGCTGCTCGGCGTCGTTCCGGATCCCCAACTGGAAGACCGCGCGGTCTCGCTCTCCCCCGGAGACGCAATCGTCTTCTACACGGACGGCGTGGTCGACGGCCGGATCTGCGAGGACATGCTGGATGAGGCGAGGCTGGCCGCCCTCGTTTCGTCCTGTGCCGGCCGCGGCGCCGACGCTATTGCGGCCGCGGTCGAGGAGGCGGCGCTGCGTTCACACAACGGAGGGCCGCGTGACGACATCGCGGTGCTGGTACTCCGGGTCGCCGGCTGACGTCCCCGACGCGGGTCGGACTTGTCACGGGAACGAGGGCAGCCCGACCCCCGGATCGCGACCGCCGATCGCCGAATGTTGTGGTATTGCGCGCGTTGGGTACACCCCAACTTAGTTAGCGTTCGACCGAATCGGGAGGGCGAGTATCGCCCCCAACCGCGGCACCATCGCGCGCTGGAGCGCGTTCCTGCTGGAGTACCCGTCCCACCTGCGACCCTCGAATGGTTCAGGGAGATCGCCCCGGGCTGGGCGTGACTCCGTAGACGAAAACCTGAGCCTCCGTGTTTCGGGCGGTCCGGATGCGGCTGCCCGTGCACGGCGGGAGCTCTCGCGCCTGCGGGCCGATCTCGACCCGCCGCTTGCGGAAACGCTGCGGCTGCTCGTTACCGAGTTGGTCTCGAACGCGGTGAGGCACGCGGCTGCCGACACGGTCTCGCTGAAGGTGCTCGTTGGGCGTTCGGCGGTGTTCACCGAGGTCAAGGACACCGGTCCCGGATTCGATCCGTCGAAGGCCGGGCCGCGCGACAACCACACAGGTTGGGGCCTGTTCCTGGTCGAGCGCCTCGCGGATCGTTGGGGCGTGGCCCACGAGGGAGCGGCCACGACCGTCTGGTTCGAGCTCCGCCGGGCTTAGCCGGCACCGCTCGGAAAGAGCCCGAGCTGCCCAAGTAGGCCCAGGTCGTCCCGGCTTCCCCAATGCTCGGCGATCTTGCCGTCGGCGATCCGCCAGATGTAGATGTGCCTTACCGCGAACGCCTTGCCCGTCGGCTCACGGCCCATGAGCGGACCCGTGTGGCGCCCACTCATCGTCACCAGCTGGACGACCTTGTCGCCCTCGGCGATCTCGTCCAGAACCTCAAAGCCAAGCTCGCCGAACGCGCTCTGGAGGCTCCGCACCGTCTGCTTGACGCTCTCGGGACCGGACGGCAGCTCGCGGTGCGCCGGCTCATGGTCGATGAAATCGAGGTGAATGAGCTGGTTCGCGAGCTCGAGATCGCCCTTCGCGTAGATCTCCTCGAGAGCGCGACGAACCAGCTGCTTGTTGTCCGCCGACACCTCCGCTTCTTTCAGGCTCGCGCCCGTGCCTGCGCCACCGCCGCCGACGGCTCTCCGTGCCAGGGCTCGCCGTGACCCGGCAGCACTAGTCTCGCCTCGAGCGGCTCGATGGCCGCGAGCGACTCGCGCGCCTGCGAGTTGCTCACGTTCGTCGGCCCCGGCATCAGCTGAGGTCCCAGCTCGCCACTGATGAAGTTCCAGGTGCAGAGGGCGTCGCCGACGAACACCGTGCCCCTGTCCTCGAACAGGAAAGCGCAATGTCCGTCGGTATGACCCGGCGTGTGGACGGCGCGCGGACGGCCGGGCACGTCGAGCACGTCGCCGTCGGCGAACGTCTCGGCACCCTCGATCTTGGGCGGCTTCGCTCCGCCGCCCCGCGCCATCTGACCCATCGTCTTCCAGTAGCGCCATCGAAACGCGACCTGTGGCAGAACGCGAAGTGGGGCGGCATCACCCTTCTTCGGGCCCGGCTTTCGCAGCGTCTCGTCGTCGGCCGTGTGAATCAAGACGCGGGCGCCGGCGTCGCGGAGTGCCTGGGCCACGCCGGTGTGGTCCGAGTCGGAGTGGGTGAGCACGACCGCCTCGACATCCGCCGGCCCGCGTCCGATCGCACGTAGATCCGCCTCCAACGTCTCGCGGAACTTGGGCAGCCCCGCGTCGACGGCGGTCAGCCGCCCGCTGTCCTCGACCAGGTACCAGTTGACCAGCTCGGTGCCGAGCCCGTGGACGCCGGGGGCGATTTCGGCCGGGCCCTTCACCCCAGCTTGAGCTGCTGCTCCGCCGCGGGCGTCTGCCCTAGCAGCGCGCGGAAGCGTTGCGCGGCCGTGGGTGCGTCATCCCCGCGGTTGTTGTTGAAGGCCACGTGCACCTCGGCCGCCTGTTCCGCCAGCGAGCCTACCCGTCCTCCGATTTCGTGAAGCTCCTCGTCGCTGTAGCGCCAGGCAAACCGCTCGGCGACCGACTTGCCGTGAAGGTAGCCCTCCGCGTTGCGGCCGTGCGCGCGCAGGTAGGCGAGCCGGTCGCTCGTCACCGCATCGAGCGGCGGCATGATCGGTATCTCGTCGCCGGGGGGAGCGTCCACGCACACGAAGCTCACGCCACGCTCCGAGAACCAGCCCAGCGTCTGCTCGATGCGCTTCTCCCGGACCCAGCCGCGGTGACGGAGCTCGACCGCCACGCGGTGCGGGGCGAAGGACTCGACGAGCCCGTCGAGCTCCTCGAGCTCGTGCCTTCGAGGGGCGAACGCCGGGGTGAGCTGGATCAGGTAGGCGCCGAGCTTGCCGGCGTCGGCCAGCGGCGCGGTCTCCTCGACCAGGCGGCTCGCGAGCGCCGACTCGAGCTCGGCGCTCAGGCGCACCCGCCCGCGCTCCGTGGTCTCGACTCCGTCGCGAAGGTCGGGCGGCAGCGAGTCGAGCGGCGCCGCGTGGCGCGAGAGCGCGCGATGCACCTTCACGTCGAAGACGAAGTCGTCGGGGGTGGCGGCGACCCACTGGTGCACCGTCGAGCGATCGGGGACCGCATAGAAGCTCGAGTTCAGCTCGACTGTCTGGAAGTGCTGCGCGTACCAGGGCAGCCGCTCCTTGGCGGGCATCTTCGGCGGATACCACTCCTTGACGAAGCCCGGATCTGCCCAGCTCGAGGTGCCGACGAGTATGTGACCCGACATACCCGTAACTGTAAGGTTGCGGCGTGACCCAGCCTGAGCTCGCCTGGAAGCTCGACCAGATCTCGCCGCGCGCCTACCAGCATCCGGCCGATCGGGCGGCGACCGCTGCCCTAGGGAAGATCCCGTACCTCGACCAGGTGGTGCGAAAGCTGATCGCGCTCGGGTACGAGCGCGCGCTGCGGGCGGCCACGCTCGGCTCCGCCGTGCGGTTGGGGCAGGAGCAGCTGCCGGGCATCTGGGTTCTCCATCGGCAGGTCTTCAACACGCTCGACATGGAGCGGGTCCCCGACCTCTACCTGACGCAGTTCCCGATCGCGAACGCGTTCGCGATCGGAACCGACAGGCCGATCGTGGTGCTCAACTCCGAGCTCGTCCGCATCCTCGACGACGAAGGGGAACGGGTGGTGCTGGCTCACGAGGCCGCGCACATCCAGTCCGACCACGTCCTGTATCGCCAGGCGCTCGCGATCCTTCTGATGCTGGGCTCCTCGGTGCGCCTCCCGATCCTCGCCGGCCTGCCACTGCTGGCCATCGAGCTCGCGCTCCTCGAGTGGCTGCGGGCGGCCGAGCTGTCCTGCGACCGCGCCGCGGCGCTCGTCACCCGCGACCCGCAAGCGGTGTGCCGGGCGCTGATGGTGATCGCGGCGGGCGAGGCGGCCGAGGACCTCAACCTCGACGCCTTCATCGCACAGGGAATGGATTACTCGGAGGCCGGCACGGGCCTCGAGAAGCTGACGAGGCTCCTCCTGAATCTCCAGGTCACCCACCCGATGCCGGTCCGTCGCGTGCGGATCCTGCTCGACTGGGTGCGCGAGGGCGAGTACGACCGCATGGTTCGCGGCGACTACATGCGCCGAGGAGAGGAACCCACCGCGCGCGAGGAGGCCGACGCCGCGGGCGTCTACTACACCGACCGGGTCGGAGAGGCGATCAAGGCGGCGGGCACCTCCGTGGGCGAGGTGGGCGAGCAGCTGGGGGACTGGCTGAAGCGGGTGCGCGGACGCGGCGACGGCGAGGATGGCGGCTGAGCTGGTCGCTCTGTCGGCCGGGGGTGGATGCGTTCGAGCTTGCGCCGGTACATCCGGCAAGACGTCGAACGCATTCACGCCGCCGGCGCAGCGTAGACCGGCGCCGCCCCGGCCGAGGCGGGACGCGCCGCTATCGCCCCCTCCGCCCGAAGCTGTGGGCCGCCGGGGCGACGGCCCGCAGGTCCGCGTCCTCCTCGGTTCCGGGTAGTCCTTCGCCGGAATCGCTGCTCCACGTGCGGCGCGGCTCGATGTGCTTTACCTGGGCGCTCGGCAGGTCCGGCCGCTCGAGGCGCTCGACCCGGTCGACCAGCACGTTCACCGTGCCCTCGCGTCTCTCGAGGCGTCCGGTGGCCAGCACCAGTGGCTCCGCTCTCACCGCCAGGCGGAAGCGTTCGTGAATCGGCGGCGGCACGATCAGGTTGATCGTTCCGTGCTCGTCCTCCAGGAGCATGAAGGTCACTCCTTTGGCCGTCGCCGGCCGCTGACGGGCCACCACCAGGCCGGCCACCCGCACCCGCCGGCCGTCCGGATGGCTCTCGAGTTCCCGGCTCGTGCGGAGATCGGAGGGCAGCCCCGACCGCAACAACTCCATGGGGTGCTCCCGCAGCGTTACGCCGGTGGAGCCGTAGTCGGCGAGCATCCGCTCCCATGCGGTGAGCGCCCGCAGCTCGGGACCGGCGTGTGGGTCGAGCGGCAGGGCGAGCTGCGTGCCCTCCGGAACGGTGACTCCGGGCATCGCCACTCCCAGCATCCAGAGCGCCTGGCGGCGCTTGCCCGTTTCGGGACCCTCCACCAGCGCATCGCATGCCCCCGCCCAGGCCAGCCGGCCAAGCGTTTCCGCGGAAGCGCCCGAGCGTCCAGCGAGATCACCAAGCGAACGCCAGGCGCCCCCGTCCCGCTCCGCAACCAGCGCCCGCACCTCCGCCTCGCGCACGCCGTTCACGTAGCCGAGCCCCAGTCTGACCCCGCCGTTCTCCGTCCGGCAGTGTGCGGCGCTCCGGACGACGCAGGGCGGCAGCACCTCCAGGCCCCTGCGCTGTGCTTCGTGCACCAGCGAGTCCGGCGGGTAGAAGCCCATCGGCTGCTCGTTCAGGAGTGCGCAGAGGAACTCGGGGCCGTAGTGGACGCGCAGCCAGGTCGACTGGTAGGCCAGGAGGCCGAAGGCCGCGGAGTGGGCTTTGGGGAAACCGAAGCCCGAGAAGCCGACGATCTGCGTCCAGACGTGCTCCGCCGTCGCCCGCGGAGCCCCGCGCTCGGCTGCGCCCGCGAGGAACTTCTCCTCGTAGGCTCGGATCGCCGCCTCCGAGCGCTTGCGGCTCATCGCCCGCCGCAGCCCCTCCGCTTCGCCGGGGCTGAAGCCGGCGAACTCCATCGACACCTCGAGCACCTGGTCCTGGAAGACGATGGTGCCGAGCGTGTCGCGCAGCACCGGTTCGAGTGAGGGGTGCTGGTACGGGACCTCGTACGACGGGTCCTCGCGCAGCGCCTTGCGCCGCTCGATGTAGGGATGGACCGCGCCGCCGATGATCGGCCCCGGGCGCACGAGCGCCACCTGCACCGTGAGGTCGTCGAGCGTCTCGGGCCGAGTGCGCTTCAGCATCTGCATCTGCGCGCGCGACTCGATCTGGAAGACGCCCATCGTCTCCGCCTCCTGGATGCGGTCGTAGACCTCGCGGTCGTCGTAGGGAATGCGCGAGAGGTCGATGCGCTCCCTGCGCACGCGCGCGATCTCGTCGACGCAGCGCTCGACGGCGGAGAGCATCCCGAGGCCGAGCAGGTCGATCTTGAGGAAGCCGGCGTCGCCGCAGGAGTCCTTGTCCCACTGCACCATCTGGCGTCCCTCCATCGAGGCCGGCTGGACCGGGCAGAGGTCGAGCAGCGGCTGGGTCGAGATGACCATGCCCCCGGGGTGCTGGGACTGATGGCGCGGCAGGCCCCATGCGTCGCGGGCCAGCTTCACGAGCGCATTCCATCGGGGGGAGCCGCCGCGAGGCACGTCGCCCTCGATGTCGTTGCGGTCCTTCCAGGGATCGACGGCCCGCGCGAGGCGCTCGATCTCCCCCGGCGGCAGCCCGAGCGCCTTGGCGAAGTCGCGCACGGCCGAGCGCACCTGGAAGGTGGCGAAGGCGGCGACGAGCGCGCAGCGGTCGCGCCCGTAGCGGTCGTGCACTCGCGGGATCAGGACGTCGCGGATATCGCGCGGGAAGTCGAGGTCGATGTCCGGCAGCGCGCTCAGCTCCTCGTTCAGGAAGCGACCCAGCAGCAGCTCGTTCTCGATCGGGTCGACGTGCGAGAGGCCGGTGAGGTAGCAGACGATCGAGGAAACGCTCGAGCCGCGCCCCCGGCCCGGCGGCAGGAGACGGCGGACGGAGTCCGGCCCGCGCACTTCGCACGCGACCTCGCGCGCCAGCTCGAGCATGTCGCGGTGGAGGAGGAAGAAGCCGGACAGGCCGAGGTGGCGGATCACGCGCAGCTCCTCCTCGAGCCGCGATGCCGGGTCCGAGCGGTCGCCGTAGCGCTCGCGCAACCGCTCCCAGCAGATCTCGGCGAGGCGCCTGTCGGCCTCCGGGTCCTCGGAGCCGGGATAGCGGTAGCCGAGATCCTCGGTGAGGTCGAAGCGAAGGCGATCCGCGACCCGGCCACTCTCCTCCACGGCGTCCGGATGCTCGCGGAAGCGCTCGGCCATCCGCCCGGGCGGAGCGAGCACGTGCGAGGAGTTGCCGCGCCGGCGGGGCTCTGTTTCGTCGAGCGTGGCGCCGAGGCGCACCGCCACCATCGCGTCCTGGAGATGTATCCGGTCGCGCTCGTGGACGTGCACGTTGCCGGTGGCAACGCACGACACCCCCAGCCGCTCAGCGAGCTCCTCCAGCAAGCGGTTGCGGTAACGGTCACGGCGCCAGTAGGGCCGCTGGAGCTCGATGCGAAAGCGGTCGGGGCCGAAGGCCCGCAGCAGGCGGCGGGCGACGGCGGCCGCCCCCGCATGGTCGCCCGCCTGGACCCGCGAGGCCACAGCCCCGTCGCGCGCGCAGCCCGAGAGGCATACGAGACCGGACGCGTTCCGCTCCACCTCCTCGAGCGGGACCGACGGCTCCTCGTCGAGCGGGTCTTGGCCCGGGCGCCGTCCCTCCCTGATCTGCGCCACCGGCTCCGACCAGCCCTCACGCGCCCAGCGCCGCGTGTGCCAGTGCGAGGCGGTGATCAGCCGGCAGAGGTTCGTGTACCCCTCACGCGTCTCGCACAGCAGCGTGAGATGGGTGCCGTCGGCGAGCGTGAGCTCCGCACCGGTGATCGGCCGCACCCCGAGCGGCTTCAGCGCATGCGCCATCTCCATGGCGCCGTGCAGGCCGTCGTGGTCCGTCAGGGCCAGCGCGTGATGGCCCTGCTCGGCGGCCGCCCCGGCCAGCTCGACCGGATGCGAGGCCCCGTCCAGGAAGGAGTATGCGGAGTGGCAGTGGAGCTCGACGTACGGCACTCGAACACATGTTCCCTATCGATTCGGATGGATTCGCAGACGGTCCGCCGCGGGCCCGGCGGAGCCCGCGAAGCGGCCTATCCGAGCGCGCGGTCGAGGTTGAAAGCCGCGCTGATCAGCGCGAGGTGCGTGAAAGCCTGCGGGAAGTTGCCTAGCTGCTCGCCGGTTGGGCCGATCTCCTCCGAGTAGAGGCCCACGTGGTTGGCGTAGGTCAGCATCTTCTCGTAGACCAGCCTCGCCTCGTCGACCCGCCCGGCGCGCGCGAGCGCCTCGACGTACCAGAAGGAGCAGATCGAGAAAGTGCCCTCGTCGCCGTCCAGCCCGTCGGGGGAGGCTTCGATGTCGTAGCGGTGGACGAGGCTGTTCGAGACGAGGTCGCGGCCGATGCAGTCGAGGGTCGAGAGCCAGAGCGGATCGGTCGGCGCGATGAACTTCACGAGCGGCATCATCAGGAGCGACGCGTCGAGCACGTCTGCGTCGTAGTGCTGCACGAATGCCTCACGGGACGGGCTGAACCCCCGCTCGATGATCTGGCCGTAGATCTCGTCGCGGACCGCCATCCACTTGACGATGTCCGCGGGAAGGCCGCGCTGCCGTGCGACCCTGACCGCCCGCTCGACGGCGACCCAGCACATCAGCCGCGAGTAGGTGAAGTGCTTTCGGCCGCCGCGCGTCTCCCAGATCCCCTCGTCTGCCTGGTCCCAGTTGTCGCAGACCCACTCGACGAGCTGCGAGACGTCGGACCACGCGTGGTGATAGATCGGTGTGCCGTACTTGTTGTAGAGGTAGACCGAGTCGATCAGCTCTCCGTAGATGTCGAGCTGAAGTTGGTGCGCGGCGCCGTTGCCGATCCTCACAGGCGCCGACCCGCGATAGCCCTCAAGGTGGTCGAGCGTCTCCTCCGGCAGCTCGAGCCGCCCGTCGATCCCGTACATGATCTGGAGCGGACCGGAGTCGTGGGGCTCACAATCCCGCACGCGGCCCTCGAGCCAGCCCATGAATGCCGCCGCCTCGTCGGTGAACCCGAGCCGCAGCAGCCCGTAGAGCGAGAAGGCGGCGTCGCGGATCCACGTATAGCGGTAGTCCCAGTTGCGCGACCCGCTGAGCTGCTCCGGCAGGCTCGCGGTCGGCGCCGCGACGATCGCGCCGGTCGGCTCGTACGTGAGCAGCTTCAGGGTCAGCGCGGAGCGGTGCACCATCTCGCGCCAGCGCCCCGCGTAGCGTGACCGCGACAGCCAGCGCCGCCAGTAGTCGACCGTGCGCTCGAACAGCTCGTTCGTCTCGGCGGGCGGGTAGTCGCGCGGCTCGTAGCCCTCGTCGACCCGCTCGAGCACGAAAGCCCGGCTCTCGCCGGCCGAGAGAACGAAGCGCGCCGCCGCGCCTCGCTCGGTTCGCTCGAGTGGCGCCTCTCCCTGGAACGCGAGCGTGAGCGAAGGCGCGCGAAAGACCGCGCCGTGGGCGCCGAGTTCGACCTCGTGGACCTCACGCGCGTAGTCGAAGCGGGGCTCGATCTCCACCCGGAACGCCATCTGACCGCTCACGCCGAGCACGCGCCGGACGAGGCGGTGCCGGCGAACGCCCTCACTCGTCGGCGCGATCGGCATGAAGTCCTCCACCTCGCCGACCCCGTCAGGCGACAGGAAGCGCGTGATGAGCACGTTCGTGTCGGGAAAGTAGAGCTGTCTCGACGTCCACTCCTCCACGTCCGGCGCGATCCGGTAGTGGCCGCCGCGCTCCCGGTCGAGAATCGAGGCGAACACGCTCGGGGCATCGAAACGCGGGCAGCAGTACCAATCGATCGTGCCGTCGGTTCCGACCAGCGCCGCGCTGTGAAGGTCGCCGATCAGGCCGTGCTCGGCGATTGGAAGGTAGTCGTCTGCACGCATGGTTCCGAGCGCGACCTTACCCGCCTCGAGTCCGTTCGTGGAGGACCAGCGCGGAGCCGATCAGCTTTGTGGCGGCTCCATCCCCGTGCGCTTGTGTGTGCGGGCCGCCCCTGGAAGACTGGCCTTGTGGGGCTCCGGAGCATGCAGGGCCGCCTCGGCCTCGTCCTTGCCATTGCCGCCCTCTCAGCCGTGGCGGCGGCCTGCGGCGACGACGAGGACCGCCGCGCGAGCAGCACTCCCGAGCCAGATCATGCGAAAGAGGTCGAGCGCAATCCCTATGCGGTGACCTGCGGCGACCTGGCGAGGCAGACGTCGAGTCCCGAAAGCGCCCGGCTCGTGATTCACGCCGAGTTTGCGCTCGCCCAGGACCCGGCCCTCAGAGGGGTGGTCGCGAGGCAGACCCTCAACCGCACCGGACGGAGCGTGTACTTCGGGATGACCGAGATCTGCAAGAGACGCGGACCGTCGTTCAAGCCGGCGCGGCTTGCGGTCGAGGGGGTGCGAGAAGGCAAGTACCGGGCGGCGAAAGGGCGTCCCGGCTAGCCGCGGCGTCAGCCAGGCTCAGGCCGCCGAGCTGCGGCGCCGGCGCTTGGCTCGGTAGAGCGCGCCGTCGGCCCGGGCCATCAGGTCGTCGGGGCTCTCTCCCGACTCGTGGACGGCGATCCCGAAGCTCGCCTCGATGCCGGTCAACGGCGGCTTCGCGCAGACCGAGATCTCCGCCGCGAGGCGCCGCGACACCCGCTCGGCGTCCAGCCGTGATGCGCCGGCGAGGACCACGCCGAACTCGTCGCCGCCCAGGCGGTAGGCCTCGTCGCTCCGGCGCAGGCCCGTCTGCAGCGCATGGCCGAGGAGGCGGAGGGCGAGATCTCCCGCCTCGTGGCCGAGGGTGTCGTTGACCTCCTTGAGGTTGTCCATGTCGCAGAGGATCAGAGCGAAGCCGTCGTCCGCGTGAGCGGTCTCCCGTGCGAGCCGCGCCATGAACGCGCGGCGGTTGGGGAGGCCGGTGAGAGTGTCGTGTGTCGCCTCGTGGCGCAGCCGAACCACCTGGTCTGCGGACTGGAGCGCCGCCACCGCCTGGTTGGCGAACAGCCGCAGCGCCTGGAGCCGCGCGCGGCTCGGGAGCAGTCGGTCGCGGGGGCCGTCGACCCAGATCAGGCCGAACGGGCCGTCCTCGGGATCGGTCAACGGGACCATCAACCAGTGCTTGGACCAGGCGTGGGGGCCGCGCCCGTTCAGCTCCGACCGGTGGCTAAGGTCATCCAGGCCAAGCCGCTTCTGCGCGACGTCGGCGGGCAGCAGATAGCAGCCGGCGACCTCGAACTCCTCAGTGAACAGCTGCTCGAGCGCCTCCAGGCTGATGCTGCGCCTCGCGGTCGCCTCCTCCAACCCCCAGCCACTCCCCGCAACCGCGGCCAACGACGCGTCCGGCGAGTCGGCAAGCTCGATCACGACCTTGTCGAAGCCGAGCGCATCCTGGATGCCGTCGCACACGGCCTGGAGTACCTCCTCGACGTCCTCGGCTTCCGCCAGCCGTGCCGAGACCTCGAGAACCCGCTCCAACATCCGCTGATGCTGCGCGTCGTCGGCGATGTCCTGCGCGATGCGCAGCGCCAGCGCGGCGTGTCGGGCGATCGCCACGAGTGCGTCGAGCTCGTCGTCGCTGGGGCGCTTGCCGGTCTCGGGTTCGTCCACCGAGATCACGCCGAGCAGCTCGCCGTCCGTGTCGTGGAGCGGCACGAAGAGGGCGTCCTCCGCGTCCCAGGCGTCGGGGTGGTCGCTCGGCTCGAGGTCCGGAACGTATGTCTCGACGCCGAGCTCGTCCCAGTCGAACTCGTCCCCCGGCACGAAGTAGGCGCCGCGGCGCTCGAATCGATCGGCGAGAAGCGGCGTCCAGGTGTCCCTCGGGTTGGCAACGCCGACGAGCGTCTTGATCGACTCCTCCGAGCCCACGGCCGCCGCGGTGAGCATGTCGTCGAACGCCGGGCGGTAGACGTTCACCACCACGGTGCCGTAACCCAGCACGTCGGCGATCGTGCGGCACACGTCCTCGAGCACGATCTGAAGGTCGTCGGGATTGCGGACGGACGCGGTTCGCTCGAACATCGCCCCGAGGCGGGCGAGCATCGTCAGCTGAGCGGCTGGCGCCAGGCGGTAGTGGGAAGAGCGGCGATCGTCCAAAGCAGATCCCAGATGATGTATCGGGCCATTGGGCAGCCAGCTTGAATCCTATGCCCGTTGCAAGAACCAGCCTCCTCCCACCAAGTCGCGGAAAACGACCACGTTCCGCCCGTCGGCGAGCACCACCTCGAAGTAGCGCCGTCGCAGCGGCTTCCCTGTCCACCAGCGGTCCTCGACGACCCACTCCTCCCGGATCGAGTCGACCGATGCGCCGGCGACCGTACGCGGCGCGCCGGCACTGCCGGCCATCACCGACGTTGGCTTGGGGGCGCCGATGCGGCGCGATCCGGAGGGGTTCACGACGCCGGGGTCCAGCGGGCCACTAGTCCGGGAAGGGCGCCAGCACCGCACGGCGCTCCGGTATACGGGAGTCGGGGTCCACGTCGAGCACCCGCAGGGCGGCGTCCCCCCCAGCTGCCTGGCGGGCCTGGCGGACCGCCTCGCCCAGCCGCGCGCGGCGAACCTCCGTGGCCTCGTCGAGCAGGCGCCCCTGGTCGTGCGCCGGCGGGCCGAACGCCTCCACCTCGAGTGCCAGCGACTCCGCCGGAGCGGGCAGCTCCCCCAGCTTCGGCGCCAGCGCGAGGCGGATGCGGGCAGCGTCGGCGCTCGCGCGCCGCAGCGTGACGGCCATGCGCCACGTGCCGCCCGCCACGAAGCGCGCCGACACCGCGAGCGCCCGCAGCGAGCGGCCCCGCCGCTCGCGGCGGGCGAGCACCCGCGCCACCAGCAGCTCGAGCGCCCGCTCGAGCTGCTGCCCCGATGCCGCCTCCGGCAGCTCGAGCCGCTCCGTCACCGGTTCCAGCGGGCGCCGTGGCTCGAGCGGCGTGTCGCGTCCATGCGCGAGGTCGAGCGCGAGCAGCCCAGGATGCCCGAACCGTTCCGCCATCGCTCGCGAGGGGAGCGCGGCTACCTCCCCGAGCGTGCGAATTCCGAGGCGCTCGAGCACCTCGGGCAGCGCCTGGAGCTCGAGGCGGGTGCGCAGCAGGGAGACGGGCAGCGGGGCGAGAAACTCCCGGACGTCGGTCTCCTCGACAAGGACGGCGCCGGGCGGGGCGGAGGGCCCGGCCGCGAGGCCTCCACCCGAAGAGCGCCCACGCGCGCGCCGCCGCGGGCGAGCCTGAAGCGCGGCCGCATGGGCCGCGAACCGGCTCGGCGCCGCCCCGAAGCGAGCTCCCGCGCCGAGCACTCGGCGCGCGGCTGCCAGTACGCCGGTCAGGTCGCCGCCGTGAATGCCGTGCAGGCCATCCGCCTCGAAGTAGGCTGCCCCGGCACGATCGGACTCGACGGCCGCGCCGATCCCCTCGAGGCGGTCGAGCACCGTGTTCCAGAGCGAGCGCACCCCCTCGGGGTCGGGAGGCACGAGCCGCAGCGCCGGACAACGCGACATCGCCTCGCCCAGCCGCATCCCCCGCACCACGCCGTAGGCCTCCGCCGGGGCGGAGACCTCCCCCACCAGCTGCTCGCGACCCGCCTCCGGCGCGAGAGCCGCGGGCTCGGAGAGGAGAGCTCCGCGGTCTCCCAGCGCCGCCAGGAGCTCGAACCGGGGATAAAGGACGCATACGACCATGGGGAACACATGTTCGCATCCGGTCCGGCGGGGTGCAAGGGGGATTGCGGGGTGAGTAGCGCTGGCGCTGACAATCCGCCACACAACCGAGCCCCCGCTGCCTCCACGCGGGGGTCCCCGCCCCGTCTCGTGCGACGCGCGTTCGTTGCTCTGCGCCGCGGGAGGCAGTGACCGGCGGTGGCACTCAGCAGCTCGGGTCGTAGTCGCGCTCGGGCAGCGCCTCGGCCCACTCGGACCGGGTGAGCTTGCGGCCCGCCACAGAGCAGGCGTGTCGCGTCCACGAGGACGGGCGCACGTCCCAGCGGTAGGCGCGCCCGGCGTCGCTGATTGCGAACAGGTACGCGCCGTCGGGTGAGAACTGGGGCATCAGGTAGTGGTTTGGTACGCCGGGCAGGGCCGCCCCGAGAGGCTGCTGCGTGGGGAGATCCCAGAGGCGGACCGTTCCATCCGGGCCGCCGGTAGCGAGCGTGCGGCCGTCGGGGCTCACGGAGTGCCATTCCACTCGGCCGGTGTGCCCGGTGAGCTTGCGGCTGGCGGGCTTCCACGTCTCGGTGGACCAGAGCCGCGCCCAACCCTTCCAGCTCCCGCCCACCAGGAAGCGTCCGTCGGGCGTAAAGCGTGCGAGATCCCAGATCGTGTCGGCATCCGTCAGGGCCGCGCGGCGCCGAAGCGTGGGCACGTCGCGAATCTCGACGCCACCCGTCGGCGGGCGCGCGACGGCCAGCGTCCGCCCGTCGGGACTTAGCCACACGTCCCCGATATCGGGCGGGCCGCGCAGCGGACGGCCGATCGGCCGGCCCGACGGCAGCGCGTACAGGCGGACGGTGTCAAAGCCGCTCGTCGTCGCCATCAGGCGCCCGTCGGCACTGAAGCTGGGCGTGAAGACCGTGTCGCGGTGGCCGGCCAGCCGTTTTATGATCTCGCCGCGGCGCGGCTCGACCAGCGCCAGGGAGCCATCCTCACCGGCGACGACCAGCAGCCTTCCGCCCGGCACGTACCCCATCCCCGCGACCGGCCCCTTCGGGACCACCGGGAATTCCGACAGCGGCCGGAGCGTCCGGGTGTTGATCAGGGAGACGGTCCCGTCGACTTGTCCCAAGGCCAGCACGCGGCCGTCGGGGCTCAGGGCGTGGCGCCAACTCTCTGGTCCGATCTCGAACGGGCGGCCGAGGCGGCGGGCGCCGGCGAGATCCCAGACGAGGACCTTGCCATCCAGCGCGGTGGTGTAGAGCGTCGTGCTGTCGCGGCTGACCTCCAGTCCGGTGATCTGCCCGGCGTGACCCTCGAGCGTCTCGCCGGCGGTCGCCCGCTGGACGTCCCAGACGATCATGTGGCCGTCCGCGGCGGCGGAGATCGCCGCGCGCCCGTCGGCGTCGAAGGCCGCCCGCACCACCTCGCCGTCGTGCCTGCCGAAGGCGCGCCTGACGTCCCCGGTGACCAGGTCGAGGAAGCGGACCGAGCCATCGCGGCCGCCCGCGAGCATCGTGCGACCATCCGGGCTCAGGGCCGCCACCTCGGCGCCAACGGGCAGGCGCCGCAGCGGCCGCAGCGTCCGGGCGTCGTGGACCACCGTACTTCCGTCGTGGAAGGTCGTTACCAGCCGCCGGCCGTCGCGCGTGAGCATGAGCGTGACCCACTCGGGGGCGGTTACGCGCAGGCCGCGGCCGAGCGGTCGGCCGCTGCGCGCGTCGAAGCGCTGAATGAGCGAGCCGCGGTCCGGCGGGAGCGCGAGGTTCGCATACAGCGTGCGTCCGTCCGGTGAGAACGCCACTCCGTAGACGATCCGACCGAGTGGATCGTGGCCGAGGCGCAGCCGGGTCAGCACACGATGGGTGCGCGCATCGAGGACGACCGGCTCGCAACCGCCCACCGCGATCCGCGAGCCGTCGGGGCTGTAGCGCATGTGGTCGAGCCTGAGCTGGGCATCGATGACGCAGACGGCGTGGCCTGAGACGGTGGCCGGCCGCCCGGCCGCGCGCCGGGTGCGCGTATCCACGAAGGTCAACTCGCCGTCGGTGTCGATGAACGCCAGCGTGCGCTCGTCCGGGCTCATCGTGAGGCCGATCAGCCGGTCGCCGTCGCCGCGAAGCACGCCGATCACCGCCGGGCTCTTGAGCAGCGCGGCGAGCAGGTTGCCGCGCGTCTGCAGCGAGTCGTCCAGCGCCACTCCCTGGCGGGCGAGCAGCAGCGAGCGGTCCAGGTCGTCCTCCGCAAGCGCCTGCGCGCCGAGCCGTTGCGCCGCGGCGGTCACGGCCTCATCGCGAGCATTGCCCCGCTCGTTCAGCGCGACCAGTCCAGCGATGACGGCGAGCACCAGCATGCCGGCGACCCCCGCTAGCACCATCCGTAGGCGGCGATGCGCACGCTCGCTCGCGGCCCGGCTTGCGCCGACGAAGGCGCGCTCCGTCTCGTTGAGCTCGGCGTCGTGGTCGGCGGACCAGTCCAGCACCGAGGCCAGGCGCGCGCCGCGGTAGAGCTCGCCGGGGTCGCGCCCGCCGGCCTCCCACTCACGTGCCGCGTGGATCAGGTGCTGGTGTAGCCGGCGCCCCTCCGCGTCCTCTTCGAGCCACGACCGGAGCCGCGGCCACTCGCGCAGCAGCGCCTCGTGCGCGACCTCGACCTCACTTTCGCCGATCGTAACGAGCCGATCGCGGGCGAGTGCGGCCAGCACCCGGCCGACTGCCTCGTCGCGGTCGGCCCCCAACTCGGCGAGCTCGACCCGCCGTCGCACGACTGCCTCACCCTCGCTCTCACCGGCCAGCCGCAGCAGGATCCGCCGAGCGACGTCCCGCTGGGCCGGCTCCAGCCGCGCGTAGGAGCTTTCGGCGAGACGCGCGACGGCACCGTGCACGCCGCCCGACTGCTCATAGGCGCCGAATTGCAGGCGCCGGCCGTCGCGGCGCTGCCAGAGCTCGAGCAGCGAGGTTGACAGCAGCGGCAGCCCCCCGGGCTGGCCCTCGACATCAGCGATCAGCGCGTCGACTAGATCGGGGTCGATCCACAGGCCGGCGCGGCGTGCGGGCAGCTCGATCGCGCGGCGCAGCTCGTCGCGACGCATCGGCCCCACCGGCACCTGGTTGGCGGCCAGCAACCGCCACAGCTCCGGGTAGCCCGCGCAGCGGTCGTAGAAGTCTGCCCGGACCGCGACCAGCACGAGCGCCCGACGGCCCGGGTCGCGCACCGAGGCGACGAGCGCGTCCGCGAACGCCGCCCGCTCGGACTCGTCACCGCAGGCGGTGAAGACCTCCTCGAACTGGTCGACCGCCAGGACGAGCCGCCCATTCGGCGCTCCCGTACCGGCCGCGTGCACGAGCGCGCGCGCCGGGTGCTCGCCGGGGCGTATCAACGCGAGCGTCCAGCGCTCGCTACCGGGCAGCACGCCGTCGGCCAGCGCGCACAGCAGCCCCGCCCGAAGGGCTGAGGACTTGCCGCTGCCCGACGGCCCCACGATGCCCAAGAGCGGCGCGCCTACCAACCGCGCGACCATCTCCGCCACCAGCCGCTCGCGACCGAAAAACCAGCCGGCGTCCTCGACGTCGAACGATGCCAGGCCCTTGAACGGGCAGACCACCGTGCCGTCCGCCTCGCCGTCCTCGGGCCGTGCGTGCTCGCGCGCCGCCTGCAGCTCGATCACGTTGGCCGCCAGATCGTCCTCGGCGACCCGCAGCAAGGCGCGCTCGGACGCCGCGCGGCTCGCGGCGCCGTCGAGACGGCGCGCGGTCTCGGTGCGTGCCCACTCGGCGGCGGCCCGGTGGATCCGCTGCGGCACGCCGCCGCTCTCTGCGAGTAGGCGTGCCACCGGCAGCTCGACGTGCTCGCTCGCGTAGAGCCGGGCCACGGCCGCCACGGCCTCAGCATCCAGCGGAGCGAGCACGAGGGTCGCGTCCGCCCGCACCGAGGCGGCCAGGCTCGCCTCCTCGGCGAGCGCAATGACGAGCACCGGCCGCTCCGCCAGCCCGTCGACAAGCGCGTCGAGTGCAGTGCGCAGCTCGTCGCCGGCGCGGTCCAGGTCGTCGAGGACCAGAAGTGTCGGTCGCGACGCCGCCCCGGCGCTCTCGAGCACGGCGCAGACCGCCGCCGGTGAGCCGGCACCGGAGGCATAGAGCACGGCCACGCCGTCGCGGTGCAGCTCGGCGGCCATCTCGGCCGCCAGTCGCGTCTTGCCGATCCCGCGCGCACCGGCGACGAGCAAGAGGCGGCCCTCGCCGGCGTGGGCGCGGCGCCACTGCTCGCGCAGCCAGTCCAGGTCGGCCTCGCGACCCACCAGCGGCGCGCCGGGGTACAGCTCCGGCGGCAGTTCGCCCGGCGCCATGCCGGCCGGATCGAGGCCGGGATCCTGGCGCAGGATCGCTTCGTGCAGCCGACGCAGCTCGGGGCCCGGCTCAACCCCGATCGCGTCGACAAGCGTCGCCCGGGCCTGACGATAGGCATCGAGAGCATCGGCCTGCCGGCCGCAGCGGTACAGCGCGAGCATCCGCTGGGCATGGAACTTCTCGCGCAGCGGCTCCTCGACGACCAGCGCCGCGAGCTCGCCGACGACCTCGCGGTGGCGGCCCGCGGCCAGGTCGGCGTCCATCGCCAGCTCGATCGCCGTCAGACGCAGCTCCTCCAGGCGCTGGGCCTCGGCGGCCGCGAACGGCTCGTTGGCGACGTCGTCGAGCGCTGGTCCCCGCCACAACGCGAGCGCCTCGCGCCCCGCCCCCTGCGCCACGAGCCGCTCAAAGCGCCAGGCGTCGACATCGTCGGGACCAAGGCGCAGCTGATACCCGTGCCCGTGCGTGACGATCTGCGCGCCATTGCCCCCTGCGGCCAGCGCCTTGCGCAGCTGGGATACGTAGAGCTGCACCAGCTTGGTCGCCGTGGCCGGGGGCCGCTCGCCCCACAGGCCGTCGATCAAGCGATCGGTCGAGACCGTCGTTCCGGCCCGCAAGGCCAGCATGGCCAGCAGCGCGCGCTGCTTGCCGCCGCCGAGGATGATCGGACGCCCCTCGACGATGGCCTCGACGGGTCCCAAGACGCGAACGTCCACCTTGCCACCTTCAATGCGAGCCTGCGAGCGAGCCTACACCCACGCGGAACGCGCCTGCAAACACGGGTTTACCGCGTTTTGGGGTGTGGCTCTACCGGTCGGCGCAAGGCTCGAGAGCGTCCCCTGTCGAGCCGAAGGAGGGCATCATGCGCTTCGGGCCGAGCCTGCCTCGCGTCCTGGCCGTCATCTGCGTCGGAGGCCTCGCCGCCGGGGTGTCACCGGCGCTCGGGGCGTTCCCGGGCGAGAACGGCAAGATCGCGTTCGACAGCGACCGCGACGGCGGCGACACCGACGTCTGGACGATGAGGCCGAATGGGGCCAACCCCGTCAACCTGACGGGCAACTCCGACGCCTTCGACGGTCTCTCGAGCTGGCGGGCCGACGGGCGCAAGCTCGTGTTCCTGAGCGATCGCAACACCGCCACGAATCCCGAAGGCGACACCGAGATCTTCGTGATGAAGGCGAACGGGTCGCACCAGCGGCAGATCACGTTCAACGCCCTCGACGACGAGCACCCGGCGTGGTCCCCCGACGGGAGGAGAATCGTCTTCGCGCGGGACCTCGATCCGATCGCCGGCCAGGTCGACGAGGACCTCTTCACGATGGAGGCCGACGGCACCAACCAGCGGAACCTCACGGACAGCCCGGGGGTGGATGACTTCGAGCCGAGCTGGTCGCCGACCGGCCGGAGGATCGCCTTCGTCAGCGACCGCGACGGGGACGTGGAGCTCTACACGATGCGGCCGGACGGCGGGGGTATTCGGCAACTCACGTTCGACGGGCTGGGTTACGAGTTTCCGGACTGGTCTCCCGACGGCAGGCTGATCGCCTTCCACAGTGGACCGAACCTCGAGTTCGACCTCTACGACATCTACACGATCCGCCCCAACGGCGGCGACAAGACCCAGCTGAC
>Ga0081538_10001362_pt1 | contig 25142 bp, 27 predicted proteins | sample TabmetS5T2R1_FD_71022 | JGI IMG/M metagenome (GOLD analysis project Ga0081538, IMG submission 71022) | Tabebuia heterophylla rhizosphere microbial communities from the University of Puerto Rico - S5T2R1 | ecosystem: Host-associated > Plants > Roots > Rhizosphere ... | reverse complement strand
GCCAGCGCCGCTTCCTTCCGGGTGAGGAGGGCCCCTGGATCGACGAGCTACGACGAGAGCTGGACGAGATCCAGATCAGGAGCCTGGAGTGCACCGCGCGGCGCAGCCTCGGCATCGGAGGAGGTGAGGTCGCCCTGGCGGAACGTAGCGGCCGGCGCCTGATCGTGCTCTCCCCATACCGGGAGAGCGGCTACGCGGTGCTGATGGAGGCCTTCGAGAGACAGGGCAACATCGCCGAGGGCCTGCGGATCTACGAGAGGCTCCGGACCCTGCTGCGCGAGGAATTCGGTGCCGCGCCTTCGCCCACGGTGCGGCGAGTACACGAACGCTTGCTCACTCACGACTCGACCAGCTGAGGCATCACACCTTCGTGGGGTAAGCCATTGAGGTCGGTCACGCTTCCTCCCGACCGGTTTGACGAAAGCTCTCCACCGCGCCTCGCATGCAAGGCACCACCTTCGCCGCCGCTGCGACCGAGTTCTGATGAGAGCCTAAACCAGCAGCACGGCGCGACTCGGCGCCGTTGTCGCGTTGGACGCGGAGCAGCTGCGCGACCTCACAGAGCTGCTTTCGACGAATCCGGGGCCGCAGGGAGATGACTGCTGTCGAGAGGGACGGAGGAGCTGCCCCGCGCCGCGCTACGGTCGTCACTCGTGACTCCCACCGAGGACCGGTTCATCCCCGCGCTCCGGTTCGGTTGGCTGACCGGACTGTTCGACCCGGTGTCCAAGCTGACTACCCGCGAGGGCGCCTCCAAGCGCCGCGTGCTCGAGCGAGCCGCGCTGCTGGAGGGCGAGCGGGTGCTCGACCTCGCGTGCGGAACCGGCACGCTCACGCTAGCCGCGGCGCGCTCGGTGCCGGGCCTGCGCGTGACCGGCGTGGACGGCGATCCCGCGATCCTCGAGCGTGCCCGCGCAAAGGCCGGGCGGGAGGTCACGTTCGACCAGGGGCTCTCGACCGAGCTGCCCTACGAGGACGAGAGCTTCGACGTCGTGCTTTCGACCCTGTTCTTCCATCACCTCTCCGATCGGGCGAAGCTGCGCAGCGCCGAGGAGGTCCGGCGCGTGCTCCGCCCCGCCGGCCGTCTCGTAGTCGGCGACGTGGGACGCCCCCAGGACCCGCTGATGCGCGCGGCGGTCCTGCTGACGGTGCAGATGCTCGACGGCTTCGACGTGACCTCGGGCAACGTGGCGGGGCGTCTGCCCGCGACCCTGCGCGAGGCCGGGCTCGGGGACGTGCGCGTGACGGACCGACTCCGGGCTCCGATCGGGACGCTCGAGATCGTCACCGCCCGTCGCTGAGGCGCCCTCCGCCGGCTGAGTACCGAGCGAGCCTGTGCAGCTCCAGCAGCTGCCAGCGGATCCCGGCGCGCCAGGGCCGGGGACGTCCCCCTGCCTGCCCAGCCCCGCTTCTCGACGGAGGCGAGTATGGCGCGGAGCCGTGAGCTGCGCCGGGCGCCTCCGTTTGGTCCGCAGCAGCAGCGTGATCCGTCTCGGCGGCCGCTCCTGCTCACGTAAGGGGGGATGCGGGCCGTGTGGTCCCGCCATTGGCGAGATCGCGACCCGCGTCGTCCTACAGCTCCTGCTTCTTTGCTCCGGCGTGTCTCATGCGACCGCCCGCTGCTCGTCCCGGATGCGGCGCTGCTCCCCCGCCTCGCGATCGCGTCGGCTAGCTGTAGTTCCTGATCAGGTTGGTTCATCCGGGCCTCCTTGGAGGCTGGGAGCTGCCAAGCACCCCAGTCCCAAGGAGGACACCGGATGGAGCTGCACGCTAACGCCGCCCTCAGCCTGAACAAGCGCCGCCTGTTGTGTCGGCGGGTGCTCCAGGAGCGCTGGACGCTGACGGAGGCGGCCGCGGCCGCCGAAGTCAGCGTGCGCTGCGCGCGCAAGTGGGTGGGCCGCTACCGTGCCGAGGGCGAGCTCGGTTTGCTCGACCGCTCTTCGGCACCGGCACGGGTTGCCAACCGCACGCCCGAGGATCGCGTCCAGGCGATCGCTTGTCTGCGCCGGCTGCGCTTCACAGGGCCCGAGATCGCGGAACTGCTCGACATGGCGCTCTCAACCGTGTCGGGCATCCTGACCCGCATCGGGATGGGCAAGCTCGGCCGGCTGGGGCTCGAGCCTCCCCGTCGCTACGAACGCGAGCGCCCCGGCGAGCTGGTCCACGTCGACGTCAAGAAGCTGGGCCGCATCCAGCGCGGCGCCGGCAAGCGCGTGATCGGCCGGGCTCAGCGCGGGCTGCGTGTTAGGGATGCTCTGGGGGCTCGCCGCGGCACGGCCGGCTGGGACTACATCCACATCGCGGTCGACGACTGCACCCGGCTTGCCTACGCCGAGGTCCTCCCGGACGAGCGTGCCGCGACGGCAATCGCCTTCCTGCGCCGAGCCGTCGCCTTCTTCGAGCGACACGGCGTGCGCGTCGAACGGCTGCTCACCGATAACGGGTCCGCCTATCGCTCGACCGTGCACGCGATCGCCTGCCGCACGCTCGGCCTGCGCCACTTGCGCACCCGACCCTACCGGCCCCAGACCAACGGAAAAGCAGAGCGCTTCATCCGCACCCTGCTCTCAGGCTGGGCCTACGGCGCCATCTACCGCACCAGCCAAGACCGCACCACCGCCCTTGACGGCTGGCTCTGGCACTACAACCATCGGCGCAAACACTCCGCTCTCGGCCACAAGCCCCCGATCGCTCGGCTCGCCGAGCGAACCAACCTCCTCGGGACTTACAGCTAGCCGGCGCCAATCGCCGGTCTCTAGGGCGGTGCTCGGGGACCGGCAGGGACGCAGAAACCTCGTGTGAGCCGGCCGGCGCCGCCGACGCCTGGTGCGCGGCGTCACCGGCGCACGCGTTCGGCGTCATGAGGTCCGCCCGCCCGCGCGACGGCTCCGGGCGGGTGGTCGCGCCACGGGTTCCCCCGCGGAGCAGCCCGGCTCAGGACGGTTTGCGGGCGGGCGCGGTCGAGTCGCCAAGCTCGGTTATCGCCGCCACGGCGACCATCTCGGGAGTGATGGCTACCGGCAGGCGAGCGGCGCCAACGGCTCCGAGCAGCGCGAATGCCGCCGCGTGCAGCCTGCGGCCGGTCTCCGTGGCGGCCCGGGCGAGCAGCTCGTCGCGGTCGGAATCCGGCAGGCCGAGCAGGTGTGCCTCCGCCATCGCCGCCCCGCCGTCCGGCGACTCTTCGATGCCCTGGAGCACGGCGTCGTCTGCGTTGGGTGCCATGTCACTGAGAGCGACCTGTCGCAGCATGAACTGCCCGAACGCCTCGGAGGCGTCTGACTCGAGCACCCGCCCCATCAGCTCCTTCAGCTCGGTGGCCCCCGGCTTGTTGCTGTCGCTCATGCCCTATCGCCTCCGTGCCTCCAACACTGCTCAGATTGCACCAGAATGCCACTCTCGGCGAGCGCGCGCGGAGCGCCAAGGGCCGCCGGCGTCAACCGCGAGGGACGCAGGGAGTGGCGTGCTTTGCCCGCGAGCCACCGAGGACCACGTGGTGCGACGGTTCGCAGCTCTGAGGGTGAGAGACGAGACGCGAAACCACGACCGCCTGGGCCACGACCAGATACTGGGTTCGCCGGCACAGATTGGCTTTGTAGAGCCAATCCGGGCCGATTCGGTGGCCACAGATTGGTACCACGGCCGACGCTCAGTGCGCCAGCGAGGCGCCGCGCCAGGCGATCGCGAGCGGCGCCTTCAAGCACATGCGCCTGCGCGCGGCGGATGTGCCAGCCGACCAGGCCGGCGACGACGGCGACGAGCGCCAGCTTGATGTGCAAGGTGCCGCTGTCCCACTGATGGAAATGCGAGGCCAGCGGAATCCCGGTGCCGATCGATCCCGCGATCGCGACGAGCGTGCCCTAGCCGAAGCGGCGCGCGATCGTGCGCAGCCGGTGGCGCTCGCCGCGGAGCGACGGCACGACCGCCGTGACGAGGAAGAGCTGCCCCGCGGACGAACAACGCCATCGTGAGCAGGTGGACGTAGCGGACCAGCGTCGCGCGTGGCCGGCCTCGGCGCGCGAGAACGCCGCGCCGAGAAGCGCGACCTTCTCGTCGGAGAGCGCCCGTTCGATCATCGGCAAGAGCGCGCGCTCGTCGAAGCGGATGGGGCTCTCGAGCCGCTCGCCGCGCTCGCGGAGCGCGGACGGGTCGGGATCCGCGCCGGCCTCGAGGCCCTGACGGGGCGACGGAGATCGACGTGCTCGGTCAGCACCCGGACGATCTCGGGCCGGTCGGCCGCGGTGTGGCGGGCGTAGGCCCGGCAACAGCAGCTCCTCCTCGGCCCTGAAGTGACGCGCCTCCTCCAGTTCGAAGAAGTCGCGCGCCTCGGCGGCAGTCGCCTTCCGGGCCCGTATGAGCCGCAGCGCCGAGAACAGGCCGTGGTGGTGTTGGTGCGACTCCGAGAGGCTCGCCGCGCTGCATGGTCCTCGAGGCTACTCGCGCCTGTTCGTGACGCTCGAACGTCGAGCACCCGGCCTACTCAGTGCCGCTCGGGCGGCCGGACGACCTGCAGAGGCGCTCGGCGCCTATGCACCGACAGGTAGCGAAGTCCGTCCGCGCCGGCGCGGATCGCGCGGGAGCTCCCCTCCTCCACCAGCAGCGCACTCCCGGCGAAGAGCGCATGCTCGTGCTCATCGACCTTGGCCACGCCGCCGCCTTCCAGCACGATGAGCAGGACGTCCAGTTCGCCGGTCGCGTGCTCGGCCAACTCGTGGCCCGGCGGCCACGCCAGCAGCGTCGCGTTCAGGTCGCCGCTGGCCATCCCCCACAGTGGACCCGTCCCCCTGCGGCCCAGCAGGTCCACCACCGCGTCGGCCTTCCGCTCGCCGGCCATCAGGCACTCGACACTATTCGCGCAAGCCTTTTCGCGAGCGGCGGGTGGCCATCGGACGTGCTCGGCACACGGGCGGTCGCGCTGGACCCTCAGGTCGTGCGGCTCGTAAGCGGCAGCGGCGGCGGCCGCCGTACTGCCTTTTGGCCTCCCTGAGGCCAAAATCGAGTACAGCGCCGCGATTTCGCGCCCTCACAGCCCGTGACCCGATTCATAGTCCTCGAGCGTCGAGCGCCTCAGACCGAGCGTCGGGGGATGCCGGACGCCGGCGCCGACCCGAACCTGCCCTGGGACCGCGGTCGGCGGCCGCTCGCGCTTGGCGCCCGTTGGGGGCACCTCGCCGCGTGCGGGCTGCTCGCAGCCCGCCGTGCGACCGCGGAGCTCGATCCCGTCGACGCCGCCGTGCTGGCCGTCACGCGTGGCGAATCGGTGCAGCTGCCGAAGAAGCCGCCGTCGCTCGGTAACTCGCGGACCGACGAGTACGGCTCGATCCTCGGCCAGTTCGCGCTGCTCGGCCGCACCGACACCGTGCAATCGCTGCTCGACGCCGGCATGCCCGTGGACACCCGCGGCTGGAGCAATTTCATACCGCTCGACCGGGCCGCCGCGCACGGCCGCACCGAAACCGTCCGGCTGCCGATCGAGCGCGGCGCGCACCTGACCGACTGCGCGTTCGACGACGAAGGCCCGCCGCCGCTGAACTGTGCGCTGTGGGGGCTGCGCAGCAACCACCCCGACGACGGCGACTACCCGGGCACGGTGCAGGCGCTGCTCTCCGCAGGGCTCCCGCGCGGCTGTCTCCGCCGACCGGCGACGACGCGAGCGACGCCCTGCTGACGGGGAGCGCTGGCTGACCGGTGTTCGCGCTGCTGCTCACCGGACCACCCGGGGCGGGCAAGACCGCGGTCCTGACCGTGCTCAGCGACCTCCTGGTCGCCGACGACATCCGCCACGCCACCGTCGAGGCCGAGGCGCTGACGTCCGCGCACCCCGCGCTCGAGGACGACCAGTGGATCGTTCCCGTGCGCGCGATCTGCAGCGTCTATCGCGAGTTCGGGTACGAGCTGCTGCTCGTCACCGCCACCATCGACGGCCAAGACCACCTCGAGGCCGTGCTGGCCGCGATCGGTGCCGACCGGCACGCCGTCGTGCGGCTCCAAGCCGACCCGGCCACGCTGTGCCAGCGCATCGCCGAGCGCGAGCCCGACGGCTGGCCCGGCCTCGACGAGCTCCTCGCCGGCGCCCACCGCCTTGCGCCCGTGATCGCCCGTCTGAACGGGATCGCGCTCGCGCTCAGCACCGAGCGTGAGCCGCCCGAGACCATCGCGGAGCGCATCCGCAACGCGTTCCCGGACCAGCTGCGACCGGCTTCGTGCTCACCGAGCAGCCGGCGGCGGAGGTAGGCGGTGCCACCAGGCGACGAGACTCCGACCCACCGCCGTCCTGGAGCCCTCGGCACAAGCATGACGCGGGTGCCCGCGGCGCATTCGACCGACGCGGTCCGCGCGCTCGGGTTCGCTCAGCGGCTCGCGGACATCACGTCGCAGCTTCTCGGCGAGACCCTCCTGTCCGTGGTCCTCCACGGGTCGCTGACCTTCGGCGACTACGTCCGGGGACAGAGCGACATCGACTTGCTGGCGATCGTCGATCGCCCGCTCAGCGACTCCGAGATCGAGTCAGTGACCCGCACCCTCGCTGCCGAGCGGGCACAGGCGCCGGCTCCGGCCGACCTGCGCTTCGTCACCCGTGCCGTCGCAGCGGCGCCACCCGAAAGGCCGCCGCTCGAGCTCTACATCCGGCTCAGGGCGACGGCGTCACCCGAGGTGGAGGCTCGCCTGCGAGAGCCCGACCTGATCGTGGAGCTCTCGATCTGCCGTCAGCACGGCCGCGCGCTCCTCGGCGCCCCGCCGCGCCACCTGATCGGAGCGATTCCCGCCCAGTCGGTGCTGACCGCCGGCGACGCCCAGCTCGCGCGCTGGCAGTCGCTGACCGACGACGCCCCGTATGCCGCGCTCATGGTGCTGACCGCATGCAGGATCTGGAGATTCAGCGAGGAGCGCATCCACTGCTCGAAATCTGCAGCCGGAACGTGGGCGCTCATGCGCGACCCCTCCCTCCACGCGATCCGTGACGCCCTCCGGCCGCGCACCGGCGATCCAGTCCTCGTCAAGCCGGCAGAGATCGCGCGACTACTCGAGATCGTGCGCGCCCGCGTCGCAGCGAGCAAGCGCCTCGGCTAGGCCGCCGAGTCGCGCGCCGATCGGCGGGAGCGGCTCGGCTCGATCGTCGACGTGCTGCCGTCGCTCGGGGCGCCGGCCCCGCCTTGGTACCGACCGGCCGGCGCGGGCGAAACGGATCAGTGCGTGCGCACCGGTAACGGGAAGTGAGGGCCCCCGCACTCAGGCCAGCTTCGCGTGATCCATGATGCCAGCATCGACGAGAGCGACAAGGCGGCGCTGAGGTGCTCGGTTGCGACCTTACGTAGAACGAGACAGCGTCGCGGCTCTGGCTCAGCGCAGACCACGCCGGAGCACGGAAGCCAGCACCTGCGCGTTGCTGTGGGCGGCGTCGCGCGCCGCGAAGACGAGCGTGACACGCCCGGCTCGGGTGCGGCGTCGAAGCTCGGCGAGCCTGGCCCGGTTGTGGCCAAGCTCGTGCACGTAGCGCCGGCGGAACTCCTCGAAGCGCTGCGGCCGGTGCCCATACCAGCGGCGCAGGGAGTCGCTCGGAGCCAGCTCCCGCGCCCACTCATCGATGCGGGCGTTCTCCCGCGACAGTCCCCGCGGCCAGAGGCCGTCCACGAGCACGCGATAGCCGTCGGCGCCCTCGGCGGGTTCGTACGCGCGCTTCAGTTGGATGTCCACGACATGCCCGCCCGCTGCCCGGCTGCCGGTCCGCCGGGAGAGCTGCGCGGCCCGACGACGCCCGCTCGTTCGAGGGCTGGACGCCCCCGCAGCGGGCGCCGTGACCCAACCGCGGAGCGCCGCCTTGGGGATTGCTGGGATTCACGGCTCGATCGAAGCAGTGCGGCGGTGGCAGCTCGCCGGTCTCTGGCACCAGCTCAGCGGTGCTCCGCGGCGACGGCGAGCGCCACCTGCGCAGGGCCGGACAGGCGCTGGGCGCTCAAGCGGAGGACGTGCTCGACGGCCGGGAGCGCGCGCATCGCGGATGAGGCCGGGGAAGAAATTGGTACCACGGGACATCTTCGCCTCCATCCCGCCGAAGCAGAAAACCAGCGCCTGAGCAGGGCTTTCTTCGAGGGTGAGCGACGGGACTCGAACCCGCGACCGCCTGGACCACAACCAGGAGCTCTACCGACTGAGCTACGCCCACCGCGTGCCGGCCGGCCGGGGCCGGGCGACGTTCGGAATCTAGCAGTGGTCCGGCGCGCCGCAGAGGCGCTCAGCGGCGCCCGGGCGAGGCTGGAACACGGGATGAGTCGATGGCCAAAGCATCGGCGATTCCCGCGGTGGCGTCAGGCCCGTCCAGGCCTCGGGAAGCTGCGCCCGAAATAGCGACTCACGGCACTAGCGCGAAGCCGGCGTCAGCTCGGCCGGAGCCTCCTGAGCGACGGCCTCGACCGTCTCTTCGGGCTGGCCCTCCTCGCGCGCGCAGACGACCCGGAAGGATCCGGTCCCCAGCCCGGGATTGGGCCGGACCGGGAGCCCGCGGATCGTGTCCCAGCCGAGGCGATCGACCTCGAAGGGGTTCATCTCGATCGCCACCGCCGGGAACTCGCAGTTCGCGTTGTGCCGGTCGATCGCCTTCGAGATCACCTCGAGGTTCTTCGCCTGGGCCGAGGTCATCGCGACGCCGGTTCCCCCAGCACTCTCATGTAGTGCTCGATCGTGCGTCGCAGGCCGTCGCGTACCGCGATCTCCGGCTCCCACCCGAGCAGCGCCCTGGCGCGCGTGATGTCGGGCTGGCGCACCTGCGGATCGTCGATGGGCAGCGCCTCGAACACGATCTCAGAGCGCGACTCGGTCAGCTCCACAATCAGCCGCGCCATCTCGAGCAGCGTCATCTCCTCCGGGTTCCCCAGGTTGACGGGCTCGTGGACGTCCGACTCGGCCAGCAGCACCAACCCCCGGATCAGATCCTCGACGTAACAGAAGCTGCGGGTCTGAGATCCGTCGCCGAACACCGTCACGGGCTTCTCGGTCAGCGCCTGGCGCAGAAAGGTCGGCACCGCCCGTCCGTCCTGGGGGCGCATGCGCGGGCCGCTGGTGTTGAAGATGCGCGCGATGCAGGTGTTCACTCCCTGCTGGCGCAGGTAGGCCATCGTCAGCGCCTCGGCATAGCGCTTGGCCTCGTCGTACACGCCGCGGGGGCCGATCGGATTCACGTTGCCCCAGTACGACTCGGGCTGCGGATGCACCAGCGGATCGCCATAGACCTCCGACGTGGAGGCCAACAAGAAGCGCGCGCGGTGCATCTTGGCCAGCCCGAGCGTGTTGTGCGTCCCGTAGGCCCCCACCTTCAGCGTGTGCAGCGGCAGCCGCGCGTAGTCGATCGGCGACGCCGGCGAGGCCATGTGGTACACGAAGTCGATCGGCTCGTCGATCTGGTAGTGGCTCGTGATGTCCATCATCTCGAACCGGAAATCGACGCCGTTCTTCAGGTGCCGGATGTTCTCCAGCGACCCGGTGTCGAGGTTGTCCACGCAGACCACCCGGTGGCCGCGCGCGATCAGGTAGTCGCACAGGTGCGAGCCCAAGAACCCGGCCCCGCCAGTCACAAGTGAGGTAGGCATTGGCCGGCAGGCTAGTGGACCTCCTCACAACGTTCCACCCGTAACCGCGGCCCCCGGGAACCGCCCTGCGGCGCGGCGCCTAACGGCGCCGACCGGTCGCTTCCTCCCGACTCGCCCGCGTAGGGCTGCTACCCCGGGCTCCCTGCGTACTTGCCTGGCGGCCCCTGGGTCTCGCATTTCCGGGGGACCGTTGCGAGTCGGCCCACGAGCCGGTCGAGCCGGACGGACGCGCCGTGGCGCCGCTACTACGCGCCGGCGCGCTCCGGGTGCAAGACGTCGGTGGCGCGGTGGTCCGGCCCGACGCCGTCGACGATGATGGCCGTCCCGTCGGAGTTGTCGGTGCGCAGCGGCAGGATCTCCTGGTAGGCGGGCGACTCGTACCACCGGATCGCGGTCTCCCGATCGGGGAACTCGATGACGATCAGGTCGCCGGGCCACTCGCCCTCGCGCACGTCGGGGTCGCCGCCGTGCACGACGAAGCGGCCTCCGTACGGCTCTAGGGTCGCGTCGATGCGTTGCAGGTACTCGACGATGTCCGGTCCGGCCCGGACGGACTGGAGATGGGCGACGGCGTATGCGGTCATCGTGGTCCTCACTGGTGGTCGGGGTGGCCGCCACCGTAGGCCACGCGGGCCGCGGGATCCATTACCTGAGAGGGAGGAGACCCGCGGCTGGCGCTCGAGCGGCGGCCGCTAAACGCCCGCCTCCTCGACCACCGCGCGGGCGATCACGGTGTCGGGGCGCTCCCTGCGCTCGCCGTCGAGGACCACATCGACGCGCTCGTCGAAGAACGCGATCAGGCCGGCCACCGCGGTGGCGTCCGGCAGCGGCTCCTCGTACGTCCACGCGAGGTTCTCGACGGGGAGCCCGTTGACCTCGAACGACCAGTACGAGGCCTGTCCCTTGTAGGCGCAGTAGGTGCGCTTCTCGGTCGGCCGCCGGTCGCCGCGCACGTCCTCCGGCGGGAGGTAGAAGCGGACGGGAAGGTTCGTCTCGAACACGACCGTGGGGCGTGAGGTCTCCGCCAGCACCTCGCCGTCGAGCTCGACCCGGACCGAGCGCGAGCTGCGGCGGACGTCGACGCGATGGAACGGGTCGCGCGGATGCCCACGGATCTCCTCGTCCTCCTCGAACCAGGCGTCGAAGCCGTAGAAGTCGAGGATCACGTAGTCGGCCAGATCGGGATCGGCCGGCCGGAACGCCCGGGCGGTGTCTTCCCCTCGCGAGCCGCGGACGACGAGCGCCTCGCCCGCGATGGAATGGACCTCGAACGGAATGCCCGGGTGGAGCACCGGGGACTCGGACCGCGCGGGCTCGCGCGCGTCGGGCTCGAGTGCGCCGCGCAGGTCGGCGACCGGGACCGCGTAGGAGGGGACGACCCGCCGCGGTTCCCAGACCAGGACCGCGCGGCGGCTGTCGACCGCCGTCTCGCCCCCGAGCCGGGCCCTGATGCGCTTCTCGGTGGGCTCGTAGCGAAGCTGGCCGATGGTGCTCCACATTGCATCACGTACTCGAGTGCTCATGGCCCTCGCAGTCTGTCAGGAGCGATCAGCCGGCCGGCAGCTCGAGCGCTCGACGTAGCGCGTCCGTCTCGACGCCGGCCACCTCGACCACCTTGTCGCGCGCGGCGGCCCCGCGCACCACCGACACCCGGCCCGGCGCCACCCCGAGCCGCCGGGCGAGCAGCCGGCACAGCGCATCGTTGGCTCGGCCCTCGACCGGCGGCGCAGTCACGCGAACCAGCAGGGCACCGGCGCGCTGCCCGACGATCTCGTCCCGCCGGGCGCGCGGATGTACCCGTACGGCGACCCGCCCCACGCAGCCATCTACCCGCTGGTCTCGTCCAGCAGCTGAAGCAGCTCGTGGGCCGCCAGCTCGATCTCCTTGTGGCGCCACTCGGCGGCGCGATAGTGACACGCGATCAGACCCATCCGGTGAAGACGCCGAAAGTCGCCGTAGACGAACGCATACCGGGCCTTGGTCCGGTCCGCGGCCCCCTCGGTGAGCCCGAGATGCCACTCGGCGTACTCGTCCCACGAGTGCGACGCCAGGAAGGCGTTCTCGTCGGCGGCGCGCGGCTGAACTTCTCCCCACTCGCTCCGCAGGACGTACTGCCGGGCGCCGATGAGGCGCCGAGCGCGCGCCATGGCCCGCTCGTTGACCGTGTAGGACGCGATGGGGCTACTCCCCCGGGCGGCGGCCGTCGATGTGGCTGTGCACGTTGATCACCGTCCCGTCGGGATCCTCGACGAAGAACCGGCGGATGCCCCACGGCTCGTCGGTGAGGGGGTACACGATGCGCAGCCCGCGCCGCTCGGCGTCCGCGTGTACCGCGTCGACGTCCTCGACCTCGACTCCCATCTGGGTGCGCCGCGTGTTGGGGTCCCACTCGGTTTGCTCGTCCGAGACGACGGTGAGCTCGGCAGTGGGATTGCTCGGCGAGGCCAGCATCAGGAAGCCCTCCTCGTCCATCGCGACCTCGAGCCCGAGGAACTCGGTGTAGAAGCGCCGGCTCTCCTCCAGGTCCCCGGAAACCAGATTCGGCATCACGCGCCGTATCCACATCGGTCGTCGAGCACTCGTCATGGATGGCCCCGGCGGCGCAGGCTACCGTGCGGCGGCGTTGCCAGATCCCGGTGAACATCGCATCGCCGTGACCCGCTCCGGCCTCGCGGCGGACCTCCGTCGCCTGGGCGTACCAGCGGGCGGTATCACGATGGCGCACACGCGCATGAGCGCGCTCGGCTGGGTGGTCGGCGCCGCCGAGACCGGAGTTCGAGCGCTGCTCGACGGGGGACGCTGATGGCTTACGCCTCGTGGGAGGAGCACGTGTATCGCCCCACCAAATGGCCCCGAGAGCACCGGGACGCGCATCTGACCGAGCCGCCGGTGTTCGCCATCCTGACCTCCGAGGCCGTCCGCGATCACGGGCGCATCCCGGGACGAATCCGGACGTGGCCGGGCGCCGAGCGCAGCTGGCACCCGGAGGCGAGCGTGGCCCCGGTCGGCGCGCGGGCAAAGTGGCTCGCCGATCCGCATCTGAAAGAGGACGCATACGGCGCGGAAAGCCCGTTCGCTCGCCTGGTCGAGGCGGGCGGCCACGTGCTGCTGCTCGGCGCCCCGCTGGAGACCATGACGCTGCTGCACCACGCCGAGGCGATGACGCGCGCCCGGGGCAAGCGCCACGTGACCGCTCGGGTCCACGTGGCCGAGCGCGGCCGCGCCGTGGGGAGACAGTTCACGGACATCGACACCGCAGATGGAGCCTTCCCCTACGCCGCGCTCGGCCTCGACGACGATCCGCTCGCCGTTATGGCGCGAGCCGCGCTGGCCGCCGGCGTCGGCGTTCGCGGCCGTGTGGGCCAGGCGGAGAGCCACCTGTTCCCCGCTCGCGAGCCCACCGCGTTCGTGGTGTCGTGGCTCGTGGAGCAGTTCGCCCCGGCACGGAGGACAAACGGTGCGGGATGACCTCCGGGCGCAGGTCGGCGCGGTGCTCGCGAAGGTCCGGGCGCGACGGGTCGGGCTCGTGGTCGGGGTCCACGCCGACGGCGAGACGGCGTACTGGCATCGCGGTCTGCTGCCGAACGGTCCGGACACGATCTTCGAGATCGGCTCGATCACCAAGACGTTCACCGCCACCGTGCTGGCCGACATGGCCCGCGACCGCGTCGTGGCGCTCGACGATCCGGTTCAGCGCCATCTGCCGAGTAGCATGCGCGTCCCGGTGCGGGGTCGGGTGGTCACGCTGGAGGACCTTGCCAGTCATCGCTCGGGCCTGCCGAGACTGCCGAAGGGCCTGCTCTTGGCGGGGCTCACGCGCGACCGGCGGGACCCGTACGCGAAGGTCGACGAGGCGCGGCTCGCCGCGGCGGTCGTCGCCACTCGCCCGCGCCGCGAGCCCGGCCGCAGGGTCGCCTACTCGAACTACGGCATGGGGCTACTCGGCCACGCCCTGGCGTTTCGCGCCGGCGCGACGTACGAGGAGTTGGTCCGCACGCGCATCTGTGAGCCGCTGGGACTCGCCGACACCTGGGTCGAGATCCCGGAGCCCGAGCGGTGGCGTATCGCCACCGGCCATACGTGGCGCCGGGGCCGGACGCCGCCCTGGAACATGGCGGCACTCGTCGGCGCCGGAGGGCTGCGGTCGACGGCGCAGGACCTGCTCGTGTTCCTCGGCCTCCACACCGCGGCGCCGGGGTCGTCGCTGGCCGCCGCCGCGGCCGAGACCGCGCGCGCTCGAGCCGCCTGGCGAAGGGTCGAGATCGGACTGGGCTGGCTGATCGTCTCTCCCGGTCGGCGCCTGCCCCGCCGCCGTCTGCGGCCGCGGTTGCTGCTCCACAAGGGCGGCACCGGCGGGTTCCGCAGCTTCGCCGGCGTGATCCCCGAGCGCGACGTCCGCGTCGTCGTCCTCGCGAACCAGGCACGCTCGGTCGGTCGCATCGGCCTGCGCCTGCTCGACCTGGGGTCAGATCTTGCATTCGCGCACGGCGCGACTGCAAGATCTGACCTGGTCACATGAGCCACGCGCGATTCGAGCTGGCGGCCATAGGAACGGTCGAGTCCCCCTTGACCGACCCGGCATCGGCCCCTAAACAGGGGGATGAGGGGGCGCCCGAGGCGTGGCTCGTCTTCGACCCCGACGTGCGCGACGCGATCGAGGGAATCGGCCCGGGGGATCGGATACACGTCCTGACGTGGCTCGATCGCGCCGACCGCGACCTCTTGCGGGTGCACCCGCGCGACCACCCGGCCAACCCCATGCGCGGGGTCTTCAGCACCCGCTCCGCCGATCGCCCCAACCCCATCGGCCTCCATCCGGTGGAGGTCGTGGCGCTGGAGGGCCACAGGCTCCGCGTGCGCAACCTGGAGGCGCTGGATGGCACGCCCATCGTCGACGTCAAGCCCGTGCTCACCCCCCTGGGCAGTGCCGAGCGCTTGGGCTGACGCCCGGATCAACCCGTCCACTGAAGCCACCGGCCGTGCGGATCGCAGAAGGCGACCGCCCAGCGCCCATTGCGGCCGATGACGAAATGCGAGGCGGCCTTCGGCTGGACCCGGCTCGAGAGAATCTCGGGGAGGACATCCGAGCCCTCGTTCGAGATCCATTCTCCGGGGAGCCGGCGCCACCTGCGCCGCGAAGTGCCGACGCTCGTCGGCGGACAGGAAGGCGAGCACGGCGGTGTGGAAGATCACCAGCGTGGCGTCTGCCGGCGCCTCGAGCGCCAGCGGGCGGACGACGTCTAGCAGGTCGCCCCGGACGACGCGCGGCCGCTTCTCGCGGGCGATCAGGATCGCCTTGCGGAGGCGCTCGAGGCGGTCCGCTTCCTCGGGCCAGACCAGCGCCTCGAGCCAGCGCACCTCGGCGTCGTCTTCCAGGTCGACCGGGTCGAGGTCGACGCCGGCGCGCCACACGACGGTGGGCGGCCGGTCGGGCACCGGCACCGGCCCGTGCGTGGCGCACGGGAAGACGACCTCGGCCTCCCCCACCTGGCGGGCGGGATAGCGATAGGCGTAGCGGTCTGGCAACAGGCAGAGGCCGGCGGACGCTCCCACCTCGAGCAGAGCCAGCGGCTGCGGCAGCGCCGCCAGCACCGGGAGCAGGGTGGCGCAGCGCCCGGGCTCGTTGGTCTGAGTGCGCCTAGTCCGGAGCACCTCGGCCACCTCCGATCGGTGATCGAGGACCACCGCGCGGAACGCCGCATAGTCCGGTTGGGTGCCGAACAGGTAGCGGACGGCCGCGAAGAGCAGCGTGGGGAGGCGCTTGGCGGGAGGCTGGTCACCCAGGAAGCGGATCAGCTCTGGATCCTCGGCCAGCGCCTCGCAGAGGCGCTGGTACAGCGGCGACTTGCCGCGTGCCTCGATGCGGCCGAACCGCCGGTACTGCTCGGAAATGGCCCGCGTCGCGTCGATGCCGCATCGCGATCCGACGCGGCCGGGCGGGCCGGTCAACCGCCTCCCTTAGCTCACGACTCGACTCCGAGCGTACGCTCACACAGGAAGGCGGCGTCGGTATCCGCTCCCCCGATGCACAGGTCGAAGTTCGGGTTGGGGTCCTCGCTGGGCGGAAGGCCGGTGTCGGTCATCGCCGGGATATCGCCGATCAGCGTGTCGTCGCCTGGACCGCCGCCCACGACGTCGCTGTCGAAGCCACCGGCGAGGATGTCATCCTCGGGGCCGCCGAGCACGACGTCCTCGCCGAATCCGCCGATGATGGTGTCGGCGCCCGAGCCGCCCAGCCCGCGGTCGTCGCCCTGGGCCAGGGCGAGGAAGTCGTCGCCCGATCCGCCCGTGGCGCTGTCGTCGCCCGGTCCGGCGAGCACCGAGTCGTCGCCGGCGCCCGCCAGCACGATGTCGTCGCCGCCGGGGGCCTGCGGATCACCGAAGAAACCCAGGTCGTCGGAGGCGATCATGTCCGCACCGTCGCCGGCCAGGATGCGATCGTCGCCGAGGCCGCCGCAGACTTCGTCGTCGCCGCCGCGGGCCAGGACGATGTCGTCGCCGCCCTTCGCCACGATGACGTCGGCCCCGGCGGTGCCGGCGAGGGCGTCATTCCCCTCCGTGCCGACGATGGCGCCGGGCGGCGGCGTCGAGCACGGATCCTCCTGCTGGGCAACGGCCGGCGGGGCAAGCCCCACCATCGCCGCCGTCGCTACCACGCCGAAACCGACAAGTCGAACGCGCCTGCCCATGAGAGCCTCCTACGGTGGACCAGTTCCTCCCAAAGGCGACCGTAACCGCCCACCGCCCGCCGTCAATCGCCAGCGCGGTCGCGTCGACTATCGGGCCTACCGCCGCGACGGTCAGTGGACGCGTGACCGTGGGCGCTGGCCGGCGCCGGGCTTCCCGTTCGGCCCCTGCGCCGCCTGAGCGAGGTGCTGGAGAATCCTGTCTCTCAGTCGACGCGGCGTCAGATCCTCCGCGAACTCGGCGGCGTCGCCGTTGCGTGGCTGCATCTTGCCGCTCCCGTCCTGGAAAGCGGTGTCCAGCTTGTCGAGGGTGCTGTGGAGCGAGGTGATGGCAAGCGCATGCTCCTCGCCGCTTAGGCGGGCCTCCGCGAGCAGCACCTCGGCGGCCAGCCGGGTGGCCGGGAAGGCCGCGGCGGATCGCAGTTGCGCCAGGCCCTCGTCCGTTTCCCCGCGCTCGCGCAGGACGCGGCCGAGCCAGAGCCGGGTCCACGCCTTGCCTTTCTCGTACTCGCCCCCACAGAGGATCAGCGCCTCGCGCAGGCATCCCTCGGCATCGCCAAGGGCCTGGCGGCGACCGTCGCGACCACGGCGCCAGACCGCGAGCCGCCAGTGACAGATCCCGAGCTTCAGGTACAGCAGTGGATCGTTGGGGATCAGCGAGAGCGCCTGCGTCCACGCGTCGACCGCCTCCTCGAACTGCCGGAGCTCGAAGTGGATGCGTCCGGCCTCGCGCCGGCTGGCGGCATTCAGGGGGTCGATCCGCAACGCCTGCTCGGCCGTCCTCAGAGCCCGCTGGAGGCCGCTTCGCCGTTTCTTGCCCCGCTCGGCACAGGCGGCTCGACGCTGGGCCTGCGCCAGCCGGCGGTACAGTCCGAGCTGACCGACCGCGAGCATTCGACGGTCGCCGGTCAGGCGCTCGATCACCCCTTCGATGAGCCGCTCGGCGTCGCCCCACCGGTGAGCCTGGCCGGCGAGGCGAGCGAGCACCAGGTCGACCTGAGTTCGCTGCCACGGTACGTTGTGCGCGAAGTGGCGCTGCTCCAGGTCGCGAATGGCCTTCTTCGTGTCCTTCTTGCTCGGCTGCGACGGGCCGGGATCGAGCGACGCCGCCAGCTCTCGGCGGAGGGCCTCAAGCTCGCCCACGCGTGCTGCCTCACCGCGGCGCGCGAGGGTGGCCTTCAGGATCGCGAGCGTCGCCTCGCACGAATCGGTCACCGAACGGGGCGCAAAGCGCTCGACGGAGCGGGCGAACACCGGGGTCAGCCGAGCGAACGTGTCTTCGAGCGGCTTGTCGGCCGCTTCGCGATCCTTGGCCCCACGATCGATCGCGCATGCGAGTGCCGCCCGGTACTCGGGCGATTCGGGCTGGCTTCGGATCGCCTCCTGGTACGACTGCGCCGCTCGCGCGTACTTTCCGCGCGCGTCGCGGGCGAGCCCACGCTCGTAGTGCGACGCCGCGGCGTTCTCCGGGGGGGCCAGCTTCAGGGCCTGGTGGAAGTTGAGATCCGCGCGGCGCAAGCGCACGCTCGCCGCCGTGGGGAGCGGCAGCGCGAGGCGATCTCGGACGGACCGATCGTCGCGTTCGCGCGTGGCCCTCAGGAAGAGCGCCTGGCTCGTGTACGCGAGTCCCAGGTTGTGAAGCGCGGCGGCTGCGTTTGCGCGCACGCGCTCGAGGGTCGCGGGCGTCGGCGCCGGGCGCGCCGCCTCGCGACGCTCCATCCGGCACAGATCGCCCCAGTAGCGGCGCACTGCCCGGCGGTGGTGCTGCATGCCCGCCGCAAACTCTCCGCGCCGAACCAGCGCCATGCCCAGCAGATCCTCGGCACGGGCCGTTCGTGGCCGGAGTTCCAGCACGCGCTCGCACAGGCGTACAACCTCGTCGAGCGACTCCCACTCGGGCGTCCCGGACTGCGCAACGGTTCCCCGCTCCAGCGGCGTCATTGACGCGAACCGGTGCACCGCCAGCGCGTAGTACGCCTGCCAGCGTCCGCGGTTGCGCTCGAGCGCTCGACTGAAGGCCAACGTCGCCGCGGCGATCCGGGCGTCGCGGATCTCGTCGGGGCGCACGTCCGCCTGCCAGCTGATGGAGTCGGATGACTGCGCGGCGGTGAGTTCCTGCTGTGCGAGCTGGCTGTAGATGACGCCGAGGTTGTAGAAGGCCAGGTCGAAGGAGTCGTCCTCGGCCACCGCTCGCACGAGCTGGCGCTCGGCCTCCTTGAGGAACCGCGCTCGGGCGCGCGGTGTGCGCTGGGAGCGCTGATAGGAGCGCAGGTACTCCGTGAAGGCCTGGACGGCCTTCCAGCGAGCCGACCCGTCGAGATTTAGAGCGGTGAACACGCGGATCGCCATCTCGGCGATCATCTCTGGGGCGTAGGCCGCGTTCGTCGCCGAACCGTTGGTCGAATCGCGATCGACGCGCCACGTGAGCACGGGGCCGCGGCCGATCATCTGCACAGTGAGTGTCGGACCGCCTCCCGCTGCGGTTCGGTGCACGCTGCCGAGCAGCCGGGGGCCGCGCACCAGTCGGCCGATGACGGCCAGCACGGCGCCGATCGGAATGAGAAACGGGCCCGCCTCGATCTTCGCTTCCGAGGCCACCGCACCGCTCAGGACGTCGGTCACCTCGTCGGCTTGGACGGTGAGGAAGGAGCCGGGCTCCTTGCCGCGCCCGAACCCGCCACGGCGCTCCACTCCCACCGCGAGTGGAATCGAGAGTTGCTCGTTCACGTCGCGATACAGCTGGCTTAGGCCGCTCAACTCGGCGACGAGCAGCGGGGCCATGCCCTTGACGGCCTGACCGTCCGACTGCGTGTAGTCGACGAACTCCTCCACGACGATGCGGTCCCGGGCGCGCACGAGCGCGCGTAGCAGCAGGCCGGCGAGAAAAACGGCGAGTAGCACCGGCAGCGTGAGCCAGCGACCCAGCTCCGGGGGAGCCTCCTCCCCGAGAGTGCTCCACACCCCCAGCTCCTTGAGCCCGTCGACCCCCTGCTGAATCAGGAGCGGCCCGAACTCCAGCGTGAGGATCACCGCCGCCATCCACAGGACGATCGGGCCCCAGCCATGGGACATGCGGCCCTGCAGCTTCCCGACGGTTCGAGCCAACTGGCGCCGCGCTTCGCGCACGCGCATGCCGACGCGCGATCCGGTCACGCGGACTGAGGCGCCTCGCTCACCGAGCAGCCGCATCGAGCTCGACTTCCCTTGGCGACCGCACGATCGACGTCCATCCCCGTCGCCGGCCCCAGTTGCATCCGGTGGTTACGGTCGCGAGCCAGCTAAGTGTCGTTGGGAAGCCCATGGGGCGGTCCTGCCGCAAGTACGCCTACGCCTCCACAAATAGGCACCGCACTACGGTCGGTGTGTGACGTTCCGCACTATCTGCCGGTTCGACAAGTAGTACGCGGCACGGCCGGGCGCCGGCGACGTCTTTGCCGACCGGGCGCGAGCGCGCCCGGCAGGCCGGGCGCCATGGCGGGGGTTGCGGAAGAAGCGTTCGATAGTGGGACGGAACTTCCGGAACGCCCCTCCGGGCGCACGCGGGGCTTTGGAACGGCTCTTACGGTCCCGGCGTTTGTGGCCGCCGGGACGCTCTCAGCGGCGGTGTCCGACGACGAGCAGGTACTCGCGCGTATGCGCGATCTCGCCGTCGGCGCGGTAGTTGGACTCAAAGAAGTCGACCCAGGTGCGGTGCAGCTCCTCGCGGCGGTCGCCGAGCGAGTCGGCGAGCGTCTTCGTGGGGCCGTAGCTCGTCGAAAACAGCTCCCAGTAGGCCTCGCCGGACGGCAGGCGCAGCGTCGAGGTGTGCTCCTGGAGGTCGAGGTCGAACCATTCGCCGAACAGCTCGCCGACGACCGTCTCGTCGCCCCAATCGAACGGGTTGCTCGGCGGCGGGGCCGGTTGGAATGGCGCCATCATTTGGAACATGCGAACCCGACGGAGAAGCCTGACGAGCGCTTGATTCCAGCGGGACGTGCTCGTCGGCCGCGCGACCCGGGCGGTCCTCAGCGAGCTCGGCCTGCTGGACCCCGCGATCACGCCGAAGGGTTAGCGGGCCGAGCGAGTCCGCCGGACGGAGTCCAATTGGCATGCGGCACGGGCGCGGTCGCCGAGCGCGCGGCGGCGCGCGGCGCCGTCGTCACCGGCGTCGATCTCGCGCCCGCGCTGATCGAGACGGCCCGCGGACGCGCGGTGGAGCTGGGCCTCGAGATCGATTACCGCGTCGGCGACTGCGGGCGGCTCGAGCTCCCGGACGCCAGCTTCGAGGCCGTCTCCTCCACGTGCGGGATCATGTTCGCCCCCGACCACGCCGCGTCTGCGGGAGAGCTGGCACGTGTGACGCGGCCGGGCGGCCGCATCGCCCTCGCCTAGGGCGCGCAGGGGGCGGGTCTGGAAGGCTGGCGGATCGGCCAACCCGCCCGCCAGCCGCCTAGAACGAGCTGGAGCGGAGTCAAAGCAGCGGCGAAGAACGTCTCTGAGCGAGGCCAAAGGCCGGTCAATGCTGGACGCTGCCGGCCGCAGGCGGTCGGCATGTCGATGCGGCAGGGCGCTCCCAAGGGTCTCGATCGTTCGCTCAGCCTTCGCAAGCCTGAGGCCGCCTACGGGCGCCGTTATGCGCGAAAGGCGATGCTTTGACGGGGGGAAAGGCGAGCGCCCCGGGCAGGATTCGAACCTGCGACCGGCGGCTTAGAAGGCCGCTGCTCTTTCCAGCTGAGCTACCGGGGCGTGTATCTACACAGCGTAGGCGCGGCGGGGGCGGGAGCACGCCGCGCCGGGGGCTTTGCAGTTCGACACCATGCGTCGGACGCGTCGATCGCGGCGGCGGGGAATCCATCCAGGCCACATGGATACACTCGCCCGACCACGGGGCGTGGCGCAGCCTGGTAGCGCACCTGGCCTGGGACCAGGAGGTCCCCGGTTCAAATCCGGGCGCCCCGATTACCGGCCCAGACGCCCTACAAGGTCGAGCCACGCGCCGGCGCGGCCGCCGGGCGGCCCGCCGCGCCCGCGCGGGCGGAGCTCTCGACGAAGTCCTTGAGCAGGCCGTTCACGACCACGGGCTTTCGCGCGTGGGGGCCGTGGCCGTATCCGGCCAGCGGGACGAACCGGCCCCCGGTGGCCGCCGCGAGCGTGCGTCCGATCGCCGGCGGGCGCACCGTGTCCTGCTCGCCGTGGAGCACGAGCACCGGGCAGGCGACCCGGCCGCAGAGCGCCAGCGTCTCCTCGCGGCTCGCGAGCCAGGGACCCAGCACCGTCGCCGCGAGCGTCTCCGGATCGGTCTCGAGCCCCCAACCGACCGCGTCCTCGATCTGCTTGGTGGAGTGCGGCTCGTTGAAGACCTGGCGGAAGAAGAACTCGAGGAAGCCCCGGTAGTCGCGGCGCCAGTAGTGGAGGTTCCACTTGGCCCAGCCCTCGTCGATGTCGAGCGGTTCCGTGAAGCGGCTGATGAATCGCGCACGCTCGGGCAGTAGCGGCGCCAGGGGCACCGCGGGCCCGATGAAGGCCGCGCCGAGAACCCGCTCCGGGTGGCCCGCGGCCAGCAGCAGCTCACGCTGGGCGCCCCGTGACCACCCGACCAGCACGGCGGCCTCGGTGTCGGTGGCATCCATCACCGTGAGCGCGTCGGCGGCGAACTCCGCCTCGGCGTATGCCGCCGGCTCCGCGGGCCGGTCGGAGCGGCCGTTGCCGCGCGGGTCGAACACCACCACCCTGAAGTGCCGGGCCAGGTAGGGCACCTGGGCCTTCCAGCAGCGCGAGTGGACGATCGACCACGTGGGCAGGAACAGCACGGTGGGCGAGCCGTCGCCGAAGCGCTCCCACCACACGCGCACGCCGTCGCGTTCAACGTAGCCGGTCTCGTCGGGCTCGCGGGCGCGCATCAGCCGAGCACCTCCGCGATGCGCTCCGCCGCCCGGCGCGCGCCGTCGGTCTCGACCTCGCGGTAGTCGACCTCGCGCCCGATGTTCTCGGCGATGGCCACCGCGATGTCCTCGGGCGTCGAGTGGTCGAAGTCCATCCGGCGCCCGGCGCGATAGCGCTCGAGCCGGTGGTGCACGTGGAAGTTCTGCTCGAAGTGGTGGGCGAGTGGGAAGTAGAGAAACGGCCGGCGGGCCGCGGTCAGCTCCATGGCGGTGGTCAGGCCCCCCTGCACGACCGCCAGATCGCAGGCGGCCAGGTGCCGGTACAGGTCGTGCACGTAGGGGCGCACGTCGAGCCCGTCCGGAGCCGGCAGCGACCGCGGGTCGATGCGCGGGCCGGCCACCACCACCATCCGCAGCTCCGGGACCCGGTCCTTCGCCCCGGCGAACGCCGCGATCACCCGCCGCAGCAGGCTCGCCCCTACGCCGGAGCCGCCCACCGTGACGATGCAGACCTTCTCCCCGGGGCGGTAGCCCAGCTCCGCCCGCAGGCGCTCGCGGTCGGCGAAGCGGGCCGGATCGAAGCCGGACACATAGCCGGCGAAGGCGAAGTTGCGCTCCGTCCACTCGCGGATCGGCGGCAGGTCGGGGCCCAGCCGGTCGGGCACGATGTCGTCGGGATTGCCTACGAATAGCGCCCGGTCGCGCACGTGGGGACTGGCCGCGATGTGTTCGACCATCTCGGCGTTGTAGTCCGCGGTGAGGAAGGCCTCGTGCTCCCCGCCGTCGCGCATCGGCAGCCAGCCGACGAAGTCGGTCAGCCAGACGAACGGCGCCCGCTTCTCGCTCGGATGCTCGTGCAGGTAGTAGTCGAGCTCCCACGCTTCGTCCCCGATCCAGAGGTCGTACGGCTCGTCTTGGGCGAGGTCGCGGAACACCATGTAGTTGGCCACCAGGATCTCGTCCATCCGCCGCCAGGCCTGGAAGCAGTGAAGGTCGTGCTCGGCGGACTCGGACTCGAAGTGCGCCGACTCGTTGGCCAGATGGGCGCTGGCCGGGTGGACCGTCTCGCCTTCGCCCTCGAGTACGCGGGTGACCGGGTTCTGGGCCAGCCAGTCCACCTGGAGATCCGGTACGAGCTCGCGCAGCTCGCGGGCGATCGCCACGTCGCGGCGGGCGTGGCCCAGGCCGATCGGCGACGAGACGAACAGGGCCCGCCGGCGACCGTTGGCGCGGCGCACGGTCGGATCGCGCCGCCGCGTCACGGCGTCCAGGTCACCTCAGTCCGCAGCTCGTGGAGGGGCGCCATGCGCTCGAGCGCGGCGACCTGGGTGGCATAGCAGCCGACCGCCATGAGCTTTCGTTCGAACGCTCCGGCGTCGAGCCGGTGGGGCTCGGGACGAAGCGCGCGCAGGTCCAGCGGGGCGGGAGGAGCAGCCAGGCCGACTTGGGGCAAATCGGCGTAGAAGGCGACCTCGTGCCCGCGGTCGCGGAGCGCCAGTCCGGCATCCCGGACGAGGGCGTGGTCGCGGTGGCCGCGAAGCGCCGCCGGGACCCAGACGGTGTCGTGCGGCTCGACGTGCGCCAGCACGGCCTCGAGGGTCGAAGGCTCGTCTCCGTTGCTGCGGTACTGGGCGTCCATGAAATCGAGGTTCGTCGCGTCGCGCCCTACGATCGCCAGCGCCGCCCGGTCCTCATGGCGGCGCTCCCTCATCCGATTGCGGGCGTCGGTGGCGCCGGTCAAGCGGTCCCACCATCCCGCCGCGCCGCCGGGCACGCCGGCGAACACGTTCACGATGCGCACCTCGTCCGTGCCGCTGAGCAGATGCCAGCACGACAGCACAGCGTCGTCCAGGTGCGGAGAGAGGATGACCGTGGCCATGCACGGACGACCGTAGACCGCCCGCCGCGGGCGTTCAATCTAGTTCTGGATGGACGCCCGAGCCGCGAGCGAGTCGCGATCGCGTACGGTGATGCGGCGCCGCTCGGTCTCGATCCAGTCGAGCTCGCGCAGGGTGCGCAGCGCGGCCGCCACTCCGGCCCGCGATGCGCCCGTCCAGGCCCCGAGCTCGTCCTGCGAGAGCGGGAGCGTGATGCGGATTCCGTGCCGGGCCGGTTCGCCATGAGCGTCGGCGAGCTCCACGAGCCGGGCCGCGACCCGTCCCACGGTATCCGAGGCCCCGAACTCCACCCGTTTTAGGTCCGCGTCGCGAAAGCGTCGGCTCAGCATGCCCAGCAGCTTCCACGCGACCGCCGGCTCCGATCCGAGCAGAGAGCGGAAGTCGACCGCCGCCAGGACGAGCGCACCCACGGGTTCGAGCGCGACGACGCTCGAGAGGCGCGGGCCGCCGTCGACCACCGCGAGCTCGCCCACCAGCTCGCCCGGGCCACAGAACCGCAGCACCAGCTCCCGGCCCTGACGCGTCACGTAGCTGACCTTGGCCCGACCCTCGAGCAGCACGATCACGCGATCCCCCGGCTCGTGCTGGTGCAGCAGGTGCTCGCCGGCGGAGAAGCGCGCTGGCCGGGCGCGGCGGTCGAGCGCGGCCCGCTCACGGTCGTCGAGCAGGGCCAGGAAGTGCTCTGTCTCCGAGGCCGCCATGGCCCGGCGACGCTACCGCAAGCCGGTCGGGCGGACGTAGAATCGGCTCGTGGAACCGGCGGCCGCGGCCTGCCCGAGCTGCGGGGCCCCCGCCGCGGCGGACGCGCGTTTCTGCTCGCGCTGCGGCGCCGCACTCACCCCGGCTCGAGTCGCCGAGACCCGCCGCGTGGTCACGGCCCTCTTCGCGGACGTCGTGGGCTCCACCGCGCTCGGGGAGCGGATGGACCCCGAGGACTTCCGCGCCGTCATGGATGCGGCGGTGGGGCGAATGGTGTCCGCCGTCGAAGGCCTGGGCGGCTCGGTGGAGCACCTGGCCGGCGACGGCCTGCTCGCGCTCTTCGGTGCCCCCGTCGCCCATGAGGACGACCCCGAGCGGGCGGTGCTGGCCGGACTGCGGATCGTGTCCGAGATCGGT
>Ga0081538_10001361_pt1 | contig 25143 bp, 18 predicted proteins | sample TabmetS5T2R1_FD_71022 | JGI IMG/M metagenome (GOLD analysis project Ga0081538, IMG submission 71022) | Tabebuia heterophylla rhizosphere microbial communities from the University of Puerto Rico - S5T2R1 | ecosystem: Host-associated > Plants > Roots > Rhizosphere ... | reverse complement strand
CCGCCACCGCGAACGCCAAGCCCGCGCCCGCGGCGACCAATTCCGCCGCTACACCTGGACCGACGTCTACGAGCAGCCACAACAAATGCTCGCCGAACTGCGAACGCTCCTTTTGCCCGAAGCCGCCGACTAGCCTCCATCCGCGATGGAGTACGCCGTTGCCCTGATCGTGCTCGCCGCCCTGGTGGCCCTGGCGGTCAGCGTGCCGCTTCGTCGGCGCGACGAGGCGGAGCGTCGTGAGGAGGCGCGACTTCAGGAGCTGCGGGCGGCGAAGGAGGCCAAGTACCGCGAGATTCGCGACGCGGAGCTCGACCACCAGATGGGCAAGCTCTCCCGCGCAGACTGGCGGGCCGTGAACCGCGAGTTGCGAGGGGAGGCGATCGAGATCCTGCGTGAGCTCGACCGGTTGGAGGGACGCTCGCCGGAGGAGGGGGAGCGCCCGGTCGACCGGGACGAGGAGCAGGAGGACGCACGGTTCCAGAGTCAACCCGAGCGCGAGCGGCACCGGCCTCCGGTGTAGGCGCCCGCTACCCTTCTCGGCCGTGGAAGCGATCCTCAGCGGCGTTCAGGTCATTCTTGCGGTCGTCCTGATCGTGCTCGTGCTCATGCACTCCGGGAAGGACTCCGGCCTCTCGGGGGCCTTCGGGGTGGGTACCGGTGCCGGCCCGTTTGGCGGCGGCTCGCTCGTGGAGCGCAACCTGAATCGCTGGACCATCGCGTTCGCTCTCCTGTTCGTCGCGAACGTGTTCGTCCTTCTGAAGATCTGACGCCGCTCAGCCCGCCGTTCCGGTGAAGCGGACCGCGGTCGCAAGCAGCGCCGGGCAGACCACTCCCGAGGCGAAACGGCGGCCGTAGAACTCGCCGTCGCTCGTCAGCTTTTGTCCGCGGCCGAGGGCTCGGGTGCGGGAGAGGATGCCCAGCACCGAGTCCGTCAGTCGCAGGTCGCGCAGCGGCCTCGTCACGCGGCCGTCCTCGATCAGGAACGTCCCGTCGCGGGTCACCGCGGTGATGAGGGTCTCCTTCGGCCGCACCACGTTCGCGTACCACAGGCGCGTCACGTAGATGCCGCGCTCGACCCCGGAGCACAACGCGTCCTCGTCGGTCGCCGCGCCGCCCGCAAGAACCAGGTTCGTGGGGTGAGGGCCATAGGGATGGCCGCCGGGCGCGAGCGCGTGACCGGTCGAGCGGGCTCCGGCCAGCGCCGCGCTGCGGAGATCGTGCACCACGCGGTGGGCTACTCCGTCCTGGATGAGCGGCAGCGGCGCCTTGGCCACTCCTTCGGCGTCGAAGGTCCGCGGCAGGGTGCGGCGGGAGCGGGGCGAGTCGGAGAGATTGATCGCGGGCGCCGCCACCCCGTGGCCCAGACGGCCGGAGAGGGCGCCGCGCCCCTCGGCGTGCGCGAGGCCGTTGAAGGCGGTGAGCGCGAGCAGGTCGCATAGCCAGCCGACCGCGTGCGGCTCGAAGACGACCGGGTACTCGCCCGGCTCGAGCTCGGCGACCGGGCCCGGCGCGACGGCCTTTCTGGCGGCGCGCTCGGCTAGCGCGCCGGCGTCGATCCGTCCGGCGGCGAACGAGGTCTGGGCGGCGTAGCCGCTGCGTCCGGCGCCTCCCGCCCCCATGCAGATCACCTTCATGAACGCATCGGTCGTTCGGTCGGCCACCGTGGCGCGGCCGCTCGTCCCCACCGCGCGCTCCTCCTCGGCGGCGGTCCAGATCCCGTGAGCCTCGAGGCCCGCCTCGCGGGCGGCGGAGAATGCCGCGGCGAGCGCGGCGCCACCCGGCTCGGGGTCGAGCCGCGCAGTGTCCGGGTCGTGGCCGTCGTGGGTCGCCGACTGATGGGCGTCGGGAAAGCCGGGGAAGTGTCCGTCTCCGGACGCTGCTGCCGCCTCGGCGGCGGCCGCGGCGCGACGGGCGCAGTCGTCCAGCGACTCGTCGTCGGTCGAGTTCGTCGTGGCTCGGCCGACATGGCCGTCGCGAAGTACCGCGAGCTCGACGGTCACATCGTCGATCGCAGTGGACTGGGTGGGGCGGTTGCCCGCGAAGCGCAGCAGCAGCGAGCGCTCGCGCGTGACGAACGCCAGGGCCCCGGGCCCGGCCCGAGTCACCGCCCGACCGGCGAGCTCGGCAGCGATCACCGCAGTAGCGCGCGCGGGCTCACGCCACCCCCACCTGTACGTTCCGGAAGCGCGCCGGCGCCGACCCGTGCGATACGCGCATCACCTGTCCCGGCTCTCCCTTGCCGCAATCTAGGAGCGAGACCAGGCGCCACTCGCCGGCGGAGCAGACCGCGTCGCAGCTCGCCCAGAACTCCGGTGTGACGCCGGCGTAGCTCGGGTTGCGGAGCAGTCGGCCGCGCTGGCCGTCCCTGATCTCCCAGGCCGCCTCGCCCTCGAACTGGAAGTTCAGTCGGCGGTTGTCGATCGACCACGAGCGATTGGTCTCGATCAGAAGACCCTCGCCGGTGTCGGCGAGGAGGTCGTCGAGCGTGCCGGCGTTGCCGGGGTCGAGGTTCACGTTCGTCATGCGTACGATCGGCTGCCGGGCGAAGCCGTCGGCCCGCATGCAGCCGCCGGAGCGGTCGAGCCCGATCTCGGCAGCGGTTTCGCGCGAGGAGAGGAAGCCCGTCAGTACTCCCTCGCGCACGATCGGCACCGGCCGGCCCTCCACGCCCTCGTCGTCCCAGCGGTAGCTGCCCAGCCCGCCGGCGCTGGTGGCGTCGGCAGTCACGTTCATCCACTCCGACCCGAACCGGAGCTTCCCGATCCCGTCCGCCGGAACAAAGCTCGTGCCGGCGTAGGAGGCCTCGCGCCCGAGCACCCGGTCGAGCTCGACCGCGTGACCGACAGACTCGTGCACCTGAAGCCCCAGCTGCTCGCCGGCCAGGACGAGCGTCGTGCGACCGGGCGGGCAGGCAGGCGCCGCGAGCAGCGCCACCGCCTCCTGTGACACGCGCGGCGCGGCGCCGGGCAGGTCGGCGTCGAGGAAGCGCTCGTATCCGCCCTGGGTGACGTGTCCGCCGTGCGAGGCGGGATACGAGCGGACCTGGCTGTCGTCGCCGTCGACCGCGACCGCCGAGACGCCGCCGCCGCACTCGGTCACCCGCTGCTCACAGAGGGCCCCATCGCTCGAGGCGAAGAGCTTCTCCACCCGGAGGGCCTGGAACTGGGCGCGCGTGAGGTTCACCCCGGGCTCGGTGCGGAGCCCCGCGTCGCACGCGGCCAGCACGGCCAGCTTGTCCTCGAGCGGCACCTCGAACGGGTCGCGCTGCACGGGGTTCTGCCAGGCGCCGGCGGCGGGCGGCTCGGAGGCGAGCGCCGCACCGGTCACCGCCGGCTGCGCCGCGGCGACGTCGAGCGCCCGTTCTAGCGCCGTTTCGGCGTCGCGGCGGTCGGCGCCGTTTTCCGCTGCGAACCCCCAAGCGCCGCCCACGCGCACGCGCACGCCGATCCCCTCGCTCTCGTGCGAATCGAGCTGATCAAGCGAGCCGTTGCGGGTGGATAGGTTCTCCGCGCGCGTGCGAACGAAGCGGACGTCGGCGTACTCGGCCCGGCGCGCCGCAGCATCCATGAGGTCCTGGAGAAGCTGCTGCATGGGCGGCGGAGGCTACCGCCGCACTCAGATCAGGTTCCGCACCTCACGCACGGCGACCGGCAGCGTGGTGAGGTCGAACGTGCGCCCGACGCGTATGTCCGCGAGCGTCTCGAGGCAACGGTCGGATGCGGGATTGCGCTCGATCCACCCGCTCACCAGCGCGGCCGGATCCTCGGGCCGGCCGTCGCTGCGAAGGACCTCGGCGGTGAGCGCCCGGTGCAGTCCGTACAGATCGTCGCGCAGCGCGGCCCGCGCGAGCGCCCCCCAGCGGTCGTCGCGGGGCAGCTCGACGATCCGGTCGCGCAGCCAGTGCAGCTGAAGGCGGCTTCCGAGCTGGAAGTGGACCGCCGCCACCGATTCGACGTCGAGGCCGGTCTCGTCGGCCACCTGAACGATGTCGAGCGCGGCGAACATTGTTCCCAGGCTCGCAACCCGCACGGCGAGGGGGTCCGGCACGCCTGCGTCGCGCAGCTCCGCGGCGCGGCGCTCGATCGGCTCCGCGTCTGGCCGGTCGAGCAGTGAAGGAACGGCGTCGTAGAGCGTGGCCGCGCCGGGCGCGAAATGACGCACGGCCGGCGCTATCGCGATCGGGCGATCCAGGTTCCGAAGAAGCCAGCGCGTGCCCCGCTCGATCAGCCGCCGCCCCTCGAGCAGCATCGCGATCTGCACCTCGGCGCTTACGCGGTTGTCGAGGGCCTCGATCTCTCCCCATTGTGGGCGCATCTGGAAGATGTCGCGGGCGACCGCATAGCCGCGCGCGATCTCGGCGGCGGGCGCTCCGCTCTCCTCGTTCAGGCGGAACACGAACGTCGTCCCGCCGCCGTGCAGCATGTTGTTGACGATCTGGGTGGCCGCGATCTCGCGACGGAGCCGGTGGTCCCGCATCAGCTCCCCGAAGCGCTCCGGCAGCGGATCGGGGAAGTAGTGCTCGAGCTCGGCGGACAGGTGGGGGTCCTCGGGCACGTCCGAGTCGAGCAAAACGCTGTAGAGATGAATCTTGCTGTAGGCGAGCAGGGTGGCGAGCTCGGGCCGCGTCAGCCCGACGTGGTCGCGCTTGCGCTCGGCAAGCTGCTCGTCGGTCGGCAGTGCTTCGAGCTCGCGGTCGAGCTTGCGCGTCTGCTCGAGTCGCCGCAGGAAGCGTCCGTGGACGTCGATCATCCCCGCCGCCTGCGCCTCGGCCAGGCTCAGGGTCTCGGTCTGCTCGTAGTTGTCCTTCAGCACGAGCTCAGCCACCGGCTCGGTCATCTGGGCGAGCAGGTCGTTGCGCTGCTTCTCGGTGAGGTCACCGTCGGCGACTACCGCGTCGAGCAGGATCTTGATGTTCACCTCGCGGTCCGAGCAGTCGACTCCGGCCGAGTTGTCGATCGCGTCGGTGTTCACTCGCCCGCCGGTGAGCGCAAACTCGATTCGCCCGCGCTGCGTCAGCCCGAGGTTGCCGCCCTCTCCCACCACCCGGCAGCGGAGCTCGTCCGCGCTGACACGGACGGCGTCGTTCGCCTTGTCGCCCGCGTCCCCATGTGTCTCCGAGCCGGCCTTCACGTACGTGCCGATGCCGCCGTTCCAGAGGAGGTCGACGGGAGCCCGCAGCAGCGCGCGAATGACGTCGTTCGGCGGCAGCGCCTCGTCCTCGATCTCCAGCGACGCGCGCGCCTGCGGTGACAGCGGGATCGACTTGGCCGTGCGTGGGAAGACGCCGCCGCCCTCCGAGATCAGCTCGCCGTCGTAGTCGGCCCACGAGGATCCCTGCAGCTCGAACAGCCGCCGGCGCTCCTCGAAGCTCGCTGCCGGATCGGGATCTGGGTCGATGAAGATGTGCGCATGGTTGAACGCGCCGACCAGCCGAATGTGGGGTGACAGCAGCATGCCGTTGCCGAACACGTCACCAGACATGTCGCCAATGCCGACGACCGTGAAGTCCGTCGCCTGGACGTCGTGCCCCAGCTCGCGGAAGTGGCGCTTCACGGACTCCCAGGCGCCGCGCGCGGTGATGCCCATCTTCTTGTGGTCGTAGCCGGTGGCGCCGCCCGACGCGAACGCGTCTCCCAGCCAGAAGCCGTACTCGGCTGAGATCCCGTTCGCGACGTCCGAGAAGGTGGCGGTGCCCTTGTCGGCCGCAACGACGAGGTACGGGTCGTCCTCGTCATAGCGCACCACGCCCGGGGGCGGCGCGATCTTCCCCTCCACGATGTTGTCCGTCAGGTCCAGCAGCCCTCGTATGAAGGTTCGGTAGCACTCCACGACCTCGTCGGCGGGCCGCTTCCTCACGAATCCACCCTTCGCCCCGACCGGCACGATCACCGCGTTCTTGACCATCTGCGCCTTCATCAGGCCGAGCACCTCCGTGCGGAAGTCCTCGCGCCGGTCGGACCAGCGCAGACCGCCCCGAGCCACGTGGCCGCCTCGCAGGTGAACGCCCTCGGTGCGCGGTGAGTAGACGAAGATCTCGAAGCGCGGACGCGGCAGCGGCAGCCACGACAGGTGGGAGGGGTCGAGCTTGAAGGAGAGGTGGGGCTTGGGCAGGCCGTCCGCATCCGACTGGAAGTAGTTCGTGCGCAGCATCGCCTGGACGACGTCGAGGAAGGTGCGCAGGATCTGATCCTGGTCGAGGCTCTCCACGGCGTCGATCGCCTGGCCGATCCGCTCGGCCACATCGGCGGCGTCGTCGCGGTCGTCCCGGCGGGGATCGAAGCGGCCCCTGAACAGGGCGAGGAGGAGGCGGGCGATCTCCGGATAGGCGCACACAGTCTGCTCGACGTAGTGGTCGCTGAACCTCATTCCCGCCTGGCGCAGGTACTTCCCGATCGCCCGGACGACGGCGATCTCGCGCCAGGTGAGCCCGGCGCCGAGGACGAGGCGGTTGTAGCCGTCGTTCTCGACGTCGCCGCGCCAGGCTCGAAGGAACGCGTCCTGGAACGTCTCCCTGACCCCGTCCGTCTCGAGCTCGCCCTCGCCGGCGTAGAACAGGCCGAAGTCGTAGATCCAGGCGGGCCCGTCCTCGCTCCGGGTGATCTTGTAGGGCCGCTCGTCGGCGACCTGCACACCCATGTTCTCGAACAGCGGAAGCATGTCCGACAGGGCGAGCGGCGCGCCCAGCTTGAACAGCTTGGCGCGCAACACTCCCGGTGCCGCCTCGAGTGGCCGATATACGGCGATCCCGAGATCCTGGGTCTCGCCGAGACTCTCGATCCGCTTCACGTCGGCGACCGCGGAGCGCGCCACCCAGTCGGCGCGATAGGCCGTGGGGAATGCCTCACCGTAGCGGCGGAAGAGCGCCCCGCCGCGCTCCTCCCCCTGCTCCTCCAGCAGGGCCTCCTGAAGGTCATCGGCCCAGGAGCGGGTGGCGGCCACGATGCGCGCCTCGATCTCGTCGGTGTCGATCTCACGCACGCGCGCGGGATCCGTGTAGACGAGGTAATGCAGCCGCACGAGCACCGACTCGGAGACGCGCGTGGTGTAGTCGATACTCGTGGCGTCGTAGGCCTCGCGGAGGATCGCCTCGATGCGCTGCCGGTTCTCGGTGTTGAAGCGGTCGCGTGGAACGAACACGAGGCAGGTGACGAAGCGCCCGAAGGGGTCGCGCCGGACGAAGAGGCGCACCCGCTGGCGCTCCCCGAGGTGCAGGATCCCCATCGAGATCTCGAACAGCTCGTCGACCGAGATCTGGAACAGCTCGTCGCGCGGAAACTCCTCCAGGATCTCGATCAGTGCCTTCTCGTTATGGCTCCCGTGGGGGAACGCGGCGCGCTCGAGCACGGCGTCGACCTTGCGGCGGAGCATGGGGATTTCGGTCGGGCTGGCGTGGTAGGCGGTGTGCGTGTAGAGGCCGAGGAAGCGGCGCTCGCCCACGACCCGGCCGTCGGCGTCGATGCTCTTGACGCCGACGTAGTCGAGGTACGACGAGCGGTGAACCGTGGCCCGGGAGTTGGCCTTGGTGAGGTTCAGCAGGTACGGCTCCAGCGCCAGCGCGCGCACTCCCGGCGGCAGGCGCTCGAACCCGCGTGAGCCGGCCGCGCCGCCGCGCTGGCGCAGGATGCCGAGCCCGCTGTCGGGGACGGCGGTCAGACTCAGGTCGCCGTCGTCGTCCCCCAACATGTATTCCCGGTAGCCGAGGAAGGTGAAGTTGTGTTCCTCGAGCCAGGTGAGGAAGGCCCTTGCCTCGGCCAGTTCCTCGGGGTCCAGCGGAGGCGGGTTGTCGCCGAGCTCGGTGGCGATCGCGAGCGCCTGTCGCCGCATTGCCGCCCAGTCCTCCACCGCCGCCCGTACCTCCCCGATCACACGCCGCACGTGGTCGCGGAGCTGCTCCAGCTCGGTGGGGTCTGTGTGGCGCTCGACCTCCGCGTGGATGACCGATTCCCTTATGGAGTCGTCGGCGCCCGCGGCCTGGGCCGCGAGCACCTCGGTCAGCCGCCCGCTGTCGTCGCGCCTCACGCTCATCACCGGGTGAATCACGACGTGAACGCCGAAGCCGCGCCGGTTCAGCTCCATCGTCACCGAGTCAGTCAGGAACGGCATGTCGTCCGTCACGACCTCGACGGCGGTGTGGCCCGACTGCCAGCCGTGTTCGTCGTACTGCGGGTTGTACACGCGCACCTTCGTGGTGCCGGGCGGCCGCACGCGCGCAAGGTTGAAATGGGCGAGCGCGAGGCCGTAAACGTCAAGTGGGTTGCGTTCGGCCAGGTCCTCGGGCGCCACCCAGCGGTAGTAATGCCGGACGAAGGCCTCCGCCCGGGCCGCGTCGTCCTCGGACAGCTGCTTGCGCACTCGCGAGCAGACGTCATCCAGAAGAGTCCTGTCCACGCTCTCGACGCTCAACGCACCTCCTCCTCGGCGCGCGGCCCACGCCGTGGTCGTGCCCCGTCGAGTCTACGCCCCGTACGTTCGCGGGCGTAGGGGAAGTGCCACCGTCGGGCCGATGACGGGCCGAGACTCTGCAGCGAGCATTCGGGTCATGAATGCAACCCACAGCGACCTCGCCGGAAAGATGGCTTTGGTCGTCGGAGGGGGAGGCGAGAGCACCGCGACCGCCGCAGCGCTCGCCGCGGCCGGCGCCGCGGTGACCCTGGCCGCTGCGGACGAGAAGGCGATCCTGCGCACCGCGCGGGCCATCCGCACTAGCGGTGGGCGGGCGCTGGCCCTCCCCACGGATCTCGGGGACCCGCGCGCGGTCGCCCGGTTGATGGAGGTGACCGCCGCCAGCTTCGGTCGGCTGGACGTGGCGGTGAACAGCCCCGGAATCGCCGGCTCCGACTGCCGCGCGGTCTACGTCGCGATGAGACACGAGCTGCCGCTGCTGCTCAGGTCAGGAGGCGGGGTCGTGGTGAATTCGGCGCTCTCCCGTGCCGAGGACTCCGAGTGCGTGATCGGCCTGACCCGGGCCGCCGCGCTCGACCATGCCGACGGCCGGGTTCGGATCAACGCGGTGGCGTACGGGCCGGGCACGCCGGAGGACTTCGCCGCGGCCACGCTGTGGCTGTGCTCCGAGCGCGGCGCGTACGTGAACGGCGGCGTGGTGCCGGTGGGACTCCGCGCGGCGGCCTAGGTCACTAGCCGCTCACCCAGCCCGGCCGCACCAGGCCGGACTCGTAGGCGAGCACGACGAGCTGAGCGCGGTCGCGGGCCGACAGCTTCACCATCGCCCGGCTCACGTGGGTCTTTGCGGTCGCCGGGCTGACCACGAGCCGCTCCCCGATCTCCTCGTTCGACAGGCCCTCGGCCACCAGCGCCATCACCTCGCGCTCGCGCTCGGTCAGCTCGCCCAGCTCGGGCGAGGCGGGCGGCTCCTTCGCCCTGATCGCGTACTCCTCGATCACGCGCCGCGTGACGCTGGGGGAGAGCAGCGCCTCGCCGCCCGCCACGAGCCGTACGGCGGCGATCAGGTCGACCGGCTCGGTGTCCTTGACCAGAAACCCGCTGGCGCCGGAGCGCAGCGCCTCGAACACGTACTCGTCGAGCTCGAAGGTCGTGAGGATGACAATCCTGACGTGCGAGAGCCGCGAGTCGGCGGCCAGCTCGCGCGTGGCGGCCAGCCCATCCAGTTCGGGCATGCGGATGTCCATCAGCACCACGTCGGGCTTCTCGGCCCGGGCGCGCGCGAGCGCCTCGCGGCCGTTTCTCGCCTCGCCCACGACGGCGATGTCCTGCTCCGCGTCGAGCAGCGCCCGGAAGCCCGCTCGGACCAGTGCCTGGTCGTCGGCGAGGAGGACGCGAATCATCGGTCCTCTTGCAACGGCAGCTGCGCCCTCACTCGGAACCCCGCATCGGGTCGTGGTCCCGCCGAGAACTCGCCGCCGAGGGCCGCCACGCGCTCGCGCATCCCCGGAATGCCGTTGCCGCCCATCCCGTTCGCGCGCGGCCGCCGACCGTCGTCGTCGACCTCCACCGTGATCTCGTCGTCTCCGTACGAGAGCCGGACCACCGCGGCGGCGGGATCGGCGTGGCGGGCGACGTTCGTGAGGGCCTCCTGCACGATCCGGTAGACGGCGAGGTCGATGCTCGCGGGCATCATCCGCGGCTCGCCGCGGACCTCGCTGCGGACTGGAATGCCGGCGGCGCTGGTGCGTGATATCAGGTCGTCCAGACCGGCGATCCCCGAGGTGGGCGCCCGGGGCGGGCGCTCGTCGGGCCGGCGGAGGATCCCGAGCACCGAGCGCACCTCGCGGAGCGTGTCCGAGCTGGCCTCCTTGATCGCCTCCAGGGCGGGCCGCGCGCGCTGAGGCTGCTCGTCGAGCAGGTGAAGGGCGACGCCCGCCTGGACGTTGATCAGCGACACGTTGTGCGCCAGCACATCGTGCAGCTCGCGGGCGATCCGCAGGCGCTCCTGGCCCGCTTGCGCAAGCGCCTCCTGGCGCCGCGCCCGTTCTTCCTCGAGCGCCCGGTCACGCCGGAAGGCGACGATCTCGGTGAGCGCCGCGAGGAGAAGCAGCCAGGCCGCCGTCCCGATCGCCTTGCCGACGGGCGGCGCCGGTTCGTCGCCGACCAGGGTCGGGAGCCAGAAGAAGGAGGCGGTCCCGAGGATGAGCGCGAGCCACGCCGCGCGCCGATGCCCACCGAGCACCGCGATGACGAACGCCACGATCGGCGCGAGAAATACGGGCCCGCGCGGATAGTCGAGCAGCAGGTAGACCGTGGTGCTCACGACGGTGATGCAGAGCACGGCGACCGGCAGGCGTCGTTTCACGTAGAGCGCCGCGGGCCCCACTACCAGGAGCGCCAGCCCGACGGCATCGATCTCTTGGCGGCCCTCCTGGAGATGCGAGGTCGTAACGGTGCCCCCGATGGCGATCGCGCCCACCACGACCGCGACGATGAGCTCCATCGGGAGGCGCTCGAGCCGGTCGCTGGTGGACCGTATGAAGCTGTCGAACGAACTCACCCCGAGCGATGATGGCAGCGTTCGGGCGCGAAGTCGTCCTCCCGCCGTAGAAGACGGCCCTACGCCCAGCGTCGTACGCGCCGGTCGCAGAAGTCCCGGCGTGGTGCCTCCTTTGAGCAGTCGCAGAGCCTCCGCCGAGCCGACGACGGAGCCACACGCCGCCCGGAGCATTGCGGCGACCAATCCCGAAGGCTGGAGGCACGACCCATGGAGACGACCAACCGACGCGACGCTGCGCCGCCCGCCGGCCGCCTGGGGCGCCTGGCGGCCTTCGCCTATCGAAGACGAAGGCTCGTGGTCATGAGCTGGATCGCGCTGCTGATCGGGATCATGGCGCTTGCGCCACGGATCGCCGGTGAGTTCACCGCGGACTACGCTGCTCCCGGGTCGGACTCGCGGGCCGCCCGCGAGCTCGTAGAGCAGCGCTTCGGCGGCTACTCGGGAGAGTCGATCGATGTGGTCTGGGAGGCCGACGCCGGCGCCGAGTCGCCGCAGGTTCGGCGCGAGATGAACGACTTCATCTCGCGCGCGGAGCGACTCGAGGGAATCGCTTCGGCGCAACCCGCCCAGGTGTCTCGCGACGGCGCGGTCGCGGTGGAGCGGCTGAGGCTGGACCGGCCAGCCTCGGAGGTTCCAACGGAAACCGCCGACCGGCTGCTTGAGATGGCCGACGAGGCGAACCAGGGGAGGGGGCTCGAAGTCGCCCTCGGCGGCGGCCCGATCCAGCAGGCCGAGGGAGGCCCGGGTCCCGAAACCGTTGGCCTCGCGGCAGCGGCCGTCGTGCTGCTGGTGGCGTTCGGATCGCTGGTGGCAGTCGGCTTCCCGATGGCGGTGGCCCTGTTCGGGCTGGGAATATCGGCGGCGCTGATCACGGTGCTGGCCGCGATCATCGATGTCCCGGAGTGGGCCACCGCCCTCGCCGGGCTGATCGGGATCGGCGTGGGAGTCGACTATGCGCTGCTGGTGCTGACCCGCTTCCGCAACGCGATCGACGCGGGATCCGAGACCGAGGCGGCCGTGGGGGAAGCGGTGACGACTGCCGGACGCAGCGTGCTGGTGGCGGGCTCCACCGTGATCATCTCGCTGCTCGGCCTGTTCACGCTCGGCCTCGGCTATATGAACGGCGCGGCGCTGTCCGCGAGCCTGGCCGTGCTGGTGATGATGGCGGCCGCGGTCACCCTGCTGCCGGCCCTCCTCGGCTTCGCGGGCCGGGGGGTGAATCGGTTCCGCCTCCCGCTGCTCGGCGGCCGGCGTGGGGGACCTCAGGGCGGAGCGTTTGCGGCGCGCTGGAGCCGCATGGTGCAACGCCGCCCATGGACGACCGTAGCCGTGGGCACCGCGCTCCTGGCGGCATTGGCGCTGCCCGCGCTCGGCCTTCGGCTGGGCTTCCCCGACGCCGGGAACGATCGCCCGGGGAATTCCACGAGGGAGGCCTACGACATGGTCGCCCAGGGCTTCGGCGAGGGGGCCAACGGGCCGCTCACGGTGGCCGCGGAGCTGCCGGGTCCAGATGCCCGCGACGAGGTCGCATCTGCCGCGCGCGAGATCCGCACGCTCCCCGACGTGGCGGCAGTCTCCGCTCCGCAGCTGAACCGAGACGGCAACGCGGCGCTGCTGGTGGTCACTCCCCGCAGCTCGCCCCAGGACGACGCGACCGAGACGCTGGTGCGCGACCTGCGCGAGCGGGTCCTCCCGTCCGAGCTCGGCAGCGCCGGGATTCCGACCTACGTGGGCGGCACGACCGCGCTGGCGGTGGACCAGGGCGAGTACGTGGCGAACCGGCTTCCCGTGTTCGTTGGCGCGGTGGTCGTCCTGTCGTTGCTGCTCCTGGTCGCCGCTTTCCGGGCACCGCTGATCGCGGCCAAGGCCGGCGTCATGAACCTGCTCTCGGTCGCCGCCGCCTTCGGAGTGATCGCCCTCTTCGCCCAGGGCGGCTTCTTCGGCGGGCTGATCGGGATCGACCAGGAGGTCCCGATCGCCCCGTTCGTCCCGGTGCTGATGTTCGCGATCCTGTTCGGGCTCTCGATGGACTACGAGGTGTTCCTGCTCTCACGCGTGCGAGAGGAGTACCTGCGCCTTGGAAGCCCCTCGGACGCGGTGACCGGAGGCCTCCGCCGCACCGCTCGCGTGATCACCGCGGCCGCGGCGATCATGGTCGTGGTCTTCCTCGCCTTCGTGGTGTCGGATGACACGTTCCTGAGGCTGATCGGGGTCGGCATGGCGACCGCGATCCTGGTCGACGCCACCGTGGTGCGGATGGCCCTGGTGCCGGCGATCATGCAGCTCCTCGGACGTGCGAGCTGGTGGATGCCTCGCTGGCTCGACCGCCTCGTGCCCCGGCTCGATCACGAGCCGATGCGGCCGGCCCTACGCGAGCGGCCCGCGGAGACGTGACGTCGTGGGGCGGGCGCGCTAGTCGGTCACCTCCGACACCCGGCTGGTGCGCCCGTCCACGGCCTTGGTCCGCAGCAGGGCCCGGTCGCCCACCCGCACCGGCCGGCGGTACACCGACCAGCGGCGGCCGTCCACCGAGTACTCGATTGTCATGCCCGGGTTGCGCACGTTCGCCGTGAGCACGCCGCCCTCGATACGCCCGCCCGGCAGCGGGATGCGGTAGTTGACGCCGACTCCCGGCAAGCCAACCGGCTGGTAGTTGGACAGCAGCGGGAACGTGACCTGACCGAGCGTGTTGACGAACACGTTCCAGGCCGCCGGCATCCGCTGCGGTGTCGGCGTGTCGCGGTTCCACGCCCGCTCGGCCACGCCGAGCAGCTTCGGGAACGCCTGGTACTCGCGGATCTTGGGCGACTTGCCGTTCTCGGCCCAGAGCTGGGCCTCGATGCCGAGGATGTTCTTCTTGCCCTCCTCGGTCAGCCGCTCCCAGCTCGGATCGGGCGTGAAGGGGGCGCCCCAGCGGTCGTGCGTCGCGTTGGCGTACACGTCGAAGGGCTGGTAGGTGAACGTCTTCTCCTCGTCGACGAAGTTCGCCCAGTAGTAACCCGGTTCGTCCGGGTCCTTGTTGTACGCGAGGTCCATGTACAGGTTCGTCGCGTGCGCCAGGATCACCGGGATGCCCTCGTTGGCGAACTGGTAGGCGATCTGCTCGCGGCCCCAGCCCCAGACGTTCTGCCAGGGGAGCGGCACGAAGCGGTCGAGCCGCAACGCGCCCCCGCCCGCCAGGAGCACGTCCTCCCAACCCGCTGTGCGCGGCGCCACCCCGAGCGCGATCTCATTCCAGCGGGTGAAGAAGTAGTTCTCCAACTCCTGGTCGGTCTTGCCCGCCGTCGCCGGGTTCGACTCGCACAGCGGCGAGCCCTGCCAGCGGTTCGGACCGGGAGGCTCGTCGCCGCCCAGGTTCACCATCGAGAGCGGCACTCCGGCGCGGTCGTACATCGCACGGACCTCGCTCACGACCTTGGTCAGGAAGCTATAGGTGCTCTCGATGCAGGGGTTGGCGAGGTTGTCCGTGTAGTACTGGACGCTGCGGTGGTCAGAGGTGTCGTCCGGATCGAGCAGCCGGTACCTCCCCGCCTCGGTCGGATCGCTGCCGGCCAGCCGCTCGTAGCGGCGCTCCATCGCCTGCACCGCGGCGCGCGCGTGCGCGGGAAAGTCGAACTCCGGGATGACCTCGATGTGGCGCTCGGCCGCGTAGCGCAGGATCTCCTCGTAATCCTCGGTCGTGTAGTAGCCGCTGCCGTCGCCCACGTAGTTGAGCGTGGCCTGCTCGAAGCCCTGATAGGCGGGCGAGCGGCCGAGATTCGCCACACGCTCATTCCGGGGCTTGCCGAACACGTTGTCGCCCGGCAGCAGGTCGTTGCCCGACCCCATCCCCTGGTGCAGCATCGTGTCCTCAGGCAGATCGAAGCCGCGCCGCGCCCCGTAGGAGGTCAGCTCCGGCAGACCTGGGATCTCGAGCCGCCACCCCTCGTCATCGGTGAGGTGGAAATGCAGCCGGTTCAGCTTCAGGAACGCCATCAGGTCGAGCAGCTTCTCGATCGTCTGCTTGGACTCGAAATGGCGCGCGACGTCGATCCCCATGCCGCGGTAGCCGAACAGCGGCGCGTCCGCAATCGCGGCGCCTCGAATCGAAACCGAGCGACGGAAATCTCCTCGAGCCGCCGCCTCGTAGGCGGAAACCGGGATCAGCTGTCGCAGGGTCTGGATGCCGTAGAGCACACCGGCGCGGTCGGCACCCACGATCCGAATCGCGTCCCTCCCGACACGCAGGGTGTACCCCTCCGCGTCAGGCCGGCCGTCGCCGTCCACGTCGAGCTGCGGGTCGCGGCTCAAGCGGATCGCGCTTCGCCCGCCCGCGGGCTTGCGCCCGAGCACGTCGGCGAGCGCCGACTCGAGGTACGCGGCCTCGGCCCCCAGGCCCCGGTCGTGCCGGACGCCGGTGCCGCGGGCGTCGATTGCAAAGGCGCCCGGCACTTCACGGGCGTCGAGCGGGCGAGGCAGCACGCGGTCGGCCAGCTCGAGGTCGATCAGCGGGGCTGTGTTCTGTGCGAACCGGGTGGCGGCGGTCTCCACGAGGCGCTTGTCGCCCTCGAACACGGTCGTCTGCTTGGGATCGCTCGCGTCGAGCAGGGCTCTGGCGGGCACCCAGCGGGCCGGTCCGCCCTCGAAGGAGATGTGCCAGCCGGCCGGGGCGTCCGTCTTGAGAATCGCCCACAGCTCGATGTCGAGCGTGATCTCGCGAGTCTCGCCGGGACCTAGGGGCTCGAAGTCCGCGGTCGGCTCGAGCACGTAGTAATCGCCGCTCTGGGCGTCATCGGCTCGGGCCAGCGCGAGGCCCTGCGACGCCAGCTGCGCCCGCGCTCCGTCGCCGAGGGCTCCGGGCGGGTACACCGCCAGCGGCTGGCGGACGGAGTTGAAGAACAGCCTCCACCCATCCGCCAGAGCACAGCGGGAGTCGCTGTTTCGCAGGGTGAGCCTCGCTCGGAACCAGCTCGCCGGAGCGATGGAGTGGTCGACCGGCTGGAACGTCACGCGCAGCTCGTCCGCGTCGGGGTGACAGGCCGGGGACGCGGCGGCCTGGCCGGCCGTCCCGGCGAGGAGCAGGGCGGAACCGAGCAGCCCGGCGGCGAACAGCCGCGATGGAACCCGCTTCGTCATCTCGTGAGCCTCCCTAGGCGCGAGGCGAGCGGTGGCCCATGGCCCGTCCGGGACCACTCGCCAACTGGTCTATACCAGTGGCGACCCTACTGGTCTAGTCCAGTTGCTGCAAGCGCCATGGCGTCAAAAAGCGCGTTTCAGGAGGCTAGGCTGAAAAAAGTGGATGTCGTCGCCCTTCTCGCCGAGTCGAAGATCCGCGCCGCGATGGCCGAGGGCAAGTTCGACAACCTCCCCGGCCGCGGCAGGCCGCTGCCCGACGACGGCCTTGCCCGCGTGCCGCCGGAGCTGCGGATGGGGTTCAGGCTGCTGCGGAACGCCGGCTGCCTGCCGCCCGAGCTCGAGGCCCGCAAGGAAGTGGCCAGGCTCGGGTCACTGATGGCGGCCACGGGAGATCCGGACGAGCGCCGGCGGCTCTCGCGTTTGCGCGCCGACGCCGAGCTGCGGTACCAGCTGCTCATAGAGCGCCGCGCGCGCTGACCTGCGGGCGCCGGCAGGGCCTCCCGCTTGACAGGCAAGTAACGACTTGCCTATGCTGTCCGAGGTGGACGAGTTGTTCCACGCCCTCGCCGCCCCGGCGAGAAGAGCGATTCTCGACGAGCTACACGAGAGGAACGGTCAGACGTTGTTCGAGCTCTGCTCCCGACTGACGATGAGGCACGGCTTGGGCCTTTCGCGCCAGGCGATTTCCCAGCACCTCGACGCGCTGGAGGCCGCCGGTCTCGTGAGGACCCGGCGCGAGGGCAGATACAAGTTCCACTACCTCGACACATCCCCCCTGAAGGGGATCTTGGAGCGGTGGTCATGAGAATCAACGTGACGAGCGTCCTGGTCGACGACCAGGAGAAGGCGCTGAAGTTCTACACGGACGTCTTGGGCTTCGCGAAGAAGACCGACGTTCCCGTCGGGGAGGCTCGCTGGCTGACCGTAGTGTCACCCGAGGAGCCCGACGGAACCGAGCTCCTGCTGGAGCCGGACGGGCACCCCGCCGCGAAGCCGTTCAAGGAGGCGCTGGTGGCGGACGGCATTCCGTTCACGTCGTTTGCCGTGGACGACGCCGAGGCCGAGTACGACCGGCTGCGTGCACTGGGCGTCCGCTTCACCCAGGAACCGGTGAAGATGGAGTCTGTGACCACGGCCGTGCTCGACGACACCTGCGGGAACCTGATCCAGATCGCAAGCTGGTGAGATAGAGTCGCCCGCCGGGGTCACCAAGGAGGAGGGCACCGATGCGGGGAAGGATCTGGGCGGCGCTCATAATCGTCTGCGCCCTGGGTGCGGCGCCGGCGGCGCACGCGAAGGACGTCGACATCGACGTGCTGTCGAGTCGGGCGGATCAAGTGAGCGGCGGCGACGCCCTTGTGCGGGTGGAGGCTCCCCGCGGGCTGCTCCACCAGCTGCGCGTGCTGCGAAACGGCGATGACGTGACCGGCGCCTTCGAGCGCCGTGACAAGAGCCTCGTGGGTCTGGTCGAGGGATTGGAGCTCGGCCGGAACCAACTGGTGGTGACGCGAAGGTCCCGCCCCCTCGACCGGCTCCGGCTGACGAACTACCCGACCATCGGCCCGATCTTCTCCGGCCCCCACCAGACGCCCTTCGTCTGCAAGACGATCCAGGCGGGGCTCGGCGAGCCGCTCGTGGACAACCAAGACGGCGACGGCTTCCGCGTGCTGAACCCTGACGGCAGCACGGCGGGCTGGAGCCGGAACTGCTCGGCGAACACCCGGGTGGACTACCTCTACCGCGCGACCGATGGCCAGTTCAAGCCGCTGCCGGCCGGCGGCGAGCGTCCGGCGGACCTCGCCCGGACGACCCTGCTCGACGGGCGCACGGTCGACTACGTGGTGCGCCGCGAGCGTGGCACGATCAACCGCTTCATCTACTCCTTCGCCATGCTGGCGCCGTTCGGCGAGGACCCGGACACCGATCCCGACACCTCGCTCTGGAACCGCCGGTTGATCTATACGTTCGACGGCGGGGTCGCGATCGGCCGCAACCAGGGCACACCGGGAGGGAGCGCCCTGTACGACATCGGGCTGCGCAAGGGCTACGCGATCGTTCACTCCAGCGGGACCCGCACGAGCACCCACTACAACCTCGAGCTCGGCGGCGAGACGGCGCTGATGACCAAGGAGGAGTTCATCGAGCGCTACGGGGTGCCGCTCTACACGGTCGGGGTGGGCGGCTCGGGCGGCGGCATCCAGCAGTACGTCTACGGGCAGAACCATCCCGGCCTGCTCAACGCCGGCATCCCCCAGCGCTCCTATCCGGACATGGTCACCCAGACCATTCATGTGGGGGACTGCGAGCTGCTCGAGCACTACATGGACGTCACGGACGCGGCGAATCCCAAGTGGCAGAACTGGGACACCCGCAAGTGGCTCGAGGGACTGAACTCCAGCGACGCCCTGAAGAGCTCCGAATGCGTGAACGGCTGGCGCGGGCTCTCCCCGCTCGTGCTCAACCCGCTCTATCACCCGGCCGTCGTTGGCGCCGGCCTAGAGCGGATGGACCCCGCGCTGATGGCGGCCACCCACTGGACCCATTGGGAGGACCTGAAGAACATCTACGGGGTCGGGGAGAACGGCTATGCGCGCCAGACGTGGGACAACGTCGGCGTCCAATATGGCCTTCAGGCGCTCACAGACGGCCACATCACGCGGCAGGAGTTCCTTGACCTGAACGCACAGATCGGCAGCTGGAAGGACCCTCAAAACATTGTCCAGGAGGGCGAACCGTTCCTCCCGGTCGGCGGCGTGCCCGATCCGTGGAGCAGCCGCAACATGCGGCTCTCGCCCGACGGCGGCGTCACACCGGCGCCGCGCCGCGAGGGAGACATCGCGGCGATGCGGGCGGCCTACAGGCACGGCCTCTACTTCGACGGCGACATCGACATTCCGCTGATCGACGAGCGCGACTACCTCGAGCGCGAGCTCGACATGCACAACAGCCACCAGTCGTTCGCCGAGCGGCAGCGGATGCTCGACCACGACGGCAATGCATCGAACCAGGTGATCTGGTTCGCCGACGCGCCGGTCCAGTCCGACCTGACGCCCCAGGCGTTTGAGGTGATCGACGAGTGGATGGCGAACATCCGCCGGCATCCCAAGCGCGGCGTGGCGGGGAACAAGCCGGCCCTGGCGACAGATCGGTGCGTCACAGCCCAGGGGGCGGAGATCGCGAGCGGCCCACGCGCCTGGGACGGCATTTTGAACGACCGGCCCGACGGCCCGTGCACGACCCGCTTCCCCCTCTTCTCGACGTCGCGGATCGTCGCCGGCGGTCCGTTGCGCGGCGGCGTCTACAAGTGCCACGTGCAGTCGGTGGACAGGGCGATCTCCCGCGGCCTCTACGGCGACTGGACGCCGTCCGCCGCCGAGCGGGCGCGGCTCGAGGAGATCTTCCCGACCGGGGTCTGCGACTACACGCGGGGGGACGTGGGCCGGCCCTAGTCGCCCGAGGCCAGCGTGGCGCTCCGGCCGTGGCTTACTCGGGCGCGCCTGCGATCCGGTCCTGGAAGCTCTGGTAGCGCCGCGTGTGGCGTTCGTAGCGGCCGGTCGCCCGCGCGAGCTTGCGGCTGTCGGGCTTGTACCGTCGCCGCGCCCAGAAGGAGTCGGGCTTGGCAAGCCTGATTGCGCCGATCAGGCCGACAATGGGAAACAGCACGCCCGCCACACCCATAAAGATCTTGCCCTTCAGGATCGCCACCGCGGACACCGCCAGGACGATGACCGTCGTCACGACGATCGGCAAGGCGCCGTCGGAGGTCGAGAACGGCAGGAAGCCCATGAGCAGTAGGCCTCCCAGCACGGTGGCGATGACGACCGCGTCGACGGAGCGGCGCCCCTCCTCGGCCCAATAGACGTCCTCCAGGTGCAGCCACAGGGCGTACTCGTCGAGCGTGAGGCCGGCGCCGATGCCGAAGCCGGCGGCAAAGATCTCGAGCCAGGGGCTGGGTGGCTGCAGCGCCAGGGCGAAGCCCATGGCCAGCAGCAGCACGATCCCGAAAACCAGATGGTGCACGTGCAGCCCGCCCTCGGTCTTGACGCTGCCCGGCCACCAGGACACCTTCGGGCTGCGCATCAAGCGGGCGCTCGTGCGGATGAACAGGAACGAGACGAGCAGCGATCCAAGGAGGATGAGCCCAGCCCGCGCCCCTTCTTCGCCGAGGAAGCTCTCGCCCTCAAACTTGAGGATGACCTCACCGAGCCAGATAGGACCACACTATCCCGGTTACAGTGCTCCAAGCAAGGCCATTGGATTCGCATGGATAGGCGGTGCTACCCGCGATGCTGAGGCGCCTCCCCGATCGCACAAGGGGCGTGGCAGCGATTGTGTTGATCGCCCTCGGGGGTGTGCTGCTCTTCGCCGGAACGATCGCGTTCTACGCGCGCGAGCAGGTGATCGACCGCGAGGCGTTCGCCGATCGGGCGGTCGAGGCGCTCGACGACGACGGCCTGCGGCGGGTTGTGGGCAGGGAGATCGTCGTCAACGCGATCGAGCGAGGCTCGGCCGACCTTGTGGCGGCTCGGCCGTTGGTGGAGTCGGTTGTCGACGCCGTGATGCAGACCGATGCCTTCCGGAGGGTCTTCAGGCAGGCGGCGCTCGAGACAAACCGGATCTTCTTCGTTCGGGGCAAGGAGAACGCCCTCTTCGACCTCGGCGACGCCGCACAGGTCGTGCAATTCGGGCTGCGCTCGGTCTCCCCGAGGGTGGCGAAGCAGCTCCCGCAGGACCTCAAGCCGCAGCTCCTGACGCTGCGCCGGCGCGAGTTCGCGGGGGCCACCCTGTCGGTGGCGGACGCGGTGAGGCCGCTCGGCATCGTGCTGCCGCTGCTCGCGCTGCTCATGTTTGTCGCGGCGGTCGTGGTTTCCCCGGACCGTCGACTGGGCGTGCTGCGGGTCGGCGTCGCGACCGGCGTCGCCGGTGCCGTCCTCGCCGCCGCCCTGCTGATCCTCCGGGCGCGGACGCTCGCCGGGGTGATCGGCGAGGACGAAGTGACCGACGACGAGATGCGCGATGCCGTCCGCGGTCTGCTCGATGCGTATGTCGGCGACCTCGTGGGCTGGGCGCTTCTGCTCGCCCTGCTCGGCTTGGTGGTCGCTGCGGCGGCCGCGGCGCTCGATCCCGAGGACGTGGAAGACCCAGTTCGCCGGATGCGCGAGCGTATCTTCCGCCGGCCGCGCACCACGGTGGGCCGTGCCGCGCGCGGCGTCGCGGCGCTCGCCGGCGGCATCCTCGTCGTGCTGAATCCGACGCTTGCGCTTCAGCTGCTCGCGATCGGCGGCGGCGCGCTGCTCGTGTTCTTCGGCGCGACCGAGCTGCTGGTGCTGCTTCAGCGCCCAGGCGAGACGCGAGTCGCGGGCGAGCGCGTGCGCAGACGGGCGCTCGCCGCGGCGGGCGCTGCCGGCGCGGTCGTGCTGGGGGCGGCCGTGGCTCTGGTGCTCGTGGTCACGAGCGGCGGCCCCGATCCCCAGGCCGCCGAGCGGGTCGTGTTCCGGGGCAAGTGCAATGGCTCCTTCGGCCTCTGCGACGTGCGCTTGAACGAGGCCGTGTTCGCCGGCACGCACAACTCGTTCTCTGCCGCGGACAGCCCCGGCTGGTTCATCGCCAACCAGCGCCACACGATCGAACGCCAGCTCCAGGACGGGATCCGGCTGTTCCTAATCGACGCCCACTGGGGGGTGGAGGACGACGACGGGAAGGTGCGCACCGATTTCGCCTCGGAGGGACGGAGCCGAAACAAGGTCGCCAAGGCCATGCCGCCGGAGGTCCTGGCGTCGGCGGAGCGGCTGGCCGGGCGCCTCGGCGCGGGCAGCACGGAGGGGGAGCGCGACGAGTGGCTGTGTCACACGGTCTGCGAGCTGGGCGCCACGCGGATGGTCGACTCCCTCGAGGAGATCCGCAAATTCCTGGACGAGCACCGCGGCGAGGTGATCATCCTGTTCATCGAGCCGTACGTCCCGCCGACCGAGATCGCCAAGGTCTTCAAGCGTGCGGGGCTCGATCGCTACGTAGTGACGCTCGCGCGCGACGAGCCGCTACCCACGCTCGGCCAGCTCGTGCGGCGCAACCGGCGCGTTGTCGTGTTCGCAGAGAAGGACGCCGATGGGACGGTGCCGTGGTACCTCGACGGCTTCTCCTTCGCGCAGGACACACCACTCGGCGCCACTAAGGTGGGGCAGCTGAGCTGCAAGCGCGAGCGGGGGGACGCGGACAGCCCGCTGGCCATGATGAATCACTGGGCCGATGTCTTCCCACCGCGGAGAGAAGCCAACGCGCCGTTCCAGCGCCGGAAGGTCATCATCGATCGCGCGCACCGCTGTGCCCGTAAGCTCGGGGTGACGGTGAACCTGATCGCGGTGGACCACTACGACCTAGGTGACCTGATCCCGGCGGTAGAGGAGCTCAACGGGGAGCGGATTCAGGCTGTTCGCCGGGAGCAGGCGGCTTCCAGGAGCGGCGGGTGAGGCGCGCCGCGGCCCTTGCCGTCGGTGCCGCCGGCTTTGCGTACTACCACGCCCAGGTCCCCACCTCGCAGCTCTACGGGGCCACGATCTGCCGTAATCGCGACGCGCGCGGGCTCATCGCGCTCACCTACGACGACGGACCCAACCCGCGCTTCACCGAATCGCTGTTGTCGGTACTCGAGCGGCACGGTGCGCACGCCACGTTCTTCCTCATCGGCAAATGGGCCGAGCGCGAACCGGCGCTCGCGCGCGAGGTCCAAGCCGCGGGCCACGCGATTGGAAACCACACCTTCACCCACCCGACGCTCGCCCTCTGCACGGGCGATCGCGTGCAGGAGGAGCTGAGCCGCTGCGCGGCCGCCGTCGAGGAGGCGGGCGTGACCTTCTCCAAGGTGGACGGCGCCGCGCTCATCCGGCCGCCGTGGGGGCGCCGCCGCCCCGGCACGCTGCGGGCGATCCGCTCGGCCGGCTATGTGCCCGTCATCTGGTCCGTGACGTGCTGGGACTGGCGAAACGGCGAGACCGCGGACACCATCGCGGGTCGCGGCAGCAAGGCGAAGGACGGTGACGTGATCCTCCTGCACGACGGCGTGCACACGGAGCCGGCCGGCGACCGCGCCGCGTCGGTCGGCGCGACGGAGATGATCCTGGAACGCCTCACCGCCCAGGGTTACCGCTTCGTGACCGTGCCGGAACTGATGGCCGCCTGATGCACACCGCGGAAGAGCTGCGCAGCTCGTTCTTCCGGATTGCGCTTGCCGGCCGGGAGCTCGGGTTGACCGAGCTCTTCGACGGCTTCGACGAACGCGACCGGCTCGGCGTCGTGGTGCACAGCCCACACGGGGCGGTGGGTGCCAGCGGGCTGATCACGGCGGCGGTCACGGCCTTCTACGACATCCAGCGGGCCCGCGGCCCGGACTTCTTCATCTATCCCGACTACTTCCTCTTCCACGCCGGCCGGCCGCTCGGCGACCACTCGATGCTCGACATCTGGCCGGGCCACAAAGAGGTGGTCGTCGACGACGAGGCGGAGCGGATCCTGGAGGCCGTGAACGACCGGGCGATAACGCGGCTCGTCGTGGAGGACGGCGAGCCGGCCGACGCCGCCTTCGAGCGGGAGACGCTCGCGAGCGCCCGCGAGCGGATCGTCACGTGCCTCGCGTACTCACCGTCCGGGCGGGTCCGCGACGCCGACGTGACGATCGCGAGCAACCCGGTGACCGAGGGCTACGTCGAAACCGTGCTCGACCCCGAGGCCCACCTGGCGGAGCTGCGCGGCGGCGACGATCCCACCGGTGCCTACGCAGAGGCGATCGCGGCGCGGGCCGGCGAGGTCGAGCCGGAAGTCCGGGCCCGCATCAGGGACGGGCGGGCCGCGCTGGCCGAGGACGGGGTGCCGGTCGAGACCTATCGGCGGATCGGCCTCGATCAGGCACTCGGGCTGCTGACGGCGGGGCCGGCCTGAGAGCTATCACTCGAGCGATTCGGCGAGGAGCGTGGAGACGTCCACCACCCGCAGCTCGTCGCCGCGCTGCCGCACGCCGTCGTCGAGCATCACCGTGCAGAAGGGGCACGCGACGGCGAGGGTCTCCGCGCCCGTCTCGGCCGCCTGGCGGGCGCGCTCCTCGTTGATTTTGCCGCCGCGCTCCTCCATCCACATGTGGGCTCCCCCGGCGCCGCAGCAGAAGGTGCGTTTGCCGCTGCGCTCCATCTCGATCGGCTCGCCCACCGCGGCGACGAGCTCGCGCGGGTCGCTCCGAACGTCGTTATGGCGCGCCAGGTAGCAGGAGTCGTGGTAGGTGATCGTCCGCTCGTCGCCGTTCGGCTGAAGGCGTCCCTCGCGGACCAGATCGGCGAGCAGCTCCGTGTGGTGGACGACCTCGTAGTTGCCCCCGAAGTCCGGGTACTCGTTTGCGAGCGTGTTGAAGCAGTGCGGGCAGCTCGCGACGATCTTCGTCACGCCGGTTTCGTTCAACGTGCCGACGTTCTGCTCGGCGTAGGCCTGGAAGAGGTACTCGTTACCCATCCGCCGGGCCGGGTCGCCGTTGCAGGACTCGCGTGGCCCGAGGATCGCGAAGTCCACCCCGGCTGTCTTCAACAGCTTGGCGGTCGACTCCGCCGCCGTGCGCGCACGCTCGTCGAAGGACGCGGCGCAGCCGACCCAGTAGAGCACCTCGGGTGCCGGGTCACCCGGCTCGAGCACGCGCACGCCGAGGCGCTCGGCCCAATCGCCGCGCTCGGTCTGCGGCTTGCCCCAGGGGTTCGAGGCGCGCTCCACGTCGCGCAGCATCTGCTCGGCCTCGCCCGGGAAGCGCGACTCCACCATCACCAGGTGGCGGCGCAGGTCGATGATGTGGTCCACGTGCTCGATCGACACCGGGCACTCGCGCACGCAGGCGCCGCAGGTCACGCAGTCCCAGACCACGTTGTCGGTCACCGCGCCGGGGACGAGCGGCTGCGGCTCGAACTCCCCGTCCGCGCCGCGGAGCAGCTTCGGCCCCTCCTCGAAGACCTGGTCCCGTAGGGCCATGACGAGCAGCTTCGGTGACAGCTCCTTGTCCGTGTTCCAGGCGGGGGAGACGTCCTGGCAGCGCCCGC
>Ga0081538_10001360_pt1 | contig 25147 bp, 26 predicted proteins | sample TabmetS5T2R1_FD_71022 | JGI IMG/M metagenome (GOLD analysis project Ga0081538, IMG submission 71022) | Tabebuia heterophylla rhizosphere microbial communities from the University of Puerto Rico - S5T2R1 | ecosystem: Host-associated > Plants > Roots > Rhizosphere ... | reverse complement strand
CCCGGCCACCTCACCGTCGTCCGGCAGGAGTGCATGGATCAGCCGCGTGAGCCGGATCGCCTCGGCGGTCAGGTCGTGACGCTGGGGATCGGTGTCGGGGCCGGTGGCCAGGTAGCCCTCGTTGAAGACGAGGTACAGCACGGCGAGTACGCCTGAGACGCGTGCCGGGAGATCCTCGGCGAACGGCACGCGATAGGGGATGCGAGCCGCCTTGATCTTGGCCTTCGCGCGGGTGATCCGCTGCCCCACGGCACTTTCGGCCACCAGGAAGGCGCGGGCGATCTCGGGCACGGTCAGACCGCCGACCATGCGCAGCGTCAGCGCCACGCGGGCTTGCATCGCCAGCGCCGGGTGACAGCAGGTAAAGATCAGCCGGAGCCGATCGTCGTCGATGGCGCCGAGAGGCTCGGGCGGGTCGTCGTCGTACACCATCCGAGCCTCCTTGTGCTTGTCGTCGCGCTTGTTCTCGCGCCGGATCCGGTCGATGGCCTTGCGGTTGGCGGTGGTGGTCAGCCAGGCGCCGGGGTTCGGCGGCACGCCCTGGGCCCGCCACCGCTCGACGGCGGTCGCGAACGCCTCGGCCGCCGCCTCCTCGGCAATGTCGAGGTCACCGAAACGCCGGCTCAGCGAGGCGACCACCCGCGCCCACTCCTCGTGGTGGACCCGGATGATCGCCTGCTCGACCTCGGCCACGCTCACAGGAACGGGCGCACCTCGATCTTGCGGTTGCAAGCCTTCGACCCTTCGGCGGCGAGCTCGAGCGCCACGTCGAGGTCCGGGGCCTCGATTATCCAGAAGCCGCCGAGGTACTCCTTCGACTCGATGAAGGGCCCGTCGGTGACCACCGGATCCTCGCCCCGGTTGTCGATGACGGTGGCCGTGTTAGGCGAGGCGAGGCCGCCGGCGAAGACCCAATGCCCCTCGGCCTGGAGCCGGTCATTGAACACGTCGATCGCAGCGTGCTCTTCCGGGGTGGCGAGGCCGGCCTGGTCGTGGATCACGGAAATCAGGTACTGCATCTGAAGATCACGCCTGTCGTGTCAAGACAGTGTGGTCTACCGGTCAGGTGCTTCAGTCGGCGCATACTGCGGGCGCCCGGCCGGCCGGAAGACCTGGATCGTCACGCCCTTCGAGTCGACTCGCGACTCAACCAGCTCGAGCGCAAGATCCGGGCCGGTCTCCGGGAACAACCGCGCGCCCTGGCCGAGAACCACCGGGACCACGATCAGAGTCATCTCGTCGACCAGATCGTTCTCCAGCAGCCACCGGGTCAGGGCGCCACTGCCATGTACCTGCAGCTCGCCGCCCGGCTTGGCCTTCAGGTCCGCGATGGCGGTCGCAAGGTCGTCGGATAGGACGGTGGTGCCCGACCACGCCGGATCGGCGAGGGTGGTCGAGGCCACGTACTTGGGCCGGGTGTTCAGCGCCCGCATGACGGGCTCCCAGCCAGGGACATCCCGTTCCATGAAGGTCCCCCACGAGCCGGCGAACAGCTCGTAGGTCCGCCGGCCGAGCAGGAACGCGTCGGCGCGCTCGTAGGTCTGCTTGATGAGCGTCTGGGTCTCGTTGTCGCCCTTCCCGCGGGCCCATCCGCCGCGCTCGAATCCGTTCCTGCGGTCATCCGACGCGGCGCCGTTTCCTTGCATCACTCCATCGATGGTGACCTGAGTCATGGTCGTCAGCTTCATGTTCGTGGCTCCTTTGGCTTGGCGCCGCCCCTTCTGGGCGGCTTCACCCCTGCTACGAACACCACCGCCCCGATCCGACACTGCCTCCCGAATTTCGTCGAAGAACTTCCGGGACGCCGGTCGCCGGCGATCCGACATGCGGCGCCCGCAAACCGAGCACTCGAAGCGCAGCGCCATGGAAGGTGTCCGGGTCAGGAAGTGGTTGCGTTAGGAGCCGCCGCGGCCGCCTCCCAGCCCTTCAGCAACACCTTCAGGAGCACCTCGGGTGGGTGGGCGCCCGCTACTCCGATCGCGCGGTCGACGGCGAAGAACGGCACCGCGGTTATGCCGAGCTCAGCCGCGTCACGCTCGTCGGCCCGCACTTGTTCGGCGTAGCGCTCCGTGAGGAGGACGTCCCGGACCTCCGCCGCGGGTAGGCCGATCTCGGTTGCGAGCGGTTCGAGTGCGGCCGGGTCGCCTATGGCCACCCCTTCGCTGAAGTAGGCCCGGAAGAGTCGCGCCTGCATCTGGTCCTGGCGCTGGTGGGTCGCGGCGAGCTGCACGAGCCGGTGGGCGTCGAAGGTGTTGCCGCCGCGCGCGATGTCGAACCGGAGCTCGAGACCCTCGGCTGCCGCGACGGCGGTCAGGTTCGCCTGCATCGCGAGCGCCTGCTCACGGCTCATTCCGTACTTGCGCGCGAGCTGATCGGCCCCGTCCCCCTCGCGGGTGCGCGGGGCGGCCGGGTCGAGCTCGAAGCTGCGCCAGCTCACGCTCACCTCGTCCCGGTGCTCGAAGCTCGCGAGCGCAGTCTCGAAGCGCCGCTTTCCGACGTAGCACCAGGGGCAGGCGATATCCGACCAGATCTCGACGTGCACGGGTTTCATCGAGGCTAGCGACGGGCAGCATGCGCACGCGTGAGCGTTCCAACGATCCAACTGAATGACGGCCACACGATCCCGCAGCTCGGCTTCGGCGTCTTCCAGATCGATCCCACGGAGACCGCCCGCGCGGTGGCCGAAGCACTCGACGTCGGCTACCGCCACATCGACACGGCGGAGATGTACGGCAACGAGAAGGAGGTGGGCGAGGCCATCCGGGCATCCGGGATCGACCGCGCCGAGCTCTTCGTCACGAGCAAGCTCAATAACGGCTTCCACAGGCCCGATGACGCCCGCCGCGCGTTCGACGGGACGCTCTCCGATCTCGGCTTCGACTACGTCGATCTCTTCCTCATCCATTGGCCGCTGCCGACCCTGTACGACGGTGACTACGTATCGACCTGGAAGACGCTCGAGGAGTTCCAGCGTGAAGGTCGCGCGCGCTCGATCGGAGTCTCGAACTTCGAGGTCGAGCACCTGGAGCGAGTCGCTGCCGAGTGCGACGTGGTCCCTGCGGTGAACCAGATCGAGCTCCACCCGTACCTCCTGAATGAGGAGGTGCGTGCCTACGACGAGGCGAACGGCATAGCCACCCAGGCGTGGTCGCCGATCGCCCAGGGCGGCGTTCTGGACGATCCGGTGATCACCGCGGTCGCCGACAAGGTCGGCAGGACACCGGCCCAGGTCGTGCTGCGCTGGCACATCCAGCGCGGCAACATTGTGTTCCCGAAGTCGACGACGCCAGCGCGGATCGCGGAGAACTTCGAGCTCTTCGACTTCGAGCTGGACGACGGCGACGTCGAGCAGATCGACGCGCTCGACAGGGGAGAGGCCGGCCGGACCGGCCCGCACCCGGACACGATGGCGTACGTGCCCGACTAGCTCGGTCCGCGATGCAGGATGATGCCCGCATCTCCGCGATGGACGACTACCTCAACGGCTTGTCGCCCGCGCAGAAAGACGCGCTGGAACGCGTGCGCGCTGTCGTCGAAGACGTGGCGCCCGAGGCCGAGGAGGGCGTCAGCTACGGCATGCCGGCCTTCCTCCTCGCCGGGCGCCCGCTTCTCGGATTCCGGGCCGCGAAGAAGCACCTGAGCGTCTTTCCGTTCAGCCCGGCCGCGATCGAGGCTGTCAAGGATCGTCTCGAGGGCTTCGATCTCTCAAAGGGAACGATCCGCTTTTCGCCGGAGACGCCCGTGCCCGAAGACGTCCTGGCGGCCCTCGTTCGGGCCCGGATGCAGGAGATCACGGCAAGCCCGTGACGCCCCGATGAAGGCGATGACCCAGGACAGATACGGCTCGGCCGACGTTCTCGTGCTCGACGACCTCGCCATGCCGGTCGTCGGGGACGACGAGTTGCTGATACGCGTTCATGCCGCCGGCGTCGGTCCCGATGTGTGGCATCTCATGACCGGCCTCCCGTACTTCGTCCGCTTGATGGGCCTTGGGTTGCGCAAGCCCAAGGCTCGCGTGCCCGGCTGGGACGTGGCCGGGAGCGTCGAGACGGTCGGCAAGGACGTCACGGATTTTCATCCGGGTGATGAGGTGTTCGGCACGTGTCGCGGCTCCTTCGCGGAGTTCGCCTCCGCTCGTCCAGAGACCCTTGCGGCCAAGCCGGCAAACCTCACCTTCGAGCAGGCGGCGGGCGTTCCCGTCTCCGGGTGCACCGCCCTCCACGGTCTGCGTGACGAGGGAGAGCTTCAGGCCGGGCAGACGGCTCTGATCATCGGCGCATCGGGAGGGGTTGGCACGTTTGCGGTCCAGCTTGCGAAGGTGTTCGGAGCGCACGTCACCGGCGTTTGCAGCACGACCAAGGTGGATCTGGTCCGGTCCCTCGGCGCCGACGACGTGATCGACTACACCCGCGAGGACTTCACGGACGGAAGGCAGCGCTACGAGCTGATCCTCGACACGGCGGGGCGGCGTCCCTTATCGCACCTGCGCCGCGCCCTGACCCCAAAGGGCACGCTCGTGATCGTCGGGGGCGAAGGCGGCGGACGGCTGACAGGAGGCTTCGAGCGCCAGCTCCGCGCAGCTCTGCTGTCACCGTTCGTGGGTCAGCGCCTTCGCGCCGTGATGTCGACCGCGCGCCAGGAGGACCTTCGGTACCTGAAAGACGTCATCGAGGCCGGCGAGGTCACACCGGTCATCAGCAAGACGTACCCGCTGGCCGAAGCTGCGAAGGCGCTCAGCGACGCCGACGAGGGACACGGACGAGGCAAGACCGTGATCACCGTCTGAGAAGGAGGACGGCAAGGTCCGCGTGACGAGGATCGAGAAGCCGCGAAATCGAAGCGGCGGCGACTGAGACCACCCAGACCTGGCGCCACGCGGCGGCGCGCTCAGGCGACGAAGCGCTCAGGCTCGCGCGCGAACTCGCCCGCACACCTGAGCGTGCAGAAGAAGTAGGCGGTGCCTTCGTGCAGGAGCCGGCCGGCCGCGCGGTCCGGGTCGACGGCCATTTGGCAGACGGGATCCACGGGGAGTTGGTCCTGTCCGGATTCACCGTGGGGGAGAGCCGCGAAGACGTCGACGGGTTCCCGGACATTTCGGAGCACGTGACGACCGCGGGACTCGTAGAACACTCCTCCGAGTTGTGGGGCCAGCGCGGCGGTGTTCCCCGTTAGCAGCACCTCGCCACCACTCGCGAGCGCGGAGACACGCGCCGCGAGGTTCACCGTTGCGCCGAAGTAATCGCCATCGCGCTCTATGGCTGGCCCGTGATGAAGACCGACACGCACGGCCGGGGCGCCATGGCCGGGCATCAGCCCGCGGGTGATGCTGAGGCCCAGCAGGATTGCCCGGGCTGGATCCGGTATGCGCAGCATCAATGCGTCGCCGATGGTCTTGACGTGAGCGCCGTCAGACGGCAGCTCGGCCCTGACCGCGTCGCGGAAGTCCGCCACCAAGGTTGCCGCCTGCTCGTCCCCGTGTGCCTCCGTCAGGGCGGTGAAGCCGGCGATGTCGGCGAAGACGAAGGTGGCTGCCGGGCCGGTCAATGCGCTCTCGGATCGTTTCCGGCCATGTCCATCCAAGAAGGTAGTCGCGGGCGTGCGCCAACTCACAGATCATATACCCCTAGGGGGTATCTTGACCGCTCATGAGTTTCCGTAGATTCCTTGGCCACTTCGGCGAAATGCTCCTAGCGATGCTGCTCGGAATGGCCGTGCTCAGCGGAGCGGCGCACCTCGCCGTTGCGGCTGCCGGAGGCAGCCTGTCCGGCGCGCCGGGCAGCCTCCAGGTGCTCCTGATGGGGTTCAACATGACCGTGCCCATGGTCGCCTGGATGAGTTACCGCGGGCACCCGCGGGCCCGGAACAGGGAGATGGCCGGAGCGATGATCGTCCCGACGCTCGCGGCGGCTGCCCTGGCGGCGGCCGCCGTGCTGTCGACCGGCGCGGCGCTCGGCGTCCAGCACGCCGCGATGATCCCCGCCATGCTCGGCGTGATGCTGTGGCGCCGCGAGTACTACTCGCAGGCCCACACCCACACCCCCTGACCAACCGCGGCTCTTCCTCAGATGATCCAGCCGAGCACGCGGCCGCGGTCGTCGACGTCGGTGGCCAGCGACCCGTTGCCGGCGGCGCCGCGCGGTCTGATTTCGGTGAAGCGGCCGTTGTCGAGCAGGAAGCTGTGGTGCACGAGCTGAGCGTCCACGGTGTCGATCGCGATCTGGCCGCGGTTGTTGATACCGCGGACCCGTGTCTGGACCGCCCCGGGGGCGTCGACCGTCGTCACCTCGCCGGAGCGCTCGCGCCGAAAGCCGTGGAGTTTGCCGCCGGCGTCGAGGTAGATGCCGGCCGTCTGGCCGCGGTCGTTGATGTCGAGCACAACCGTGACCACGGCGTTGGGGATGTCGATCGTGGTCAGTTCGCCGTCGCTGCCGCGCAGGAACCCGTGTGCCGCGCCGGCGGCGTCGATGTAGCCGCCGGCGATCTCGCCTAGGTTGTTGATGCCCAGCGCCTGGGTCCGCGTTGCGCCGGGTACGTCGATCCTCTCAAAGCGCCCGCGCCGGTCGAGCAGGAAGCCGCGGGTGTCGGCGGCCGCATTGGGGTTCTCGCTCGTGTTGCTGTAGTAGCCGACGATCTGCCCGCTGTCATTGATGCGGGCGGCACCGGTTCCGCGGGCGCCCGGGACTTCGATGCGCCGGTACCGGCCCCAGCGGTCGCGCACGAAGCCGTGGTAGCTCCTGGCGGCGCCCCGGTCGGATTGGCCGACGATCTCGCCCCGGTTGTTGATGCCCGACGGGAAGGTGTCGCTCGCGACAGCGGGGGCGTCGAGCTCGATCAGCTTGCTGCGCCCGTCGGCCAGGTAGCCGTAGCTGACGCGCCCGGACGCGCCCACCAGCCGGCCACGATCGTCGATGTCGAGCACCTGGGTGTTCCCTGGAGCGTCGGGGGCGTCGACGGTTGTGTAGACGCCGTCGTCGAGCACAAAGCCGTGTGTTCTGTCGTTGGCGTCGGAGTAGGTGCCCGCGATCTGGCCTTCGTTGTTGATGCCCTCGGGCACGGTGCCGTAGAAGCCGGCGTCGGGGTGGGAGATGGTCGTGAAGCGTCCGTCCGGCTCGCGCACGAAGGCGCTGATCGCCGTCTGCTTGGCATCGACGTAGGCGCCCACGACCCGGCCCCGATCGTCGACGTCGGTGACCACGGTCGCTCCCGCGCCCGGCGGATCGATGGTGGTTATAGAGCCGTCGGCGTCCTGGAGATAGCCGTGAGAGGTGCCCGCCCCGTCGACGTACTCGCCGGCGATCTGGCCGCGGTTGTTGATCGCCCCCGGCCGGGTCGCGGTAGCGCCAGGCACGTCGATCCGCCGGAACCGGCCGCGCCCGTCGAGCAGGTAGCCGTGCTCGGCGGACCGCACGGCGGGCGTGCCGCGCTTGTTCGTGTACGAGCCGACGACGCGGCCCCGGCCGTCGATCCCGGCAGCGAAGGTTCCCTTCGCGCCCGGGAAATCGATCCTGCGGAAACGGTTCCCGTCACGCAGGAATCCGTGGAATCTCTTGCGGGCGTCGAGGTAGTCGCCGACGATCTGCCCGCCGCTGTTGCTACCGGATGCGGCGGTAAGAGCCCCGCCGGGCACGTCGACCTTGGCGAAGCCGCGGACGTCACGTACGAAGCCGTGGCCACGGGAGCGGTCACTGCCGCGCAGGAACCTCTCACCGCCGAAGCCTCCGACCGCCGCCCGTGCGGGCGCCGCTTCCCGCAGCGGCCGCCCCGGACCGCCGGTTCCCGACTCGGGGCCGACACCGAGGATGCCACCCGGGCCACCGAGGATGCTCCCGGGTGCGGGCGCCTCAACCGATGGCGGCTGGGCGGAGGAGCCGGCCGGAGCCGAGGCGGCAACGGCGGCTGAAACGCAAACGATCCCGGCGGCTATCGCGGCAGCGATCGTCGCCGGCCGGCGGCTGCGTGCGCGTCGGCGGGCTCGCGGATCAGTGGGTGCCTCTCTTTGTGGTCGCATATAACCCATCTCGCTTGCCCTGTTCGCGATGGGTGCCCGATCGGTTCACTGCGCAGGGCCGGTTGCTTCGCGGCGGACGAACTCGATGAACGTGCGTGCCGCCGGTGGGGCGTTGCGGTCACGGCGCCACACGAACGCCACCGGCAGCCGGACGGTGGGCTGCAGGCTTCGAACCTCGAGGGCGGGCCCCGCCAGCCCGGTGAGCGACCGGGGGAGGATCGCTGCGGCGAAACCCCGGGCGGCGAGCGAGCGCAGGAGAAAGGGGTCACCGCTCTCGAGCGCGAGGCGGAGTTGCTTGCCGGCGTCGGTGAAGCGCTGCTCCAGCGCGGTGGTGATGGCCGAGCCGCGGCGGGGCGCGACGATCTGGTGCCTGGTGAGGTCGGCGACGTTGACGCGTGCAGCGGGTGGGGCGCGGTCGGGGGCGAAGGCGGCGACCACCTCGTCATAGCTGAGTCGCTCGACGGCGAGTTCCTCGGGGATCTCGCCGGCCAGCAGGCAGAAGGCGGCGTCGAGCTCGTCGGCGGCGACCAGGCGCAGCATGTCGGCGGCGATGCCCTCGCGGAGGCCGACCTCGACGCCCGGGTGGGCCTCGCTGAAGCGTGCGAGGAGGCCGGGGACGTCGACGTCGCCGGCGGGTACGAGCGGTCCGACCCAGATGCGGCCGCGCAGAACGCCGCGAAGCTCGTCAACTTCCGCGCGCGCTCCGTCGACTTCGGCCAGGACACGGCGGGCTCGAGCGGCGATCGCCTGGCCCGCCTCGGTTGGGGTCACGCGGCGGCTCGTGCGTTCGAATAGCGGGATGCCCAGCTCCTGTTCGAGCCGCCGAATCTGGTGCGACAGCGCCGACTGGGCGACGTGCAGCTCCTCGGCGGCGCGCGTGAAGTGGCGGTGCCGCGCCACCGCCTCGACGCTTCGCAGCTGCCGTAGCTCCACACGGGCGATCGTAGAACACGATCGCTCCGGTGAGAACTATGTATTGCTTCGCTCGATGTGAGCCGCCATCCTCGAGCAATGAGCACGAACGACCAGCGGCCGGCCGCCATCGCCGTCCGCTTACTGGAGGCGGGCGACAGCCACGACGACCGGCTCGTCGATCACCTCACCAACCTCATCAACGACGTGTACACGGCCGCCGAGAACGGGCTCTGGCGCGACGGGGCCCCACGGACGACTGCGGCGGAAGTCGCGGAGCTGATCCGCACGGGACAGATCGCGGTCGCCACCCGGAACGGTGAGATCGCCGGCAGCGTGCGGATTCACGACGTCGCGGATGACACGAGCGAGTTCGGAATGCTGGTCGCGGCCCCAGATCAGCGCGGCACCGGTGTGGGCCGCGCCCTCGTCGCCTTCGCCGAGGAGCACAGCCGCGAGCGCGGAATGCGAGCGATGCAGCTCGAGCTGCTCCTCCCGCGCACTTGGCGGCATCCGAGCAAGGAGTTCCTCAAGTCGTGGTACGGCCGGATCGGTTACCGGCCGGTCCGCACCGCCAGCATCGAGGACTCCCATCTGCACCTCGGGCCGCTGCTTGCCACCCCGTGCGACCTCGCCATCTACGAGAAGCCCCTGCGGAGTGGTTAGCGCGGGTCCAGCGTAAGCGAGACCCGCGGCACCCCGGCGGTATCGACCACCTGGGCCGTCAGGTCGCCGTCGGCGCCGACCTCGAGGGTGCCGAAGTTGAACCACTGCTTTGCCTGTTCCCAGCTCGTCACGTCGCCAGCGCTGCCGGGGCCGTGGAAGAAGAGCACCTCGGGGTTCAGGGTCGTGTCGAAAGCAGGGTTCGGAAAGATGCCGGCGTTGAGCGGGCCGGTGGCGATCTCGTGGACGGCGAAGTCGGGGCGCTCGGGGAACGGCGAGTAGCGAAACGCCTCGGCGAAGTGCACGTCAGTTGTGATCCAGACCGGGTTGTCGACGTCGTGCTCGGCCATGAAGCTCAGGATGTCGAGGAGCTCGTTCTCGAACCCGGTCATCTGATCGGCGTTGGCCCATCCGTCCCGGCCGTTTGTGGTCGGGAAGCCGGTGGGGATCGACATCGGCACACTCGAGACGATCACTTTCCAGGTTGCGTTTGAGCGCACGAGCCGCTCCTTGAGCCATGAGAGCTGCTCGCGACCGAGCATGGTCTTGGGGTGGTCGGGGCTGTCTGCTGCGAAATTGGCGTCGCGGTAACTGCGCGTGTCCAGGACGAACAGCTCGAGGTGCCGTCCCCAGCGCAGGCTGCGATAGAGCCGCGGCGCGCTCGCCACCGGCGTGTAGTCGAGAAACGCGCGCAGCCCGATTGGCAGGAGGTGGACCCCGGGCGGGTACGGCGGCGCGGTGCCAACGTCGGTCTCCGGACCGAAGTCGTTGATGACCTCGTGGTCGTCCCAGACGCCGACGTAGCTCGTGTTCGCGAGCAGGCGTTGCGATGCCGGGTCGGCCCGGTTGTAGCGCCAGTGCGCCCAGAAGCCCGCAAGGTCGATGGCCGGTCCGAAGGTCCCGGCCAGCTGGGGGTTTCCGTACAGGCCGGTGGCCGCGCACGCGTTGTCGGCATAGATCATGTCGCCGAGGCCGACGAAGACGTCTGGCCGCCAGGCGTCGATCGTGTCCAGGATCGGGAAGCCCTCCACGGCGTCGCGACAGACGTTTTGCCCGGCCACGTCGCCGCCGAAGGCGAGCCGCACCGGGGCGGCCGTCCACTCGGCGGGTGGTGTCCTGAACGATCCGCGAGCGGCAGGTCCGCCACGGCCGAAGCGAACTCGATAGCGGTAGTTTCGGGCGGGTGCCAGACCGTCGAGGCGGACCTGGCCGGTCCAGTCATCGGCGGCGCTCACTCGAACTTCTTCCACGCGCCGGTGCGGCCCTCCCGACAAGCTCACCCGCAGTGTCGCCTCCCGGTCCGCTCGCGCCCACAGCACCGCCGACCGCGGCGTCGCGTCCCCGACGACGACCCCATGACTCACCGCAGCGCGATCGTGGCCTCCCGACCGCGCCGCCGCCGCGCCCGGAAGGGCGAGTGCGGCGACCATCGCCGCTGAAGCGAGGATCCTCGCCACGGCGCATTTCTATCCGACCGGCCATCGTGGCTGCAAACGGGCCGTCCCAGCGACGCGCAGGCGGCCGCTTGAAGCACTCCGGTGCTCCAAGGATGCCGTCCTGATGTCGCCTCACGACACGCAGTCGGGCCTGTGGCTGCGTGCGGTGGGTGTCGGCGACGATCACGTTGCAGCGCGTTTAGGTCGCAGACCACGCAGGTAGGCTGCGAGCGGGTGCCCGCTCGTAGCTTCCTTTCGGGGATTGCCGCCGTTGCCGTGCTGCTGACCCTCAGCCTGCCGGCGGCGGGCGCCGGCGCCGGTTCGCCGACGAAGGCGCACGAGGCGACGGGCGAACGAGCCGGGGCGGGCGAGCCCTCAAGGCGCGAGACGGCCGGGCAGAAGCGCCGCCGGCGCTGCCGCGGAAAGCAGCGGCTCAGGCGCCACTCCGGCGAGCAGCGGCGCCCCGAGGCGGGGCGCGGGAAGCGCAAGCGAGGCTGCCGGCAGCGCCGCCGCCGAGCGCCTGGACGTCGCGCCCCTGCACCCGTCCCGGTCGCTCCGATCCTGCCCGGGACCCCTCCGCCGGCATCGGGCGTGCCGGCGGCGCCGTCCGCGCCCATCCCGTTGCTGCCGGCGCCGCCGGCGCCACCGTCGGCGGCGGGCTGTGCCGGCGCGGACGCTGTTCCGTCCGCCTCGAACCTGCCCGCGGTCCGCTCGGCGACGTTGTGCCTCGTCAACTCCGAGCGGGCTCAGTTCGGGCTGGCGCCGCTCGTGGACAACGCTCCGCTGGCGCTGGCCGCGCAGGGGCACGCGGACGACATGGCCGCGAAGGGCTACTTCTCACACGTCTCCGCCGACGGGAGGACCTTTGATCAGAGGATCCGGGCCGCCGGATACCTGGGCGGCTATCTGGCCGAGAACACCGCCTGGGGAGACAGGTCGCTCGGCACGCCGCAGCGCATCGTGGGCGCGTGGATGAGCTCAGCCGGCCACCGCGCGCACATCCTCAGCGCTTCCCTGCGCGACAGCGGGATTGGAGTGGCTCCGCGCACGCCCCAGGGCGGCATCGGCGGCACTTATGTGCACGACTTCGGCGCGCCCTGATCCCTAAAGCGCGGCGACGTCAGCGGGAGCCGCCGTACGCGGCCAGGAAGATGCGGACCGCCTCGTCCGCATAGCGGTCGAGCTCGGCCGGCCTGAAGTCCAGGTCGACGCTGAACATCGCCTGGTTGAGCGGGATCGACAGGACGAGCCAATTGAAATGCTGCGCCGTGAGCTGTGGATCGTCCAGCTGCAGGAGTCCTCGCTCGGCCAAGACCTGGAATTGAGAGGCGAGCCTTTCGGCGCTGCGCCCGGGGCCCCGCTCGTAGTAGCTCCGCCCCAGCTCGGGAAATCGGCCGGCCTCCCCGATCACGAGTCGCCGCAGCTGCAGCAACTGGGGGTCGGTGACGATCGTGATGAGCTGGCCGGCGACCCTGCGCAGATCGGTCTCGAGATCCTCGCTGCTCCCGAGAGTGTCGATCCCGCCGAAGAAGGGCTCGCCGACGTTGTCGATGGTGCCGAGAACGATCTCCGTGAACAGCCGCTCCTTGTCAGCGAACTGCTTGTAGACGGTCTGCTTCGAGACTCCGGCGAGCGCCGCGATCTCGTCCATGCTGGTTCCGAGGTATCCGCTACGCAAGAAGGTGGCTGTGGCCGCCTCGATGATTCCCTGGCGCTTTCGAGTTGATCGGCTCGCCTCCACGGGGATGCCCTCTTCTGCCGCCGCTGCCCGGCTCTCCATGCGAATCCCTTTCGCCGCCTAGCGGTACTAGACAGTACAGTTCCCTAGATGGTACTGTACCGTCCAGTCTAGTGCGAGAAGAAGATCGACTGAACGGGTCGCGGCCGGCCGAAAGCGCACCGCCGGCCGAAGCGCACCGATGAGTCTCGCGTCTTCGCCCGGTCGTAAGGCAAGGAGCACAACACGTGGAGATGAATGAGATAGGCGGCCCGGCGGTCCGGGCCGAAGGGCTTGTGAAGCACTACAACGGTCGCGGACCCACGGTGGAGGCCGTCCGCGGCGTGGACCTGGACGTCCACACGGGAGGGATCTTCGGCTTCCTGGGACCTAACGGAGCCGGCAAATCGACGACCGTCCGAATGCTCACGACGCTGCTGTCGATCACCTCAGGTCGCGCGGAGGTCGGCGGCGTCGACGTAGGCCGCGACCCGGACGAGGCCCGCCGCCGGATCGGCGTCGCTCTACAGGAGGCCGGGCTCGATCCCCGCCAGACAGGCCGCGAGCTGCTCGTGATGCATGGGCAGCTGTTCGGGCTCAGCGCGGCTCAGGCCAGGGAGCGTGCGCAAGAGCTGCTCGCGCTCGTCGAGCTCGAGGACGCCGCGGACCGGGTGATCAAGGGCTACTCCGGCGGCATGCAGCGCCGGCTCGACCTGGCCGCGGCGCTCGTGCACGAGCCGGACGTCCTGTTCCTAGACGAGCCGACGACCGGCCTCGACCCAGCGAGCCGGCTGACGGTCTGGGAGGAGCTGCGCCGGATCAACGGGCACGGCACCACGATCTTCCTCACTACCCAATACCTCGAGGAGGCCGACCAGCTCTGCGAGCGCCTCGCCATCATCGACGGTGGCATCATCGTGCGCGAGGGCACGCCGGATCAGCTCAAGGCCGACCTGCGCGAGCGGCGCCCAGGCGGCGAGGAGCCCACCCTCGACGACGTGTTCCTCGACGCGACCGGGCGCACCCGTGACCGGGCGGCGGGCGAGGTCCAGGAGGTGGCGGCATGAGCGCGACGATGGTGCTTGGTAAGCGGGCGCTCCGTGAGGCGATACGGCAGCCCGACGCGCTGTTCATGACGATGTTCATCCCGATCTTCTTCTTGGTGGTCAACACGGGCCAGGCCGCCGAGATCTTTCCGTCGGAGTCCACCGAATTCCTCGAGGGCCAGGGCTACGGGGCTTTCCAGCTGCCGATCACGCTGCTGCTGGCGGCCTCGTTCGGGATGGCCGCGCTGTTCCTCGTCGAGGAGATCGAGGGCGGCTACTTCGACAAGCTGCGGGCGATCCCGATCCCCCGCTACGCCATGGTGCTCGGCCGGCTCGTTGCGGAGGGCGCTAAGGGCGTCGTGCTGTCGACGGTGATCGTGCTGATCGCCCTGCCGTTCGGGATATCGATCGCGAGCGGGCCCCTCGGCTTTATCCTGCTCATCGGGCTGAGCGCGCTCTGGGGGGTCGTCTACGCCGGCTTCATGCAGTGCATCGCGCTCAAAACGCGCAGCGCGGCGGCCGTGAACTCGGGCGGGCTGATCTTCTTCCCGCTGCTCTTCCTCACACCGAACTTCGTCCCGCGCGATCTTCTGACCGAGCCGATGGAGATCGCCGCCACGCTCAACCCCGTCACCTATCTGATGGAGGCGATGCGCTCGCTGATCCTCGACGACCTCGACTGGGAAAAGATCCTGCCGGGGTTCGGGGTGGTGGCGGCGCTGGGCGCCGTGATGCTGGTGCTCAACGTTCGGATGATCAAGCGGTACGACTAGGGAACGTCCCGCTGTTGCTCTCCGCCAGCCGGGTCAGGGCTGGGGAAGGGGCGATGGACAGCGGCCACTGCGATCCTCCCACAAGAACAATCTTCGACTGATACCGGGTTCTCCCGAATCCTCATCGGCGGCGGGGAAGCCCAACCCAGGAGCTGCCCCCGCTTTCCTGACTTGACTACATCATGTGTAGGGAATCCAGGAAAGCTCGCGTGTTCCCAAGCTCCGGCGCCGAACGATCTTCGATCACGTCCGGTGAGCCGCGGCCGACGAGCAACACCCCTTCCCCAGCCCATACGCGAAACCGACCCAGCGCCACCACCAAAGGTGCCAGAGGCTCTTGCGCGAGTGCCTATACCCGGTATAGTACTCGGTATGTTCATCTCCTGGAGCCGTTCATGAGCGTCCCACACGCCCTCCTCGCGCTTCTCAGCGAGGGGCCGAAGTACGGCCTGCGGCTCCAGAATGAGTTCCAGTCCCGGACCGGCGAGGTCTGGCCGCTCAACGTCGGGCAGGTCTACACGACGCTGCAGCGCCTCGAACGGGACGGACTCGTCGAAACCGACGACGGGGAGAGCGAGCGCTCGCGGAAGCGGTACAGGATCACGTCCGAAGGCAACCGCGAGCTCGCCGACTGGCTTCGCACCCCACCCGAGCTGATTCCGCCCCCGCGCGACGAGCTCGTGATCAAGGTGCTAGTTGCCCTGCAGATCCCCGAGATCGACATCCACGAGATCCTGCAGGTGCACCGCCGGCATGTGATCGAGATCATGCAGCGCTACACGCAGGTCAAGGCGGCGGCGAGCGAGGAGGACGTGGCGGTGGCGCTCGTCGCCGACGCCGAGCTCTTTCGCCTCGAGGCGATCGTGCGCTGGCTCGATACCGCCGACGTCCGCCTGAAGCAGCGACCGGCCCTGGCACGGGCCCGGGAGGCCGACATGCCAATCGAAACGACTGACCCGATGGAGGTCTCGCAATGACCAGCGCGCTCGAACTGCGCCAGGTATCCAAGGTCTACGGCTCCGGGCCGACGGAGGTGCACGCGCTCAGCGACGTCGATCTCTCGGTCGAGCGCGGCGAGCTGGTCGCAATCATGGGGCCGAGCGGCTCCGGCAAGAGCACGCTCTTGACGATCGCGGGGAGCCTCGAGGAGGCGACGAGCGGCCAGGTGCTCGTCGACGGCGTCGACCTCGCGAGCATCTCGCGCTCCGACCGGGCGAGGATGCGACGCCGGTCGATCGGCTACGTCTTCCAGGACTTCAACCTGCTCGCAGGGCTGACGGCAGTCGAGAACGTGACCTTGCCCCTCGAGCTCGACGGCATAGGCGCCAAGGCCGCACGTGCGACAGGCCTCGAGGCGATGGAGCAACTCGACATCGCGGACCACGCCGATCGCTACGCGGACGAGCTGTCAGGCGGCGAGCGCCAGCGTGTTGCGATCACGCGGGCGATCGTCGGCGAGCGCGGACTGCTGCTCGCCGACGAGCCCACCGGCGCGCTCGACTCGGTGAATGGCGAGTCGGTCATGCGCCTGCTGCGGGCCGCGACGCGGCGCGGGGTTGCCGGTGTGGTCGTAACCCACGAGGCGCAGCTCGCTTCGTGGGCCGACCGCGTCGTCTTCCTGCGAGATGGCCACGTCGTCGACCAGACGGTCGCGCCGCCTGGCCCGGAGTCGCTCCTCGCGGCCCGGTGAGCGGCGATGACGGCCCTCGCTCACAGGTCCATGCCGCGACGTCCGGCGAACGGCGGCGTTTCCGCCCGTCGTGCGGTCGTCAGGTGGGCCTTGCGGATGTTCCGCCGCGAGTGGCGCCAACAGATCCTGGTCATCGCTCTGCTCATCGTCGCGGCGGGGGCCGCGATCGCCAGCGTCACGATCGCCTACAACTCGGGTGCCGTGGAGGACGCCGAGTTCGGCTCGGCCAATAATCTGCTCCGGTTCGACGGCGCAGATCCCAGCCGGCTCGAGGCGGGCCTCGCCGCGGCAAGGGAACGGTTCGGGACGATCGACGTCATCGGCCATCGCTCGCTGGCCGTCCGCGGGAGCGTCGAACCGGTCGAGTTCCGTTCCCAGGACCCGCGCGGCCCCTACGGCGACACGCGGCTGGCGCTCGTCCGAGGCAGCTACCCCGCGGGCCCGGGCCAGGTCGCGGTCACCGACGGCGTGGCCACGCTCCTCGGGCTCGAGATCGGGGACCCGCTGGCCCTCGACGGTCGTCGCCGAACCGTCGTCGGCACCGTCGAGAACCCACGTGATCTGAGCGACGAGTTCGCCCTCGTCTCTCCCTCGTCGGCGGGAGCGCCGGACCAGGTGACCGTCCTGGTCGACGCGAGCGACGGCTCGGTCGATGCGTTCGCGCGGTCGGTGGAGCGGAACGGCCGGTCCGCCTTCGCCGGGACCGAGGTTCGGCAAAGCAACCGGGGTGCAGACGCCCTGGCGATGTTCTCCGTGGCCACGGTCTTCCTGCTCCTGGCCACGCTGGTCGCCGCCGCAGGCTTTGCCGTCATCGCGCAGCGACGGCTCCGCCAGCTCGGCGCGCTCGCGGCGATCGGCGCGACTGAGAAACACCTCCGGCTCGTGCTGCTGACCAACGGTGTGGTCGTCGGCGCGATCGGCGCACTGATCGGGGCGATCCTGGGCCTCGCGATCTGGCTTGCGCTCGTCCCGACACTCGAGCCCGCGGTCGGTCACCGCATCGACCCTCTGGGCCTGCCCTGGACGCTGCTGGTGGCGATCGTCTTCGTCGCAGTCCTCGGGGCAGCCGCTGCCGCCTGGTGGCCGGGTCGAGTGGTCGCCCGCATCCCGGTCACGCTCGCTCTCTCGGCGCGACCCCCCAGGCCGAGGACCACGCACCACTCGACGATCGTCGCCGCGGTGTTGATCGCGGCGGGAATCGGCGGCCTGGCGCTCTCCAAACGGGACAGCGAGCCTCTGATCGTCGCCGGGATCCTGGCGACGATCGTCGGCACCCTGCTCCTGGGTCCCTTGGCGATTCGCCTCTTCGCCCGCGCCGCGGGGCACACCGCGATCGCTCCGCGCCTGGCGCTGCGAGACCTCGCCCGCTATCAGGCCCGCTCCGGCGCCGCACTCGCCGCGATCACCCTCGCACTCGGGATCGCAGCGGCGGTCGTGATCGTCGCGGCGGCCGAGGAGAAGAAGTCGGCCGCCGAACCACCCAACCTGTCGAACAGGCAGATCCGCGTGTACACCGGGGCGGCGGAGTTTTCGGAGTTCATCCCGATCCAGCCGACCGCCAAGCTCGAACGTATGGCGGCTCGCGTCCGCGAGCTCGCGACAGGTCTCGACGACGCGGCTGTGACCCCACTCCGCAGCGCGTTCCAAGCGGGCCTGCCGCCCGGAGTCATCGACGGCGTCCGAGGCCGTGATGCGGAAGTGCTCCGACGCCAGGTCGATGACCCCGAGAGCCGGCGCTGGTCGGGGAGGGCAATGTTCTGCCTAGATCGCCGACACTGCTGGGTCCCCGAATCGCGCCTGTACGTCGCCACTCCAGCGGTGCTCAGGTACGCCGGCGTCGACCCCGCCACGGTCGATCCGGGCACGGACTTCCTGGCCCACCCGAGCGTCCCGACGGACGAGCTCGTCACGCTCAGCATGGACACGACGACCAGAGGACCACGGGCGACCGAACGTGCGGTCACGAACGTCCAGAGGATCGACAGCCGGAAGCTCTTCGGCTCTCCCGAGGTTGAAACCGGGCTTGCGCCAACCTCGTTCATCACGATCGACGGTCTTCGCCGCCGCGGCTGGAGACAGATCCCGTCGGGCTGGCTCGTCGAGTCGAGCCGGCCTCTCACGAGCGAAGAGATCGCCGATGCCCGCGAGCTCGCGGCCGACGGCGGCCTGACGATAGAGACACAGCGCGAGCCCACCTCCCAGGCGAAGCTCAGCGCCATCGCGACGGGCGCGGGCGCCCTCCTGGCGCTGGCGATCCTCGCCATGACCGTCGGGCTGATCCGCAGCGAGAGCGCCGGCGACCTCCGCACCCTGACCGCGGCCGGAGCCACGAGCAGGGTCCGCCGGACGTTGACCGCCGCCACCGCCGGCGGGCTCGCGTTCCTGGGCGCGCTCCTCGGCGTGGCCGGCGCCTACGTCGTTGTCGCCGCTACCTACCTCGACGACCTCGGCTATCTCGGTCGGATACCGGTGCTCTACCTCGTCCTCATGGGAGTGGGCGTGCCCCTGGCAGCCGCCGCGGCCGGCTGGCTCCTGGCCGGACGTGAGCCGCCGGCGATCGCCCGGCCCGCCATCGAGTAGCCACCTTGAACTCCTCCATGAACCCCGTCGTCGAGACAGTGAGCATGCTTGGCTTGCACCATCGCCGGCGCCTGGAGCGGGACCTGCACGATGGTGCCCAGCAGCGGCTCGTCTCGCTGGCGCTCACCCTGCGCATGGCACGAGAGAAGCTCGATGCCGAGCCCAGCGAGGCCGGCCGCCTGCTGGACCGCTCTCGCGAGGAGCTCGATGAGGCGCTCAGGGAGCTCCGCGAGCTGGCGCGCGGGATCCACCCGGCGGTGCTCTCCGATCGCGGTCTCGGCGCCGCCATTGAGGGGCTCGCCCACCGTGCGCCGTTGGCGGTCGAGGTCGCCGGGCTGCCCGCCGAGCGGCTCCCCGAGCACGTCGAGGTGGCCGCCTACTTCGTCGTCTCGGAAGCGCTCACCAACGTCGCGAAGTACGCCTCAGCGAGCGCGGCCTCGGTGACCCTGATCAGGGACAACGGCAGCCTGACGATCGAGGTCAGCGACGACGGCGTCGGAGGCGCCGACCTCGAGCTCGGCACGGGCCTGCGCGGGCTCACCGACCGCGTGGCGGCGATCCAGGGGTGGCTCGACATCGACTCGAAGCCGGGACACGGCACGACCGTACGCGCCACGATCCCCTGCCCGTAGCCCGCGCGTTTGGACAGGAGTCCTCCGTGTGGGTTTAGGCTGGGATGCTCAAGGACTCGTGGGCCGCATCGAAGAGGAGACAGACATAGCGCCTGAACACGTCGACGTGCTGATCGTCGGTGCCGGCATCTCCGGTATCGGCGCCGCCTGTCGGCTGCAGGAGAACTGTCCGAGCAAGACGTTCGCGATCCTCGAGGCGCGCGGAGCCATCGGCGGGACCTGGGACCTCTTCCGCTTCCCGGGCATCCGTTCGGACTCCGACATGTTCACGCTCTGCTACCCGTTCCGTCCCTGGTCGGGAGCGCAGGCGATCGTCGACGGCCCGTCGATCCTCGAGTACGTCCGCCAGACGGCAAGGGAGCACCGAATCGACGAGGGCATCCGCTTCCACCACCGGGTCGTGGCTGCGGACTGGTCCTCGGCGGACGCTCGCTGGACCGTGGAGGTCGAGCGCGGCGACACCGGCGAGACGGTCCAGATGAGCTGCGGCTTCCTGTTCACGTGCACCGGCTACTACCGCTACGACGCGGGCTACACGCCGGCGTTCCAAGGCATCGAGCGCTTCGGCGGCGAGATCGTTCATCCGCAGTTCTGGACCGACGACATCGACCATGCCGGCAAGCGCGTGGTCGTAATCGGCAGCGGCGCAACCGCGGTCACGCTAATCCCGGCTCTGGCGCAGCGCGCCGACCACGTCACGATGCTGCAGCGCTCGCCCAGCTACATCATTTCGCTGCCCGCGGTCGATCCGATCGCCGGTCTCCTCGGGCGCGTGCTGCCGACGCGCCTCGCCTATCCCCTCGTGCGCTGGAAGAACGTCCTGCTCGCCCTCGGGATCTACGGGCTCAGCCGCCGCCGGCCCGCGGCGATGAAGAGGCTGATCCGCCGGCTGCTCGAGCGCCGCCTCCCGCCCGGCTACGACATCGACACGCATTTCACTCCCCGTTACGAGCCGTGGGACCAGCGCATGTGCATCGTGCCTGACGGCGATCTCTTCGACGCGATCGGCGCAGGCCGCGTCTCGGTCGTCACCGACAGCATCAAAACGTTCACCGAGACCGGTCTGACGCTCGCGTCGGGCTCAGAGCTCGAGGCCGACCTGATCGTCACCGCCACCGGCCTCAACATGGTGCCTTTCGGCGGCGTCCGGCTGAGCGTCGAGGACCGCGAGGTCGAGCTGCACGACGCGCTCGTGTATCGGGGAATGCTGCTCAGCGGCGTCCCCAACATGGCGTTTGCCTTCGGGTACACGAACCAGTCCTGGACGCTCGGCGTCGACCTCACTTCCCAGCACGTGTGCAGATTGCTCCAGCACATGGACCGCTACGGGTACGCGCAATGCACGCCGCGCAGCCAGCAGTCCGTGATCCCCGTCCCGTTCGCGGACCTCACCTCGGGGTACGTGCTGAGAGCGATCGACGAGTTCCCGAGGCAGGGGCCGAACGTCCCCTGGCGCAGGGAGCAGAACTACGTGACCAACCGAAGGTCGCTGCGGCGCGCCCCCATCGACGATCCCGCGCTCGAGTTCTCGCGCGCGGCCCCCAACGCGACAACGCAGATCGCCGCCTGAGCCATGTCCGCGTATCGGCAGCAGGCCCACCTTGAGGCCCCCGTGGAGGTGGTCTGGGGCTTCCTGGGCGCGCCGGATCGCTACCCGGAGTGGTGGCCGCGGGTGGTGGAAGTACGCGGCGAGCGCTTCGAGGAGGGCGACGAATACGTGCAGGTCACACGTGACCCGCGGAGCACCGTGGAGACGAATTTCCTGCTCGAGCGCCGGGAGGACCTGCGCGAGATCCGGATGAGTTGCCAGCTGACCGGCATGTTCGCCCACTGGCTGCTGACCCCTGCGCAGGGCGGCACGTTCGTGCAGCTCGAGATGGGGATGGAACCCCGACGCGTCCAGGACCGCCTCATCGATCTTGCGCTAGGCAGGCTCTACTTCCGCAGCTGGAGCGAACAGTCACTCGAGGGTCTGCGACGAGCGGCGCACAGCGAGGGCAATCGGGTGGGCACCGGCTGAACGCATGTGTCCGAGCAGCCGGTCCGCGACCTCTGCCACGGGTTCGGTAGTGCTCAGGACCAGGTCAGCGGAGCGCAGAAGAAGCGGCTCGACGTGCGCGAGATCCGCAAGCACCTGGCTGCGCTCTGCCGGCTTCCGTCCGTACGCGTTTGAGGTTCGCGTCCCCAGCCGCGTCAGAAGCTCGTCCTCCGGCACCGTCAGGACGACTCGATAGTCGAACGGCAGCTCGATCTGCTCTTCAGAGCACCCGGCGAAGAAGAGCAGGTCTCCATCCGGGATCCGAGCGAGCAACGACGCAACCGCATCAGCGCGCCAGCCCCACCGACCGTCTGCCCGCGGCTCGCTGAAGCCGTCATCGTCGGCGTCGTAGGCCTCATAGCCTCGCCGTCGCAGCTCCTGCACAAGCGTCGACTTCCCGGTTCCGGACATCCCGGTGAGCAGGACGCGCATCGCCGAAGGGTACGCGCCCGTGCTGCCGCTTCCGCCTGAGTGGACCGTGCCATGAGCGATGACTTCCGTGCGGCGGTCCGGTCTGACCGAATGACGACGAAACCGACGAGAAGGGTCCCGCGAGCATGAAACTGACGACCGTCACAAACATCTCTCTCGACGGCGTGATCCAGGGCCTCGGCGGGCCGGATGAGGACCGCAGGGGTGGATTCGAGCGCGGCGGATGGGCGTTGCCGCTCTTCGACGACGACGCCGAGACGTTCCTCGCCAAGGTCTACCAGCGCGCCGACGCCTTCCTGTTCGGCCGGCGGACCTACGAGATCTTTGCCGGCTCCTGGGGGACCGGATCATGGGGGGCTAATCAGGGTGACAACGCGATCTCAGTGGCGTTGAACACGCGACCCAAGTACGTGGCATCGACCACGCTCACCGACCCGCAATGGTCGGACACGACCATCCTCTCGGGAGACGTCGCGGCCGCCGTCGGCGAGCTGAAGGCCAAGCCGGAAGGCGAGCTGCAAGTGCACGGCAGCGGCCACCTGGTCCGCTGGCTCCTCGACAACCACTTGGTCGACGAGATCATCCTGCTCACCTATCCCGTGGTCGTCGGCCAGGGCACGCGGCTATTCCCCGACGCCGGCCCGGACACAGCGCTTGAACTGGTCGAATCGCGGGCCACCCTCAGCGGGGTGATCATTCAGGTCTACCGGCCCAGCGGGCGCCCGCGGTACGCACCCGCCACCACCGACCCGAGCACGTGACATAGGTGCCGCATTCACTGGTCACAGCCCCGCCAACCGGCGGGCGAGGAACCGGCGCTCCGGGTCCGTCGCGGCCAGCCGCAGCGCGTGCTCGAACGCCGCCCGCGCCTCTTCCGGGCGCCCGAGGCGGCGCAGCAACTCGGCCCGGGTCGAATGCAGATATCGGTAATCGCCGAGCTCGAGTGAGTCGACGAGCTCGAGGGCCCGATCGGGCGCGCCCGCCTCGGCGACCGCTGCCGCGCGGTTCAGAGCCACCACCGGCGAGCCGGTCAGCCGCTCAAGCCGCTCGTAGAGCGCTGCGACCTCGTCCCAGTCAACCTCCTCCTCGGCCTGGAGCGAGGCGATCGCGGCTTGGAGCACGTACGGCCCCGCCGCCGGCCGCAGGGCCAGCGCTCGAAGGAGTGCAGCGCGGCCCGCCTCGACCTTCGCCAGGTCGTGGCGGGAGCGGTCCTGCTCGGCCAGCGGGACCAACTGGCCGTCGACCACACGCGCGTCGCGGCGTGAGTCGTGCAGGAGCATCAGGGCGAGCAGCCCGTGCACCTCGGGCTCATCGGCCATCAGCTCGGCCAGCAGCCGCCCGAGCCGGATCGCCTCGGCAGCAAGATCGCCGCGATTGGGGTAGCCCTGATTGAAGATCAGGTAGACGACCGCCAGCACCGCCGCCATGCGGTCCGGCAGCAGCCGGTCGGCGGGGACCGCGAACGGGATCGCCGTGGCCTTGATCTTCGTCTTGGCTCGTGAAAGCCGGCGCTTCATCGTCTCCTCGGAGACCAGGAACGAGCGCGCGATCTCCCCTGTGGTGAGTCCTCCGAGCGCCCGCAGCGTCAGCGCCACCTGCGCTTCGACCGCCAGCGCTGGATGGCAGCACGTGAAGATCAGCTCCAGGCGCTCGTCCGGGATCGTGCGGTCGTCGAGGTCTATCTCGTCCATGGTCGCGGCTGGTTGCTCGACCTCCAGCAGCCGCGTCTTGTCCTGGAGCGTCCGCTCGCGTCGCACCCGGTCGATCGCGCGGTTGCGCCCGGTCGCCACCAGCCAGGCCACCGGTTGCTGCGGCGACCCCTCGCGGGGCCACCGCTCGGCCGCGATCGCAAACGCGTCCTGGGCGGCCTCCTCGGCCAAATCCATGTCGCCGAGGAAGCCGACCAGGGACGCCAGGACACGGCCCCACTCGCGCCGGAAGACCTGCTCGATCAGTGCGCGGTCTCCACGGGAATCTCGAAGAGCGGGCGCACCTCGACCGCGCCGCCGAGCCGGACCGCCGGAATCCGCTGGGCCACCTCTAGCGCCTCGTCCAGGTTGGACGCTTCGAACACGAAGTAGCCGCCAAGCACCTCCTTGGAGTCAGCGTAAGGGCCGTCGGTGATCAGGGTCTCACCGCCGCCGTAGCGAACGGTGGTCGCCGTCTCGATCGGCTGCAGGTGAGCGCCGCCCAGACAGCGCGGGTCCTCGCGAAACGCCAGGTACTCGGCGGACACCGACTTGTACTCGTCTTCCCCGAGCGCTTCCTCGACGCCCGGCTTGGGATAGATCAGCAGTGCGTACTTCATACCCGCCTCCTCCGAGGGAATGGTTGATCATCCTGGAGACGAACGGGCGGCACCAGGGGGGACAGCGCCCCCAGGCGAGCCGAGGCCGTGCAAGAGTGTCGGCGTCAACGATCACGCGGCCTCGGCGAGGGCAACATGACCGGCCTGTACGCCGCCTACCGAGAGCGCGGCGCCGATCTCCCGTTCGGCGATCCGGGGCGCGACCACGGCGCCCGCATGGAGGGCTACTACTGGCGCATCGTGGCCGGGGAGACGGTGCTCGTCGTGCTCTGCGGGGTGGGGCGGGGAGCCGACGGGCGCTGGGGACTCGTGGCCCTGGCGTCCCACCCGGGCGCGCATGTGCGCTATGCGACGGCGGCGCCCGCGGAGATGTCATCCAGGGGGTTCGGGGTGCGGGCCGGAGAGGTCCTCGACGGGACTCTGGAGCGGCTCCGGTTGCGCCTCGGCGATGAGGACTGGCTCGAGCTCAGGCTGGGCGTCCGTTTGACCTGGCCGCGCGGCATCTTCGGCGCCCTCGGGGCCGCCCACGTCGTTCCTGGGCTCGCCCAGTACTGGCATCCCGTGCTGCTCGACGGGGCGGCGTCCGGCGAGGGCTGCGTGGCCGGCCGGCCGCTTCGGCTCGACGGGGCGACGGTCTACGCGGAGAAGAATTGGGGGCCCGGGTTTGCCGGCCGTTGGTGGTGGGGCCAGGCGAGCGCCTTCCCGGAGGAGGGCCTCGGCGTAGCTTTCGCCGGCGGCGCGCTCCCACGTCTGGGCGCGACCCCCTCCGCCGTCGTGCTGTGGCGCGGCGGGCAGGTCCACCGCTTCGCCCCGCCGCTCGCCCGCTCACGGGTGGCGCTGGGCGAACGCCGCTGGCGGGTGCGAACCACTTCGCCCCGGTACCGCCTCGAGCTCGAGGGGCAGGCGACGAAC
>Ga0081538_10001359_pt1 | contig 25184 bp, 28 predicted proteins | sample TabmetS5T2R1_FD_71022 | JGI IMG/M metagenome (GOLD analysis project Ga0081538, IMG submission 71022) | Tabebuia heterophylla rhizosphere microbial communities from the University of Puerto Rico - S5T2R1 | ecosystem: Host-associated > Plants > Roots > Rhizosphere ... | reverse complement strand
TCGTCGCGCTCGCGCTCGCCAACGCCGAGGCGCGCCGCGAGCTCGCGGCCTCGCGCGCCCGCATCGTCGAGACCGGCGATCTCGAGCGGCGCCGGCTGGAGCGCAACCTGCACGACGGCGCGCAGCAGCGGCTCGTCGCGCTCTCGCTGACACTGCGGATGTGCGAGCAGCGGCTCGCCACGCTCGATCACGATGCGATCGAGCTCGTGCGCCGCGCCGAGGCCGAGCTCGCTGCGGCGCTCGACGAGCTGCGCGAGCTCGCGCGCGGAATCCACCCGGCGATCCTGACCGACCGCGGGCTGGTCCCGGCGCTCGAGATGCTGGTCGGCCGGACGAGCATGCCGGTCGACCTGCGCACGCAGCTCGACGACCGGCTGCCGGAGCCCGTCGAGGCGGCCGCCTACTACATCGTCGCCGAGGCGCTCACGAACGCCTCGAAGCACGCATGCGCCGAGCGGGTCCGGGTCGACGTGCAGCTCACCAACGGCGAGGCGCTCGTCGAGGTCGCCGACGACGGCGTCGGCGGCGCCGACCGCAGCGGCGGCTCGGGCCTGCGCGGTCTGGGCGACCGCGTGGACGCGCTCGGCGGCCGGCTCGAGGTCGAGAGCCCGGTCGGCGCCGGCACGCTGCTCCGGGCGCGGCTGCCCGTGCGCCGTAGAGTGTGAGTAGAGGAACCGCTAAGTGTTCGACTCCCTCGCCGACAAGCTCCAGAGCACGCTCTCGGGCGTCCGCAACCGCGGCACGCTGACCGATGAGGACCTGAAGGTCGCGATGCGCGAGATCCGCCTCGCGCTGCTCGAGGCCGACGTCAACTTCAAGGTCGTCAAGCAGTTCACTTCGAGCGTGCGCGAACGCGCCGACGGCGTCGAGGTGCAGCGCCAGCTCAATCCTGGCCAGCAGGTCGTCAAGATCGTCAACGAGGAGCTGACGTCGCTGATGGGCGGCCAGGCCGCCGGACTGACGTTCTCGCCGCGGCCGCCGACCGTGATACTGATGGCCGGCCTCCAGGGCTCCGGCAAGACGACAGCGACCGCCAAGCTGGCGCGCTGGCTGCGCGAGGAGCGCAACTCGTCTGTCGCCGTCGCCGCCTGCGACGTCTACCGGCCGGCCGCGGTCGAGCAGCTCGTCAAGGTCGGCACGCAGGCCGGCGCGACCGTCTACGAGCAGGGCACCGACCGCGATCCGGTCGACATCGCCCGCTGGGCGCTCGACCAGGCGAAGCGCGACGGCAAGGACGCGCTGATCGTCGACACGTCCGGCCGCCTGCACATCGACGAGGCGCTGATGCAGGAGCTGGCGAACATCCGCAAGGCGATCCGGCCGCACGTCGTACTGCTGGTCGTCGACGCGATGACCGGCCAGGACGCGGTCAACGTCGCCGAGCAGTTCGCGGAGGTCGCGCAATTCGACGGCGTCGTGCTGTCGAAGCTCGACGGCGACGCGCGCGGCGGCGCCGCGCTGTCGGTCAAGGCGGTCACGGGCAAGCCGATCCTGTTCGCCTCGATCGGCGAGAAGCTGGGCGACTTCGAGCGCTTCCACCCCGACCGGATGGCGCAGCGGATCCTCGGGATGGGCGACGTGCTCTCGTTCATCGAGAAGGCGGAGCGCTCGTTCGAGGAGGACGAGGCGGCCGCGCTGGAGCGCAAGCTGCGCAAGAACCAGTTCGGGCTCGACGACTTCCTCGATCAGCTCAAGCGGATCCGCAAGATGGGGCCGCTGACGTCGCTGCTCGGGATGATCCCGGGACTCGCCGGCCATCAGCTCTCCAAGATGCAGGTCGACGAGAAGGAGTTCGACCGGATCGAGGCGATCATCCAGTCGATGACGCCGTACGAGCGGCGCCATCCGGAGCTGATCAAGGGCTCGCGCCGACTGCGGATCGCGAAGGGCTCGGGCACGTCCGTCCAGCAGGTCAACCAGCTCGTCAAGCAGTTCGGCGAGATGCGCAAGCTGATGAAGGGCCTGCAGCAGGGCAAGATGCCCGATCTCGGGCAGCTGATGCGCAATCGCTAGACTGCCCCGCCGCACATGTCCGTCAGCATGAGACTCACCCGCGTGGGCGGGAAGAAGGATCCGGTCTGGCGCGTCGTCGTCGCCGACCGCCGGTCCCCGCGCGACGGCCGCGTGATCGAGACGATCGGCCGCTACAACGCGCAGACGGAGCCGTCCACGATCGTCCTGGACGAGGAGCGCGTCCGGCACTGGCTCGACCGCGGCGCGCAGCCGTCGGACACGGTGCGCAAGCTCCTCAAGACGCAGGGCATCGACCCCGCCGGCTCCTAGCCCCGTCGGTGAAGGAGCTCCTCGAGTACCTGGCCCGCGCCCTCGTGGACCATCCCGACCGCGTGCGCGTCGAGGAGTTCGAGGAGGACGACGGCACGCTCGTACTCGAGCTGTCCGTCGGCGACGAGGACTACGGCCAGGTGATCGGCCGCGGCGGCCGCACCGCGCAGGCGCTGCGGACGGTGGTCAAGGCGGCGGCGGTGAAGGACAACCGCCGCGTGCTCGTCGACATCGTGGAATGAGCGAGCGCTTCATCGAGGCCGGGCGGGTCGGGCGACCGCACGGGCTCGACGGATCGTTTCACGTCAAACGGGCCGACGCCCGGCTGCTCGCCGCCGCCGAGGAGCTGTGGGTGCACGGGCGACGGGCGCGCGTCGAGCGCCGCGCCGGCACGGCGGAGCGGCCGATCCTGCGGCTCGCGGGGCACTCCGGGCGCGAGGCCGCGGAGGCGCTGCGCGGCGCCACGCTGGGGATTCCGGCCGACCGCGCGCCGGCGCTGGAGCCCGGCGAGTACTGGGCGCACGAGCTCGCCGGCTGCTCGGTGTGGGACGGCGACCGGCGGGTGGGGGAGGTGCGACGGATGGTGGCGCTGCCGTCGTGCGAGGCGCTCGAGGTCGAGCGGCCGCACGGCGGTCAGCTGCTGGTGCCGATGGTGCTCGACGCGATCCGCTCCGTCGACGTCGCGGCGCGTCGCATCGACGTCGATCTCGCGTTTCTGGGGGAGTGAGCCGGCGCCGCGGCGGCGCGCCTTGGCCGGGCGGCGCGGCGGCTTCCGGCGGCGCGGTCGGGTCCGGCGAACGGCGGCATTGAAGGAGCGGATCCCGTTGCGGCGCGGCGGCTCCCGGCGGCGCGGTCGGGTCCGGCGAACGGCGGCATTGAAGCAGCGGATCCCGTTGCGGCGGCGCTTCCGCAGAAGCGCGTCGCAACTTGACGGTGATATGCGCCGTCAAGGCGCGACCGGGTGACTCGGTTGCGTGGTGGCGTCGCTATCCGACGCGAAGTCGCAACCGACGTCGACGCGCGCTCCCGCGTCCCGCCGCCGCGCGGGACCCGTTCCCTCAAAGCCGCCGTTCGATCGCGCGCGACCCAACCATCGTCGTCACCGGGCGCCTACGCTGACCGCGTGCAGATCGACGTCCTCACGCTGTTCCCGCACTGGTTCGACTGGTTCCGGGGGCAGCGCCACGTCGCCAACGCGCTCGCGCTCGGGTCGACGCTCGAGTGCGTCGACTACCGGGCGCACACCCCGCTGTCCGCGGGCCAGGTCGACGACACGCCGTTCGGCGGCGGCGCCGGGATGGTGCTGCGCGTCGACGTCGTCGAGGCGGCGCTGCGGGCGCGCTACGGCGACGACCCGGTGGCGGTTCGCGAGCGCCGCCGCGTGATCGCGCTGACGCCGGGCGGCCGTCTGCTCGACGACGCCCTGGTCACCGAGTTCGCCGCCGAACCGGAGCTGACGCTGCTGTGCGGCCGTTACGAGGGGTTCGACGAGCGGATCCTCGAGCACTTCTGCTCCGACCAGCTCTCGATCGGGCGCTACGTGCTGGCGGGCGGAGAGCTCGCGGCGATGGTCGTCTGCGACGCCGTGGTGCGCAAGCTGCCGGGCGCGCTCGGTCACGACGACTCGGTGCACGAGGAGTCGTTCAGCGCGGCGCTCGACGGGGCGCCGGAGTACCCGCATTACACGCGGCCGGCCGAGTGGCGCGGGTGGTCGGTGCCGGACGTGCTGCTCAGCGGCCACCACGCGCGGATCCGCGAATGGCGCGCCGCTCAGTCGCGCGCGCGGGCGCGGCGATGCGGCGGCGCTTCGCTACCATAGGCCGCCGCTGCGACAGCCTCCCTGGCTCTCGCGGCTTTTTCTTCGCATGAGCACCGTGATCGACAGCCTCGAGCGCTCGCAGCTCCGCCGTGTGCCCGCCTTCCAGGCCGGCGACAGGGTCCGCGTGCACTTCCAGGTGATCGAGGGGACGCGGCGCCGGACGCAGGTCTTCGAGGGCGTTGTGATCAAGCGCCAGGGCGAGGGCGTGCGGGAGACGTTCACGGTCCGCAAGCAGTCCTTCGGCGTGGGGGTCGAGCGCACGTTCCCCGTGCACTCGCCGAAGATCGAGCGGATCGAGGTCGCCGCGCGCGGCGACGTGCGGCGCGCGAAGCTCTACTACCTGCGCGGCCGCGTCGGCAAGCGCGCGCGTGTACGCGAGCGCCGCTACGTCGGCCCCGAGGAGATCGTCGAGGCCGGCCTGCTCCACGATCCCGCCGCGGCGGCGGCCGCGGACGCGGACGCCGAGGTCCCGGGTGAGGCGATCGACGAGCAGGCGCTCGCGGAGGCAGAGGCCGCCGACGCCGCCGGTGGGGCCGAGGAGCCGGGGGTCGGCGACGAGCCGGCGCCCGCCGAGGAGCCGGCGCCCGCCGAGGAGGCCGAGGCCACCGAGGCCGCGGCCTCCGACGCCGAGCGCTAGCGTGGAGCGCGGCTCTTCAGCGTCCGGCTCGCTGCTGGAGCTGATCATGATCGTCGCCGTGGCGCTGGGTCTCGCGCTCGGCATCCAGGCGTTCCTCGTCAAGCCCTACCGGATCCCGTCGGAGTCGATGGTGCCGACGCTCGAGGTCGGCCAGCGCGTGCTCGTCAACCGGATCGGCGCGCGGTTCGGCGATCCCGAGGTCGGCGACATCGTCGTCTTCCACCCGCCCGCCGGAGCCGAGCAGGACAACACCTGCGGCAGCGGCCCACCGCCGCAGGGGCAGGTGTGCGGCGTGCCCACCGAGGAGAAGGCCGACGTCAACTTCATCAAGCGGATCGTGGCCGGGCCAGGCGACCGGCTGGCGGTCCGCGACGGGCACGTGGTCCTCAACGGCCGGCGCCAGCAGGAGGACTTCATACGGCCCTGCGGCGGCGGCGAAGACTGTAACTTCCCGCGGGAGATCACCGTTCCCGCCGATCACTACTTCATGATGGGCGACAACCGTGGGGCATCTGACGACAGCCGCTTCTGGGGACCCGTCCCGCGCGACTGGATCATCGGCGGCGCATTCGGGACCTACTGGCCGCCGAGCCGCATCGGACTCCTCTGACGCAGCGCGCCCGAAGCGGAGGCGCTCGTCGGGCTCGCGGCTATTCCGCTACGACCGCGGCCTCGGCGCGCGCTTCGTCGCCGGGGCGGACGAGGCGGGGCGGGGCTGCCTGGCGGGCCCGCTGGTCGCGGCCGCCGTGCTGTTCGACTACGAGGCGCTGACGCTGTCGGACCTGCGCTCGCTGTCGGCGCTCAACGACTCCAAGCAGCACACGCCGGAGGCGCGCGAGGCGCTGTACCCGCGCGTGCTGCGAGCGGCGACGAAGGTGGCGGTGACGTCGCGCTGCGTGCGCGGGATCGACGAGCGCGGGCTGCACAACACCAACCTGGCAGCGCTCAGCGCCGTACTCGGCCAGGTCGGGCGCGAGGGCTGCCTCTGCCTCTCGGACGGCTTCCCGGTGCCGCCGACGGGCTTCGACCAGAAGCCGGTCGTCGGCGGCGACGCCACGAGCGCCGCGATCGCGGCGGCGTCGGTGATCGCGAAGGTCACGCGCGACCGCTTCATGCGGCGGATGGAGGAGCGCTACCCGGGCTGGGAGTTCGCCACCCACGTCGGCTACTCGACGCCCGAGCACCGCGCCGCGATCGAGAAGCTCGGCGTCTCGCCGCTGCACCGCATGAGCTTCCAGTCGATGGCGTACCAGCAGCTCGCGCTGTAGGAGTGGGCGTTCCCGCAACATCGCACCCGCGATCGGCGGCCGCCGATCACCGCCATGCTGCCTCCTCGACCCTCGAAATCCCAAAGGGATACCTGCGGGTCTGCGTCCGCGCCTGGCCGCGCCAGCGACCACCTGACGACGCACGGACTTACGTGCGAGACCACTAGCGATGCGCGTCGAGCGCGTCGATTTCGTCTCGATCCCGGTGCGCGACCTCGCGCGGGCGCGGCGGTTCTACGGCGAGCTGCTGGGTCTACCGCTCGGCGGTCCAGCGGAGGACGAGTTCGAGGCGGGCAACGTGACGCTCGCGCTGTGGGCGCCGGAGGCCGACGGCGAGGCGTTCGTCGCCAACGAGGCCGGCGTCGCGCTGCGAGTGCCGGACGTGGCGGCGACGCGTTCCGAGCTCGAGGCGCGCGGGGTGGAGTTCATCGGCGAGACCGTCGACACCGGCGTCTGCCACATGGCGTTCCTGCGCGACACCGAGGGCAACGTGCTGATCCTGCACCGGCGCTACGCAACGCCGGACTGATTCGTCACAGTCTCGCGGCGGATCCTCGACACGTGCGCGGTGATCCGTTCAGCCTGCGGACCTAGCGTTGCGCCATGCCCGCAGGCTCGCGCAAGTCCCTCGGCCGCCTCGGCGAGCAGCTGGCCGCCGAGCACTTCGAGCGGCTCGGCTGGGAGATCGTCGCGCGCAACTACCAGACCCGCTTCGGCGAGCTCGACCTCGTCGCCGTCGACAGCGGCACGCTCGTGTTCGCGGAGGTCAAGACGTGCCGGCTCGGCTCCGGCGAGCCGTGGCAGAACCTGCACGAGCGCAAGCAGGTGCAGGTGCGGAAGCTGTCCGGCGTCTGGTTCAGCGAGCATCGCGGCCCGTTCTTCGAGCGCATCCGCTTCGACGCAGTCAGCGTCCTCGTCGACTCCTCGGGCGCCCTCGTCCGCCTCGACCACATCGAGGGCGCGTTCTGATGCCGCGCGCGCCCGTCGCCTACCGCCCGCTCGCCGCCGCCACCGCGCTCGTTGCCGCCTGTCGGCGGCGTGCGCCCGGCGCCCCACGCCCGCTCGTCGCCGTCCCTCGACCGCTCCCCTCGTGAGCCTGGCCCGGGTCGACACTTTCGCGATCGACGGCGTGGAGGCGCGGCGGGTCTGGGTCGAGGCCGACATCCGGCGCGGGCTCAGCGCGTTCGCCGTCGTCGGGCTCGCCGACAAGGCCGTGCGCGAGGCGCGCGAGCGCGTGCGAGCGGCCGTCGTCAACTCCGGCTTCGTCTTCCCGCAGGAGCGCATCACCGTCAATCTCGCGCCGGCGTACCTGCGCAAGGTCGGTCCCGGCTTCGACCTGCCGCTCGCCATCGCGATCCTGACCGCGAGCGGGCAGCTCTCGACCGAGGCGGTGGCGGGTTGCGCCGTCGTCGGCGAGCTGTCGCTGACGGGGGAGGTGCGGGCGGTCCGCGGGGCGCTCGCTGTCGCGGAGGGCGTGCGCCGCCACCGGCTCGCGCGGCTGCTGTTGCCGCGCGCACGGGCGCGGGAGGCGGCGCTCGTGCCCGAGGTCGAGGTGCTCGGCGTCGACCACCTGCAGGAGGCGGTCGAGGTGCTGCGCGGCGATCGCGCGCCCGTACCCGCACCGGAGACCGAGGCCGAGGGCGGTGACGCGCTCGACGAGCCCGATCTCAGCGACGTGCGCGGCCACAACGGGCTGATCCCGGCGCTCGAGGTTGTGGCCGCCGGCGGCCACAACCTGTTCCTGCACGGGCCGCCGGGGACTGGCAAGACGATGCTCGCCCGCCGGCTGCCGTCGCTGCTGCCGCCGCTGACGCCGCGCGAGGCGATCGAGGTGACCCGGCTGCACTCGATCGCGGGCGTCCACGGCGACGGGCTCGTGCGGCGGCGCCCGTTTCGCGCGCCGCACCACACCATCTCCGCCTCGGGGCTGGTCGGCGGCGGCGCCGGGCCGACGCCGGGCGAGGCGACGCTCGCCCACCACGGCGTGCTGTTCCTCGATGAGCTGTCGGAGTTCGCGCGCCCCGCCCTCGAGGCACTGCGCCAGCCGCTCGAGGACGGCTGCGTCACGGTCGTGCGGGCGCAGCGGGTGATGGTGTTCCCGACGCGTGTCACGCTCGTCGCGGCATCGAACCCGTGCCCGTGCGGGATGGGGCAGAGCGCGTGCCGGTGCTCGACCGCCGACCTGGCGCGCCACCAGCGCCGGCTCAGCGGTCCGCTGCTCGATCGGATCGACGTGTCGGTCACGGTCGGTCGCCCGTCGGGCGACGCGCTGCGCGACCAGGCGGCGCCGCGCTCCGCGGTCGTGCGCGAACGGATCGTTGCCGCCCGCGAACGGCAGACCGCACGGCTGACGCGCCACGGGCTGACCTGCAACGCGCAGCTGGATGCCCGCCTGCTGCGCGAGCTCGCGCGAGCGACGCCGGAGGCAAATCGTGCGCTCTACGCGCTGCACGACCGCAGCGGCCTGTCGGCGCGCGGCCACGGCAGGATCCTCCGCGTCGCGCGCACGCTGGCCGATCTCGCGGAGAGCGAGGCGGTGCTGGCGGACCACATCCATCAGGCCGCCGCGCTCCGGCTCGACGACCAGTCGCTCTCGCTGGCGGCATGAAGCAGGCGCGCGCGCGTGACCCCGCGGTGGACGCCGCCGCCGCGCCGCCGGCCGCGGCGCCGCGCGCCCGTCCGCGGCGGCCTGGCGAGGCGGCCCGATGAGTGCGGCGGCCTGCGACGACTGCCTGCGCCGAACCGCGCTGATCGCCGCGCTCGCGCCGTGGCTCGACATCGAGTGGCGGCGCCGGTCGGCGCCGGCCGGCGTGCTGTCGCTCCCCGACGACGCGCTCATCGCGCTCGACGAGTCCGGCCGCGTGGCCCGCGCGCACGCGGCCTTCTCGCCCGGTCGTGCCCGCGAGCGAATCACCGCCGCCGAGCTCAAAGCCGTCTGCCGCTGCTCCGGCCGCTATCCGGATCGGCTGCGCGAGCTGGCCGACCCGCCGGCCGTGCTCCACATGGCGGGCGACCCGGCGGCGCTGGAACCGGTCGAGTCCGTGGCGATCGTCGGCGCTCGCCGCGGCACCGCGTACGGCCTCGAGGTGTCACGCTCGCTCGGCCGCCGCCTCACGGCGGCCGGGATCCCGGTCGTCTCCGGGATGGCCATCGGCGTCGACTCCGCCGCGCACGTGGGGGCGCTCGAACACGCCGCTCCGCCACGGGCGGCGGCCGCGACGTCGGCCGGCGTCGCGGAGGAGCGGCGCCGATCCGTGTCCCGCCCGCGCCGCGCCGCGGCGCCCGTCGCCGTGCTCGCCGGCGGTGCCGACGTCGCCTACCCGGCGTCGCGCCGCCGCCTCCACGCGCAGCTCGTCCAGCGCGGCTGCGTCGTCTCGGAGCTGCCGCCCGGGTTCACCGCCTACCGCTGGTGCTTCGTCGCCCGCAACCGCCTGATCGCGGGGCTCGCCCAGCTGACCGTCGTCGTGGAGGCGACCGAGCACTCGGGCTCGCTGACGACCGCCGACTTCGCACAGCAGCTCGGCCGCCCGGTCGGCGCCGTCCCCGGCCCGGTCACCTCGCGCTTCTCGACGGGCACGAACTCGCTGCTGGCGGCGGGAGCGGGAGTGGTACGGGACGCGCGCGACGTCCTCGACCAACTCTTCGGCCCATCCGACGCGCGCAGCGCCGAACCGCCGCCGCCGGCCGTCCCGATCGAACCGCGCCTGCGCCGCCTGCTCGACGCGATCGAGCGCGGCCACGGCAGCCTGGCCGAGCTGACCAGCGACCCGGCCGCAATCCCCCGCATCCTCCAGGACCTCACCGACCTCGAGCTGCGCGGACTGGTCCGGCGCGAGTTCGGCGGCCGCTACGTCCGCGCGCTGGAAGGGCGGCCGTGATCGTCGAAGCGGTCGCCGTCCGGTTCCGGGTACTGCCCGAGGTGATCGACCTGTCGCTGATCCCGACGGGGGCCGGAACATGCGGCATGCTGGCGGCGCTCGCTGGTGCAATCGCGCGGCTCGATCACGACCGGCTCGCGCGGGTCGTCCTGTTCGGGAACCTCGCCGGCGGAGTGATCACGACTGTGTTCTTGCTGCTCGGAATCGCGGGGGTATTCTCGTGAAGGTGCAGCGGGTTCCACTCGATCCTCCTTGGCTCGTGATCCCGATCCTCGCGGGGCTGGCGATTGGAACCGCCTCGGTCTCGATCGAGTCCTGGTCGATCGCGTTCACGTACCTGGGTATCGCGCTCGCCGGTGTGCCCGCCGCGTTCGGAATCGACCGCTGGCTCGAGCGCAACCGCCCGCGCCGCCCCCAGCGCTGACCGTCCTAACCTGAGCGGCATGACGCGCTCGATACCCGCCGTCCTGTCGATCGCCGGCTCGGACTCCGGCGGCGGCGCGGGCATCCAGGCCGACCTGAAGGCGTTCGCGGCCTGCGGCGTCCACGGCATGACCGCGATCACGGCGCTCACCGCGCAGAACACGGTCGGCGTCACCGGGGTGCACGCGGTTCCGAGCGACTTCATCGTCGAGCAGGTGCGCGCGGTCGTCGACGACATCGGCGTCGACGCCGTCAAGATCGGCATGCTCGGCACGGCCGCGACAGTCGCCGCCGTCGACCGCGCGCTCGACCTGCTCGCGCCCGACACGCCGGTCGTGATCGACCCCGTGATGGTCGCCGAGTCCGGTGCGATCCTGCTCGACGGCGCAGCCCGAGACGCGCTCCAGAACACGCTGCTGCCGCGCGCAACGGTCATCACCCCCAACCTGCCCGAGGCGCGCGTCCTCGCCGGCCCCAAGCCGCCGGACGACGTCGAGCAGCTCGCGCGCGCGCTGCACGCGCTCGGGCCGGACGTCGTCGTCATCACCGGTGGGCACCGCGACGACGCGACCGATGTCCTCTTCGACGGCGACCGCATCCACCGGATCGCCGGCGAGCGCCACCCCGACGGCGCCGCCCACGGCTCCGGCTGCACCCACTCGTCCGCGCTCGCCGCCCACCTGGCGTACGGTCACTCGCCGCTCGAGGCCGCCGTAGCCGCCCGCGCGATCGCCGCCGCCGCCGTGCGCGACGGCCTCCGCGACCTGGGCCGCGGCTCCGGTCCGGTCGACGTACTGGGTCTGACCAGAGGTGCGGCGCGGCATGCTTATGACGCCCAGTCCGCTGGGGTATAGTCGCCACCGATGAGGTTCCTGCGCATGCGTCCGGGGTTCGGCGAGCAGCTGATCGCCGAGGGCGACGTCGACGTCGCCGAGGAGGAGCAGGAGCTGATCGAGGAGTTCCGCCGGCAGCTCGACCAGGGGATGTGGGCTGCGGTGCCGACCACGGGCATCGACGGCCGGCGCGAGGCGGAGATGGTGCGCGCATTCGAGGACATCCCGCGCGACACCGGCCGGGTGATCTTCTTCCCGCGGGCAGCGGGCGGCGCGGTGTAGTGGTAGTCGCGCTCTCGGCAACCGCGATCGTCGTCCTGGCGCTCCTGTGGGAGATCTCGATGCCGTGGATCGACCGCCGGCTGGAGGCGCGCCGCGCCCGGCGCGAGCTGCGCCGCGCGGGCGAGACCGGGGCTGCGCACGATCCCGGCCGCGAGCGGCGCGCCGAGCAGCGCGCGCGCGAGCTGCTGAAGTCGTGCGTGAACGAGGAGGAGTGGGCGATGTACCGCGACCTCGGGTTCCTGCGCGTCTGGGGCGGCCAGTCCGCGCTCGACGGCCCGCCCGAGATGCGCGGCGTCGACTACGCCTACCTGATCTACCCGCACAAGCCGATCGTCGCCTACCTGCCCCAGACTGGGCGGCTGCTGAACGAGTACTGCGTCGAGTTCCCCGACGAGACGCGCCCGTACGGCTCGCCGCGGCTGCCGGACTCCGACGACGTGCTCGCGAAGTGGATGGCGCTGCAGGGCGACGAGCGGCGCATCATCACCGAGGCCAACCTGCACCTGCCCGGGCGCCAGATCGACCCGCGCCAGATCCAGCGCGACCTCTGGCGGCTCGGCCGCTGGGAGCGCGAGCGGCTCGCCCGCGCGCTGCGCGCCGAGACCGGCAGCCGGCGGCTGGCCGAGCCCGCGGACGGCTAATGTCCGGCCGTCATGGACGGCCACAGACTCGATCCCAAGCACCAGTCGCGCCAGCTGACCGAGGGCCCTGCGCGGGCCGCCGCGCGCTCCTACCTCCACGGCATCGGCTTCGACGCCGAGGCGATGTCGAAGCCGATCATCGGCGTCGCATCGACCTGGACCGAGACGATGCCGTGCAACTTCGGCCTGCGCGTCCTCGCGGCGAAGGTCAAGGAGGGCATCCGCGCCGCCGGCGGCACCCCGATGGAGTTCAACACGATCGCCATCTCCGACGGGATCACGATGGGCACGCCGGGCATGAAGACGTCGCTCGTAAGCCGCGAGGTCGTCGCGGACTCGATCGAGCTCGTCGGCCGCGGCCACATGTTCGACGGCATCGTCGCGCTCACCGCGTGCGACAAGACGATCCCGGGCGCCGCGATGGCGCTCGCCCGGCTCGACGTCCCGAGCGTGCTCCTCTACGGCGGCTCGATCCTTCCCGGGCACTACAAGGGTCGCGAGGTGACGATCCAGGAGGTCTTCGAGGCGGTCGGCGCCCACGCCGCCGGCACGATCGACGACGACGAGCTGCGCGCGATCGAGGAGGCCGCCTCACCCGGCATCGGCGCTTGCGGCGGCCAGTTCACCGCAAACACGATGGCGACAGCGTTCGAGGTGCTCGGCCTCTCGCCGATGGGCTCCGCGATGGTCCCGGCGGCCTACGAGGAGAAGAACCGGGTCGCGCACGAGGCGGGCGCGCTGATCATGGACGTGATCGCGCGCGGCCAGCGCCCGAGCGACATCGTCACGCGCGAGGGCCTGGAGAACGCGATCGCCGCGGTTGCGACCAGCGGCGGGTCCACGAACGGAGTGCTGCACCTGCTCGCGCTGGCCCGCGAGGCCGGCGTCGCGCTCGACATCGACGACTTCGACAGGATCGCCGCGCAGACGCCGCTGACCTGCGACCTCAAGCCGGGCGGCCGCTTCGTCGCGAAGGACCTCTACGAGGCCGGCGGGATCGCGGTGATCGCCAAGCGGCTGCTCGAGGCCGGCCTGCTGCACGAGGACGCGCGGACGGTGACCGGCAAGACGATCGGCGAGCACGCCCGCGAGGCGGCCGAGACGCCCGGCCAGGAGGTCGTGCGCCCGCTCGACGACCCGGTCAAGAAGACCGGCGGGCTGGCGATCCTGCGCGGCAACCTCGCGCCGGACGGCTGCGTCGTCAAGCTGTCCGGCCACGAGCGCGTGCACCACCGCGGACCGGCGCGCGTGTTCGAGTCCGAGGAGGACGCGATGGCTGCGGTCACGGCGGGCTCGATCGTCGCGGGCGACGTCGTCGTGATCCGCAACGAGGGCCCGGCCGGCGGCCCCGGCATGCGCGAGATGCTTGCCGTCACCGCGGCGCTGGTCGGCGAGGGGCTGGGGGAGGAGGTCGCGCTGCTGACCGACGGGCGCTTCTCCGGCGCCACGCGCGGCTTCATGGCCGGCCACGTCGCGCCCGAGGCGCTCGCCCGCGGCCCGATCGCGGCGGTCCGCGACGGCGACACGATCACGATCGACGTGCAGAACCGGCGCATGGACGTCGACCTCCGCGACGACGAGATCGCGCGCCGCGTGAACGAGTACCGGTCGCCGCCACCCGCCTATGCGAACGGGGTGCTCGCGAAGTACGCGCGGCTCGTCGGCAGCGCATCGGAGGGCGCGGTGACGCGGGCGTAGGCGCCGGCTCAGGAGCCGGCCGACACGCCCGCGACGCCCGCCTCCGGCGCGCCCTCACCCGCCAGGAATCCGCGCACGAGCTCGTTGAACCGCGTCGGCCGCTCGATCATCGGCGCGTGGCCGGTGTCCTCGAAGATGACGACCCGCGCGTTGTCGCCGATCAGCCGGCGGTAGCGCTCCGCGTCGCCGACCGGCACGAGCAGGTCGTTGCGCCCCCAGACGATCAGGACCGGGATCTCGATCGCCGCCAGCCGGTCGCGGTAGGAGTACTCCAGCAGCGCCTTCAGCGCCGCCACGAAGCCGGGCTTGCCGAAGCTGAGCACGAGCTCCTGCGTCAGCGGCACCGACAGTTTCTCGGGGTAGCGGACCGCCCACTGCATCGCCGCCCGCCGCAGCCGCGGCCGGCGCACGACCGCGGACTCGAAGTGGCGCGTGTACGGGAACCCGGCGGTGACCAGCCGCGCCAGGACGACCGAAGGCGTCCGTGCCAGGTGCTCGGTCGACAGTCCCGCCGCCGCGACGAGCACGAGCCGGTCCACGCGCGTGTCGAACGACAGCGCCAGCTCGGCGCCGATGAAGCCGCCCATCGAGTTGCCGATCACCGACACGCGCTCGACGCCGAGCGCGTCGCAGACCGCGTCGACGGTCTTCGCGTAGCCCTGGATCGTGATCGATCCGGCCGGTATCTCGGACGCGCCGAACCCGGGCAGATCGAGCGCCAGGCAGCGGTGCGTGCGCCTGAAGGCGGCGATGCTGAGCAGGAAGATCTGCCAGTTCGAGCTCCAGCCGTGGATGAACACCAGCGGCGGGCCGCCGCCGCCTGTGTCGAGCACGTTCACGCGGCGCCCGTCGACCTCGACCCAGCGTTGCAGCGCCTGCCAGTCGACGTCCATCCACGCGGCGTCGTCGCCGTCGGCGTACGTCTCGTCCGGGCCCGGGCGCAGCACGCCGTTGCGCACCACGGCGGCGATCTGTGCGCGTGCCGAAGGCACTTCGCGGCTACCGTATCAACGTACTGTCATGAGGATCGCGAGCGACGCATGACCACGACTCGGGCGCTGCCCCCGGCGACGCAGAACGACGATCTGCGCGCCCACCTGCCCGCGATCGAGCCCGACCGCACGATCACCGACTGGGGCCGCTCCGAGCGCCTCGAGGGGCTCGTCGATGCGACGCTCTACTCGTTCCTCTACCACTACTGGTTCCGCTGCGAGGTCGAGGGGATCGAGAACGTGCCGTCGACCGGCGGCGCCATGCTGGTCGCCAACCACGCGGGCGCGCTGCCGCCCGACGCCTCGATGATCGCCAAGGCGATCCAGGAGGAGCACCCGCGGCCGCGCAAGCTGCACCTGACCGTCGAGCACTTCTTCAAGGGCTACCCGTTCTTCAGCATGTTCGTGGCGAAGATCGGCGGCGTGCCCGCGCACCCGGCGAACGTCCAGCGGCTGCTGGACGACGAGCAGCAGCTCGTGCTCGTTTTCCCCGAGGGCGCGAAGGCGACGGAGAAGCTCTACAAGGACCGCTACAAGCTGCGCCGCTTCGGCCGCGGCGGGTTCGTCGAGGCGGCGATGCGCGCCGGCGTGCCGATCGTGCCGATCGCCGTCGTCGGCGCTGAGGAGGCGATGCCGACGTTCGCGCACGTCGGTCTGCTCAAGCGGCTGACCGGGCTGATCTACTTCCCCGTCACGCCGCTGTTCCCGCACTTCGGCCTGCTCGGCGCGGTGTACCTCCCGGCGAAGTTCAAGCTGCGCTTCCTCGAGCCGGTGCGGACCGAGCGCATGGGCGCGGCGCCGTGGGACGACAAGGGGCTGGTGCAGGAGGTGGCCGGCGACATCCGCGCCCGCATCCAGGACGAGCTCGTCGACATGGTCGGCCGGCGCCGCTCGGTGTGGTTCGGCTGATGGGCCGGCGCGTCCTGATCACGGGCCTGTCGACCTACTGGGGCGGCCGGCTCGCCCAGGCGCTCGAGCGCGAGGAGAGCGTCGACGTGATCGTCGGCGTCAGCCCGGACGACCCGACGTGCGAGCTCACGCGGACCGAGTACGTGCGCGTCGGCACCCAGCACGCGCTGCTCGCCCGGATCGTGCAGGCGGCGGCGATCGACACGGTGATCGACACGCGGCTCGTCGTCGACTCGATCGCCGCGCCGCCGCGGGCCGCGCACGAGAACAACGTGATCGGGACGATGAACATCGTCGCCGCCTGCGGCGGACCGGATTCGCCGGTGCGCAAGTTCGTCTTCAAGTCCTCGGCTCACTTCTACGGCTGCGAGCGCGACGATCCCGCCTTCTTCACCGAGCGCATGCGGCGCCCGCACCCGCCGCGCACGCCGATCGAGGAGGACATCGTCGAGGCGGAGCGCGCCGTGCGGGCGTTCGACGAGCGCAACCGCGACGTTGCCGTCACGGTGCTGCGCTTCGCGAACGGGCTCGGGCCCGACATCTCCACGAGCCACACGGCGCTGCTCTCGCTGCCCGTCGTGCCGGCGATCCTCGGCTTCGACCCCCGCTACCAGTTCATCCACGAGGACGACATCGTCGGCGTCCTCGCGCACGTCGCCGTCAACGACCTGCCCGGCGTCTACAACGCAGCCGGCGACGGCGTGCTCGTCCTGTCCGAGGTCGCTTCGCTGCTCGGCAAGCCGCTCGCGCCGCTGCTGCCGCCGTGGGGGACGGGCGTTGCGGCGGCGGCGCTGCGCCGCGCCGGCGTACGGATCCCGCCAGAGATGCTGCAGCAGCTGCGCTACGGGCGCGCGCTCGACAACAGAGCGCTCAAGGCGGCCGGCTACGCCTTCCGCGCCACGTCGCGCGAGACCGTGCAGGCGTTCGCCGAGCACCTGCGAACGCGCAAACTGCGCGCCACGCCGGGCGCGGGCTATCAGTACGAGCGCGAGGTCGAGGAGTTCCTGCGCTGGAGCCCGGCCGTGCGCGGCGACGACCGCCTCGGCCTGGGGCGCCTGACGCGCGATCAGCTGGCCGAGTTGGCGCGCGCGCTCGACTCGCTCGAGGCGCGGCCGGCGCGCTTGGCGCCACGCGGGACGGCGTCGGGCAGCACGTTGCGCACCGGCTCGCCCTCCTCCTCCGGCGGCGCGGCCGACGCCGAGCTTGCCGCGGAGCCGTAGTGGGTGACCTCGAGCACGCCGATCTCGCCGAGCGGGATCGCGCCCGCGCGCACGAGGTCGACCATCCGCTGCGCGACGGCCGGGTCGAACTGCCGGCCGGCTGACGCCTCGATCTCCTCCAGCGCCTTCTCCACGTGCATGCCGCGGCGGTAGAGACGCGACGAGGTCATCGCCTCGAACGCGTCCGCGACGCCCAGCACGCGGCTGGCGAGCGGGATCTCCTCGCCCTCGAGCTTCTGCGGATAGCCCTGGCCGTCCCAGCGCTCGTGCAGGTAGAGCACCCACTCCGCGATCTCGGGCATGCCCGCGCCCTGGATGATGTCGCGGCCGAGCGTGGAGTGACGCTGCATCTCGAGGAACTCGTCGTCGGTGAGCCGGGCCGGCTTGAGCAGCACCGCGTCCGCCACGCCGACCTTGCCGACGTCGTGCAGGATCCCCGCCGTCCGGATCTGCTCGATCTCCTCCTCGGACATCCCGACCTCGCGCGCGAGCACGCCGGCGTACTGCGCCACGCGGGCGGAGTGCTGGTGCGTGTAGCCGTCCTTGAGGTCGACCGCGCGGGCCAGCGCGTAGACGGTGTTCGCGAGGCCGGCGGTGCGCGCGCGCTCCGCCTCCTCCTGGAGCGACAGCGGCGCGTCGACGAACGAGGAGTAGACGACACAGCGGTTGCGACCCGAGCGCTTGGCGCGGTAGAGCGCCCCGTCGGCGAGCCGCATCAGGCCCTGCTGGTCGCGGGCGTCGCGCGGGAACTCGGCGATGCCGGCGCTGAACGCGAGCCGCGCACGGCGCTCGCCGGCGTGGGCCGAGGCGCCGGCAGCCTGCGGCAGCGGCGCCGCCGCGACGGCCGCGCGCAGCCGCTCGACGACGCGCTCGGCGCCCCACGCGTCCGAGTCGGGCAGCGCGAGCAGGAACTCGTCGCCGCCGATCCGGCCGCAGACGTCGCCCGGGCGCAGCTCGCCGAGGATCACGCGCGCCGCGATCCGCAGCGCCTCGTCGCCCGCGCCGTGGCCCGCGGCGCCGTTGAGCTGCTCGAAGTTGTCGATGTCGATCACGACGACGGCGACCTTCTCGCGCCGGTCCGCGGCGCCCTCCAGCACGTCGCGCAGCGCGTCGTGCAGGCCGCGGTGGTTGAGGACGCCGGTGAGCGGGTCCTTGAGCGCGAGGCCGTCGATCCGCGCCTGGAGCGCCTGCATCGTGCCGCCGAGCGCGTCGATCGAGCCGGCCAGCGAGCCGATCGCGTCGCGCCGCCGCAGGCCGAGCGCCGCGCCGGGCCTGCCGGCCACGACCTGCAGCGCGCGCGTCGAGAGCTGCTCGACCGGCCGCGTCAGCAGCACGCGGATCAGCGCGCCGATTCCGATCACGAGCAGCAGGCCGGCGCCGAGGCTCGCCAGCAGCACCTCGCGCCGCCCGGCGGCGAGCGCCGCGGCGCGGTCGTGGAGCGAGAACACCAGCCGCAGCACCGCCACGGGCTGCCCGCTCTCGTCGATGACCGGGAAGCGCAGCACGGCGCCGCCGTCGTCGCGCTCGTACTCTGCCCGTCGCGGGGTGTCGGTCGCGGCCGGGTCGGCGGCGACGCTGATCAGGTCCGGATGCGTGCCGCTCAGCCGCGGCAGGCGCGCGCGGATGCGCTCGATGTCGTCGAGGTCGCGCGGGCTGAGCGTCCGGACGAAGCCGTGCGCGACGGCCGCGGCGTCGGATTCCGCGTTCCAGCGGTAGGCGTCGGCGACGGCCGCGATCGCCCGGTGCGCCAGGAATCCGCCGCAGGCGAGCACCAGCACCGCCGCCCCGGCGACGATGCGCGTCTGCAGCCCGGCGCGCAGGAGCCGGTCGCGCAGCGTCGGACGGGGGACTGCGGGCATGCTCACCGTACATCGGCGGAATGCGGGCGGTCCTGAAGCCCCCGACGCCAGTCGAATTGCAGGGGTTCTCTCCGCGCGCCGGGGCTTCTAGCATCATGGCCCGCGAATGCGCACCCGTGCCGTCGTCATCGCCGCCGTGGTCGGCCTTCTGCTCCTCGTCGGCGCGGGAGGCGTCTGGGCGTACGACAACGCCCGTTCCGAGCAGATCGGCAAGGGCGTGCGGATCGCCGGCGTCGACGTCTCGGGGCTCTCGCCGGAGGAGGCGCGCGCCCGCTTGCGCGCGGCAGTGCTCGACCCGCTCAGCCGCCCCGTGGTCGTGCGCGCGCTGGGCAAGCGCTACCGGCTCACGCCCGAGCGCGCCAAGCTGACGGTCGACGTCGACGGCTCCGTGCAGGCCGCGCTCGACCGCTCACGCGAGGGCAACATGCTCGTGCGCACGTGGCGCGGCATCCGCGGCAAGTCGCTCGACGCCGACGTCGAGCTCGACATCGACTACTCGCGTCGCGCGATCGCCAAGCTCGTCAAGCGCGTCGCCAAGGCGGTCGACGAGCCGGCCGTCGACGCCTCCGTCGACCTCGAGAGCGGCAGCGTCGAGCCGCGGCCGTCGCGCGAGGGCCGGCGCCTGCTCGCCAAGAAGCTCAAGCGGCAGGTGCGCAAGCGGCTGCTGGAAGTCGGCGCCGTCAAGACGGTCAAGGCGCGCACCGAGGTCGTCAAGCCGAAGGTCACGACCGAGGAGCTGGCCGAGAAGTATCCCGCGGTCCTGGTCGTCAACCGCGGCGCGTTCCAGCTCACGCTCTACAAGAACCTCAAGCAGCACAAGACGTACTCGGTCGCGATCGGGGCGATCGGCTACGACACGCCGGCGGGCCTCTACCACATCCAGAACAAGGCCGTGAATCCCGCCTGGACGATGCCCAACTCCGACTGGGTGGCCCCCGCCGACCGCGGCACCGTCGTGCCGGGCGGCGCGCCCGAGAACCCGCTCAAGGCGCGCTGGCTGGGGATCTACGACGGCGCCGGCATCCACGGCACCGACGCGACCGGCTCGATCGGCACGGCCGCGTCGCACGGCTGCATCCGGATGCTGATCCCCGATGTGATCGAGCTCTACGAACAGGTCCCGGTCGGGGCGCCGATCTACATCGCCTAGAGGCCGATCTCGCTCACCGGGACCTCCTGCCACCCCCGTTGCAGCATGGAGGCATGGTGCGACGTGTGGCGAAGCACGAGCGTGCCGATGAAGACGCCGCGCTCCCGCTTGCGCAAGACCGCGTACCACATCGTCGTCGCGTCGCGCGTGCCCTGGATCGGGTGCCACGGCCGCGGCGGCTGCGTGGACGGATCGGTCACGCCGGCCTCGACGAGCTGCCGCAGGGTGGCGACCTGACCCGTGGACGTGTCGATGAAGAACGAGGCCACCGGGCCCCACGGTAGCGACGAGCTGCCCGAGTCCTGGCACGTCGCCACGGACCTGCTCGAGCAGGACCTGCGCCGCCGCGGGACGGCCGACGGCACGCGCGCGCTCTATCGCACCGACGTCGAGGAGCTGGGCCGCTGGGCCGCCCGCTACGCGCTCGCGCCGGAGGAGATCGACTACCCGTGGCTGCGCCGCTACGCCGCGCAGCTGGCCGAGCGCGGGCTGGCGCCGCGGACGGTCGCGCGCAAGCTTGCCGGCCTGCGCGCATGCTTCCGCGTGCTGGTCGAGCACGGCCAGATGGAGGCCAACCCAGCTGAGCTGCTCGCCTCGCCGAAGCTGCCCCAGCGGCTGCCGCGGGCGCTGAAGCCCGCCGACGTGTCCGCGCTGCTGGACAAGATCCCGGCGTCGACGCCGCTCGAGCAGCGCGATCGCGCCCTGTTCGAGATCGCCTACGCCTGCGGCCTGCGCGCCGAGGAGCTGGTCGACCTCGACGTCGGCTCGATCGACTTCGACGCCGAGCACGTGCGCGTCGAGGGCAAGGGCGGAAAGACCCGCTTCGTGCCCGTCGGCGAGCACGCGCTGCGCGCCGTCAGCCGCTACCTGGAGCGCGCCCGCGGGGCGCTGGACGCGGGCACGGGCGAGCCCGCGCTCTTCCTCTCCAAGACCGGCAGACGGCTCTCCACGTCGGACGTCCGGCGCCGCCTGAGGACGTGGGCGCGGCACGCCGCTTCGCAGGGCGCGGTCCACCCGCACGCCCTCCGACACTCCTTCGCCACTCATCTTCTGGACGGAGGAGCCGATCTAAGGGCCATCCAGGCATTGCTCGGGCACGCGTCCATATCGACAACCCAGGTCTACACTCGGGTAGAGTCAGCGCGCCTGCGCGCCGCGTACGAGCGCAGCCATCCCCGGGCGTAAACAGGCAAGGGAGTGACGCTGGAGACCAACGTCAAAGCGATCGAGCTCAAGGATCTGTGGCGCAGGTACAAGTCGTCCGGCTCTGACCGCGCACGCGAGCAGCTCGTCGTCGCCTACTCCCCGCTCGTCAAGTACGTGGCCGGCCGGATGTCCTCCGGCCTGCCCGCGCACGTCGAGGAGTCCGACCTCATCTCCTACGGGCTGATCGGCCTGATCAACGCGATCGAGCGCTTCGACATCGACCGCGAGATCAAGTTCGAGACCTACGCGATCACGCGCATCAAGGGCGCGATCATCGACGAGCTGCGCGCGCTCGACTGGGTGCCGCGCTCGGTGCGGGCCCGTGCGCGCGAGATCGAGCGGGCGCACGGCAAGCTCGAGCACCGGCTGCACCGCGCGCCGACCGACGAGGAGATGGCCCGCGAGCTCAAGATCTCCGTCGAGGAGTTCCAGGAGTCGCTCGTCAAGATCTCCAACTCGACCGTGGTCGCGCTCGACGAGCTGTGGGCGGTGTCGGACTCCTCCGGCGACCAGGTCTCGCTGCTCGACACGCTGCACGACCCCGACGCGCCCGACCCGCAGCAGCTGCTCGACGCGTCCGAGCTCAAGGACCGGCTCGCAGACGCGATCTCGGCGCTGCCCGAGCGCGAGAAGCTCGTGATCGCGCTCTACTACTACGAGAACCTGACGCTGCGCGAGATCGGCGAGGTCCTCGGCGTGACCGAGTCGCGCATCTCGCAGCTGCACACGAAGGCCGTGCTGCGGCTCAAGAGCCGCCTCCAGGGAGACAACCTCCGCGACTGAATCGGGTCCGGACCTCAATCACGACGCTCGGCTACACGGAGCTCAAGAACGCGATCGCGCGCACCGCGCACATCAAGGAGGCGATGCGCGAGAAGACGTGGAAGGTCACGCCGCGCGCGGCTCCGGCGCTCGCCGCCGGCGCCGCCGGCGCGCAAGCCTGACGCGCTAGTGTGCGCCGCCACAAGCCCGCCGCCAGGGAGCGGGCGCGAAGAAGGAGGCCATAGGCATGCCCCATGCCGCCAGCAGGATTCGCAACGTGGCGCTCGTCGGCCACCGTGGCAGCGGCAAGACATCGCTGCACGAGGCGCTCCTGTTCGAGGCGGGGGCGACGACCCGCCTGGGGAGCGTCGGCGACGGCACCACGGTCTCAGACGCCGACGAGGACGAGAAGAGCCGCGGGATGTCGATCTCCGCGTCGCTGGCCTCGTTCCAGTGGCGCGACGTCAAGGTCAACCTGATCGACACGCCCGGCGAGCCCTCGTTCATCGCCGACGCGCTCGGCGCCCTGCGCGTGTGCGAGTCCGCCGTGTTCGTCGTCAACGGCGTCATGGGCGTGGAGGTCTCGACCCAGCGGCTCTGGCAGCGCGCGTCCGAGCTGGGCGTCGCGCGCCTCGTCTACGTCAACATGCTCGACCGCGAGCGCGCCGACTTCTTCCGCGCGCTCGACTCGCTCAAGGACGCCTTCGGCCCGCACGTCGTCGCCACCGAGATCCCGATCGGCCGCGAGCACGAGATCCGCGGCGTGATCGACCTCGTCGACATGAAGGCCTACGAGTACGACGGCTCCGAGCACGGCAAGGAGATCCCGATCCCGGACGAGCTCGCGGACCAGGCGCAGGAGTACCGCGAGAAGCTGATGGATGAGGTCGCGGAGAACTCCGACGCGCTGATGGAGCGCTACCTCGAGGGCGAGGAGATCTCGCACGACGAGATCGTCGCGGCGCTCGAGGACGGCACCGACCACGGCCAGATCTTCCCCGTGACGTGCGGCGTCGCCACCACGCGCCTGGGCGCCGACCGGCTGCTCGACGCGATCGTCGACGACCTGCCGTCGCCGGTGCAGCACGGCGCGCTCGAGGTCGAGGAGATGACGCTCGAGCCGGACCCGGACGCCGAGATGTTCGCCTACGTCTTCAAGACCCGCGCCGACCCGTTCGCCGGCCGCATCAACCTGTTCCGCGTCTACCAGGGCACGATGAGCCACGACACGCAGGTGCTCAACACGCGCACCCACAACAAGGAGCGCATCGGGCAGCTGCTGGAGCCGCGCGGCAAGGACGTCAACCACGCCGACGCGTTCGGGCCGGGCGACATCGGGGCCGTCGCCAAGCTCAAGGAGACGCGCGCCGGCGACTGGCTGGCGGCGCGCGACACGCCGATCCACATGCCGGCGGTCAAGCTGCCGGCGCCCGTGATGGCGTTCCACATCGAGCCCAAGGCCAAGGGCGACGAGGACAAGGTCTTCACCGCGCTGCGGCGGCTGCAGGAGGAGGACCCGACGATCGATCTGCACCGCGACGAGCAGACCGGCGAGCAGATCGTCGCCGGCCTGTCCCAGATCCACGTCGAGGTGATCGTCGACCGGCTCAAGTCGCGCTTCGGCGCCGAGGTCGACCTGATGCCGCCGCGCGTGCCCTATCAGGAGACGATCCGCGGCTCCGCCAAGGCGCACGGCCGGCACAAGAAGCAGACCGGCGGGCGCGGCCAGTTCGGCGACTGCCACATCGAGGTCGAGCCGCTGGAGGAGGGCGAGTTCGAGTTCGTCGACGCGATCAAGGGCGGCGTCATCCCGGGCGGCTTCATCCCCGCCGTGGAGAAGGGCGTGCGCGAGGCGATGGAACAGGGGATCGTCGCGGGCTACCCGATCAAGGGCGTCAGGGTGAAGCTCTACGACGGCTCCTACCACTCCGTCGACTCGTCGGAGATGGCGTTCAAGATGGCCGGCTCGATCGCGATGAAGCAGGCGCTCGAGCAGGCACGCCCGGTGCTGCTGGAGCCGATCATGCTCGTCACCGCGAGCGTCCCGGACGACAGCGTCGGCGACGTGATGGGCGACCTGTCGTCGCGCCGCGGCCGCCCGCTCGGCACCGAGGCGTCTGCCGGCATGACCGAGATCAAGGCCGAGGTGCCGATGGCGGAGATGCTGTCCTACGCGCCCGACCTGCGCTCGATCACCGGCGGCCAGGGCGAGTACACGATGGAGTTCGCCCGCTACGAGGAGATCCCCTCGCACCTGGCGCAGAAGGTCGTCGCCAAGGCCGCCGAGGAGGAGGTGCACGCGTAGCCCGCGCCCCTCATGCACATAAGCGTCCATACGACGCTTATGTGCATGAGGGCGTTGTTACCCTCCCCGGCCGAAATGGCCCGCACGCGCGACATCCGCACGAACCAGCACGACCTCTCCTGCGACGTCTGCGGCCGCACGCTGCTGCGCGGCGAGCGGGCCGAGCCGTTCCTCGCCGGCGGCGTGCGCCGACAGGTGTGCGAGCTGTGCACCGGCCGCGCGCAGCACGAGGGCTGGATCCGCGAGTCGGGCGCCGACGAGCTGGAACTGCAAAGCGCGCGCCACGAGGGCCGCACGCGGCTCGTCGACCGGATCCGCGCGCGGCGCGAGCGCGCGCGGTCCGTCGCCGACGCCCAGGCCGCCCAGGAGCTCGCCGAGGCCGGCGTCCACTTCGACACGCCGCCCGCGCGCCCGCCCGAGTCCGCGCCGCCCGAGCCGCGCGAGCCGCGCCACGTGCGCGCGGTGCCGACCAACGCCGAGCTCAAGATGGAGCGCGCGCTCGACGTCTTCAACGCGTCCGACCACGTGCGCACGGTCGGCGGCGTCGCCCGCTCGCTCGGCCCCCCGGCGGTCTCCGTGCGACCGCTGGCCGACCGCCCGAGCGTCGTCGCGATCACGGTCATGTGGGAGCTGAGCTGGTACCGCTTCGAGGTCGACCTGTCCGACGAGGGCAGCGGCGTGCGCCGCGAGGGTCAGGGCGCCGAGCTCGCGGAGCTGCCGGCGGAGGAGCAGCAGGTCAACGCGGCGGCCGACGAGCGCGGCGGCCTGCACCTCGCGACCGTCGCCGGGTGAGCCATTGCACCGGGCCGGACTCGACGGATGATCGAGTCTCGTCCGCGCGGAGCTCGGGTAGCATCGGCAACGTGATCTACTGCGTCGTACCGGAAGCCCTCGCGGACGAGCTCTATCCCCGTCTGGCGGGCTATTACGAGAGCGATCCCAACGTCACGGTGATCGTCGACCGGCGCAAGTCCGAACGCCGTGAGCCCGGGTCGTCCGGAGGGGGGAAGCGCGAGGTA
>Ga0081538_10001358_pt1 | contig 25185 bp, 21 predicted proteins | sample TabmetS5T2R1_FD_71022 | JGI IMG/M metagenome (GOLD analysis project Ga0081538, IMG submission 71022) | Tabebuia heterophylla rhizosphere microbial communities from the University of Puerto Rico - S5T2R1 | ecosystem: Host-associated > Plants > Roots > Rhizosphere ... | reverse complement strand
GGCTTCTCACCAACGGTGGGCACGGCTGGGACCTCGGTGACGATCACCGGGACGAATTTCGACGAGGCAGCGGCCAACAACCTGGTGGTCTTCAACCGGACCCGGGCTCGGGTGACGGCAGCCACCTCGACCAGCCTGACAGCTGAGGTGCCTGGCGCGGCCGGGTCGGGACAGATCACGGTGCGGACCCCCGACGGCGCCGCGCAGAGCGACCAGGACTTCTTCATCCCCCCGGCGCCCTCAACGCCGGCCAACGTGGAGGTAGCCGATCGGATCACGGTGGGGACTGGACAGTCGGTCTCGATCACCACCGGTGGCAAGATCGCCTTGCTGCTGTTCGATGGCAGCGCCGGGCAGAAGGTGAGCGTGCGGCTGACGAATGGGACGATCCCTTCGGACTTCTGCGCCAACGGGGGCGCGGTGGCGCTGCTGAAGCCGGACGGCTCGACCGTGGGCTCAACCGCGCTGTGCACCGGCACCACCTTCTTGGACACCATGACCCTGCCGGTCGATGGGACCTACACCGTCCTGATCAACCCTCAGGCCACCGTGACGGGGTCGGCCACGCTGACGGTGTTCTCGGTCACCGATGTGACCGGCACGGTGGCCGCCGACGGCTCCTCGACCAACCTCAGCCTGACCACCCCGGGCCAGAACGCCCGCTACAGCTTCGCCGGCACCACCGGGCAAAAGGTGAACCTTAGCCTGACCAGCTCGACCATCGGCGGGTCGACCAGCTGCAGCTCCTCCAACGGCACCTTGGCGATCCTCAAGCCGGACGGGTCGACGCTCGGGTCGACCTCGATGTGCAAGCCAACCACCAACCTCGTCACCCAGACCCTGCCCGTCAGCGGCACCTACACCGCACTGGTCAACCCGGCCAGCACCAACACCGGGTCGGCCAGCGTGAAGCTGTCCACGGTGACCACCCTGGCCGCGGCCAGCGGGACAACGGCGACCCGAGAGCTGAGCACAGCCGCCACGACCACGACCCAGCCGCCGGCTCGTTCGACCAACAAGGCCTCCGGGGACCAATCCGCTGGTGGCCAGGACGACGACCCACAGCCGGCTGCCTCGAGCCCATCCACCGACGGTCCGGACAGCAAGCCCGCGCCGTCGGCCGAGGCTGGCTCTCCGGAGGAGCAGTGGGCCCCCGACGCCCGACAGCTGGCCGGCGACCCGTGGCGAACCGGCCGTCCCGCTGGCGTCTGGGAGCGGCTGGCGCCCCTGAGCGGGCCGGCGGGGGTCACGGCGGTGGCCGGCCAAACCCTGACCTTGGCCGGTCAGCCACTGGCCGGGGTGACCCTGCGGCTGGAAGACAAGCAGGCCACCAGCGACAAGACCGGCCGGTTCCTGCTGACCGAGGTCCCCGCCGGCCACCATGTGCTGGTGGTTGACGGCCGCTCGGCCAGCCGCCCCGGCCGGGCCTTCGGGGTCTTCGAAATCGGGGTCGACCTGACCGAGGGGAAGACCACCGCGCTGCCCGCGACCGTCTGGATGCCCAGGCTCGACACCACTAACACCCAACAGGTCACCGCACCAACCACCGGCGAGGTGGTCCTGACCACGCCAAAGGTCCCGGGCCTGGAGGTACGGATCCCGGCCGGGTCGACCATCCGGGACAGCGACGGCAAGGTGGTCAAAGAGCTGGGGATCACTGCGCTTCCGGTGGACCGGCCGCCGTTCCCCCTGCCCGCCGAGGCCCCCTTCTCGATGTACTTCACCGTGCAGCCGGGCGGCGCCTACACCTTCCCCGAGGGCGCCCGCATCATCTACCCCAACCACACCAATGCGGCCCCCGGCACCCGGGTGAACTTCTGGCACTACGACCCCAAAGCCAAGGGCTGGCACGACTACGGCAAGGGCACCGTAACCCGGGACGGCAAGCAGATCATGCCCGATCCGGGTGTGCGGGTGTATGGGTTCACCGGCGCCAGCTACAACGTCCCAGGCTGGATCCCGGCGGCCATCGGGGCCATCCGGGATGCGTTCGCCGCCTTCAGCGGCGACCCGGTCGACCTGGGCACGGGGCTGTTCATCGACAGCCGCACCGACCTGTACCTGCCCGACACCATGCCGATCTCGATCACCCGCAGCTACCGGCAGTCCGACAGCCTCAAGCGGTCCTTTGGGATCGGTACCAACTTCAACTACGGGGTCTTCCTGTACTTCCACTCGGGAGCGAACCAGGCCGATCTGGTGCTTCCCGACAGCTCCACGATCCGCTATGTCCGGGTCGAAGGCTCCGGGCACGGCGGCGCGTTCGAGGCCCAGAGCACCCCGACCGCCTTCTACAAGTCGAGGTTCGCCTGGAACGGCTGGGGTTGGGATCTCAAGCTCCGGGACGGCACGGTCTATCGGTTTGGTCAGACCGCGGGTCTGCAATGGATCCGGGACCGCAACGGCAACCAGATCACCATGACCCACACCAATGGGCAGGATGGCAACCTGACCCAGATCACCTCCCCGAACGGCAAGTGGATCAAGCTGGCCTATGACACCAGCAACCGGGTCACCCGGGCCGAGGACAGCATCGGCCGGGCGGTCACCTACACCTATGACGCCGGCGGCCGCCTCACCCAGGTGACCGGGCCGGGCACCAACCTCACCAAGTACGCCTACAACGCCAGCCACCAGCTGACCACGGTCACCGACGCCCGCGACATCGTCTATCTGACCAACGAATACGACACCAACGGCCGGGTCAAAAAGCAGACCCTGGCCGATCAGTCCAGCTTCCAGTTCGCCTACACCGTCGACGGCAACAACAAGGTCACCGAGACCCAGGTCACCGACCCACGCGGGCACATCCGCAAGGTCACCTTCAACAGCGGCGGGTTTGTGGCCACCGACACCGCCGCCTTCGGCACTCCCCAGGCCCAGACCACCACCCTGGAACGCCAGGCCGGCACCAACTTCGTTACCTCTATCACCGACCAGCTCAACCGAAAGACCGCCTTCGGCTACGACGCCAACGGCAATGTGACCAGTGTGACCCGGCTGGCCGGCACCGCCGGCGCCCAGACCATCAGCTATGCCTATGGCGGCCCGTTCAGCCAGGTGTCGGAGGTCACCGACCCCCTCAACCACAAGACCACCTTCAGCTACGACGCCAACGGCAACCTGACCAAGACTAAGGATGCGCTGGCCCGGGAGGCGACCTTCACCTACAACGGCGCCGGCCAGCCCACCTCGGCCAAGAACGGCCTCGGCCACACCACCCGGTTCACGTATGCGTTGGGCGATCTGGTCGCCGTGGAGGACCCGCTGGGCCGCACGACCAGCCAGACCCTCGACGCCGCCGGCCGGGTCAGCGGCGTCACCGATCCATCCGGTGCCAGCAGCCGAGTTGCCTATGACGCCCTGAACCAGGCGACCTCGGTCACCGACCCGCTCGGCAACAAGACCACCTTCAGCTACGACGCCAACGGCAACCTGCTCACGGTCAAGGACCCTCGGGATAAGGTCACGACCCATACCTATGACCAGATGGACCGGGTCGACACCCTCACCGATCCGCTCGACAAGACCCAGAGCTATGACTATGACGCCAACGGCAACCTGACCACCGTCACTAGCCGCCGTAAGAAGGTCACCAGCTTCACCTATGACCCGCTGGACCGGCCTACCCAGGTCAAGTACGGGGTGGCAGGAACCTCGGCCGAGAGCACGGTCGGCTACACCTGGGATGCCGGGAACCGGCTCCGGGAAGTCGACGACTCGGCCGGCGGCACCATCACCTACACCCCTGACAACCTGGACCGGCTCACCACCGAGACCACCCCCCAAGGCAGCATCAGCTACGGCTACGACGCCGCCGACCGGCTCATCCGGACCTCCGTCCAGGGTCAACCCGATATCTTCCACGGCTACAACAATGCCGACCAACCCACCACCATCACCAAGGCCAGCCAGAGCGTCAGCGTCGACTACGACAGCGTCGGCCGCCCGACCACCCTCAACCTGCCCGGTGGGGTGAGCGAGACCTACGGGCTGGACGACGCCGGCCAGCTCACCTCCATCACCTACAAGCACGGCACGACCACTCTCGGCGACCTCACCTACAGCTACGACCAGGCCGGCCGCCGCACCACCGTCGGGGGCAGCTTCGCCCGTATCGCCATTCCCGATCCGTTCAGCTCGGCCAGCTACAACGACAACAACCAGCTCACCAGCCGCGCCGGAGTCAGTTACAGCTACGACGACGACGGGAACCTGACCAGCGATGGCACCACTACCTACAGCTGGAACGCCCGCGGCCAGCTCACTGGGCTGTCCCGCACCGGTCTCAGCGCCTCCTTCGCCTACGACGCGACCGGCCGCCGCAAAAGCAAGACCATCAACGGCACCGCCACCGGCTTCCTGCACGACGGCACCAACCCGACCCAGGAGCTCTCTGGGACTACCCCAACGGTCAACCTGCTCAGCGGCGGGGTCGACCAATGGCTCACCCGCACCGACTCAACTGGCCAGCGGACCTATTTGACCGACGCCCTCGGCAGCACGGTCACCCTCACCGATCAAGCCGGCGCGGTCAAGACCAGCTACACCTACGAGCCGTTCGGCAAGACCACCGCCACCGGCGAAACCAACGCCAACCCCCAGCGGTACACCGGCCGTGAGGACGACAGCACCGGCCTCTACTACTACCGGGCCCGTTACTACCACCCCGGGCTACAGCGCTTCATCAGCGAGGACCCGGCCGGTTTCGACGCCGGCGACACCAACCTGTACGCCTACGTCGGCAACAACCCCACCAACCTCACCGACCCCTCCGGCGAGAACCCTGCTGGTCGCGTAGCGAGCACTTGTTTGGTCAACGCGACGATCAGCGGGGGAGTGGACTTCCTCCAGCAGCGGCTGTCTGGCCGCAAGGTCAACTGGGGGTGGGGTGGCGTCGGCGGCGCGGCCGCTATTGGCTGTGTCGGCGGCCTTGCCGGGGAAGGCCTTGGTTTGGTCCTCGGCCGTTCCCTTGGCTGGGTGTTCCGTGGGCCAGCCGACGACATCATGCGCGGCGCGTGCCGCGTCAACAGCTTCACGGGCGAGACGCCAGTGCTCATGGCTGACGGTACAGAAAAACCAATCTCAGACGTTCGTATTGGCGACAGCGTGTTGGCTACTGATCCAGCAACGGGCCGAACAGAAGGTCGAACGGTGACCGACGTGATCACGGGCGAGGGACCGAAAGAACTTGTCGGTCTCGAGGTGGACGGCCAAGCGATTACAGCGACTGACAATCATCCTTTCTATATCACCGATAAGCAGGCATGGGTGACCGCTGAAGAGGTTCAGGTCGGGGATCATTTGCGTGAGCCTGATGGCGGAACGGCAACCGTTACAGCACACCGCCCTCACGTCGTCCGTAATGTGAAGGTTTACAATCTAACTGTGGATGGGGCGCAGACCTATTATGCTGGCCGTGAGCCGGTCTTGGTCCACAACATGCGACGGCCCATCCGGGTTGATTACTTGGTGCCAAGATGGGAAGTAAAGAGCCTTCAACATGCGTATGTCTACGCCCTGCGAGATGCAGCGGGCAACTTTAAGAGATGGGGATACACAACTAGCCAGGGTATTACCAGTACCGCTTCCCGTCACTCGGTATTTGGAGCGGACTGGTATATGGAAGTCATTTCGAGAGGTAATAGCAAATCGATGCGCGATATGGAAACGTGGCTAATCAACAATTGGCCGGGTGAGCTCAACCCTGATACTTGGCGAGGAGGGCGGCGTATGGGCTATGGGGAAGAGTTTCTTCCACACCCCCGCATCTGTTGACAATCATGCTGGAAGGAACATTAGCTTGCCGACCTCACGAGGATTGATGGGCACGACTGAGGTCTTAGGACTACTGTTGCGGTGCAGTCCCCAGTCATGCTTACTCGGGAGCAGTAGATGACAAGTCCAGTGAGCGAACCAGCGCTGGAGCCGCTGCGGAGCCATGTCCTTGAGGTCCTCGAGCATTTCTGGTGGCCACTTTGCCCGACGAACGAGCTGAAACCGATTATCGAAACCTGGCAAGCTACATCGATCGACCCCCATGCCTTGCAGCACCTGCTGGAAGCCGAGAAGCAGGCCTTTATGTCCGGTGCCGAGCGTGATGTCTGGGTCTGCCTCGGAATCCGATCCGACTTACACGGCGACCCCAACCGGTGGGCCCGATCTGACTGGCCGCTATGGATTCGCATAATCGATCCTGAGAGCGAACGCATACGTGCCTACTGGCTGTTACGACAACTCTACCGTTTCTGGATATCACCGGATAGTCCGGGCGCGGAACGGCTAAGAAACCTGTGGGGCCGCCTAGCGGAAGAACTTCCGGCCTCAGAAGTCATGCAACTCCGTCGAACTGTCGAGAGCCACAACCAAGATTTCAATTGGGCGGTGGATCGGTTCCCGACTTGGGCTGAAGTGGCTGATGAGCTCTTCGGCAGAGCTGCAGAAAAGGATCGAGAGCGTCGTCACGCGATCGCCGGAAAACTGGTTGGCCTTGACTCAAGGATACAGCTATATGGAGTTAATTGGGGCGAGTGACGGATCCCGTCTGCTGATGAAACCACACAACCTATGAACACGGCGGAGTACGCGCGCACAGAACAGCAGGTTCGTGAGCATCTAGGGCCCAGCTCTTCTATTCCAAGGCCGAACGGACCCACGGTCGCGCCCCAGTGGGGCACATGCGCGATCCCCCGGCATCGATGCCCATGAGGCGACGACGGTTCCTGGCCGGGATCGCGACCGGCGCCCTAGGTACGGCGGTGGGTGCGTGCAGTGCCGGCTCGCCGCACGCCCCAGTCGACCAGGCTGCCAAGCCTCGCCCGGACCGGCCATCCGACTCCGGCAACCGCCAAGCGGGCGTGACCACGGTACCTTCCGTGGGGGCCTCGCTGGCCGCGCTGGACCTCGGTAGGGCCAGCCACAAGCAGCTGCTGGCGCTACTGCAACTGCTGACCAGCCACCTCCAGTCTCCGCAGCTGCGGTCGTCGGCATCGAGCGGCCTGACCGTGACCGTGGCGGTCGGTGCCAGCCTGTTCGACAAGCATCCCGACCTAGCCCACCTCCGGCCGCGGCGACTCACCGCGATGCCGAGCTTTCCCAATGACGCCTTGGATCCTGCCTGGTGTCACGGCGACCTGTTGTTACAGGTGTGCGCCAAGCGGTCAAGCACCGCCCGCGGTGTGGTGGAGAGGCTCCTGCGGGGTACCAGCGCCATGGTGCAGCCACGCTGGTCCATTGCTGGGTTCCGGCCCGAGAGCCACCTTTCGGCCACCGGAGTGGCGACAACCCGCAACCTGTTCGGGTTCCGTGAGGGCATCGGGAACCCAGACCCGAGCGATCAGGCCCTGATGGACAAGCTCGTGTGGATCCAGCCTGACAGCGGCGAGCCGGCCTGGACCGCCGGCGGCACCTATCAGGTTGTACGGCTGATCCGATTCGCCAGCGAGCTGTGGGACGCCGAGCCGGTCCAACACCAAGAAGATGTGTTCGGCCGGCACAAGCAATCGGGGGCGCCGCTGGCCGGCAAGCGAGAAGACCAGGTGCCGAACTTCGCCGCCGACCCCGACGGCCGGATCACCCCGCTGGATGCCCACATCCGCCGGGCCAACCCCCGCACCCCAGAGGCCGAGACCAACCGGATCCTGCGCCGCAGCTACTCCTACCGGCGGGGCAAGGATGCCGCCGGCCAGCCGGATGAAGGGCTGGTCTTTATCTGCTTCCAGCAGGACCTGGAGCGCGGGTTCGCCACCATTCAGCGGCGGCTGCGCGGGGAGGCGCTGGAAAAGTATGTGCTGCCGTTCGGCGGCGGCTACTTCTTCGTGATGCCGGACGCTCCGCCCGGTGGCTACCTGGGTCAGCAGCTCCTGGAGGCAGTGAAGTAGCTGTCGGGGTGGTGTTGCCACGATGTGGGCGGATGTGATCGGTACCTGCGGCAATCCAACTGCCAGGCGTGCTGCATCCCTACTCAAATTCGTCGGCGCACATCCAGTCGCCATGAGACGATCTAGCGATCAGCGGTACAAGCAGCCAACCTCTATCCGTCTGGGACAGCTCGTGGCCCGGGTTCGGGAAGGAGACCATACCCGGCGGCTCGAGCAGCGCAAGGTCAGTCCGTTGCCGTCGACCCAAAGGTCAGTCGGGGCGCGGTCGGCTCAACGCCGTGCGGCGCCGTCACCAGCCGATGAAGGGACGGAGCTCCATGGCCAGCTTTGCTGAGGGGAAGATCAAAGCCTTTGTCGGGCCGCCCGAGCTTGGCGCGGCTGATGATCTAGAGCGGGTGATCGTCGAGTTCATCGCCGGCGCCAAGACCCGCTTGGACATCGCGGTGCAGGAGATCGACTCCCGCCCGATCGCCCAGGCGATCCTTGATGCCCGCTGGCGGGGCGTCAAGGTGACCATCTTCTTGGAGCAGGACTACCTGCGCAGCGACCTGGCCGGGAACCCGCCCAAACCGCCTACACCCAGAGCAGGCGAGACCGCTGAAGAGGCGTTGCGGCGGGTGCAATGGCTCGCTGACGAGACCGACCTGGCCGTGAACCGTGAGATCCTAGCGGCCCTGCTGCGCTCCGATATCGAGGTCAAGGGGGACTACAACCCCAAGATCTTCCACCAGAAGTTCATCCTGCGCGACTACGACGGCAAAGCCACCCCGACCTCGGCGCTGCTGTCAGGGTCGGCCAACTTCACCTGGACCGACACCCACAGCAACCTCAACAACCTCTTCGTCTTCCGCAACGCCTATGTCTGCCGCCAGTACCTGACCGAGGTCGAGCAACTCCAACAAGGCAGCTTCGGCCGCGGCCTGCATGGGGAAGTGCCCAAGACCTATGACCTTTCTGGGGTGCCGGTGCGGGTGCTGTTCGCCCCCGATCACACCCCGGAGCTGGAGATCATGAAGCAGCTCCTCAAGGGCACCCGGGAGTGCTACTTCGCGATCTTCACCTTCGCCGGCTCGTCGGGGATCGATGACGCCATGCTGGCGTTGGCCCGCGGCGGCATGCAGCTCAAGGGGGCGCTGGATCCGGGGCAGGCGGCCCAGGACTGGGCCGCCCCAAGTGGCTCAAGCACCAGAACATTGAGCTGTTTGTGCCCAAGCGGGAAGGGGCGTTCGCCAAGCTGCGCAAGCTGCATCACAAGCTGATGGTGATCGACGAGCGGATCGTGGTCGCGGGTAGCTTCAACTACACCCAACCCGCCAACGAGTACAACGACGAGAACATCTTCGTCATGGGCTCCACCCATAAAGAAGTCGAAGGGGTAGAGGTCGAGGCGACCGCTAGCCGGCAGCTGGCGGTCTATTTGAAGCAGGAGATCCAGCGGATCATCTCGCTCAGCAGACGTTATGATCCCTCCTAGGCCTAGCTCGGGACAGACTCGCGGCCGTCTGGATGGTCCTGGTCTCGACCAGCACCGGAACCCGTCGGCGCCGACGAGCAGATGGTCGACGCTTCAGGTGGTGCCGACCCCTCGACGCTGGGCATGCCCAGCTCGTGGCGCGCCAGCATCTGGTCCGGCCGCGCCGCTGGTTGTCCGCCCGGGCGATGACCGCCGGGGAATCGTGCCAGCGCTTTCTGCCACAGCTCCGCAGAGGCAGAGACCGGTGCTCCCGGCGTCACCAGCTCGCTGGCTACCTGCAGGTAGGTCCCTCGCTGCCACGCCGAGTTTCTGGCATGGTTTCCGGGGACGGGCAGGCAACCAGGAGGGGCCGAGATGACGACTCCGGAAGACGCTCGCGGCAGAGGGTCTACCTACAGTGTGGAGGAATTTGTCGCGAGATTGCAGGACTACATCGACCGGAAGTCGTCTCGGGACAGCGGTGACGACTGTGCCATTGAGGTGACAGACACCGGGCTGAATCTGTGTTGCCCGGTCGACACCGAGAACGGCATCGAGATCGAGTGCACCGACATCCTCGACATTCTCAAGCCCGAATAGCCGGGCGGGGTCGCCAGTAGAGCGTTGTCGACAGCTGAGCGTCGGCGCGTGCGCTTACCGGACGGCACCAGGCGGGCGCTGATCGGTGTGGGGCGACCCTTCTGGTTGGTTTGCTTGAAGCGGTTCCGGCGTTGGCGGTGGAGTCCTCGGAGGACCGTGGCCAGCAGCAGCGGCTAGCTCATGGCTCGACCGGCACCCAACGGTGGCCTTCGTCATCAGCGCCGGTTTCGGCCGGGTGGGGATCCCAGCGGCAGCAGATGTAGAAGGTGTAGAGATCTCGCCGCTTGGCCCGGCACCTGGGCGGCGGCAGGTAGCTGCCGAGGGCGTGGCTGTGCTCGGTCGCGTTGCGGATTCGCTCGGCGACCTTGGTGGCGATCCGCTGCCACATGGCGCGCTCCGCCTCGCGCAGCTCCATCCAGTCAACGTACGGATCGTCCCGATGGGCGTCGCACCATGCTGATGCACCGTTGCCGGTCGGCCGAGACGGTCGACCCGGGGACCTCCTGGGGCGGGTCGGTCGGATTGCTATACACCCAGGGAAATGGCCACTAGTCCTCTACGGGCGGACCTCGCCGATCTGCAGGTCGGCTTCACAATGCCGGCCGTCTCGACCCGTCCAGAGGATCTTCTCCGTGTCGACATAGGGAGGGCCAGGAGGGTCCCCGCACGGATCACGGGTCACCCACCAGATGCCGGCCGCGGCCGAGACCGCAACCAGGACCACGACCACAGTCAGCATCCGGCGGACGGTCACGGCCGAGCGGCCTTCGCTTCGACCTTCGCCTTGAGCCTGTTCAGGTTCACGGTGCGCTTGCTGCTCCGTCAATGTCGTCGGTTGAGACCTCAACCTGCTCCTCAGACAGCCGCACCGTCGAGCCGTCCACGGCCAGATAGTCGATGATCTCACCGTCGCTGTTGTGGACCTTGACGAGCCACCTGGACCCAGGAGTCAACGATTCGGCGAGGCCGCCGGTCAAGGCGGCGGCCTCACCTGGAGCATCCATAAGGAAGGGGCCTCGGCCGGTTCAACGTTCTGGCCACAGCGGGTCGAATGTCCGCTCCACTCGGGCCAGGGTCGGCAGCTATGCTGGCGAAGGCGTGAGCGGACACTCGAGGCAGGAGGTCGCCCAGCGGGCCGGGGTCGACCCCGACTACATCGACCGGCTGGTCGAGCTCGGGATCCTGACCCCCGATGCGGGCGAGATGTTCTCGCCCGGTGACGCGCTCCGGGCGCGCTGGCTGCACAACTTGGAGCAGGCCGGCGTGCCGCTGGAGGGGATGGCCGCCGCCGTCCGGGACGGCGCGCTGTCGTTCTCCTTCATGGATGTGCCCGCATTCGATCGGTTCGCCGGGCTCAGCGGCACGACTTTCCAGGAGCTGAGCGCGAGGACGGGTATCCCCTTGCAACTGTTGATGGTGGTCCGCGAGGCCGTCGGCTTCGCCGAGCCACGGCCGCAGGACACCGTCCGTGAGGACGAGTTGTCGGTCGTGCCGGTGATCGAGCTCCAACTCGCAACGGGGTACCGGCCCGTTGTCATCGAGCGGTGGCTTCGGGTCTGCGGGGACAACCTGCGCCGGATCGCCGAGACCGAGACGGCTGGATGGCGCAGCGAGGTCGTGATGGCGCTGCTGGAGTCGGGCATGACCGAGGTCGAGCTGTCGCAGGCCCAGGCCGACCTCGGGTCGCGGATGGCGCCCTTCACCGAGCAGGCCCTGCTGGCCATCTACCACGGGCAGCAGGAACACACCTGGACCCAGGGTCTGGTCGAGCACGTCGAGGGGGCCCTGGAGCGGGCGGGGCTGTACCGCCGGTTGGAGCGGCCCCCGGCGGTGTGCTTCCTCGACCTCACCGGCTACACGCGGCTGACCGAGGAGCGGGGGGATGCGGCCGCCGCCGACCTGGCGACGCGGCTGGCTCGCCTGGTCCGGCGGTCCGCCCTGGAGCATGGGGGGACGCCGGTGAAGTGGCTGGGCGACGGGGTGATGTTCTATTTCCGGGAGTCGGGGGCTGCGGTGCTGGCCGCGGTTGAGATGGTGGAGGTGCTGGGGCGCCACGGGCTGCCACCGGCGCATGTGGGGATCCACGCCGGGCCGGTGATCTTCCAGGAGGGTGACTACTTCGGCCGGACCGTCAACCTGGCGGCGAGGATCGCCGAGTACGCCAAGCCCGGTGAGGTGCTGGTCAGCCAGGAGGTCGTCGACGCGGCCGACGCAGGGCCGGTGAGGTTCACCGAGATCGCTCCCGTGGAGCTGAAGGGCGTCCGAGGGCCGCTTCGGCTCCACGCCGCTCACCGCGACGCCTAAATGGCGCAGGACCGTGATGTGCGCGGGCTGAGATCTGGCCCATGAAGGGCCGGCTGTCGCCGGCCAGTCGCGTGCGGGTGACTGGCGAGCTGCCTCGGCGGGGTGACACAGTCCAAGATCGCGCTTGTGATGCTCGCCCGGGAACTGGGCGAGCGTGGCGGGACCTGGGCGTGGACGTCAATGCCTGCAGTCCGGGATGGAGCGCCACCAACATGGGCGGTCCCGGCGGTGGCCGCTCGCCGAGGGCGTCGACACCCCGCTGTGGCTGCTGACGGCGCCCGAGCTTGCCGGTACGACCGGCCGCTACTTCTACCAGCGGTCTGAAAAGGACCCAAACCCACAGGTCGAGAACGCCGACGCCAGGAGGCGCCTCTGGGACCTCGCCGAGCGATCCGTCAGCTACGCAGACGGGTGAGCGCCCAGTGCCGCAGGGACGCAAGTACACGGTCAGCCGACACCCTTTCTGCCTCTGCCACGGATGCCGCGGTTGGCTGCTAGAGCCAAACGCCAGATCGATGATCTGTTGCCCTGCGCTGAGCTGCGAAGCAAGCGATGCACGGGTACCGACACAACTCACACGAATCCGAGACCAGGTTGGTTTTGATGAACGCGTTTGACAACCGGCCGTCCTCATCGCACCCGGAGACCAAGCCGCTCTCGCGCGGGCAGAAGTTCCACACCAGCGTGCAGAGCGCATTTCTCGCCGGCCTGATTGGCGCAGGCGCGACCCCGGAGAAGACGATCACCCTGTCTCACACCAGAACGGGCGGGTGGACCTCCTGGTCGTCCCGCAGGGCAGTGAGGCCGCTGCCGTCGTCGGTTGATCAGCTGAGGTTGCGTCTTCAGCATGCCCTGGGTCGGGCGCAACGCAACACTGCCTCCAGGAAGGCCATTGTGCGCGAAGTGTCGGGTAGGGTTGGTCAAGCAGCACCGTCTGCTACGGGCCGTGCCCGCGGGAGGGCGCAGGTACGAGAAGTAGGGGAAGGGTGGGCATGAGCGCACTGAAGACCCTGGCGCTCGTCGTACTGGCCGTCATTCTCGGCTCAGTAACCACCGAGCTTCTTGCTGGCGGTTCGGCGCTCGTTTGGTTGGTGGCTTCCGCTCTTTGGACGTGGCTACTGCTCCGCGGCCATCGGCGCCAGGAAACTCACGAGGAGTAGCAATGAGCCGCAAGAAGCTGAGGAAGGCGCTCAAGGACCCGAACACGGTCCATCAGGTGCGCCTGCGCGACGGCCGCGTGGTCGAGTGGACTGGCAACGACGACAGCCGGCACTGTTGCATCTGGCCCAAGGTGCCGCAGCGGGTAGCAGAGTGGAGCCGTTTCCCGTCCAGACGGCTGTCGGAAGTGCTCAAAAGCAATCAATCCTGGCATCACCGATGGCGTTTAGGGGCTCTGGTGGAGGTCGCCGGTTTGAGTGATCGCCAGCTGCAACAGTGCCAGCTCGACCAGCCGGTCGGCCGCTTCACCACCGGCGAGCTGCGCTGCCCACTACTCATCCTCGAGCCATTGGCACCTGAATAGGCCACGTTATGGATCGAGCCGAGGCTGTCGACCTGCTGCGCCGGCTGCACGACGCGCAACAAGCCTTCTACGCCGGCGGTGACGAGGCGCCGGTCCGGGCGCTGCTCACCGACGATATCTGCTGGCATGTCCCGGGCCGCAACGCGATCGCCGGTGACTACCAGGGGATCGACGCGGTGCTGGCATACTTCCGTCGGCGACGGGACCTGGTGGATGGCACCTTCCGGATGCACCCCGGTGATGTGCTGGTCGGCGATGGTGACCGCGTCGCGGCGCTCACCGATGGGACGACCGCGGTCGGTGGCGTCCAGCGGCGCTGGTCGACCGTGGGCCTGTACCAGGTCCGTGACGGGCGGGTCGCGGGCTGCTGGTTGTTACCTCTCGACCCGGCCACCTTCGACGACATCTGGGCGGGCCCAGACAAGCAAGCCAGTCGGCTGTGACGGGAACGCCGCCGTCCGGGCGCGCCGGGAGATCGGTTGCTTCGGCCGAACCAAGCCGTGTGCCTGCGTTCGGACGGAGCTGCGAAACTCCGGCGCCCGGCACCTGAACAATTACGACGATATGAACGCTTCGTGGGACCAGTGCTCAGCGGTTGCGGCCTTCGGCTCTTGGCTGCTCGGGCTCTGTTGCGTTGGCCGTGAGGTGGTCCGGGCGCTGACACTCCGGCTATGAGAACCACTCACCGCTCCCGCCGGTCGATCCCTGCGCGCTCCGCCTTCGCCGGCTTCCGCTTCCCATCCGATGTGATTGTGCTCGCGGTCCGCTGGTACCTGCGCTTCGGCCTGTCCTACCGCGACGTCGAGGAGTTACTCTCCGAGCGCGGTGTCGAGGTCGACCACGTCACGATCTACCGGTGGGTGCTGCGGTTCACACCGCTGTTGGCCGACGCCGCTCGGCCGTGCCGGCACGCCCTCGGTGACCGCTGGCAGGTGGACGAGACGTATGTGAAGGTGGCGGGACAGTGGCGCTACGTCTATCGAGCGATCGACCAGTTCGGTCAGGTCGTCGATGTGCTCCTCTCCCCGCGGCGCGACGCCAAGGCCGCCCGCCGGTTCTTCCAGCGGGCCATCAGCGTGACCAAGGTCACGCCGGTCGAGGTCACGACCGATCAGGCGCCGGTGTACCCGGTGGTGCTGGAGGAGTTGCTGCCAGCGGCGTGGCACCGCACCGACCGGTACGCCAATAACCGCGTCGAGTGTGACCACGGCAGGCTGAAGTCGCGCCTGCGGCCGATGCGCGGCCTCAAGCAGGACCACAGCGCCAGGGTGATCATCGCCGGGCATGCCTTGGTGCAGAACGTCCGGCGCGGCCATTACGAGCTGGCGGTTGAGGAGCAAGTGGGCCGGCGGATGGCGGTCGCGTTCGACGAACTGGCCTTAGCGGTCTGACCCAGGACCGAGGTCGCCGCATCGGCCTGCCCCAGTTCGGCGCAACGCAACAGCGCCAGCTCGCTCACGGCGCGGATGGTGGCCGCCTCGGCGAGGGTCGGCCGGTAGCCCTTGGGAACGCCGATCATCCTGGCGTAGGTCGCCGGGAGGAGCCGCCGGTAGAGCCAGAACAGCCGCTGCGACCGGTACACGACGCCAAGGACACGTCTGAGCAGCTGGTTCGGTGTCGGGCCGCCCAGACGACAGTTGGCCAGGATCAGCCCGACCACGCGGTCGGGGTGGCGCCGGGCAAGCTCCAGCACCGAGGCGCTGCCGGCCGAGTAGCCGATGACGGCGACGCGATCGATGCCCAGGTGGTCCAGGAGCAGGGCGTAGGCATCGGCCTGGTCGGCGGGCGTGGCGTTCTCTGGCAGCGCCGAGCCGACGTAACCGAAGCGGGCCGGGGCGATCACCCGGTATGCCTCGCCCAGCATCCTGGTCCACCAGCCATCGACGCCGTCGGCGTGGCAGCCGAGCACGCCATGGGCCACCAGGATCGGCAGGCCCGCCCCGCCCTCGGCGTACTCGACCGCCCCCAGGCGGGTCGCGAGCTTCCCGGTCGGGATGGCAGCGACCCGGCTCCACGCCCGCTGCATGTCCTGGCGATAGCTGCTGGGCACGTGTGCTCACCCCTCCCCAGCGGCGCTGCAGGCCAGCATCGAGGCCGCCAGGGCGCCCAGCGAGCGGCCCATGCCCTTGACGAAGACCTCCAGGTCCGGACAGAGGTCCCGGTCGGCCACCGCGGTGATGTTGAACTGCCCGGCATACGACAGCGCCCCCACCCCAAGCGACACGTTGGCCATGATGGGCACCACCGGGAACACCTCCAGCAGCGGGGCGCCGGCGAAGTACAGCGGGATCGGCGGTCCGGGGACGTTGGCAGCGTAGGTATTCATGACCCGCTGGCGGTGGACCAGCCGCAGCGCGGCCCGCTGGATGGGGACGTTGCGGAACAGCGTGGCGCCCTGCGGCCGGGGTCTGGTCTTCCGGAGGGCGGTCTCGGCGGCGATCATCTCCAGCCGGCGCACGTCCTCAGACTCGCCGATCGGGAGCGGCACGATCATGCCCCCGTCCAGGTTGCCGCGCGCCTGTCCCGGTCGCTCGGTGTGCAGCGAAACCGGCACGAAGGCCCGCAGGACCAGTCCCTCCACCGGTTCCCCACGGCCAACCAGCAGCTCCCGCAGGCCGCCGGCGACCACCGTCATCAGGACGTCGTTGACCTTGGCGTGGTGGATGTGGGCGATCCGCTTCACCAGCTCCAGGTCGCTGCGAACCAGGGCATAGCGGCGGTGGCTGCCGATCCGCCGGTTCAGGCTGGTCTGCGGCGCCCGCCCTTCCAGGAAGGCCTCGCGTGCCGCTGGCCAGCCATGCCGGATCTGGCGAGCGGTCTGGGCCGGATGGGCGAGTCCGGACAGCGCGCCACCGATCTCGCGTAGGTGTCGGCGCAGGTTGTCGCCGAACAGCTCGCGCCGGGAGGGTGGAGCGGCGTGCGTCCAGGGTGCTTGGGTGATCGCAGGGGGATTGGGGACGGCGTCGACGAACGCAGCCAGCGCGGCGATGCCGGCCACGCCGTCGGCGATCGCGTGATGCAGCCTCATGAACAAGCCGACCCGCCCATGGGGCAGGCCGGGCAGGAACCACATCTCCCACAGTGGCCGCGACCGGTCCAGCCGCCGCTGCCACAGCTCCGCACAGGCGACCAGCAGTTGCGCCTCGTCGGCCGGAGCGGCCAGCGGGAACACCCGCACATGCTCAGCCAGGTCCACCGACGGCGCGTCCACCCACAGCGGCCAGCCCAGCCCCAACCCCGGCCGGTACAGCAACTGCCGGAAGCGAGGAACAAGCTGCAGCCGTTCCTGGACCCGATCGCGAACCCGCTCGATCTGGAAGCGGCCGCCGGCATCCAGCAGCCCCCGCCCGTCGAGGATGGCGAGCGCGCCGATGTCCTGGGACCACCCCAGCTCCTCGGGCCAGAGCATCATCAGGTCCTGGGCGCTCAACCGCTCCATGCGCCACCTCCAGAGGCAGCCCCGCTCCGACGCTGGCGCATCTCCCTAAGGTGGGTGCGGCCGGACCCGTCCGGATACTGCAGTCCCAAGCCGAGCGCGCGGTCCATGCCGATGTGGGCGAACCAGACCAGCGCCAGCACCACGGCAAGGCCGGACCCGGTCATCATGCCGGCCACCCCCAGCGTGGCGGGAGGCACGTAGGTGTGGGTCAGGTCGTAGGCCACGGCACCGGCCCGTGTGCTCCGCAGGTAGCCGAGCAGACCCAGATCCGGTGCCAGCAGCAGCGCCACCAACAGCCACCACGACCGCCCGGAGCTGCCATACAGCACCATCGCCAGAGCAAGCAGCGCCACGCCCTCGCTACGCAACAGCACCAGCGGCAAGCCGGTCACCACACCGGCGCCGCCCGGGCCCCTCGGCCAGGCGCCTGGCGGCTCGAAGGCCGCGGGACTGCGCCTCCGCCGCTGCATCACTGACAATGCCATCGCTCACCGGTCCCTACGAACAGGCTCGAGTGCCAGTCTCGGCTCGGCGTCCTGACCGTTTCAGTGGCAAAGGTCCCGCCCTGCGGGGGCCGTCCGGCCCACGCTCAGGTCGTGGCAGTGAGGGCGGCAAGGCGTGTTCAGGTGTATTTGAGGGATGCAGTGAGGCTCACGTTGAGAGCTCACATATGCGGCCTGGTGCCAGCAAGTGACGTTTAATAGCTGGCTGACATGTCACTCGAGTTGCCAACTTGCGGCGCACCGGCCTCCACTGTCCGGCGACGTGATGGCAGGCCCATCGTCGGAACAGGACCGGCACGATACTCGATTGGTACCGAACATCGCCTCTCGCCTGGCCGGTCCCACGAACTCCGGTGGTCCGCCCGCTTCACGACTCCAGAGAGCTACGGATCGGTGTGAGCACGCCCGGCCGGTAGCGGACTGGGGTCTTGATCCGGTCGAGGACGCGGCCGGCTCGGGAGCGAAGCCTCCCCGCCTGGCGGAGGTCACCAACCCGACGCACCGCCTCTGCTTGGAGCGACAGGGCACGTCCCTGCCAGACCGTGAATCCCAGTTGCTGCCATCGCTGGACGGCAAGAGCGAACGCGGCCGTCGCCGCTTCGGTGCGCCCCTCGAAGAGGGCCACGAGCCCGTCGCTCTCGGCCACGATTGCCTCCACCTCAATCTCGCCCGCGCCCTTTGGTATGAGCCCCGCGGGTGGTCGCCCCGCCATGATCAGTACCTGGTCCAGCGCTGCCGCCGCGAGTACGAACGTCCCCGTCGCGCCGACGGCCTGTGCCGACTCGACCGCTCGCTCCAGCTCGCCGGATGCCTCGTCGAAGCGGCCGGCTCCCAGGAGTGCCCGACCAACCAGTAGCGGCTCAATTGCTTCGTACAGCGCCCATCCGCTGGCGCGGACCCCGGCGGCCCCCCGCTCCGCCGGTCCGGCCACATGCCGCCAGTTCCCGCGGTCGAGGTGGATCCCGGCGTCGACGAAGTCGACTTCCAGCATCTCCATGCGCGCCCCACTGCGCTGCAGGGTCCGGCGTGCCGCTGACAGCTGGCGAGTGGCTCGTGATGGGTCCCCAGCCCTGAGGCAGGCACGAGCGCTAGCCGCCAGCCCGAGTGCCGGGATGCGCACCGACCCGATCGCTCTCCCCAACCGCACGACCTCCGCTGCGAGCCTTCCCGCCTCCTTGGGGTGCGCCACGAGGGATGCGGCCATTGCCTCGATGAGAAACGTATCCGCCTCCGTGTACCGATGTCCGGCCTCAATGGCGATTGGTCGCGCCTCGCGCATGGCCCCTATTGCCTCGCCGTAAGCTCCGCGGAAGTAGCTGAAGTACCCCCACGTTCGAAGGACGGCCGCCCGCGACCGAAGGTCGTTATCGCCCTCGATGAGGCGACGCGCCCGCTGATACCAGTGATGGAACTCCTCGCCGCCGACCGTCGTCAGCAGGTACGCGAGGTCCTGGGCGGCGACGGCTCGCCCCCAACGGTCGTCGGCTTGCTCGAAGAGCCGGGACGCCTGGCGCATGTGGTCGAGCTCACGGGTGTAGTCCTCCCGGGACCAGGCCTCGGAGAGCCGGTGGTTGGCCCATGCCTGGCCACCGACGTCCCCGACCGCTTCGAAGGATGCCAGCGCCTGCATAAGCAGGCGGCGGGCGACCAGGTCGTCCCCGACATCAGATTCGATGCGCCCCAAGGCGAGCAGTGCCCGCGCTTCGAGATGTTCGTCACCGGTCCGGGCCGCGAGGCTCCGCGCATCGTTGGCCGGGTCGGCTGCCTCCCGATGTCGGCCGAGCTCGATGAGGCTCTCGGCTCGTCCGAGCGACAACCTGGTGACCAGCTGGAGATCGACCTCCCCCTCGGATGCAGTCGCGGCGCTGATGGCCCTCCCGTACAGCGACTCCGCCAACCGGATCTGATAGGTGAACGTCCTGTCCGCCCAGCGGCCGAGGTACTCGGCCGCGAGCCTGGCCAGGTCCTGGTCGACGGTCCCCCCGGCCCGGGAACGGCTAAGACGCCAGGCCTCCTCGTAGTGGTAGGCCAGCTCCGCCACCGGCTCCTCCGGCAGGTCCGCGGTCTCCCGCAGCCAGCTCGCGACGCGAAGATGCAGCGAGCATCGGTCTCGCCTGGGAAGTGACTCGTACGCGACGTCCCGGATCAACACGTGCTTGAAGACATACTCCCTGGCTCCTGGCAGACGCGAGCGCGGTCGTCGACGGAGCAGGTCTCGATCCACGAGCCGCTGGAGCGCCGATTGCACCTCCCCGGCTGCCGCTGCCGAGACGCCGTCCAAGAGCCGATCCCAGGTCGCCTCGCCGCACACCGCGGCGTCCTGCAGGACGCGCTTCTCGTCCGCGGGCAGAAGGTCCAAGCGGGCGGCGATGAGGGTGCGGATGGTGGCGGGCACCTGCTCCAGCAGCTGGTGGTCCGCGATGATCCAGCCGGCGGGCCGTTGCACTAGGGCGCCCGACTCCACCAGCATGCTCAGACTCTCCTCGAGGAACAACGGGTTCCCGGAGGCTCGGGCGACGATCGGTCCCAGGACTGAGGCCGGGACTCCTGGACCCAGCGCCAGCTCGCCAAGCTCACGCAGTCGTCGGTCGGGAAGCGCTCCCAGCTTGAGGGTAGGCAGTGGATCGCCAGATCCCAGGGCTTCCAGGCGCGAGAGGCCGAGGAGGAGCACTGGCCCCGACCATGGGTTCGCGTGGGTCGTATGGAGCAATTCGAGGAGGTACGCATCGGCCCACTGAAGGTCGTCCAGGATCGCGATGACCGGTCGTTCCCGGGCGAGGCCCTCGAGCACCGCTCGGACCGCCCGCATCGCCTGTCCGACAGCAGCGGTGGGGTCTCGCACCGCATGCGATTCAACGGCGCCGAGGAGCAGCTTCAGGCCGCTCGTCAGATCGCCCGCCCGACGCGATCCCGCCACTCGGTGCGCGAGCCTCCTCACCGCTCGATCGGTCACGGCCGCCGACGTCTCTTCCGAGAGGCCGATTAGGTCCTGCAACGCGCTAGCAATCGGAAACAGCGGCAGTCGCTGGCCATACGCGGTGCAGCGGCCGCTCAGGAGCAGCGCCTCGGGCTGCCGCCTGCCGAACTCCGCCGCTAGCCGCGTCTTTCCAGCTCCCGGCTCGGCGGTCACGACCAAGACGCAGGAGCGCTGCCTGTCCACCGCGTTGCCGAGCACCCGTCCGAGTGCTTCGAGCTGACGTTCCCGGTCGACGAAGCCTCCGGAGACCCCTGGGGTGGGCCGGCCGGTAGGCAGCACCGAGCGGACCCCGATGGCCTCGGACGCCGGTATTCGCTTGATCTTTCCTTTGGCCCGATAGCCCTGGGAGGATCCGTACCGTATCGCGTGCTCCGTGCGCTGCCTCGTTTGCTCGTCGACCAGCACGATGCCGGGCATCGCGAGATCGGAGAGGCGCGAGGCCGTATTGACGGTGTCTCCAATGACCGCAAACCCGGCTGGCTCATTGGAAGGAGCCACCATGACCTCGCCGGAGTTGACACCCGTGTGAACCTCGGGGAATGGGGTGCCGGATCTACGTCGTTGCAGCTCCCGTGCGTGATCTCTGACGGCGAGCGCCGCCCGGACGGCACGTTCGGCATCGTCCTCGTGAGCGGTCGGAACGCCGAAGATCGCCATGAACCCGTCTCCCATTACCTGGGGGACAGTCCCGCCGTAATCCTCCACGATCCGCACCAGCGCGGTCATGCCCGGCCGTACGAACGCGTAGACCTCTTCCGGATCGAGCGACGACGCGAGCGCGGTGAACCCGGTCAGGTCCGCGAACAACAGCGTGACGAGCTTCCTCTCGCCGCTCGGTGCGGCGCTGGGGGGGCCGCCGGCCGTCACAGGGTGTCGCGGACGCGAGGTCTTCCGCTGAGGGGCTCGACTGCCTCGCTGTGTGCACGCGGTCGCAGAACTCGTTCAATGCAACTGGCCATATGCCCGCCCCTCCCGACATCAGCGGGGACAACTCTGCTCTCCAGGGGCGACGCTGCGCAAGGGTTCGACGGACGGGGACGGCGGGAGTCAGGCTGCCTGCGTGGCTCCCCTGTCGGCAACCGCCACCTCCACGCGGCCGACGCCGTCGATTCCTCTGAGCTCCTCCACATGCTGGCTCAGCGCTTCGCGGTCGTCGTCGCCGAGCTCGACGAGGAGGTGGAAGCCGCCGATCACGGTCGATGCGCCGAGGAAAGAAGACAGGCTCTGGCCGTCCTCGTCCAGCTCGTCCCCGAAGTAGGCAGCGATTCTCCCCATGACCACCGTGGGTCGCTGGTTCACATAGACGCGAGCCATAGCGATGAACCTGGGAGTATTGCGCGTGGGCCCCATAGGTTGCTGTTGCTGGTTGATGTGCCACTGTCCCTCGGCGGCTTTGTCGGAGCGCATGCCGGCGTTCCATAGCGGTCCGTCGATGAAGTTCCCAACCGCCCGCACGTCGTCCTGCGCGATGTGTGCGAAGCCCTGGAAATCCCCCTCGAAGGTGGAGGCGAAGTACACCGGTCCGACCTCGCGATCGATGTACTGCTGCAGGTTCTCGACGACCGTTCGCGGCGTCTCGTCCTGCTCGTACAGGAAAATGAATACATGCACTCCCTCGTATGGTCTGGGCAAGGGCACCTCCTCGCTGATGCGGAACGTGGGCTTGCACACTTTGATCGGAGCAGTTCGGGGAGGCAAGCCGACGCCAACAGGCCGTGGACCCGCGGTAGGCCGGCGGGAGGTCCTGCACAGCGGCGGACAGGGCTGCTGCCGCATTGCGGCCGGCGCGTCGGCCTATTCGTCCACAGATCGCTGCGAGGGCTACGGGCTGTCGGAGACCACGGCGGTCGCGCTCCATGCCCGACCCGGCGCGAACCGGCCGGGGTCGGTGGGGACGCCGCTCGACGGGGTCGAGGTGCGGCTCGTGGACGCCAGCTGGCGGGACGTCCCAGCGACCGAGCCGGGCGAGATTGCCGTCCGCGGCCCCAACGTGATGAAGGGCTACCACGGCCGGCCGGATGCGACCGCCCAGGCGCTTCGCGACGGGTGGTTCCGCACCGGCGACATCGCCCGCCGTGACGCGGACGGCTTGTACTACATGGACGAGCGGCCCAAGCGGATGGTGCTCCAGGGCGGCCTGGCCATCTATCCCCGGGCGGTCGAGGAGGCCTTGATCACCCATCCGGCGGTGAGCACCGCAGTGGTGGTTGGCGTCCCCCATCCGCACCACGGCGAGGAGCTCAGGACGCTCATCGTCCGCAAGCCCGGTGCCGTCGTGTCCGAGGCCGAGCTGGTTGCGTGGTGCCGGGAGCAGCTGCCGGGGTTCGCCGACGCGGCCGGCCTGGAGATCCGTGACGAGCCACCGGTGACCACGCCGCGGCCTCCACTGCGCAGGTTCCTTCCCGGGATGGCGCTGGTGGCGGCCGGCGTGGTGGGTGCGTTCTTGGTCAACCAGGTGCTCCCGGTGGTGAGCCCGCTGACGGCAGGAGTCTTGCTCGGCATCCTCATCACCAACACGGCCGGCGTCTCGGCGAGGATGCGACCCGGTCTGACGTTGGCGACCCGGCGGCTGCTTCGTGTGGGGGTGGTGCTGCTGGGATTGCAGTTGTCGATCCCACAGCTGCTGAGCCTGGGCGGTCCCATGCTGGCCGCCGTGGTGGCGACGGTCCTGCTCGGTTTCCTGGGCACCCGCTGGATCGGCGCCCGAGTGGGGTTGTCCCGTGATCTGGCGCTCCTGACCGCGACGGGATTCTCGATCTGCGGCGCCTCGGCCATCGCCGCCATGGAGAGTGCGACCGGCAGCGACGAGGACGAAGTCGCCACGGCGGTCGCCCTCGTGACGATCTTCGGCGGCGTCGCACTCCTCGTCTGGCCGCTGCTGCAGGCACCACTGGCGCTCCCCGACGTCGCCTACGGCGCCTGGACCGGAGCCAGCGTGCACGAGGTGGCCCAGGTCGTTGCGGCCGCGTCCCCCGCCGGCGACGCCTCGCTGGCCACCGCGGTGGTCGTCAAGCTGTCCCGTGTCGTGCTCCTGGCGCCACTCGTGGCCGCGGTCACCATTGCCGCCCGTCGCCGGGGAGGCGACGCCGCCGGATCGGCCCGCACGACCCTCGTCCCGGCGTTCGTCCTCGGTTTCCTCGCCATGGTCGTGCTGCGGAGCACCGGCCTCCTGCCAGATGCAGCGCCCGACGCGACCAAGCTGCTCACCACGGCCCTACTGACGGCGGCGCTGTTCGGGCTCGGAACCGGCGTCCGCCTGCTCGTGCTGTTACGCACGGGGCTTCGCTCGGTCGCTCTGGGAGCAGCTTCGACCCTGTTGCTGGCGGCGATTGCGTATGTGGGGGTAGCAGCGGCCACCGGCATCCGCTAAGCCTCGCCGAGGTGACAACCGGTATGACCCGAGGTGAACGCATACCTTCGTCGAAGGAGAACCCATAACTTCGACCCCGACGGTCGAGCGCGACCTGCGGATACGGCGGTCCGCACAGCGGTTCCCGGTGGTTCCATGGTAAGGATGGGGTCGCCGGTTCCCGGTGGTTCCATGGTAAGGATGGGGTCGCCGGTTCGATTCCGGCGGGGACTCCACCCAGAAACGGCAGGTCAGGCAAGGTCCTGTACCCAGCCTGTCGCATACCCGAGAGCTGCGAACCGCCATTTGCCAGAGAATTGCCAATCCGATTTGTACGCTGTGCGTCGGTGCGCGCCGCCTGCCCATGCCACTCCGAGGCGACCATCGCCAGCCCGCCCCACAGGTCACGCCGGAAGCTGTCGAGCACCCAGTGCTCCTGCCTGGGCGCCGACGGCGCCGGCCAGGTCAGGACCGGGCCGTTGGAGTGCGGTCGGTGGTGATCACCAGCGACAGTGCGTCCAGTCCGGCGTCGACCCGCAGCGCCGCCGCCTCCAAGCAGGCGGCCGAGGTCGCGCAGGCCTGGGACAGCCTCGTGCGGAGGTGCGGGGAGCGCCAATGCGGGCGGCCAGGGTGGAGCCACCGTAGAAGATCTCCGACACGACCCCGGTGGCCTCGGATATGGGCAGCCCGCGGTCAGCCAGCGTGCGGGCGGTGACCTCCACGGCCAGGTCGATGCTGGAGCTTCGTCAGCGGGCCCTGCCAGCGGGCGAACGGCGACGACCAGCCGAAATGAACCGGGCTGCAGGCATCACGGAAGGCCATGGGCTCGCTCCCATTCGGGCTCAACTAACCGGTCAGTCAGATAACACGATGCGTTCGGCATCGTCGTCGACAAAGTTCCGCATCCCGACCGCGGTGCTGGTCGGCGACATGCGCGTGGCGCCGGCGGTCGGCAGGGGTCGGGATGGGCCGGCTGCCTGCTATCTGCTGGCGCCGAGCTTGACCTGGTCGCCGGGCTGCACGCCCGCCGCCTCTTGGGCGGCCTGCCCGGCCGCGACCCGCTCGGGGATCATCGGGCCGTCGCCGGAGGGGTCGATGATGCCCGCCTCCAGCCAGGTGTAGTCGCCGCGCAGGACGCGCTGGGCGGCCGCGTAGTCG
>Ga0081538_10001357_pt1 | contig 25199 bp, 21 predicted proteins | sample TabmetS5T2R1_FD_71022 | JGI IMG/M metagenome (GOLD analysis project Ga0081538, IMG submission 71022) | Tabebuia heterophylla rhizosphere microbial communities from the University of Puerto Rico - S5T2R1 | ecosystem: Host-associated > Plants > Roots > Rhizosphere ... | reverse complement strand
TCCTTCGGCTTGGCCTTGCCAGGCGCGTAGAGCAGGTTGCCGATCTGCTTGTTCCACTCGAGCTGAACGTTGAAGTAGCGCCCGCCGATCAGCTCCGCATAGGTCGCCCTCTTGGCCGGATCGGACTTGGCGTGGACGATGCCGTCGCTCACGCTGAGCCCGTCGGCCGGAACGCCAAGCTTCTCGGCCGCCATGTCGATGAGCACGCGGCGCGCTTCCGCCGCGGCGGCGCGCATCTGCTTGCCGCCGTGCTGGATGCCGGTCGAGCCGGACGCGCCGCCCTGGTTCACGCTGGTGCGGGTGTCGGCCATGAGCACCTGGACGCGCTCGAACGCCACGTCCAGCTCTTCCGCCACCATCTGGCCGATCGCCACATAGAGGCCCTGGCCCATGTCCATCTTGCCGAAGAAGGCGGACACCGAGCCGTCGGCATTGATGGCGATATATGAGGAGAGCTGATCGGGCACGAGCGGCGGCCGGCTCGCTTGCGCGAAGGCCGAATTGATGCCGAGCAGCGTGTCGAACGTGACCGGCATGCCGATCGACACTACCAGTGCGCCGCCACCGGCGAGAACCGAGCGCCGGGAGAACAGCTTGTCCATTCTGGTCATGATCGCCTCCCTCAGCCCATCATCGCGGCGGCGCGCTTGACCGCGCGCAGGATGCTCATGTGCGTGCCGCAGCGGCACTTGAGCCCTTCCAGCGCCTGCTTGATCTCGCCGTCGGTCGGCTTCTTCCTGCTTTCCAGGAACGCGGCGGCGGTCATCATCCAGCCGTTGATGCAGTAGCCGCATTGCGGCACCTGCTCCTCGATATAGGCGAGCTGCAGCGGATGCGGCCTCTCCGGCGTGCCGAGGCCCGACAGCGTCACCACCTTGGCGGCGCCGACCGCCGACACCGGCGTCACGCACGCGCGCACCGGCTGCCCGTCGAGATGCACGGTGCAGGCGCCGCACTGCGCCAGTCCGCAGCCGAATTGCGGATTGTTCAATCCGATGTCGTTCTTCAGCGCATAGAGCAGCGGCATGTCGGGATCGGCATCGAACGTGTGCTCCCGGCCGTTGACGGTGAGGGTGAATTTTTGGCTCATGGTCGCGTGTCCTCCCGGCCCATGATCGGGAATTGCGGGACGCTCGCGCGGCCGCTTGACGAGGGGCCGGCACCGGGCGCGAGCGCCGATTGCGTCTTGAATGAGAGTAAGTCTAGTCCACCCGATCCGGCTTGGGAACATGGGGTTCGGCCGATTGTCAGCGCGACTCCGCGCTCTCGGCCTCGGCCAGCTTGACGCGCCAATCCTTGCGGCTGGCGATCAGCGAGTAGGCCGACAGCATGAGCAGGATCGCGCAGCCGGCGATCAGGGCGGCCGCGATCGGCCGCTCGAGGAAGATCTGCCAGTTGCCGTTCGACATGATGAGCGACTGGCGCAGGCTCATCTCGAAGATCGGCGAGATCACCAGCCCGAGCACCAGCGGCGCCGGATCGAAGCCGAACTTCTTCAAGCCGTAGCCCACGACGCCCATGATCAGCATGATCCACACGTCGACGATCGAGTTGTTCACCTCGTACACGCCGATCACACAAAACATGATGATGAGCGGATAGAGATAGGCATAGGGGATGCGAAGCAGGTTCACGAACAGCCCGACCAGCGGCAGGTTGAGGGCGAGCAGCATCAGGTTGCCGACATACATCGAGGCGACGAAGCCCCAGAACACGTTGGGATGGTCGTTGACCAGCGTCGGGCCGGGCGGGACGCCATGGATCAGCAGCGCGGCGATGAGCACGGCGGTGACCGGGCCGGTCGGGATGCCGAGCGCGAGCATCGGCACGAAGGCGCCGGTCGAGGCCGCGTTGTTGGCCGATTCCGGCCCCGCTACGCCCTCGACCGCACCCTGGCCGAACTCCTCCGGATGCTTCGAGAGGCGTCGCTCCACCGCGTAGGACAGGAAGCTCGAGATGATGTGCGCGGAGCCCGGAATGATGCCGATCAGGAATCCGAGCACCGATCCGCGCGCGACCGGCAGCGCCGAGCGGCGCCATTCCATGCGGTTCGGCCACAGCTCGGTGAGGCGCGGCCGCACGACCTCGCCGGTGACCTGGCGGCTCGGCGTTGCCAGGATCTCGCCGAGCCCGAACAGGCCGACCGCCACCGGCACGATGCCGAGGCCGTCGCCCAGCTCCGGGATGTTGAAGGAATAGCGGAAGTGCCCGGTCATCACGTCGATGCCGATGGTGCCGATGAGGAGCCCGAACGCCGCCATGAGCAGCGTGCGCACCAGCGAGCTGGTCGACATGTAGGCGAGGAAGATGAGGCCGAGCACGAGCAGCGCGGTGTATTCCGGCGGGCCGAAGCGCAGCGCAATGGTCGCGAGCGGCGGTGCGATCAGGGTGAGCACGATCACGCCGAACGTGCCAGCGATGAACGAACCCACCGCCGCAATGCACAGCGCCGCGCCGGCGCGGCCCTTCTTGGCCATCGCGTTGCCGTCGATGCAGGTCATCACCGAGGCGGCTTCGCCCGGGATGCGCAACAGGATCGAGGTGGTCGAGCCGCCGTATTGCGAGCCGTAGTAGATTCCGGCCAGCATCACGATCGCCTTGGTGGCGTCGAGACCGAAGGTCAGTGGCAACAGGATGCTGATGCCGCCGAGCGGGCCGATTCCCGGCAGCATGCCCACCAAGGTGCCGACCACGCAGCCGAGAAAGGCGTAGAGGATCACGTCCGGGCGCAGCGCGACCGAAAAACCCAGCATCAGGCTGTCGAGGGTGACGCTCACGGGAGCTAGAACCAGAGGACGCCGCGCTCGAGCGGCGCCTTCAACGCGATGCCGAACAGCCAGTAGGCGAACAGCGTGAGTCCGATGCTGTAAGCGGCGGCGCGCACCAGGTTGCGCCGCTCGACCGCGACCAGCAGCGCGAATACCAGCAGCACCATGGTGATGAGGAAGCCGAGCGTCTGATAGAGGGCGACCGCGACCGCCGTGATGCCGACGACGAGCGCCGCGTGGCCGCGGTCGCTCCAGTTGATCTCGCGAAACGGCAGGCTTGCGCCGCCGCCGATGATGATCGCGACGGCGAACGCGATCAGCAGGCCGGCCATGAGCTTGGGCATCATGCCGGCGCCCGGTGCCGCCAGGCGGCCGAACGGCAAGTCACCCGACAGCGCGAACACCGCGCTGCCGAGGGCAATGAAGGCGGCGCCGGCAATGTGGTCGGAGCGGAGCGTCATGGCTTTTCCTCGCGCAAGCCGGCTCCCCACGCAGAGCGTGGCGAGGAAGGGCCTATCCCTCGACGCGCCCGATGGACTTCACCGCCTCCTCGGCCCGCCGGGCGTCCTCGTCCCAGAATTTCGCGAAGTCCGCCGCCGGAAGATAACTCGGTTCGAGACCGATATTGGCGATCGCGGCGTTGAATTGCGGACTCGCGGCGGCCTTGTCGATGGCGCCGGCGAGGGTCGTCACGATCGCGGCGGGCGTGCCCTTGGGGACGAACAGGCCGACCCACAAATAGTAGACGAGGTCGTAGCCGAGCTCTTTCAGCGTCGGGACGTCGGGAAGTGTCTTCGATCGCTGCGCGCCGAACGTCGCCAGCGGGCGCAGCTTGCCGGCCTTGACGTGCTGCACCGACGCCAGGACCGTCTGCGTGCTGGCGTGGGCGTTGTTGCCGAGCAGCGCCGTGATCGCCGGCCCGCCGCCGGCGGTCGGCAGGTGCCGCAGCTTCGACAAGCCTGCCGCCTTCTCCAACATCGCCATCGGCAGATGGCTCGCGCCGTAGAGGCCGCCGGAACTGTAGATGATCTGCTCAGGGCGTTTCTTGGCGTCGGCGATGAATTCTTCGAGCGTCTTGTAGGGCTGCTGATCGTTGACCAGCAGGAGGACGCCATCGGCGGTCAGCCGGGCCAGCGGAATGAAGTCGGCGCGGCTTGTCTTCGGCTGCCGGCCGAACAGCTTGTCCACTTCGGCGTAACCGGCAAGTCCATTGTTGTGCGAGAGCAGCGTGTAGCCGTCCGGCTTGGCGCTAGCGGCCACCTGTGCGCCGACCTGGCCGGCGGCGCCGGCCTTGGTCTCGACCACCGCCGGCTGCTTGATGACCGCTTCGAGCGCGGCCGCCAGCGGCCGCGTGACGAGATCGTTGGCGCCACCGGGCGGGAATGCGTTGATGATGGTGATGTTGCGCGCGGGAAACGGTTCCTGAGCGAGCGCATCACCGGACCATATTGCAGCCGCCGAGGCGGCGGTGCCGATCACGAATGTTCGTCGATCCATCTGTCCCTCCCGTCAGCCTTCCACCTTCCCGATCGACTGCACGGCGGCCTCGACGCGCTTGGCGTCGGCGTCCCAGAACGCCTTGAACTCCGCCTGGTCCATATAGGCGACGTCCTGGCCGAGGTTCTTCATCGCCTGGACGAACTTGTCGTCCGCCGCGGCCTTCTTCGAGGCCTGGCGCAAGGTGTTGACGATGGCCGTCGGTGTGCCCTTCGGCGCGAACATGCCGACCCACAGATAGAATTCGATGTCGTGGCCGAGCTCCTTCATGGTGGGCACGTCGGGCAGCGCCGGGGCCCGCTGCGCCCCGAAGCCGGCCAGGGGCCTGAGCTTCCCGGCCTTGATCTGTGCGTTCGAGGCGGCGATCGACGAGACCAGCACCTGCGAATTGTTGCCCAGGATCGCGGTCAGCGCCGGCCCGCCGCCGGCGGTCGGAAGATGCCGCATCTGGATGCCGGCGGACTGCATGAACAGGGCCGTCGGCAGGTGCAGCGCGCCATAGAGTCCCGACGAGCTGAAGATCAGGTCGTTCGGCCGCTTCTTGGCGTCGTCGATGAGCTCCTTGAGGCTGTTGTGGGGCTGCTTGTCGTTGACGAGCAGGACCATCGGATCGGCGATGAAGCGCGCGATCGGGATGAAGTCGTCGCGCGTGAACTTGACCGGCCGGCCGAACAGCTTGTCGACCTCGGCGAACCCGGAGATGGAAACGATGTGCAGCAGGATCGTATAGCCGTCCGGCTTGGCGTTGGCAGCGAACTGGGCGCCGACCTGACCGGCGGCGCCTGCCTTGGTCTCGATGACCATCGGCTGCTTCAGAATCGGTTCCAGCACGGAGGCGAGCGGACGCGCAACGACGTCGACCGCGCCGCCGGGCGGGAACGGGTTGACGAAGGTGACCGGGCGCGCCGGATAGGCCTCCTGTGCGCTCGACGACCGGACCGCCAGCGCGGCGGCGGCAGCGGCCGAGCCGAGAACGAAGTTGCGTCTGTCCACGGGTTCCTCCCTGGTCCTTGTAACTGTCTGGCGCTCCCGCCGCATCCGCGGCAGCGCTGTGCCCCTTATTCGGATGGTACCGAGGCCCTGCCGACAGGGTCAACAACGCCCCTCAGCGGCCTTGGCCCTTGCGCAGCACCAGCGCGTGGTTGTTGGCCGGCATGGGCACAATCTCTTCGCCCCCCAACTCATGCTGTTGCGCCACGTCGATCACGGCCTCCATGTCGCGCACGCCCCAGTGTGGATTGATCCTCCGCAGCTGGGCATCGAATGCCGCGTTGCTGGGCGCGGTGTGCCGACCGAAGCGCCGATACGGCCCATAGAGAAACAGGACGCCGCCCGGCCGCAGCACGCGGCCGGCACCCTGCATGAGATCCAGCGCGGCCTGCCACGGCGCCACGTGGATCATGTTGATGCAGACGATCCCATCGGCATGGTCGATCGGCCACGGGTTGACGCCGACGTCCAGCGCGATCGGCGGCCGCACGTTGGTCAGCCGCTCGTGTTCGATCCAGCGGAGGATCGAGCCGTGCATCTCCTCGTCGGGATCGGTCGGCTGCCACTGCAGCCCCCGAAGGGCGCCGCCGAAATGCCCGACGTGCTGGCCCGTCCCGCTGGCGATCTCCACCACCTCGCCGTGTTCGGGCAGCACCCGCCGCAGCACCTCGAGGATCGGGCCCTTGTTGCGTTCGGCCGCGGGCGCCAGCAGGCGCCCGTCACTCTCTTGCCCTGCCCATGCGGTCGGCATTCAAGGGCCCCGGTCAGGCATCCACCCGCGCGCGTTGCCGGCAACGCGGCGCGTCACTCGGCGGCGACGCGGGCGGGACTGGCGTGCGCGGAAACGAGGTAGTCCATCGCCGCCTGCACCCCGCCCTTGCGATGCGGCACGCCGGCGAGCGCCAGCGCCATCTCGGTGCCGCCCAGCGCGCCGATGAGCGTCAGGTCGTTGATGTCGCCGAGATGGCCGATGCGGAACATCTTGCCGGCGTAGCGGCCGAAGCTCATGCCGTAGGAGATGTTGAAGGTGTCGAGCGCGAGATTGCGGAACGCGTCGGCGTCGTGACCTTCGGGCATCATCACGGCCGTGATGGTCGGCGAGTAGTACTTCGGATCGCGGCACATGATCTCGAGGCCCCAGGCGCGCACAGCGCGGCGCGTGGCTTCCGCCAGCCGGTCGTGGCGGGCGAACACGTTGTCGAGCCCCTCCTCGTGCAGCATGTCGATCGCCGTCGCCAGGCCGTGCAGCATCTGCGTCGCCGGGGTGTAGGGGAAGTAATCCTGCTTGTAGGTACTGATCATGTCCTCCCACGACCAGAACGACTTCGGCAGCTGGGACGTCTTCGCGGCGGCGAGCGCCTTGTGGCTGACCGCGTTGAACGACATGCCGGGCGGCAACATGAGGCCTTTCTGCGCGCCGCCGATGGTGACATCGACGCCCCATTCGTCGTGACGGTAGTCGGTCGAGGCCAGCGACGAGATGGTGTCGACCATGAACAGCGCCGGATGTCCGGTCGCGTCGATCGCCTTGCGGATTTCCTGCACCGGCGACAGGCAGCCGGTCGAGGTCTCGTTGTGCAGGATGCAGACGGCCTTGATCTCGCTGTTCTTGTCCTTCCGCAGATGGGATTCGATCACGTTTGGGTCGGCGCCGATGCGCCAGTCGGTCGGGATGAATTCCGGCTTGAGGCCGAGGCTCTCCGCCATCCGCTTCCACAGCGTGGCGAATTGTCCGGTCTCGACCATCAACACGCGGTCGCCGGGCGAGAGCGTGTTGACGAGCGCCGCCTCCCACGCGCCAGTGCCGGTGGCGGTGTAGATGATGACCGGATTGGTGGTCTTGAAGATCGTCTTGATTCCGTCGAGGCAGCGGCGGGCGAGTCGGAAGAACTCCGGGCCGCGATGGTCGATGATCGGCGTGTCCATTGCCCGCAGGATGCGGTCGGGCAGCGGCGAGGGCCCCGGAATGTGCAGGAAATGGCGCCCCGCGGTACGGGATGAATTCTTGGACATCGGCGATTCCTTGACTAAAGCGGCTGGATCGGCGGGTGAATCGCAATTCGGCCGGCGGGCAATCCCGGCGGCTGGTTGCATTGGCCACCCGGCGGCCGGTGGCATAGCCGCCCGGGAGCCGGTTGCGTTGGCCGCCATCAAGGACGAATAAGGGATTCAGTCAAGGCAATTCGCTCACCGTTGGGTGAACAGAGGATCACGTGCATGGCGGTGGCGCTGACGCCCGGGCTGGAGCGGCGGCTCAAGGCCGAGATCGCGGGCGAGGTCCTGTTCGATCGCTTTTCCCGCGGCCGCTATGCCACCGACGCGTCCCACTACCAGGTCATGCCGGTCGGCGTGGTCGTCCCGCGCGACATTGCGTCAGCCGAGCGCGCGCTGGCGCTGGCGCGCCAGGAGAGCGTGAGCGTGCTGCCGCGCGGCGGCGGAACGTCGCAGTGCGGACAGGCGGTCAACGCGTCCCTCATCCTCGATTGCTCCAAGCATCTCACCCGCATCGTCAAGCTCGACATTCCGGGCCGTCGCTGCGTGGTCGAGCCGGGCGTCGTGCTCGACGACCTCAACCGCGCGCTCAAAGGTCATGGCCTGTGGTTTCCGGTCGACATTTCCACCTCGTCACGCGCCACCATCGGCGGCATGGCGGCGAACAATTCCTGCGGCGCCCGCTCGCTGCGCTACGGCACCATGCGCGACAACGTGATCTCGCTCGACGCCGTGCTGGCGGACGGCAGTCGCGCCCATTTCGGCCCGGTGTCCCCCGATCTCTCCGGCCTTCCGGTGTTCTCGCCGCTCCGGCGGATCGCGCGCGACCTCCTGAGAGTGGGCCGGCGCGAGGCCGATGAGATCGAGGCGCGTTACCCCAAGGTCCAGCGCCGGGTGGGCGGCTACAACCTCGATGCCTTCGTGCCCGGCCGCAACGAGCTCAACCTCGCCCACATCCTGGTCGGCTCGGAGGGAACGCTCGCATTCTCCACCCAAGTCGAACTCAGGCTCTCGCCGCTGCTCGGCCGGCGCGTAGTGGGCGCGTGCCATTTCGGCCGCTTCTACGAGGCGATGGACGCGGCTCAGCATCTCGTCCGCCTCGGGCCCATCGCGGTCGAGCTGGTCGACCGCACCATGATCGCGCTGGCGCGCGACATCGCCATGTTCCGCCCGACGCTCGAAGAGTTCGTGCGCGGCGATCCCGACGCGCTGCTGCTGGTCGAGTTCGCCGAAGACGACCATTCGGAAAACCTGCGCCGGCTGATGCGGCTGCACGAGGTGATGGGAGACCTCGGATTCGGCTGGAACAACAGCGGGCCGAAATGGGGCGGGGTCGTCGAGGTGCTCGATCCCAGGCTGCAGGCGGCGATCACCGACGTCCGCACCTCCGGCCTCAACATCATGATGTCGATGCGGGAGGAGGGAAAGCCGGTCTCCTTCGTGGAGGACTGCGCCGTGCCGCTGGAACATCTGGCGGAATATACGCAGCGCCTGACCGAGATTTTCGCCAGGCATGGCACGCGCGGCACCTGGTACGCCCACGCGTCGGTCGGCTGCCTGCACGTGCGGCCGATCCTGAATCTCCGTCTCGACAAGGACGTCAAGGCGATGCGCGCCATCGCCGAGGAGGCCTTTGCCATGGTGAAGGCCTACAAGGGCTCGCATTCCGGCGAGCACGGCGACGGCATCGTGCGATCCGAGTTCCACGAGATGATGTTCGGCTCGCGCTTGGTGCGCGCGTTCGAGGAGGTCAAGGACCGGTTCGACCCCGCCGGCCTGTTCAATCCCGGCCGCATCGTGCGCGCGCCCAAATTCGACGACCGCGCCGTGTTCCGCTACGGCCCCGATTACCGCGCCCAGGAGATCGCGACCGTGCTCGACTGGTCGGCCTTTCCCGGCGCCGGCGGCGGGTTCCAGGGCGCGGTCGAGATGTGCAACAACAACGGCGCCTGCCGCAAGTCGGTCGGCGGCGTCATGTGCCCGAGCTATATGGTGACGCGCAACGAGCGCGACGTGACGCGCGGCCGCGCCAACGCGCTCCGCCTCGCCATCACGGGTCAGCTCGGGCCCGATGCGCTCACGTCCGACGCCATGGCAGAGACCCTGAAACTCTGCGTCTCGTGCAAGGGCTGCCGCCGCGAGTGCCCCACCGGCGTCGACATGGCGCGCATGAAGATCGAGGTGCTGGCCGCGCGGGCGAGGAAGAACGGCCTGTCGCTGCACGACCGCATGGTTGGCTGGCTGCCGCGCTATGCGCCTTACGCGGCGCGTTTGTCCGGGCTGTTCAATCTGCGCGACCGCCTGCCGGCGGCGGCGCGGCTGTCGGAGAAGCTCGCCGGTTTCAGCCAACGCCGCAGCCTGCCGCAATGGCGGCCCGACCGGTTTCGCGATTCCGCTCCGGCCGCGCAGGCCGCATCGGCCGCCGAGGTCGTGCTGTTGGTCGACACGTTCAACCGCTATTTCGAGCCGGAGAATGTCGCGGCCGCGCTCGCGGTGCTTGCCGGCGCCGGCTATCGCGTGCACGTCGCCACGCCGGCCGATGGCTCGGCGCGCGCTCTCTGTTGCGGCCGCACCTTCCTGGCCATCGGGGCCGTCGACGAGGCGCGCCGCGAGGTTGCGCGCGTGCTGTCCGCAGTGGCGCCGTTCCTGGCCCGCGGCGTGGCCGTGGTTGGGCTGGAGCCGAGCTGCATCCTCGGCTTTCGCGACGAGGTGCCGGCGATGATCAGGAGCGACGACGCCCGGCGCCTTGCCGCCCATGCGCTCACCTTTGAGGAGTTCCTCGCCCGCGAGGCGGCGAGCGGACGGCTCAAGCTTCCGCTCGGCCCCATCTCCCGGCGCGCGCTGGTGCACGGCCATTGCCATCAGAAATCGTTCGATGCGTTCGATGCGGTCACGGCGGTGCTCAAGCTCGTGCCCGATCTGAGCGTCGAGCCGATCGAATCGAGCTGCTGCGGCATGGCCGGCAGCTTCGGCTATGACGTCGACACGATCGACGTGTCGTTCGCCATGGGCGAGCTCGCGCTCCTGCCGGCGGTGCGCCAGGCCGAGCCCGACACCCTTATCGTCGCCGACGGCACGTCCTGCCGCCATCAGATCCGCGACGGCACCGGGCGCGAGGCGGTTCACGTCGCGCGCGTGCTGGCACGCAGCATGGCAGCGTCGGACGCGGGGGACCACCATTCCGCCCCCATGGCCGCCACACCCGTCGCCTCGATTGCGGAAAGCGCGATTGCGCCCCCCATAGACCTACAGACCTACCGGTAACTGACTGGTGCAAGCGGGACGAAGTCTGTTGTTGGGGGAAGAGCGGAAAAACATAAGGTCGTATCTGCAGGTCGCGCAAGCCGTCATCGCGAGGACCTTGCGGTCCGACCGGCATGCCCCCAAGCATTCTAAACGTACGTATAAGGCACCCCTCCCTTCCGCTACCAGGGCTTTACCCTACGTACAGTAGCGCGACCGATCGCTACCGACCTAGTCTTCCCGCCAATCAAGAAAGTTGTCGATGCAGGGAGCAAGAATGTTCAGGACCATCTCCGCGGTCACGGCGGCGAGCTTGGTCGTCGGCATCTGCATCTTGGCTGCCGAGCCGAGCAGAACGGTCGAGGCAGGGAGCCAACCGGCGATGATGGCGGATCGCCTTGACATCGGTCAGCCCGGATCGGACTGCTCGCTCCACGGCTGGCCCTATTACGAACGTAAGTGCCTGCGCGATCGCAGGCATCCCGCCGGGCAGCCGCCTGCAATGCGCCTCGTCGCCACCGATCGATTGCTTGGAGCGACGGCGCAACCACACCAGCCATCGAGCAGAGACAAGGCGGAACGAACATCGTTCACAAAACTGAAGCCCAAGAGCGGCCGGAAGGCCACTAGAGGCGGGCGCCCTTATCGTGACTCAGGTTCAAGCTATGCCAAGGGCTACCGAACTGGCGACGCAAAAGTCGGCGAGGGCGAGACAACGGCAAGATCGCTTGATGGCACTCGTTTCGGACGGGGCGGTACCTGACGAATCTCTTCCCGGGACGCGCCCCAGGAGGATGGCTGCCATGCTGAAAACGCGACCGGAGCTGTCGATCTCGCCGTGCTTCCTTCTACTTTTTATTATCGCATTCTCCCAGACTGGGAACGCGCAAGAACATCGTACTCATCCCATTTCCGATCTTCCACTGCACGAGAGGTTCTACTCGACCTGGTATATGCCTGATCAGCCGACCAGATCGTGCTGCAACAAGGCCGATTGCTATCCGACAGAAGTTCGGGTGGTGGGGGACATTATCTATGCTCGTCGCAGGGAAGATGGAAAATGGCTGCGCATCCCACCGCAGAAGGTGGAGCACAAGCGGGACAACCCCGACGGCCGTAATCACCTATGCGCCCCACCGCCAACGCGTAGTAGCCTGCCGGATACTGTTTTTTGTTTCGCGCTTGGTTCAGGGACCTAGCCGGTATCTCACGCCCATCTCTGCGCACTCCGCTTGCCCAGGTAATCAGATTAGGGCCGGGCACATTCCTGCGGAGTCAAGGCGTGTCGCATGCCTGTCTATTGGCTCGCCGGAAACTTTCCGCCGCGCTTGTTTTTCGTAGTTTTGACAGGGGCCGAAGGCGCGCAACCCGTTGATTGTGATTGAACCCGAATGGCGAGCGTGCTCCGGGTGAAAATCTAACTCCACCGCAATTCCGTAATTCCGACAAGGTGAGCGCGCGGAATTACAGCCTCGTCAGTCTCGAGTGCGGCGTTGGTAGGTTCTGCCGTTCTCATGCCGATCCAGAGCTGTCGTCGAACGAAACGCCGGACGTCTGCCGAACGCGCGGGCGGTCCGATGCTTGAAGATGAGGAGACTTCCGATGCGCCCGATCCTGTTTGCCGCGGCGATGATTGGCGCGATGCCCGTGCTCGCCGCTACCGATGCGATGGCCCGCTCCTCGATGTGCCCCGCTGCAAGCGCCGGCATCTCGGCTAGGCCGGGCGCAAGAACGCCGATCCCGCTGCCGGACCGCGCGCTTCTTGCGCCGCCGGCGGAATTCGACTGCGCGTTCAGGACCGCCGGCCCCGATGGCGCGAGCGATGCGCCGCGGCCTCCCGCGGGCGCCCAAGCCGATGCCGCGCTGCACAAGAAGCTCGATCACGAGCGGCAATGCTACCGGCACGCCGAGATAATTCTGCGCAGCCGGCTGCTGGACTTGCAGGCTCCGGCCGGCGCGACGATCCAGGCCATCGCCAAGTGTGACGCAGCAAGCAAGCGCACCTCCGCCAGGAGCGGCTCGAGAATGGCAATTCCGCTACCGGACCGGGGTCTAATTGCAGCGCCACCGGAATTCGCATGCGAGTTCAAGGACGCCGGTCGCGATGACGCCGGCGGTCAGCCGCAGCAGAGCCCGCCGCGCGCGCAAACCGATAGCAGCACCGACCTAGCGCTGCGCCGGAAGCTGGAATATGAGCGGCAATGCTACCGGCACGCCGAGATGATCATGCGCGACCGCCTGCTGCAACTACAGGCCTCGCTTGGCGAGACGATTACGGCCATCAACCGCGGCGAGCAACCCGCGGTCAAGCAGCGCGCGCGCGGCGTCGTGATGCGGCGTCCGATCTCGCGTGCGCGCTCTGCCTATTGGCGCCCGAACTGGCCTGTGCGCTCTGCGTATTGGCGCCCGAACTGGCGTGCGCGCTCTGCGTATTGGCGGCGGCATGATCCAAATTGATGCGAGGAACCGAGTTGACGAGCACGCCCGAGGTCCGCTGTCGGGGGCAACCCGTCGATGACATTTCGCGCCAAGCTGAGGAATGGCGGCGTTGGGGGTGGAAGAAGTGCAGTCGATGCCGGAGCATGCCATCTGAAACTTCCAGTGCCTCTCTTGGAGATGCCTGACTCCGCCGCCCAATAGCCTACGGATACATGACTTGCGGCAGCAACAGCATCCTTCGCCGAATCGACTGGCCAGCAACGATAATCTCATGCAAGGTATTTGAATCGCGCCGGCCGACAGTGCCTAGCGTGCAAGGATGTGGCCGGCCAGCAATTGACGCGCGAACGGTCGCTCTCTTAGCTGCTCCGATGAGCTCCAGCACACGCCCAGACGTTGCCGTGCGCAACCGGCGCACCGTGCAAAGGGAGAAACGCCAATGAAAATGCAAACTCTTTTGGGACTATTGGTGGCCGCCGCATTGGCAGTGACGATGGCGGGCCAGCCCGCGGCCGCCCAGGACGAAAAGCCCATCCGGATCGGAATCGTGACGTTCCTGTCGGGCGGGGCGGCGGGCCCGTTCGGCATCCCTGCCCGCAACGCTGCCGAGATCACCGTCGAGGCGCTCAATGCCGGCACCATTCCCACTCCCTACCACAAGAAAGGCATCGGCAGCCGCCCTATTGAGACGGTGATCATCGACGAAGCCGGCGGCACGACCAAGCAGGTCACCGAGTATCGTAACCTGGTGCAGCGCCACCAAGTCGATCTCGTCATCGGCTATATTTCGAGCGGCGACTGCCTGGCCATCGCGCCGCTGGCCGACGAGTTGAAGAAGCTGACGGTGTTTTTCGACTGCGGCACGCCGCGCATCTTTGAGGACGCGAAATACACCTATCTGTTCCGCACAGGCCCGACCGCGACAATGGACAGTGTCGGGGCGGCCCTCTATGTCCTGCACCGAAATCCCAAGGTCGCAACCGTCGCCGGCATCAATCAGAACTATGCCTGGGGCCAGGATTCCTGGACTGATTTCCGCGCCTCCATGACGGTGCTCAAGCCCGAGATCAAGGTGGGGACCGAGCAGTTCCCGAAACTGTATGCCGGCGCCTACAGCTCGGAGATCTCGGCGCTCCAAGTAGCCAATGCAGACGTCATCCATTCGAGCTTCTGGGGCGGTGACATGGAGGCTTTCGTGCTGCAAGGGGCAGCTCGCGGCCTGTTCGCAAATCGAGCCGTCGTCCTGACCACCGGAGAAACCGGGATGTTCAGGCTGGGGCGCCAGATGCCGGATGGCACCATCCTCGGCGGACGGGGTCCACACGGCGTGTTTGCGCCCGATAATGCGCTGAACAAATGGTTCCGCCCGCTGTACGAGCAGCGCTACCAGACGCCGCCGACCTATCCGTCGTACAAGATGGTGGTGGCCTTCCTGGGCGTCAAAGCGGCCTATGAGAAGGCCATGGCCGGCGCCGCCGGACACCCCACCGACGAACAGGTGATCGCGGCGTTCAGCGGCCTGGAATACGACTCGCCGAGCGGCAAGGTGTCGATGGTGCTGGGCGAGGGCCATCAGGCGATTCAGGAAACCGCCTATGGCGTCTTCAAATATGACGCCGAGAAAGGCGCCACCATTACCGAAATCGTCCGCTATCCGGCCGAATGCGTGAACCCGCCGAACGGCGTCAAGTCTGAGGAGTGGATCAAGGGCGGCTTCAAAGGAGCCAAGTGCTGACGCGCCGGCCCCTGCTAAGCTGAGGCCAGTCTGGCCGCCGATTGGCGCCGCCGGGCCGGTCGTTGCTCGGAGCTCGTCCGCATGCAGCAGTTGATCGCCATCCTCGTCGACGGCACGGTCTATTTCTCCTGGCTGTTCATCGTGTCCCTCGGGCTCACGCTGATCTACGGCGTGATGAATATCCTCAACATCGCGCATGGCAGCCTGTTCGCGCTCGGCGCCTATATGGCGGCGTGGGTGATCGGCGCCTGGTTCGCCGGCGGCCTGCCGCCGGCAGCGAGCTTCCTTGCCTTCGCGGTGGCGGGCGTCGCCGTGGGCGCGGTGCTCGGCCTCGTCATCGAGCGCGGCGTCCTCACCCGGATGTATGGTAGCGACCCCATCGTCATTATCCTCGCCACGTACGCTGTGTTCCTGATCCTGGAGGACGTGATCACGCTGGTCTGGGGTCTGGATCCCTATCTCGCCTATCAGCCATACGCACTGCTCGGCCGGGTCCAGCTCGCCGGTATCAGCTTCTCGATCTACGACCTCGGCCTCGTAGTGACGGCGCTGGTGCTGGCGGCGGCAAGTTGGTACGCGCTCAATCGCACCCGCCAGGGCAAGCTGCTGCTCGTGGTCATTCACGACCGCGAGGTTTCGGCGGCCATGGGCATCAATGTCCGGCTGAAGTTCACCATGACCTTCATGATCGGCGCCGCGCTCGGCGCGCTTGGCGGGGCACTCAGCGCGCCGGGGATCTCCGTGGTGCCGGGCGTCGGCGTCGACATCATCGTGCTCGCCTTCGCGGTGACCGTGGTGGGCGGCCTCGGCAGTATCCCGGGCGCTCTGGTCGGTGCCCTGATCGTGGGGCTATGCCGCGCCGCCGCCGTCCATCTGATGCCCGAGGCCGAGCTGTTCGTCATCTATTCGGTGATGGCCCTGGTGCTCGCGGTGCGGCCGCAGGGCCTGTTCGGCCGGGCGATCGCACGCAAGATCTGATCATGGCGTTCGACCGGACCTCTCTGCTCCTTCTCGGCGCCTTGATCGCCACCTTGGTGGCCGGCCCCTTCCTGCCGGCATGGTTCACGTTTCTGGCCACGGTTGCCCTGTCGAAGGCGCTTGTGGTGCTGGGCGTCATGCTGCTCATGCGCGCCGGGCTCGTCTCCTTCGGGCAGGGCCTCTATTACGGCATCGGCGCCTATGGCGCCGGGCTCGCGGCCAATATGCTGGGTATTCGCGACGCCTTCCTGCTGCTGGCACTGGGCGTGGCGGCGTCCGCTGTGGTGGCGGCCATCGTGAGCGTGCTGCTCGCCCGTTACCGAGACATCTTCTTCGCCATGCTGAGCCTGGCGTTCTCCATGATCTTCTATGGGCTTCTCGTGCGCTCCGCCGCGCTCGGCTCGACCGACGGATTCAATCTGCCGCCGGCGAATTTCGCCGGCTGGAGTCCCGTCGGCGCCACCGGGCGTAGCGCCGTTTTCATGCTGACGGCGGTTCTCGCTTTTCTGGCGGCAATCGGAGCGCACCGCTATCTCAAATCGACGCTGGGCATGATCGGCGAGGCCATCCGGACGAACGAGATCCGAGTGGAATATCTGGGCGCCTCGGTGCGCCGCGCGATCCAGATCAAAGTCGTACTGGCAGCGGCGCTGGCCGGGGCCGGCGGCGTGCTGACGGCGCTTGCGGCCAGTCATATCGACCCTGGCCTCGCCTATTGGACCACGTCCGGCGAGTTCGTGTTCGTCGCTTTGCTCAGCGGCACGGCACATGTGGCCGCGCCACTGATCGGCTGCATGCTGTTCGAGCTGATCCGCACCTTCGCGGTGCAATACGCGCCCTATACCTGGCAGATGGTGGTCGGGGCATCGATGCTGGCGGTCATCATGTTCCTGCCGGGCGGCTTGTGGTCTCTGGTGCGCATGCGCCTTCGGAGGACGGCATGAGCGACGGCCTGATCCTGGAAACACGGGGTGTCAGTCTCAGCTTCGGAGCTGTGGTCGCCGCCCAGGACGTCAGCGTTGCCGTCAGGAGCGGCGAGGCCGTCGGCATCATCGGCGCCAATGGCGCTGGAAAGACCACCTTCGTCAATATCGTGACCGGCTATCTCAAGCCGGACAGCGGCCGCATATTTTATGGTGGTGAGGACATAACGCCGCTCAGCCCGCGCGACATCACACGACGCGGCATCCGCAGGTCGTTTCAGATTCCGCAGCTCTTTCTCGATCTGCTGGCGCGCGAAAATCTGCTCATCGCTATTGCCATCGCAGAGGAGCCCAGCCCCTCGCCCTGGCGCCCCCTCGACACGGCCAGCCGCCGCGCTGAAGCCGACGCCGTCAGCTCTCGCATGGGGTTGGAGCCCTATCGGGATCGGGAAGTCCGCGTGCTGCCGCAGGGCGTGCGCAAACTGATCGACATCGCCATGTCTCTGACAGGGCGGCCGAGGCTGCTGCTGCTCGACGAGCCCACTAGCGGCATCAGCGCGGATGAGAAGTTCGAGATCATGGACCGAGTCATGAATGCGCTGAAGGAAACGGCCGTCACGGTCCTGTTCGTCGAGCACGATATGGAGATCGTCGAGCGATACGCCCGGCGGGTGATCGCCTTCTTTGACGGCCGGGTCATCGCCGATGGGCCGACGGCGCAAGTTCTGTCCGCTGCCGATGTGCGGCGCTATGTCGTCGGCACCGAGATTTACCGCCGCGCTGGCGCGGTAGGAGAGGCCAATGCTGTCGGTTGAGAAGTTGAGCATCGATATCGCTGGCATCCGCATCCTGTCCGATGTCGATCTTCGCGTCGGCAGCGACGAAATCGCCGGCCTGGTCGGCCGCAACGGCGCCGGCAAGACGACGCTGATGCGCTCCATCATGGGGCTGGCGCAGCGGCGCTCCGGCAGCATCATGTTCGACGGCCAGGATCTGGCGCGCATTGCGCCGCACCAGCGCGCACGGATGGGCGTCGGCTATATGCCGGAAGATCGCCGGCTGGTGCCGGCACTGACGGTGGAGGAGAATCTGCTGGTGCCAGCCTGGGCGACCGGGGCGGACGAGGTTATCGCACGCCTTGCCTGGGTCTATGAATTGCTGCCCGAGGTGCGGGAGTTCCGCGACCGGAGCGCCGCCCAATTGAGCGGAGGCCAGCAGAAGTTGGTGGCGCTGGCCAGGGCCTTGCTCGTGGGACGCCGGCTGCTGATGCTGGACGAGCCGTTCGAGGGGGTAGCGCCGGTGCTGGCACGGCGTCTTGCCGAGGCGGTGGCGCGGCTCAAGGGCCAAGGGCTGTCGGTGCTGTTGTCGGAGTCGGACTTCGTGCATGCCGCCGATCTGGTGACCAGGCTGTTCGTGATAGAGCGGGGCGTGGTGCGTGAGATTGCGCCTGGCGCGCTGGCCGGCCTGCACATTGGAGAGCGTCCATGAAGATCCGCGCCGCGGTCCTGGAGGAGATGGGCCGTCCAACGCCCTATGCGGAGTCGCGGCCGCTGACGTTGGACACGGTCGAGCTTGCGCCGCCCGGCGCCGGCGAGATTCTGGTGCGCATCGCCGCCGCCGGCCTCTGCCATTCCGACCTGTCGGTCATCAATGGCGAGAGGCCGCGCCCGACGCCTATGGTGCTGGGCCATGAGGCGGCGGGCATCGTCGAGGAATTGGGCGAGGACGTCACCGGACTGAAACCAGGCGATCATGTGGTCCTCGTCTTCGTGCCGAGCTGCGGTCAATGCCTGCCCTGCTCGGAGGGCCGCCCGGCCTTGTGCGAGCCGGGCGCGGCGGCCAATACCACCGGAATGCTTCTTTCCGGGGCGCGCCGGCTGTCGCGCGGCAACCAGGAGATGCACCATCACATGGGTGTGTCCGCCTTCGCCGAATACGCTGTGGTGTCGGCGCGCTCGGCGGTGAAGATCGACCGCGACGTGCCGCTGGAGATCGCGGCGCTGTTCGGGTGCGCCGTGCTGACCGGCGTCGGTGCCGTCGTCAACACGGCGGGCCTGCGCCCCGGCATGACGACAGCGGTGGTCGGCCTGGGCGGCGTGGGGCTTTCCTCGGTGCTCGGAGCGCAAGCGGCGGGTGCTGCGCGCGTTATCGGCGTCGATTTGTCGGACACCAAGCTCGCCAAGGCCCGGGAGCTTGGCGCCACCGACACCTTCAATGCCGGCGCCGCCGATTGCGCCGAGGCGGTGCGCGAGGCGACGCGGGGCGGCGTGGACTGCGCCTTCGAATTCGCGGGCTCTGCCACGGCCATGGAACTCGCCTATCGTATCACGCGGCGCGGCGGCGTTACGACGACGGCCGGTCTGCCGCCCCCGAGTGCCTCGTTCGCCATCCCGCACGTCAACCTCGTCGCCGAGGAGCGCACCGTTAAGGGCAGCTATATCGGCACCGCCGTGCCGCGTCGCGATCTACCGCGCTACATGGCGCTCTATGCGCGCGGGCGCTTGCCAGTCGAGAAGCTGCTGACGCACCGGATCACATTGGACGAAATCAACGAGGGCTTCGATCGGCTGAACGAAGGCAAGGCGATCCGCCAGATCGTCGCCTTCTAGTTTTCAGGTCCCCAAAGACTGCTAACGGCAACCGGTGGACCAATGTAGGTGGGTCCAGGCGATGACCGCGATTGTGCAAACTTGCAACAGTTCGTCTGTCAACCGATGCCTATGTCTGCCCTTCCAATGGCACATCAGGTCGATTCGATGGTCGCCCAGACGGCGCAACGGAATTCGGCGCTGGTCTTTCCAAACATTAGCATTGTGCAATCGGTTGAATTAAGACTGCATGGCACAATGCGGAGCTAAAGCGTCAATGGATCCCATGCTGTTTCCCACCACGCTGGTCGGGTCGTATCCCCAGCCGGACTGGCTGATCGACCGCTCCGCCTTGAGCACGCAGACCCCGCCGCGCGTGCGCGCCAAGGAGCTGTGGCGCGTCGCACCCGAATGGCTGGAACAGGCGCAGGACGATGCTACGCGGCTCGCCATTCTGGACCAGGAACGCGCCGGCCTCGACATCATCACCGACGGCGAGATGCGGCGCGAGAGCTACTCCAACCGCTTCGCCACCGCGCTCGACGGGGTCGATCTCGACAATCCCGGCTCGACCATCAGCCGCAGCGGCGTGCCGATCCCGGTGCCGCGCGTGGTCGGCAAGATCACGCGGCGGCATCCGGTCGAGATCGGCGACGTCAAGTTCCTGCGCGGCAATACCGACCGCATGATCAAGATGACGGTGCCCGGCCCCTTCACCATGGCGCAGCAGGCCCAGGACGATTTCTATGGCGACGAGGAAGCCATGGCGATCGATTATGCCGCCGCGGTCAATGCCGAGATCAAGGATCTGTTCGCGGCCGGCGCCGACGTGGTGCAGATCGACGAGCCGTGGATGCAGGCGCGGCCGGAAAAGGCCAAGGCCTACGGCATCAAGGTCCTCAACGCCGCGCTCGACGGCGTGACCGGAACCACGGCCGTTCACATCTGCTTCGGCTACGCCCAGACGGTGAAGACCGCAAAGCCCACCGCCTATTCGTTCCTGCCCGAGTTCGAGCAGTCGCGCGCGCAGCAGATATCGGTCGAGACCGCGCAACCCAAGCTCGACTGCTGGCAGCTTGCAAGCCTGAGCAAGACCATCATCCTCGGCGTGATCGACCTCGGCGACATGGCGGTCGAGGCGCCCGAGACGGTGGCGGCCCGCATCCGCCGGGCGCTGCCCCATGTGGCCGCCGAGCGGATCATCGTCGCGCCCGACTGCGGCATGAAATACCTCCCGCGCGACATCGCCTTCGCCAAGATGCAGGCCATGGTGGAGGGGGCCAGGATCGTGCGGCGGGAGTACGCAAAACCCGCGCCGTGACAAGGCGCCGCTGGCTGCATACAATGGCCGATCGCCGATGACTCGCGGCCGCTGAAGAGCCGCGATAAGGGAGGAAAGCCATGCACCCGGCGCGACTGATCCTGTCCATTCTCGTCCTGCTCGGCGGCTGTTTCGCCGCGGCGGCGCAGCAGTATCCCACGCGCCCGGTTGAGATCATCGTGCCCTACGCGCCCGGCGGCGGAAGCGACATCATGGTACGCAACATGGTGAAGGTGATCGAGCAGCATAAGCTCGTGCCGGTGCCGATCGCGGTGGTGAACAAGGCCGGCGGCGGTGGCGCCATCGCGCGCACGCAGTTCAGCCAGGCGCGGCCGGACGGCTACACGCTGGGCGTCATGGATCCCAATCCGGTGCTCCAGCAGCTGCTCGGGGAGGCGCCGCAGGACTACCGCACCGATTTCACCTACATCGCCAAGCTGGTCGACGACGTCAATTTCCTCATCGTCAAGACCGATTCGCCGATCAAGACGATGGCCGACGCGATCGCCGAGATCAAGAAGCGCGGAGCGAAGCGCTTCAGCATCGCAGGCACCGCCACCGGCTCGCAGGATCACGTCGCCTCGATCGACTTCGATGCGGCCATCGGCCAGCAGACCAACTACCTCATCACCAAGAGCGGCGGCGAGGTGCTGACCACCTTGCTCGGCGGTCATGTCGACGCCGCCTGGGCCAATCCGAGCGAATGCATCGAGCAATACAAGGCCGGCCAGGTGCGCATCCTGGCGGTCGGCGATACCAAGCGTCTCGCGGATTTCCCCGACGTTCCGACCTTCAGGGAAGCCGGCGTCGACATGGTGAGCTACAACTGGCGCGGCATCGGCGGCCCGCCGCGGCTGCCCAAGGCCGTCGTCGACTACTGGGTCGATGTGCTCGGCAAGATGCGGGCGACGCCGGACTGGAAGCAGGGCTACCTCGCTAAGGTCTACCAGGAGGACGGCTGGCTCGTCGGCGATCAGCTCATGGCCTACGTCCATAAGGAGCACGATCAGTTCAAGGCCGTGTTCGAGAAGCTGGGCATGCTCAAGAAGTGAGCCGATGCGGCTGAGATATTTCGAGGCGATCACGGCCGCCGTGCTCGGCGCGGCGGCCGCTTGCTATCTCTACTTGGCCTGGCAATTGCCGGTGCCGCGCTACACTGTCGCCTCCACTCCGGGCTTTCTTCCGATCGTGCTCGGCATAGTCATGCTGTGCCTGTGCGCCGCCTTGCTGGGCAAGGCGCTGCTGGCGCGCGACGAGCAGGGCGACGCGCCGGTCGAGTTCTCGAGCCTAGGCCTCGCCAAGGTCGCGGCCGTATTGGTTGCGCTGTTCGGCTACGTCCTGCTGCTCGACACGCTCGGCTTCCTGTTGAGCTCGTTCCTGTTCCTGGTTGCCGTGACGCCGCTGTTCGGGCGCGTGCCGTGGTGGATGTGGATCGGCGTCCCGGCCGCCGTGGCGGTGGCGGCGCACGTCGGCTTCGTGGTGATCCTGCGCCTGCGGTTTCCCTCCGGCCTGCTGCCCCTCTGATGGATATCCTCCAGAGCCTCGCGTACGGCTTCTCGGTCGCGCTTACCCCGGAGAACCTGTTCTATTGCTTTCTCGGCACTGTCCTGGGAACCGCCGTGGGCGTGCTGCCTGGCCTCGGCACCATCACCGGCGTTGCCATTCTGATCCCAGCGACGCTGGGGATGAATCCGACCTCCGCGCTGATCATGCTCGCCGGCATCTACTACGGCGCGCAATACGGTGGGTCGACCACGGCGATCCTGATGAACCTGCCGGGCGAATCCACCGCCGTGATGACGTGCATCGACGGTCACCAGCTGGCGCGCCAGGGGCGGGCCGGTCAGGCGCTCGGCATGGCGGCGATCGCCTCGTTCATCGCCGGAACTGCCGGCGTGGTCGGGCTGATGCTGATCGCGCCCACGCTCGCCAAAGTGGCGCTGACCTTCGGTCCGCCGGAATATGCCGCCCTGATGATCCTGTCACTCACCACGATCGGAGGACTGCTCGGCGAATCGGTGATCAAGGGTCTGATGACCGCGGTGCTCGGCTTGATGATCGGAACGGTCGGCATCGACACCCAGAGCGGCGTGTCGCGGTTCACCTTCGGCATGCCGGAGCTTCTGGGAGGGATCGGCTTTCTACCGGTCATCATCGGACTGTTCGGCGTGGCCGAGGTACTCGAGAACGTCGAGCAGGGCCTGCGGCGGGAGGCGATCGGCGGCAGGATTCACCGCCTGCTGCCAGGCGCCGCCGAATGGATCGCGGCCCGCATGGCGATCGTGCGCGGCACGCTGGTCGGCTTCTTCCTGGGCACCCTGCCCGGGGTCGGCGCGACCGCCGCGACCATGATTGCCTATATGGCCGAACGCCGGCAGTCGCGCACGCCGGAGCGGTTCGGCAAGGGCGCCATCGAGGGGGTCGCGGCGCCGGAAGCCGCCAACAATGCCTCCGCCACCGGCGCGATGGTGCCGCTGCTCACCCTCGGCATCCCGGCTTCGGGAACCGCCGCCGTGCTGCTCGGGGCGCTCATTCTCAACGACGTGCGGCCGGGTCCGCGGCTGTTCGAGACCAGTCCCGACCTGGTGTGGGGCGTCATCGCCAGCATGTATCTCGGCAACGTGATGCTGCTGATTCTCAATCTGCCGCTGATCGGGATCTGGGTGCGGCTGGTCCGCATCCGCTATGAGATACTTGGGCCGGTGACGCTGTTCTTCGCCTTCATTGGGGTTTATGCCACCGACACCAACCCGTTCGACGTGTACATCATGATCGTGTCCGGAATCGTCGGCTATCTGTTGCGCAAGATGCGTTTTCCCGAAGGTCCGCTCATCCTAGGGCTGGTGCTTGGACCGTTGCTGGAAGAGCAGGTGCGGCGAAGTTTGACCCTCTCGCTGGGCGACCCGACGATCTTCATTGCGCGGCCGATTTCGGGCGCCATTATCGCGGCGGCAGCAACCTTGCTGCTGCTGCCGCTGATTGCTCAGGCAGTGCGTGCGACGCGCGCCGGCAAGGACCGCCGCGTGCAACAGGGAGAATGACATGCGCATAGGCAAGATACAGGCTTACGTTGGCGCCGTCGTCCTTTCCGCGCTCGCGCTCGCGGCGGCGCCGGCACAGGCGCAAGGCTGGCCGCAGCGGACGGTCAAGTTCATCCTGCCGCTCGGGCCGGGCGCCGGTGCCGACATAAGCGCGCGGCTGTTCGCCGATCGGCTGGCCAAGCGCTGGGGCCAGTCGGTGGTGGTCGAGAACCGTCCCGGCGCCGACGGCGTGGTTGCGATTACCGCCTTCATCAGTGCCGGCGACGATCATACGTTGCTGTTCGGTCCGTCTTCGTCTTTCGTGGCGCATCCCTATCTGCACGACAAGATGCCCTACGACCCCGCCGAGCTCTCTCCCATCGCCAGGATATCCAACACGCTGGTGGGCGTGGCGGCTCCGGCGAGCCTGAACGTCGGCTCGCTCGCCGACCTGATGGCCATGGTGCGTGCGCAGCCCGGCAAGCTCAACTGGACCACCATTACGGGCGTCACCGACTTCATCGTCGCCGGATTCCTCAAGAGCGACGGCCTCGACATGACGAGAATTCCCTATCGTGACACCGTCCAGGCGCTGAACGACCTCGCCGAGCAGCGTATTCACCTGTATGTGGCCGCTCTCGCCATTGTGCGGCCGCAGGTGCAGGCCGGCCGGGTCAAGCTGCTCGCGATCACCAATCGTGAGCAGGCGCCGGACGCACCGGATCTTCCGACTGTTGCGGACGCGGGCTATCCGGCGCTCAGCTTCGACGGCCTGGTGGGCCTGTTCGGCCCGCGCCAGATGGCGGACGACCTTCGCGACCGCATCGCCGCCGATATTCGGGCCGTCGCCGAAGATCCCGAGATCAAGGCGCGACTGACCGCAACGGGACAGTTGGTCAGGCCCGGCACGGCGGCGGAGTTCGCCGCCGCGATCAATGAGCAGGCTGCGAAGCTGGCGGACTTCGCCAAGACGCTCGGCGTCAAGCCGTCCCAATAGCACGTGCTCTCGGTCGAGCCGATCTTCCACATTCATGCCGAGCTCGCCGACACCCTGGCGCTCGGCCAGACGCCGTGCGGCGAGCGCCGCATCATCAACATCCTCGGCGGACGCGTTGCAGGCGCAAGGCTCAACGGGCGCATCCTGCCGGGCGGCGCCGACTGGCAGATCATCCGCCCGGACGGCGTCGCCGCGCTCGATGCGCGCTACACGATCGAGACCGCGGCCGGCGCGCGCGTTCTCGTTGTGAGCGAAGGTATGCGCCACGGCCCGCCCGACGTCATGGCGCGGATAGCGCGCGGCGAGCCGGTTGATCCCGCTCTTTATTACTTCCGGACGTGCATGCGGTTCGAGACGGCGGATCCCTCCGTCGCCTGGCTCAATCGCATCCTGGCGCTCGGCCGCGGCATGCGCGAGGCGCGCGCGGTGCGCATCGACGTGTACGAGGTTCTTTGAGACGTCCTTGACCGACATTCGCCAAGATGTCATCGGACCTTCCATGGATGTCGCGTCCGGCGAGCCGCTGGCGATCGCGTTGCCGCCATCCCTGTCGGGCCGTGCCCACGGGGAGATTGCAGTTTTGCGCCTGTCGCGGCCGGAGAAGCGCAACGCCCTCGACGACGAGACGATCCTGGGCCTCGAAGCGTTCTTCCACGCGCTGCCGGACGAGGCGAAAGCGGTCGTGATCCATGGCGAAGGCGAGCACTT
>Ga0081538_10001356_pt1 | contig 25202 bp, 20 predicted proteins | sample TabmetS5T2R1_FD_71022 | JGI IMG/M metagenome (GOLD analysis project Ga0081538, IMG submission 71022) | Tabebuia heterophylla rhizosphere microbial communities from the University of Puerto Rico - S5T2R1 | ecosystem: Host-associated > Plants > Roots > Rhizosphere ... | reverse complement strand
CATCGCGACCATCATCTTGCGGTAGTTCTCTGCCTGGCGATCGTCGCGGCTCTGGAAGGTGACGCCCGAGAGCTTCGTCACGCCGTCAACGAGGTTGCAGATCTCCTCGCTGAACTCCTCGCGCACCTCGTCGAGCGACGCGCTCGTGTCCTCGACGGTGTCGTGCAGCAGCGCGGCGCAGAGCGTCGCCGTGTCGAGGCGCATGCCGGCGCAGATCTTGGCGACGCCGACCGGGTGGATGATGAAGTCCTCGCCGCTCGCGCGGCGCTGGTCGGCGTGGCGGTCGCAGGCGAACACGAACGCCTTCTCGACGAGCCGGCGGTCGATCTCCTCGGCGGCCTCGTCGGCGTGCTCCTCCACGACCGCGAACAGGTCGGCGAGCAGGACGCGCTGGTCGTCAGTGAGCCGCGCCCGCAGGCCGGTCGCCTCGAGTGCCCCGGCATCAGGATGCTCGTCGACGCGGTGATGCTCGAAGTCGCGCCGTTCCTCGTCGCCGCGGTCGCGTTCGCCGGAAGGACGCACGGGTGCCGCGGCCGGTACGCCGACCTTTGGCCCCCCGTTGCTCCGCGGTAGCTTCGGCATCTCTTCTCCGAGTTTAGAGTCGCCCCCGGCGCGGGGTCACGCGCCGCTGCCTGCGGGCAGCGCCAACGCCGGAATGTCCGCGCAGAGCGGGCCGCGGCCACCGGCGGCGATCGGGTCCTCGGCGAGCACGCGCACCAGCGCGTCGGCCACCGCCGGGCTGAACTGGGTGCCCGCGCAGGAGCGCACCTCGGCGAGCGCCTCCTCCAGCGACAGCGCGGCGCGGTAGGGGCGGTCGGTCGTCATCGCGTTGAAGGCGTCGCAGCAGGAGACGATCGTCGCGCCCACCGGGATCTCGTCGCCCACGAGACCGTCCGGGTAGCCGGAGCCGTCCCACTTCTCATGCGAGGAGCGCACTATCCGGCCCACATCGCTGAGCAGACCGCCGACCTGGTCGAGCATGCGCTGCCCTTCGACAGTGTGGGTCTTGATGATGAGCCACTCCTCGTCCGTGAGCTTGCCGGGCTTGTTGATGATCTCCTTGGGCACCGCGATCTTGCCGACGTCGTGCAGGAGCGCGCCGAACTCGACGTTGCGGCGCTCCGCCGAGCTCAGGCCGAGCTCGTCGGCGACCGCGATCGAAAGCGAGACGACGCTGCGGCTGTGGAAGCCGGTGTACTCGTCGTCGGCATCGAGCACGTCGCTCAGCAGGAGCGTCGTGCCGCGGTAGGCGCGGCTCAGCTCGAGCGCCTGGCGCACGCGCGCGCCACGCTCGGCTGCGAAGACGGCGAGCAGGCCGCCGAGCGGCAGGATCAGCAGCACGAGGTAGGGCTGCTCCTCGGCTGCCAGCGCGGCGAGTAGCCCGACCGGGGAGAGGAGCACGTCGACAAGCGTGATCCAGCCGAGGACGTCGCGTTGCAGCGAGGGCTTGATGCCGAGCCCGATCCACTCCCGCAGCGTCGAGACGAGCGCGTCCAGGCCGATCTGGGCGCACAGCGCCGACAGCAGCAGGGGCCACTCGGACAGGTCGGGACTCGTCACTCCCGCGAGCCCGAGCACGAGCGCCGGCCCGACGGCGTGCCAGGAGTCGCCCGTCGCGACGATCAGGCGGCTCGGGTGCAGGTCTCCGCGAATCACATCCGGGAGGGCGCCCAGCAGGATGCCCGCGGTCACGAGCAAGGGCACCGCGCCGACCGGGAGCAGGAAGAGCATCGGCACGAACAGCACCTGGGTCGGGACGGTGTAGCCGTAGCCAATCGCGAAGCGGATCCGCGAGGCGAGGGCATAGGAGCCGACCAGAGCGGCCGCGAGCACGGGATCGAATTCGCGCCCGCCGTCGAGCGTCGCCGCCATCACAGCGGCGACCAGGAGGTAGATGCAGGTGGTGAGGCACTCCACGCGCAGCTCACGCCCGCGCAGGGGCTCGGACACCACCTGATCGAAGCCTTCGTGCAGCTCCTCGGCAGCGGGACTGAGGCCCGATCGCAGGTCCTCGAATATCGGCATGCCAGCGCTTTTATCGGCAGCGGCCGAGTGGGGCCTGATGGCCATTTGTCCGATGGACGAACGTTGCCGCGGGCTGGACGGGTGTCCGAGGCGAGCACGGCCGTCTTGACGCATGCTGGCCGGCATGAGAACCAACCCGAGAACAAACAAGTTCGCCGCGCTGGTAGCCGCGGCCGCGGGCGTGCTCGCTCTCGGGGCGCCCGCCGCGAGCGCCGGCGTGCTGGTCAAGTCGGCTCCGAGCTGCGAGGCCCAGGCGGTCAGCAAGCCTTTTGCACAGTGGCGCGACAACGCGGACTACACGCTCGCGCCGGGCGGCGCCTTCGAGCCCGGTGACGCCGCGTGGCAGCTGAACCGCGCGTCGGTCGTGCCCGGCAACGAGCGCTTCCGCGTTCGCGACGCGGGCGATGCACACTCGCTCCGGATCGGTCCGGGAGGTACGGGCACCTCGCCCGTCATGTGCGTCGGCCTCGAGCATCCGACGTTGCGCTTCTTCGCGCGCAGCGACGGCAACCTGCTGCAGCCGCTCGCGATCGAGGTGATCACCGAGACCTCGGTCGGGCTGACGCTCGCCGTCCCGGTGGGCGTGGTGCTGCCCTCGAACTCGTGGGCACCGACGGCGCGTCAGCTCGTGGTGGCGAATCTGCTGCCGCTTCTTCCCGGTAAGCACACGCCGGTCGCGTTCCGGGTCCGCTCGGTCGGCGGGGCAACTTGGTGGATCGACGACTTCTACGTCGATCCCAAGCGGCGGGCCTAGCCCGCTAGGACGCGCGCGCGGCCGGCGCTGCCTGCGGGGCGGCGGGCAGTTCGCCGGCCAGCGCGCGCTCGATCCGCTCGAAGCGCGTGCGGTAGCCTCGGAACGCCGGCGAGAGCTCGAGGTCGGTGCGCACGCCCTCGACGACGGTGCAGCTCGGTCCATCCAGGTCGGTGTCGACGAGTCCGAGCTCGCCGAGGACGCGCAGCACGCGCCCGCATGCCGCCGGGGTGCGCGGGTAGGTGCCCTCGCCCGCGAGCGCGGCCTCGAGCTCGGCCGCCGGCGCACCTGCCGCGAGCGAGCGGAGCGCTCGGAACGCCTCGGTCAGCGCCGGGCGCAGCTCGAGCTCAGCGCGCCAGACGGCGAGCGCGAAGGCGGCCTCGTCGGGGCCCCAGGCGGCGTGTCCGCTCGGGGTGAGCCGAGCCAGCGGATCGGCCATCCCACCCGGCGGCGGGTCGAGCGCCAGCAGATGGTCAAAGCCGGCGGCAAGTCGCGGCTCGGCTTCGAGCCCGCTCCAGGAGATCACGGCAAGGCCGGGTTCCGCCATGCCGGCCACGAGCGCCCTGAGCGACGCACGCCGGCGCGCCACGTCGGCCACGGCCACCAGGACCGTCTCTCCACTCGAGAGGAGGTCCCCGGCGACGCCCGCGAAGCCGGCGCTGCGACGGTCCGTGAGCGAGCCGGAGGCAGCCGCCGCAGGAGCGCCGGCCGGGTCGAGCTCCAGCTCGACCCGCACGCGCTCCCAGAACGGCCGGTCCTCGCCGAGCTCGAGCAGGCTGCCCGGCTCCGGCGGGCACAGCGCGCGCAGTACAACGCGCGGCTCGACCGTTCCGTTCCAGCGGTTGCTCTCGAGCCGCACGGCGACGTGGCGGGCTCCGTCTGCCGCGAGCGACTTCTGCGTCGCGCCGAACGCGACGCCGCGCGCGCGGATGCCGGCGCTCACGAGCGTGAAGCGGGCGTGCTGGCGCTCCTCGCCCATGCCCGCCACGCCTTCGATCCGCGCCGCCGGCACGAGCAGCGTCGGCTGCGGGTTGCCCATCCCGAACGGCCGCAGCAGGTCGAGCTCCTCGGCCAGCTCGAGCCCGAGCTCGCGGCCCGGCACCACCGCGTCGACGCGCTCGACGGCGATCAGGTCGTCCGGGCTCAGGCCCGCCCCGGCATGGGCGGCGAGTGCGTCCCGGAAGCCGTCCACCGCCGCCGCGTCGAGCTCAACCCCGGCAGCCATCGGGTGCCCGCCGAAGCGCGTGAGGTGCTTCGCGCAGGCGCCGAGCCCGGCGTGCAGGTCGTACGCCGAGATGCTCCGCCCTGAGCCGCGTCCGCCGCCGTCGTCGTCGAGCGCGATCACAACGGCGGGCCGGCGCCACCTCTCCACGAGCCGTGACGCCACGATCCCGACGACGCCGGGGTGCCAGCCCGTGTCGGCCACGACGAGCGCGGCGCGGCTCGCCTGGGCTGCGCAGGCGGCGTCGGCCGCGAACAGGATGCGCGTCTCGGCCTCCTGGCGCTCGCGGTTGAGGGAGTCGAGCTCGCGTGCGATCTCGTCCGCGCGGGCCCCGGACTCGGTCAGCAGCAGCTCGAGCGCGGCGTCCGCCCGGCCCATGCGCCCGGCGGCGTTGATGCGCGGGCCGAGCCGGAAGCCGAGCGCGTGCTCGGACACCTCCCCCGGATCGACCGCGGCAACGGCCATCAGCGAGCGCACTCCGGGTTTCTCGCTGCGCGCGAGTGCGCGCAGCCCTTCCCTGACGATCCGCCGGTTCTCGTCCCGCAGCGGCACCAGATCGCAGACGGTCGCGAGCGCGGCGAGGTCGAGGTCCTCGTCGGCCGCACCCGGGTCGTGCCCAGCCGCATCCCGCAACGCCTGCGAGAGCTTGAGGACGACGCCGGCGGCGCACAGCACGGCCGGATAGGGCTCGTGGCCCTGCGACGCGGGATGGACGAGTGGGCAGTCCGGCAGCTCGGGGCCCGGGCGGTGGTGGTCCGTGACCACCACGTCGAGCCCGGCGGCCCGCGCGGCCGCGACCGGCTCGACCGCGGTGACGCCGCAGTCGACGGTCACGAGCAGCCCGGTCCCGCGCGCGGCGAGCCGCTCGACCGCGGCGGCCGACAGGCCGTAGCCCTCGTCGAAGCGGCTCGGCAGCGCCCAGGCGGGCTCGGCGCCGAGCACGCGCAGCGTCCGCACGAGCATGGCCGTCGAGCAGACGCCGTCCACGTCGTAGTCGCCGAACACGGCGATCCGCGTGCCGCGCCGAACGTGCTCGAGGATCAGCTCGCAGGCCTCGGACACGCCCGGCAACGAGCGCGGGTCGTGACGCTCCTCGGCGGCGAGGAAGCGGCGGGCCTCGTCCGGATCCGCGAAGCCGCGGCGGGCCAGCACCGTCCCTACGGTCGGGGATACCCCGAGCCCGGCGGCGAGCCGGCGCGCCACGGCAACCTCGTAGGGCACGCACGTCCAGCGTGACGGTCTCGCCTGCATCCGACGCATACTCCGAGGAGAAGCGGACGGAACGGGCGGCCTCTCCCCCTGGGTGGACTCCCCGTACCCCGGGGTCACCTCAGGCCGGAGCCAGGGTGATCTGGCCGGTCGGCCGGTGGGTCCGGATACTCGAATTCGAGATGACCGCCGGCACCGGACTCGCAACCAGCCGTCCCTCCTCGACGCTCTCGCCCGCGCTCGGCGCGCTGGCCGAGCTCGAGTTCAGGCTCGGTGACTGGGCCGGTGCTTACGAGGCCGCGGTCGCGGCGCTTCGCAGCGCCCGACGCACTGGGCTCGACCGCGAGATTCGCCGCGGGCTCGCGCGCCTGGCCGCGATCGAGGCCGGGATGGGGCGCGAGCAGGACTGCCGGAGGCACGCCGGCGAGGCCCTGCGCCTGGCCGCTGCGGCCGGCGACTGGCCGGTGCAGGCCCTCGCCGGAGAGGCGCTCGGGCTGCTCGAGCTGGGGCTCGGGCGCCTCGACGCCGCGGTCGAGCGGCTCGAGACGGTCGAGCGCATCTGTCGCGCCCACCCCGAGGCCGGCGGCTGCGCGGTGAGCTGGGCGGCCGACCTCGCCGATGCGCTCGTGCGCCGGGGCGACCTTGCCGGCGCCCGTCGCCTGCTCCGAAGCATCGAGCCCAGCGCCGCGCTCGAACGGGCGCGCGCCATGCTCGCTCCCCGGAACGCGTTCGGGCGGATCTTCAGGCGGACGCTCGATCTGTGTGCCTGGTCGCAGGAGCCCTTCGAGCTCGGCCGGGCGGAGCTGTGCTTCGGCGAGCGCCTGCAGCAGGCATGCCAGGCAGACGAGGCTCGTGCACATCTGGAGGCGGCGCTCGGACTCTTCGAGGAGCTCGGAGCGCAGCCCTGGGCCGAGCGCGCCCGGAGCGAGTTGGCGGGCGCGTGACCGGGCCAGACGACTACCGGGCGCGGGTCGTCCCGGCCGGCTGCTCGATCCGGCTCCCCCAGCTGCGAGCACGGCGCCGCCGCGGTGTGCTCCACCGCGTGGCCGACCGCCACGGGGTGGGCGTGGTCGCGTTGCGAACAGAGACCCTCCGCGCGGACGAGCACGATGCCCTGCGGCGCTTCCGCTTCGCCCAGTACCTCGACGTGGGCTTCATCGACGCTGAGCTCGCCCGCCGCGAGCGGCTCGTGCGCGATCCTGGCGGGCCCGACGCGCCCGGCAGCGTCGAGTGCGTCGCGTTCGACGCCGTCGACGGGCTGCTGCTCGCGTCCGCGTCGATGCGCGCGCCGGCCGCTGCCCCCGCCGGCACCACGCTGAGCACGCGCGACCGCCCGCTGTTGCCGCTCGAGGAGCACTTCGGCTGGGGCGCCCTCAACCGCCTGCGACTGCTCCCCGAGCTGCCGCTCGAGCGCGTGCGCGAGCTCAGCCGCTTCGTGAAGAACCAACGGCTCGGCCGGCGTGGCGAGCTCGGCACGCGCGCCGTGGTCGAGGTTTGCGTCGCCGCACTGCGCTGCCTGATGGGCCCGCTGAGCCTCGAGGTGGAGGCATTCGCCGGGGAATTCGAGGACGCCGTGGCGCGCAGGCACCTCGAGTTCCTGCAGACGCCGTTCGTGATGGTGCGCGGCGGGCTGCCCGACTTCGAGCCGGGTCACTTCCTGCGCCCCGCGCTCGACGGGCGCATCCGCTACCCGTTCGCGGGGCTCGTCTCGGACCTGAGCTCGACCGCCGCTCGCACGCGTGCAATCGAGGCGGCGCTCGAGGAGTCCGGCCTGGATGCGCTCATGCAGCTGGCCGCGGCCCCTGCGGAGAAGCCGCCGCCCAGCAGCCTGCTTCCTCGTGACGGGGTCCCGATCCTCGCGGACACGCCGCTGCCGCAGCGCGAACTGGGCGCGGAGGCGCGCCGGAGGGCGCGGGCGCTCGGAGCGAGGCTGCGCTCGTTCTCCCCGTTCGCCGGGCTATCGGATACCGAGTGCACAACCCTGCATCGCCTGCTCGAACCGCTCCGGGTGGCGGCGGGCGCGACGGTGGTGGCGCGCGGCGACCCTGCCGACGCTCTCTTCATGATCGAGGCCGGTCGAGCAAAGGTGCGGGGCTCTGCCACGCTCGGGCCGGGCGACTGGTTCGGAGAAATCGGCTTGCTCACCGGCGGCCGCCGCACAGCCGACGTGATCGCTGCGACGCCGCTGCGGCTTCTGCGCCTGCGCGGCCACGTGTTCCGCCGTCACCTGCATCGCCTTCCCGACGTCCACGGCGAGCTGAGCCGGGTGGCGCTCCTGCGCGCTGCCGCATTGCTGGAGGCGGCATGAGGCTGGCCGCGAGCACTGCCGAAGGCGCGGCCGCCCTGCGCGCGGCCGGCGCACGCGACCGCCGCCTCCGCGGTCCCGATCTGCTGGCCGAGCGCCTCGTGCCCGGTGGGCTGCGGCTGACCGCGCTCGTGAAGGTTCCGCTGCTGCGCGCGCTCGCGCCTCGTCTGGCCGAAGGCCTGATGCCGGGCTCGTTCTGGTATGAGCTCGCGCGCGTACGCCACATGGACGACCTCCTGCGCGAGGAGATCGCTGCAGGCGCCCGCCAGCTCGTGATCCTCGGTGCAGGACTCGACTCGCGCGCGCACCGACTCGCGCACAGGCTGACGGACGTCACGACCTTCGAGGTGGACCACCCGAACGCCGCGGCCTTCAAGCGGGAGCGCGTCCGCCGGGTCTTTGGGGCCCTGCCGAGACGGATCCGCTACGTGGACGCCGACCTCAACGAGGGGCAAGTGGGGCGCGCGCTGAGGGCGGCCGGCCACCGCGAGGACGAGCGCAGTGTGGTGCTCTGGTCGGGTGTCTCGCCCTACCTCCAGGCTTCGGGCGTGGAGGCCGTGCTCGACTGGGTCGGCGGGAGCACCGCTCCCGGCAGCGCGCTCGTCTTCGACTACGTCTTCAGGGAGGCGCTCGACGGCAGCTCCTGGTTCTACGGTGCGGCCGAGCTGCGCCGGCGCGTGGCGGCCACCGGTGAGCCGCTCGTATTCGGCATTCCGCGCGGGTCGTGCGCGGCGCTGCTGAGCGCGTACGGCCTGCGGCTCGTGTCCGACCACGGCCCCGAGGAGCTCGAGCGCCGTCACCTGCTCCGCGGGGAGCGGCTCGCCGGACGGCCGTATGGCTTCGTCTCGATTGCTCACGCTCGCGTGCCGGAGGTTGCAATGCATCTCTGATCCTCTAGAAAGAGCGTTGGAGTGGCCACGCCGGACCAGCTGCACGGGGCCGGGACACGGATCGCGCGACCCGCGCTCGCGGAACGCCTTAACCAGGCGCTCGACTCCGGAGCGCTGTTGCTCGTCGCCGGCGCCGGCTCGGGCAAGACTGCTGCGCTCGAGGAGGCGCTCGCGGGCCGCGACTCGCTCGCCGCCTGGATCCGCTGCACGGCGGCCGACGCCGACGCGGGTCGGCTGCTCCGGCGGGTGGTACAGGCGATCAGCGAGGCGACGCCCGGAGCGGTGGACCTGTTGGCGGAGCGGCTCGCGGGCGCGCAGGAGCGCATCGACGCCCGCGCCGTCGGCGAGGAGCTCGTAACCGAACTCGACCGGCTCCTGCTCGAGCAGCTCGTGATCGTGCTCGACGACGCGGAGCACCTGAGCGGCTCGGCGCTCCCGGTCGTGGACGATCTGCTCGGCGCGCGTTCGCCGGTGCTGCGGATCGCCCTCGCCACACGCACGGCGCTGCCACTGCGGGTGGCGAAGCTGCGCACCGGAGGCACGCTCACCGAGTTGGGGACAGCGGAGCTCGCCTTCAGCCCCGAGGAGTGCGGCGCGCTGCTGCGGCTGCGCGGCCGATCCGACGCCGAGGCGGAGCGGCTGTTCTCTGCCACCGAGGGCTGGCCGCTCGGTGTGGCATTGGGGGCGCGCCACGCTGATATCCCGGCGCTGGCAGGCGCCGATTCGCGCGGCCCGTTGTTCGACTTCCTGCGCGAGGAGGTCCTCGACCGGGTTGATCCCGCCCTGCGCGCGGCGCTGATCGACTCGAGCGTGCCCGCTGAGCTCGACCGCGCCAGCATGGACGCGCTGGGTCTCCCGGCGGACTTCCTCGAACACGCGGCGCGCGCAGGGCTGCGGCCGCGGCCGGTTCGGGGCGCCGACGGGCGGCTCGCCTACCACCCGCTCGTCCGTGAGTTCCTGCTCGACCGGCTGCAGCTCGACCGCGACGGGGCTGCCAGGCGGGACCTCAACGCTCGCGTGGCGGCGGCGCTCGCCGCGTCCGGGCGCGGCGAGGACGCAATCGAACACTGGCTGGCCGCCGAGGCATGGGACGAGGCACGCGACGCGATCGCGGCCGCGGGGCCGCCGCTCCTGCACAGCACGCCCGACACCGTCCAGGGCTGGCTCGACGCACTGCCGGAGGCTCAGCGCGGTACGGCGCCCGCGCTGCTCCTCCAGGGCGCCCTCGACTGGGCGGCCGGCAGGCAGGCCGAGGCCGTTGATGGGCTGCGCGCGGCGGTGCACCTGTTCGACGAAGCAGGCGATATCCCGGGGATGTGGCTGGCGCGCTTCGCGCTCGCCGACCCGCTCTTCGTGACGGGCGCGCTGGGCGAGGTCGCCGAGCTGGCGGACGGCTTCGACGAGGAGCCCGCCCTCGCCGCCGGGTTCACGCCCCCGGCGCTCGCCGCGTACGCAGCGGCCGCGCTGAGCGCGCTTGGGCGGGTCGATGACTGCGAGGTGCTCTCGCGTCGGCTGATGGCCCACCCGCACTCCGACTTCGTGAAGCCGCATTGGATCGTCTGGGCCTGCTACGAGCACCAGCTCGCCGGCGACTTCGACGAGCTCGTTCCCGCAGCCAAGAACGCGATCCGCGAGTTCGAGCGCTTCGATCCGGTGGGGCGCCTGCCGGTGATCGCGGGGATCCTGCCGCTCGCGCTCGGCGACCAGGGGCGCGACGAAGAGGCGCTCACCGCCTGGCGGCGCGTCGAGGAGTTCGCACGCAGCCGCCGCTCGCAGGCGATGCTGAAGGTGAGCATCGTGTGGCAGGCGCTGCTCCACGCGCGCGCCGGCCGTGCTGGCCCCGCGTCCGACCTGCTCGCGCGCGCGGACGGCGACACCGGTGTCGGCTGGCGCGAGTACACGACGGAGCTGGCGAGGGCGCGTGTTTCGATGCTGCACGGCGACCCGGCGGCCGCCTCGGCGGCCTGCGAGCGCGCGCTCGCGATCGCCGAGCAGATCCCGCTCGCGGAACGCTTCCAGGCCGTGGTCGAGGCCGCGCCGCTGCTGCTCGACTCGGGACTTCCGTCCCGCAGCCGCGCGCTGGTGGAGACCGCACTCGCGGACTGCGACGCTCGTGTGCCGGGCGATGTCGGTCGCTACTCGCGCGCCCTCCTCCTGGGTTTGCGCGCCTGGCTCGACGACGCCGAGGGCGACGAGGCTGGCGCCCGAGCCGGCCTCGAGGAGATGTGGACCGTGGCTGGCGAGAACGCCGCCGACGTCGTCCGGCGCGAGTGGGCTCTGCTCGAGGGGCCGCTCTGGAGGGCGCTGGCCGCCGGGGCACTCGACCCAGACGCGGTGGTGGCTGCCATCGAGAGCGCTTGGCCCGGCGGCGCGGCGCTGCTTGCCTTCACCTCGCATCCGGATGCCCGCGTCCGCCGGGCCGCCGTCGCGCCCGCCGGCGTATCGGGCCACCCCGACCTGATCCCGCGCCTCGACCAGCTCGCCGACGATCCCAACGCCGACGTCGCGGCGGCGGCCGGAGCCGCCCGTGCTCGGCTCGCCGCGCGCCCGCCGCCACTCGACTTCACGGTCCTCGGCGGCTTCGCGGTCCGGCGCGGCAGCTGGCGCGCCGAGGACGGAGCTTGGGACCGGCGGGTGGCCCAGCGACTAGTGCGCTACCTGCTGGTCCGGCGTGGGGGCGCCGTCTCCGAGGATCTCCTGCTCGAGGCCTTCTGGCCCGACACGCCTGAGGAGTCCGCGCGGCGCAGCCTGAAGGTTGCGGCCTCCTGCGCCCGAGCGGTGCTCGACGTGCCCGGCACCCAGAGCGTCATCGTGGGCGTCGAGCGAACACTCGCGCTGCGGCTGCGGGAGGGCGACTCGGTCGATGCGGACCGCTTCGACGAAGCCGCGCGGGTTGCGCTAGGCGCGGATGACGGGGAGCGTCGCGCCCTGCTCGAGCGGGCGGCCGGGTTCTGGACCGGCGAGCCGCTCCCGGAGGAGCGCTACTCAGACTGGGCCTCCGCTTGGCGGGAGGGCCTGACCGTTCGCTACGCAGAGGTGCTGGCGGCGCTCGTCGAGGCCTGCCACACGGGCGACGACCACCTGGCCGCAACTCAGGCGGCTCGCCGGCTGGTGGAGCTCGAGCCCCTCGACGAGGCGGCCCACGGCAGCCTGATCAGGGCCTATGCGCGCTCGGGGCGCCGCGCGCACGCGCTCCGCCAGTACCTCGAATGCAGGCGGATGCTCGTCGACGAGCTGGGCGTCGAGCCCTCCGCGGACACACGCGCGCTGCAGCAGCGCGTGCTTGCGGGCGAGCCGGTCTGAGCCCGTAACGCCAGCGTAACGCCCGGGCGTAGCTTCGCCGGCGGCATGCAACCCAAAGGAGGAGACATGCGAGGCACAGGCAGGCTGCGCCCGTCCCCGTCGATGCTGGTGGCATTCGCCGCCCTGATGGTGGCGCTGGGCGGCACCTCGTACGCGATCGCCCAGCTGCCCGCCAACAGCGTGGGGACGAAGCAGCTGAAGAGGAACGCCGTGACGTCTGCGAAGGTGAAGGACCGCTCGCTGCTCGCTAAGGACTTCAAGAGCGGTCAGCTGCCGCGCGGCGCGAAGGGCGACCCGGGAGCGCGAGGTCCCGCCGGTCCGCAGGGTCCGGCCGGTCCGCAGGGTCCGGCAGGTCCTCAGGGTCCCCCGGCCGTCTCGAGCCTGACGGTGCGCCAGGGCCCAACGGACCCCGGCTTCTCGTTTGCCGAGTGCGAGGCGGGCGAGGTGGCCATCGGTGGCGGCGGTGTCACGGACGATGACAACGCCTTCCTCTACGAGTCGACCCCCGACGTCACCAGCAGCATCCCGTTGGGCTGGTTCGCTTCGGCCCAGGTCGCGGACGGCGCCGGCACCGATGCGGACGTCACTGCCTACGTCATCTGTGCGGCCCCCTGAGGGTCCCCCCTCCGCACGGGTGTCCGGCCCGGCCTGCCTGGCCGGATCAGTGGACCGGCGGAGGCATGCCTCCGCCGGTTCGCTTTCCCCAGTCGGCCGCGCTAGACCGAGCCCTCGCGCGTGTGGCCGTGGTCGAGGCCGTGGGCCACGTCCACGCGCGAGCCCCACAGGTACGAGGCGGCCAGTGCGAGTGCCGCCCCCGGGATCGCGACCAACGCCTGGATCAGCTCGGTGTCGTCCTTGCCCGGGATCGTCAAGCCGTTGACGACGTATCCGAACAGCGCGGCGCCGACCGTGGCCACCGCGAAGGCGCCGACGATGCCGCCCCAGAAGCGGTCCGGCAGGAACACTGTGAAGTGCCACACCGCGAGTCCCATCATCACCCACACCACAAGTCCCATGCTCAGCGCCTCCCGTGCTTCTTGCGTTGACGCGAGCGCCGCTTCGACTTGCCCGGTCCCGATGTGCTCGTGACGCGCGACTGCGCGCGGCCCGCGGGCGGCGCGCCGTCGTCGTCGTCGGCCGCAGTCGGCTTTGATGCCTGCGAGCCGGACCGCGACGGCGCCGTTGGCGTCGGCTCCGGCGGGCTCGGCTCGGGCGCGCTCGGCTCCGGGGCGGGCGGCTCGGGCGGTGCGGCGGCGGCCCCGTCCTCAGGCGGCGCCGCGGCCTCGCTCGGCGGCGGCGGTGGTGGCGGCGGCGGCGGGGTGCCCTGACTCCTCCGCCCGCCCGCTTGCGCGGCCCTGCGGCGCGCCCGCTCGCGGCGCGTCGTCGGCGTTTCCTCGGCAGGGGCGGCGGTCGCCGCGACGGCTCCGGCAGCCGCCGGTGCCGGCTCGCCGAGAGCGCCCGTCGCGAACGCCGGCACGGTGCCGCCGTGCTCGCGCAGGATCAGCCTGCGCCGGCGCATGTAGGTCTGCTCGCGCTCCTTCCACTCCACGAGCACGGGAGTGGCGATGAAGATCGACGAGTAGGCACCCGACGCCACGCCGACGAGCAGCGCGAACGCGAAGTCCTTGAGCGTCTCGCCGCCGAACAGGAGCAGCGCGCCAACCGGCATCAACACGACGAAGCTCGTCGCGAGCGATCGGGTGAACACCTCCGACATCGAGCGGTTCGCGATCTGCGAGAACGTCGCGCGCGGCATGCGCGGCACGTTCTCGCGTATTCGGTCGAACACGATCACCGTGTCGTAGAGCGAGTAACCCATGATCGTGAGCAAGGCCGCGACCGTCGCTGTCGTGACCTCGCGGTCGAATAGCGCGTAGACGCCCGCGGTGATCAACAGGTCGTGCGCCAGCGCGATGAGCACCGGCACGGCGAACTTGAACTCGAATCTGAAGCCGATGTAGAGCGAGATCAGGAGCAGCGAGGCGATTACCGCGAGTACCGCGGTCCGCGCAATCTGTTCGCCGAAGGTCGGCCCGACGGACGTGACCGAGAAGTCGTCGCCCGCGACGCCGAAGTCGTTGTCGAGCGCCCGCTCCACCTCGGTGACCTGACGCGGGTCGAGCTCTTGCACCGCGATCTGAACGACGTTGCTGCCGAGCTCGGGGTCGTCGACCTCCTGGATCTTGGCGTCGCCATAGCCGAGCGGGTCCAGGGTCTGGCGCACCTGGTCGACGCTCGCCGGGCGCTCGAGCGGCGTCGTCATGCGCGTGCCCGATTCGAAGTCGATTCCGAAGTTCAGTCCGAGCGTCGCAATCGAAATCGCGCCGACCGCAAGGATCACACCCGAGAACGAGAAGAACCAGCGCGACTTGCCCATGAAGTCGAACTTCCAGCCGCCCCCCTCCTTGGGATTGACGCCGAGCGCGCTCGGCCGTCGCAACAGGCGCGTTCGTGCCAGCGTCCCGAGGATCGCCGACGTCGCCAGTACAGCCGTGAACAGCGACACGAGCGTGCCGACGCCGAGCGTGAACGCAAAGCCCTTGACCCCCGCGGTGGCGAGCGTGAAGAGGATGAACGCCACCCCGATCGTCACGACGTTGGCGTCGATGATCGTCCTGAGCGCCTTGGAGTAGCCGGCCGAAATCGCGCTCGGAACCGAGCGCCCGGTTCTGACCTCCTCCTTTATTCGCTCGTACATGACGATGTTGGCGTCGGCCGCCACCGCCAGCGTCAGCACCAGTCCCGCGATGCCCGGCAACGTGAGCGTGATCGGGATCAGCTTCACGAGCGCGAACAGGAAGATCGCGTAGATGATCAGCGCCACCGTCGCGACCAGGCCGAGCACCCGGTAGAAGACGAGCAGGAAGAGGATGGTGAGCGCGAGGCCGACCGCGGCGGCGGTGAGACCCTGGTCGAGCGCCTGCTGGCCGAGCGTCGCGGACACCTGCGTCTGCGAGATCAGCTTGAGCTCGATCGGGAGCGCGCCGATGCGCAGGCTCTCGGCCAGGTCCTGCGTCTCCTCGATCGTCCCGATGCCCTCGATCTGGGCGCCCGTGCGGCCGTCGATGCCCTCGGGGTTCTGGACGAAGTCGATAGTCGCGAGCGAGACGATCTTGTTGTCGAGCGTGATCGCGAAGCGCTGGAACGCCTGCTCGCGGTCGGAGCCGGGCGGCAGGATGATGCGCGCGCCGCGCTCCGCCAGGCGTTTCGTCACGCGCGCGAACGCCTCACGGCCCTTGTCCGTGAACTCCATCGTCACGATGGGAGCGTTGGTGTTCGGGTCGAACTGCTGCTCGGGGTTCTCGATGTCGCGCCCCGACAGCTCCGAGTCGTCCTCGATCACGAAGAAGCGCTTGATCTGCGGCGGCTGGCCCTCGACCGGCTCCGCCTCGACCACGACGACGCCCTCGGGGACCATGATCACGCGCGAGCCGGCCGGCGGGCCGCCCGACCCGAGCGCCTCGAGCTCCGACTTGCACTCCGTGTTCTTCGCGTACTTCGGGGCGGGCCCGGGAGCCGGCTCGTAGTCGGCGAGCAGCTCGTCGCACGACCCGGACGGCTCGTAGTCCGCGGTGCGCACCGGTTTCTTGTCCGGGCCGATCGGCAGCCGGTCGGGGCCGAACAGGTAGTAGCGGTCACCGGCGGTGTTGTTCTGCTGGTCCGCCTGGGCCGGCGTCTCGTCCGAGCCCTCGGGCACGTCCGCCTCCTCGGCCTTGCCCTTCTGGGTCGAGGCGAACTCGGTCGCGTCGTAGAGAGACTTCGTGCCGGCGAACGGGTTGTCGGGCCCGCGCTCGCCGAGGACGTTCGCCTCCCAGTCGTAGAACTGGAGCTGCGCCGTCGTGCCGACCTGCTGGATCGCCCGCTCTGCGTTCTGGACATCGGGCAGGCCGATCGAGATCTGATCGCGGCCCGAGCGCTGGATCTCCGGCTCGGAGACGCCGAGCGCGTCGGTGCGCTTGCGGATCGTCTCGACCGCGTCGTCGAGCGCCTGCTGCGTCACCTCGGGCACCTGCGGGGTCGGGCGACCCTGATAGACGAGCTCGATGCCGCCCTTGAGGTCGAGGCCGAGCTTGGTCGGCTTCGTCAGGATCACCGCGATCGCCGCGCCCAGGAGCACGACGACGAGCGCAAGAATGGAGAGGTTGCGTGTCCTGCTGGTCATCGGGGGGTGAGGACGAGGAGCAGTCCTCCGTCGTCATCGTACGCCGGGAAGATGTCCGCCTTCGCCGGTTCCGGACGGTCGCCCTCAGCGTGCACGACCACCGGCTTGTCCAGCACCCGGACGCCCCATTCGAGCGCGGTCGCGATGTGGTCGTCGCCGTTGTCGAACTCGAGCTTCAGGACCTCCTGCGCGGGGCGCCCCATCACGTCGAGGTCACCGAGCCCCGTGAGCTCCCGGGCACCCCTGCCGGTGCCGATCAGGCGGCCCTCCTGGTCGAGGATGAAGAAGGCCGCGTTCGGCGCCGGGTAGTAGTCGTCGAGCAACTCGAAGAGGAATCCGAAGCCGCACTTCTTGCAGCCCTTCGCGCGGCTCTGGAAGCCGGCGGTGCGCTCTGAAGACTCGGTGCGATTGCCGCAGTTCGGGCAGATGAAGATGGCCATGCGAAGGCTTAGGGTAGGCGGTCGCCTAAATCGCAGGTTAGTCGCCGCCTCAGAACAGTTGCTGAGCAGCCTGTCGAGGCGCTTCGAGCCCCAGGTGGGCGAACGCCGCGGCGGTCGCGATCCTGCCGCGCGGGGTGCGCATCAGGAGCCCCTGCTGGAGCAGATAAGGCTCGTAGACGTCCTCGATCGTGTCGGGCTCCTCCCCCACCGCGACCGCCAGCGTGGACAGGCCGACCGGCCCGCCGCCGAACTTCTCGCAGATCGCCCGCAGGATGTCCCGGTCGAGCCGGTCGAGGCCGGCGTGGTCCACCTCGAGCAGGTCGAGCGCCTCAGACGCCGCTCGCTCGTCGATGTGGCCGGCGCCGCGCACCTCGGCGAAGTCGCGCACGCGCTTCAGCAGCCGGTTCGCCACACGCGGCGTTCCACGCGAGCGCGCCGCGATCGCCTTGGCGCCCGCGTCGTCTATCTCGACGTCGAGGATCCCGGCTGAGCGGCGCACGATGCGGGCAAGGTCGCCGGGTCCGTAGAGCTCGAGCCGGTGGGTCACGCCGAAGCGGTCGCGCAGCGGTGTGGTCAGCAGGCCCGCCCGCGTGGTGGCGCCGATCAGCGTGAACTCGGGCAGGTCGAGCGTCACGACCGCGGCGCCCGCACCCTGGCCGACCGTGATCGGCAGGCGCCTGTCCTCCATGGCCGGGTAGAAGGTCTCCTCGAGCGCGCGCGGCAGCCGGTGAATCTCGTCGACGAAGAACACGCTGCGTGGCTGGAGCGCGGTCAGGTAGCTCGCTATGTCGCCCTTGCGCTCGAGCGCCGGCCCGGCCGTCGGCACGAAGTCGGCCTCGAGCTCGTTCGCGACGATCTGTGCAAGCGACGTCTTGCCGAGCCCGGGCGGTCCGGCGAGCAGGACGTGGTCGAGCGCCTCGCCGCGCGCCTTGGCGGCCTCGATGAACACGGCCAGCTGGTCCTTGACCCGCTCCTGGCCGACAAAGTCCTCGAGCCGCTTGGGACGCAGCGAGCGGTCGAGGTCGTCCTCCGCGGGCAACTGTGCCGGGTCGTGGATGCGTTCCACGCCTGGGGTTCGAATCCCGCCGCTCACCGAGCTGCCCTCAGCGCCTCGGCGATCAGATCCTCGGGCGTGTCGCCGTCGGCGGAATCGAGGAGACCGTCCGCCTCCTGCGGGCTGAAGCCGAGGCCGAGCAGGCCCTCGCGCGCGAGCGTGCGCGGGTCGTCCGTGGCCGTGCGGCGCACCACGATCTCGTCGGTCACGCGGCCCGCGACCTTCTCGCGCAGCTCGACGATGATGCGCTCCGCCGTCCGCTTGCCGATGCCGGGAACGGCCTGGAAGCGGGCGGTGTCACCCGAGGCGATCGCGTTCAGGAGCTCGCGCGGCGCTCCGCCCGACAAGACCGCCAGCGCGACCTTGGGACCCACGCCCTGCACCCCGATCAGGAGCAGGAACAGCTCGCGCTCCGCCTGGGTCGCGAAGCCGTACAGGTGCATGGCATCGTCGCGCAGCACGAGATGCGTGAGCAGCCGGCCCTCCTTGCCGACCTGGGGCACCTTCGAGAGCGTCTCGGTCGATACGGCCATTCGGTACCCAACGCCGGCCGCCTCGATCACCACCTCGCCGGCGAGGCGGGTCACCACCTCACCGCGCACGGAGGCGATCATGTGCGCCCCCTCATCCGAGGACGGCCTTCAGCGGCGCGGAGTTCGCGTGGCAGATCGCCACCGCGAGCGCGTCCGAAGCGTGGTCGGGCCGGGGCGGCTCCGGCAGCGACAGCAGCGCCCCGACCATGCGTTGCACCTGCTCTTTGCCCGCGCCGCCGCTGCCGCAGACCGCCTGCTTGACCACCTGCGGCGTGTAGGAGAAGCACTGGATGCCCGCCATCCCCGCTGCCAGCAGGACGACCCCGCGTGCCTGCCCGACCGCGAAGGCACTCTGGGCGTTGCGCCCGAAGTAGAGGTCCTCGATCGCGACGGCGGCCGGCTGGTGTTCGCGGATCAGGTCCCAGACGCGCGCGTGGATGTCCGCCAGCCTCCGCTCGAGCGGTGTGCCGGCGCGCGTCTCGATCACGCCGCCGTCCAGCGCCGCGAGCGTGCGTCCACGCGCGAGCACCACGCCATAGCCCGTATGCGCGGTGCCGGGATCGATGCCGAGCACAACCACCTATGGGTGGGATTCTGCGCGCGGCGGCGGACGCCTTCCTCAGCGGGTTCCGCGCCAGGTCAGGAGCGCGAACAGGAACTGCACCGGCAGGCGCGCCCACAGGAGCGGTGCCGGGATGCGCGCGAAGTCCTTCGAGTTGATTGCCATGTGGATGTTGGCCGGGTAGACCGCGGCGAGGAGCGCAAGCAGCCACCAGCGCGCGAGACGGCGGGTGCCGTTCGGCAGCACGCCGATCCCGCCGGCGATCTCGGCCACACCGCTCACGACGACGCACTCCTTGCGCCAGCGTGCGATCTGCGGAGGCACGATCGACTCGTACTGCCGCGGGATGACGAAATGCATGGTTCCCGCGACTAGCCAGAACAGCGCCGTCGCGATCCGGGCCATCTAGGTGGCCGCCACTCGCTCCAGAACGTCGGAGTCGACGTCGAAGTTGGCGTGCACGGCCTGGACGTCGTCGGAGTCCTCGAGCGCTTCGATGAGGCGCATGAGGCCCGCGACGCGGTCCTCCTCCACGGGCGTCCTTGTGGTGGGCCGCTGAACCAGCTCCGCGGACTCGATCTCGACGCCCTCGGCTGCGAGCGCGTCGCGGACCGCGGCGACATCCGTCGGGGCCGTGACGATCTCCCAGACGTCGCCGTCGAGCGAGACGTCCTCGGCGCCGGCGTCGATCGCCGCGAGCAGGTCGTCCTCGGAGTAGCGCGACCCGTCGACCACGATCTCGCCCTTCTTCTCGAAGGTCCAGGCGACGGAGCCCGGCTCGCCCAGGTTGCCGCCGTTCTTCGTGAACGCGTGCCGCACCTCGGAGCCGGTGCGGTTGCGGTTGTCGGTCAGCGTCTCGACGAGGATCGCGACGCCGCCGGGGCCGTAGCCCTCGTAGAGGACCTCCTCGAAGGACTCCGCGTCCGAGTCGGCCCCGGTGCCCTTGGCGATCGCGCGCTCGATGTTGTCCTTGGGCATCGAGGCGTCGCGCGCCTTCTGCACCGCGAGCGCGAGGGCGGGATTGCCGTCGGGGTCGCCGCCGTCACGCGCGGCGACCGTGATCGCGCGCGTCAGCTTGGTGAAGAGCGCGCCGCGCTTGGCGTCGACCGCCTTCTTCTTGTGCTTGATCGAAGCCCACTTGGAATGACCTGCCATCGCGACCCCAGTTTATTCCGGGCTACCCTCGGGTCGGTGAGGCGCAGGACCCTCGTCGCGGCGCTCGTAGCGCTCGCGGCCGTCCCGGCAGGAGCGGCACGCGCCGCCGACTTGCCCTTGGGCCACGGGGCGTGGTCGTGGTTCGGCGACCCGCGTGCCGTCACCGCGGGAGGAGTGACCTACCTGGGTTGGGTTGATCGCGAGGGTGACATCAAGGTTCGCTCGCTCGATCACGCGAACGGAGAGCGCGTGACCGCGCAGCTGGCCGCGCGCCTCAACCGTGACGACCATGCGAACCCGTCGATCCACGTGCGCCCGGACGGTCGGCTCGTCGTCTTCTATTCGCGCCACGTGGGGCCGGCGATGCACTTCCGTGTCTCGACCAGCCCTGGAGACGTGAGCTCCTGGGGTCCGCCGCAAACGCTTCCCACGAACACATCCGGGATCCGCGGCTACACCTATCCCAACCCGATCCGGCTCGCGGCGGAGCAGCGCACCTACCTGTTCTGGCGCGGCGGCAACTACAACCCGACCTACTCGATCCAGGAGGACGGCTCGAGCTCGTGGTCCGCCGCGCGCAACCTCATGGTGATGCCCGGAGAGCGCCCGTACGCGAAGTTCGCGGAGAGCGGCGGCGACACCATCCACGTGGCCTACACGAACGCCCACCCGAACGAATATCCGAGCGTGAACCTGCACTACGTGCGGATCCGAGCCGGAATGATCGAGCGAGCGTCGGGGCAGCAGGTTGCGCCGCTCGGCGGCACGCCGATCGCCCCCGCAGACGGAGACCTCGTGTTCGACGCCGCCGAGCCCTGCTGGGTTCATGATGTGGCAGCGGACGCCGCCGGCCGGCCGGTGATCGTGTTCGCGAGCTTCCCGTCGGCCGGCGACCACCGGTACTGGTACGCGCGTTTCACTGGAACCGCCTGGGAGCGTCACGAGATCACCGCGGCCGGTGGAAGCTTCCGTGAGGACGGTGGGTCGCCGTACTACTCGGGCGGGCTGACGCTCGACCACGAGGATCCTTCGCGGGTCTACCTGTCTCGCGCCTCTGCCTCGGGCTGGGCTGTCGAGGCATGGTCGACGCCGGACGGTGGCGCGAGCTGGGTGAGCGCGCCCGTCGCCGGCAGCGGAAAGAACGTGCGGCCCGTCTCGCCCCGCGGGCTCGGGCCCTTCTCAGGCGATCTGAGCGTCGTCTGGATGAACGGCTCCTACCCGAACTACGTGGACTACGCGACCACCATCACGGGCGTCGACGACGGCCCGAGCCTGCCACCGATCGCGGACGCCGAGGCCTCGGTGCGGGCCGGCCCGGCTCCGCTCGAGGTGCGCTTCGATGCCCGGAGCTCTCGCGACCCGGATCCCGGTGGTGGCATCGTCTCCTACACGTGGGACTTCGGCGACGGCACGACCGGGTCGGGCGCCGAGGTCACGCACAGTTACCCGGCGGGCGGGCGCTATTTCCCGCGCCTTACCGTCACGGACAACGCGGGTCTCTCGAGCGCCTTCGTGGACGAGGTGGCCGTCGACCTGCCGGCAGCGCCATTCGCGCATACCGGCGGCTCGGACGCGGACACGGTGCATGGCGCCGTCGACCCGCGCAATCAACAGACCGAATGGCGCTTCGAGTACGGCCCGACAAAGGAATACGGCGCGCTGAGCCCCGGGGGCACCCTCGCCGCGGCAGACACCCCGCGACAGGTCGAGGCGGCACTGCCGGGACTGGTCCCGGGCCGGCTGTACCACTACCGCCTCGTCGCGACGAACGCGTCCGGCAGCTCCGAGGGCGAGGATCGCGTGCTCATTGCGGGCCGCACGCGCGGCTCCGATGCCTACCGCGACGCCGTTCTGACAACACCGGGACTGGCTGCGTTCTGGCGCCTCGGGGAGCTCTCCGGCTCCACGGCCCGTGACGAGCGCGGGGGCCCGCCGGGCTCATACGGGGGCCGGTTCCTGCTCGGTGCGGCGGGAGCGCTCGGCCCGCTCGGCGACACCGCCGCTTCGTTTGACGGCGCGAGCGGCGAACTGACCGCGACCGGGCCCGCCCTGGGCTCCAGCGGCACGATGGAGGGCTGGTTCCGCTGGCGCGCGGGCACCGCCGCCATGCGCGACAACACCGGCCCGAGCGCCGGCTGGATCCTCGCCTTCAACCAGAACGGCGAACTCCGCTATCGCGTGGGCGGCTCGGGCTTCGATCCGGGTTTGCCGATAGAGACGGTCCGCGACGGCGCCTGGCACCACCTCGTCGCGCGCAAGTCGGGCGGCGCCGCGGCCCTGTTCGTGGACGGCGTGAAGGTGCACGAGGCCGGCGGTGCGGGCTCCGCTCCGGCGGCCCTCCCGTGGCACGTGATGCGGAATGGCCTGAACGCCGTCTTCTCGGAGGGTGAGGCCGACGAGGTCGCCCTCTACACGACGGCGCTGAGCGATGCCGAGGTGGCACGCCACCACGCGATCGGCCGTGCGCTGGCAGCACAGCCGCTGCCCGCTGATCCGGTCGCGCCGGTGCCGGATCCGCCGGCGGCCGGGAGCGGCCTGGGCGGCGGTGTCACTGGCGGCGCGGACCCGCGGCGAACGCTGCCGCGGGCGGGCTCGGTGTCGGTCCGGCGCGGAGTGCTCGTCGCGCGCGGCGCCGCAGGCACACGCAACCGCCTGCTAGCGCGGCGGAGCGGGCGCAGGTGGGAGGTGAGCGACCGCGCCGCATCGCTGCGAGCGGGCCCAGGCTGCAGGCGCCTGGCTCCTCGCCGCGTGGCCTGTCCGGCCGCCCGCGTCAGGCAGATCGTGCTCGTGGGCGGCGCCGGCGCTGATCGGCTCAGCGTCCGCGGCCGGATCCGAAGCACACTCATCGGCGGCGCAGGCGCCGATCTCCTGAGCGGCGGTCCGCGCACCCGGTACCGCGGCGGCCCAGGCGCGGACCGAATCGATCGAGACCGCTAGACCAGGAACCGGCCGTCCCGCTGGAGCTCCGTGCCGTCCACCGTGATCGAGCCGCCCTCGCGGAGATCGCAGACCATGTCCCAGTGCACGGCGGACTCGTTCGTGCCGCCGCTCTCGGGGTAGCTCATCCCGACCGCGAGGTGCACGGTGCCGCCGATCTTCTCGTCCAGGAGGATCTCCTGGGTCCCGGTGGAGATCCCGAAGTTCGTGCCGATTCCGAGCTCGCCGAGCCGCCGCGCACCGTCGTCGGTCTCGAGCATCTCGAGCAGGAAGTCCTCGCCCTGCTCCGCCGATGCGTCCACGACCTTGCCCTCCTCGAAGCGGAAGCGCACGCCCGAGACCGTGCGGCCGCCGTAGCTCGCCGGGAACGAGAAGGCAATCTCTCCGCTCGCGGAGTCCTCGACCGGGCCCGTGAAGAACTCGCCGTCCGGCATGTTGTGCTCGCCCGTGCAGGGAATCCAGTTGCGGCCCGCGACGTTGAGGGTGAGATCGGTGCCGGGCGCCTGGATCCGAACCTCCTCGCGCCCCTGGATCCACTCGGCCAGGTGGTTGACCTGGTCCGACTGGCGCTGCCAGGCGGTGACAGGATCCCCGTCGGTGGCGAGGCAGGCGGCGTAGTAGAAGTCCTCGTAGTCGGCCAGGGACATGCCGGCCTCGGACGCGTACGAGTGGGTGGGGAACAGGGTGAGCGACCAGCGGTGCTCGCCGGCGGCCGAGCGCCGCATGACCGCCTCCATCAGACTCTGGCGAGCCTTCTGGGCGCGCGCCTGCTTCTTCGGGTCCACGCGCGAGAGGGCTCGCGTGTTGACGTCGGACATGATCGCGATGCGCACGTCGGCCTGCTCGGCCGCCCACTTCGCGGGCGGCGGCACCCAGTCGAGCTGGTCGTCGGAGGCGTTCTCGAAGAAGGCTGGCTGGGCGCCATCCGTGGTCAGCTGCATCACGGGCAGGCCGCCCGCGCGCAGGATCTCCTCGTAGATCGCCTGCACGAGCAGGTCGGCGGCGGTCGTGCCCTGGATGACGCAGACGTCACCCTTTTGCACCCGGGTCGAGTAGTTGACGAGGATCTTCGCTAGCGCGTCCGCGCGCTGGTCTCTCATGAGAGCACTCCTGCCCTGTCGAGCAGCCAGCGATGCAGGCTGCGTTCGTCTGTCAGCTCTGGGTGGAAGGCCACCGCGAGGATGTCGTTCTGCCGCACCGCCACCGGGTGGCCCTCGATCTCGGCGAGGATCTCGACGTCCGGCCCGTGCTCGTCAACCCAGGGGGCGCGAATGAACACGGCGGTCAGCGGCCCGAGCCCATCGAGCTCGAGGGCGGCCTCGAAGCTGTGAAGCTGGCGCCCGAACGCGTTGCGGCGCGCGCTCACGTCGAGCAGTCCGAGGTGGTTGCGGTCGAGCATGATCAGGCCGGCGCAGGTGGCGAGCACCGGCGTGCCGCCCCGGATCAGGTCGCGCAGCGGCTCGGCGAGGCCCTCACGCTCGATCCCAAGCGTCATCGTGGTCGACTCGCCGCCCGGCATGACGAGCGCGTCGACCCCCTCGAGGTCCTGCGTCGTGCGGACCTCGCGCACATCGGCGCCCTCCTCCTCGAGGATGCGCCGGTGCGCCTCGAAGTCGCCCTGGAGGGCCAGGACTCCTATCAGGGGCGGCCCGCCTACCAACCCCGGTTCTGCAGCAGGCCGCCGTTCTCCTGGAGCGTGCCGATCTCGATGCCGGGCATGGCCTCGCCCAGCTCGCGCGAGGCGGCGGCCACGCGCGCGGGGTCCTCGAAGTGGGTCGTGGCCTCCACGATCGCCCGCGCCCGACGCTCGGGGTCGGAGGACTTGAAGATGCCGGAGCCGACGAAGTTGCCCTCGGCGCCGAGCTGCATCATCAGCGCCGCGTCGGCCGGGGTCGCGATCCCGCCGGCGCAGAAGAGCACGACCGGGAGCTTGCCGCGCTCGGCCACGTCGCGCACGAGCTCGAGCGGGGCGCCGAGCTCCTTGGCCGCCGTGCCCAGCTCCATCGGGCTGAGCGTGCCGAGCCGCTTGATCTCGCCGGTGATCAGGCGGATGTGGCGGACGGCCTCGACGACGTTGCCGGTGCCCGCCTCGCCCTTCGAGCGGATCATCGCCGCGCCCTCCGCGATCCGTCGCAGCGCCTCGCCCAGGTTCGTCGCGCCGCATACGAACGGCACCTTGAAGGCCCACTTGTCGATGTGGTGCGCCTCGTCGGCCGGCGTCAGCACCTCGGACTCGTCGATGTAGTCGACCTCCAGCGCCTCCAGAACCTGCGCCTCGACGAAGTGGCCGATGCGGACCTTCGCCATCACCGGGATCGTCACGGCCTCCTGGATCGCCTCGATCATGGCCGGGTTCGACATGCGGGCGACACCGCCGTCCGCGCGGATGTCCGCGGGTACCCGCTCGAGTGCCATGACCGCCGCCGCCCCGGCGTCCTCGGCGATCTTCGCCTGCTCCGCGGTGACGACGTCCATGATCACCCCGCCCTTGAGCATCTCGGCGAGGCCGGCTTTCACTCTGAAAGTCCCGGTTTCCATTGTCACGTGAGAATAGCCCGCCGGGAGCCTCCGCTCCCGGCGGACAATTCTCGATTGACCTACCAGGAGGTCGGCTTCTCCGGCACGCGCAGCCAGATGTCGAAGAACTGATCGAG